>Ga0182024_10004736_pt1 | contig 30985 bp, 28 predicted proteins | sample P32metaG_FD_120480 | JGI IMG/M metagenome (GOLD analysis project Ga0182024, IMG submission 120480) | Permafrost microbial communities from Stordalen Mire, Sweden - P3-2 metaG (Illumina Assembly) | ecosystem: Environmental > Terrestrial > Soil > Wetlands > Permafrost | place: Sweden: Stordalen... | reverse complement strand
GCAAGAAAGCGGCCGTAAAAAAGTCATCCAAAAAATTGGTAAGGACGCCAGCCAAAAAAGTGGTGAAAAAGGCAGCAAAAAAAGTTGCCAGAAAAGTAGTTAAAACCCTTACCAAAAAAGCGCCGGCGAAATCAGGAAAAAAGAAAGCCGGAAAAAGGTCTTAAATAAATGTACAGACTGGAGCTCTAGTGTTTCAACATACCCTGCAGTTTCCGATTCAATCATCTCTAAATTCAAGCTCATGTCAGTAAATTCAAAAAACACGTCAGTTTTGGTCGTTGGCTCAACGGGATTTTTGGGAATGGAAATCTGTCGCCAGTTGGTACATACGGGTAAGAATGTTAAAGCATTGGTCCGTTCTTCTACTGACCCTGCGAAAGTAAAAACGCTTCAGAAGTTGGGAGTGGAGACGATGGAGGGTGATTTGAAAAATACCGCTTCAATAAAAAAGGCTATTGATGGAGTAAGAGCTATTATTTCAACTGCGTCTTCCACATTATCACGCCAGGAAGGAGATTCAATTGAAAGTGTTGACAAAGATGGTCAGCTGAATCTGGTTCAGATTGCCAGGGATGGCGGGGTGAAGCAATTTATTTTTATTTCAGTCTACCCCATGACCCAGGAGTCTCCGTTACAAAGAGCAAAGCGGAAAGTTGAAAATGAGCTTTTTGAAAGTAAAATGAATTATACCATTCTGCAGTCAGGATATTTTATGGAAGTATGGTTTGGTCCGGCTGTCGGGTTTGATTTTCCGAATTCAAAAGTGACAATTTACGGGGAAGGAAAAAATAAACTGAGCTGGATCAGTCTGACGGATGTGGCGGCCATTGCAGTGGCATCACTGGATAACGAGGCAGCCAGAAATTCAGTATTTCAACTGGGCGGACCAGAAGCCCTGAGCCCTTTGGAGGTCGTCAGAATCTTCGAAAAACGTGCCGGAAGCGAATTTGTCATTGAGCATGTACCTGTAGCAGCCCTTCAAGCTCAAAAAACTTCTGCTACGGATTCGTTGAGCGAATCTTTTGCCGCACTCATGCTGAATTATGCAGAAGGAGACAATATTAACATAAATGAAATCCGTAAAGTTTATCCGTTCAGGCTCACTTCGGTGATGGATTATGTGCAGAGGCTTCCGGTAAAGCATGAAATTTAGCAAAGCGGGGACAGGAAAGTTGGAAATTTGAACTTATTTTTTTCTATCTGAAGAAGCTGCGCTCACTATACAAATAATATGAAGAATAACTCCGGGAATAACAAAGAGGACATATCCTAACAAAACAGCGATCAACCAAAGGATTCCTCCGCCTATATTTCCTTTATAAATTTGCCCGGCACCAGGAATAAGGAAACTTAACAGCGCAGCTACTCCCGGACTCCATGTTTCATGCGCTCCCAGTGAGACTTCTGCTATTCTGTCTTTTACGGAAGAAGTAAGAAATTCACCACAATACCGGCACTTTACGGCTTCGTCATTTATTTCTTCAGCACAAAATGGACATTTTTTCACAATTAGATCTGCTATGAATTCAGTTATACCATTACTAGTATTGTTTGTGAACGGGATTGGACAAATATAGAACCATTTTATAAATAATCTAAATGATGTCCTGTACCGGATAGGTAACCGTATAATGTTGCATATATTTAGTTTTTTTGTCCTGTTTAATGGAAGTCTGCGGAAACGGAGAGATCCTTCCATCTTTTAAGTTCCTGACTCATGAATTCGATCTTTTCGCCAGCCCGGTCAAAGGCGTTTGCGCCAAGCCAAAGGTGCAGAGGCGGTGCAGGATTTTCGGCAAGCTGAATGAATAGCGCGGCAGCTTTTTCAGGGTCGCCTTCCTGGTTGCCGCTCATCGCGGCATAACGCGCCTGTGTTTTGGCAACGGCTTGGTAGTCGGCGATCCGGCTTTCTGTAGTGACCAGGGAATCTTTGGTAAGAAAGCCGGTGCGAAAACCCGAAGGACCTACGACGGTTACTTTGATACCCAGCTCCTGGAGATCGAGGGCTAGGACTTCAGAAAAGGCGATGACGGCAGATTTGGTGCCGGAATAAATGGCCCAGCCTGGCGCGCCGACGAGGCCGGCCACAGAAGATATATTAATAATATGCCCCGAGCGTTGCTTGCGCAGGTAAGGAAGAGCATACTTTGTCACGTTGATGGTGGCAAAAACGTTGATCTCGAAAATGGCGCGCATTTTTTTCTCCTCCAGTTCTTCCACGGTCCCTTCCATGCCATACCCGGCATTGTTGACAATGACGTCGACAGTTCCGAAGACAGCAACGGTTTGTTCAATGGATTTACGAATGGCGTCCGCGTTCGTCAGATCGACCTCGAGCGCGAGGAAGAGGCTGGGATCATTCGACTCCGCTGCTTTCTGCATCTCGCTGGCCGAGCGGGAGGTGGCAGCTACCCGGTAGCCTGCGGAGAGAAGTTTTTTTACAAGGGACAGTCCCAATCCCTGGGATGCCCTGGTGATGTACCATACTTTAGAGCTGTTCATGATGGATGGTTTTATTGCTTTACATCCGCGATCATCTTATTTACGATGACCCATTTGCCGTCGAGTTTGTGGAACGATAGTAACTCGAAGTAATTAAAGTCGTACATCTTGACATGGACCATCGCCACGGCAATGGAGTTGATGATCTCTACGGAGATGATTTCGCCTTTGAAGGGCTTGCCTGAATCCTTTGGACTTTGGCGGTTCTTGACGCCGTCCAGGTACTGGGCGAGGGTCTTGAAATAGGGTTTGCCAGCAGCGTCTGGTCTATTTGCTCGCTTTGCTGTTGGAGCCAAATCTACTTATGGGTACTCGGCCGAGGCTTACATCGCTATAATACAAATAAATCCAAATTAAGCATGGCAACAATAAGAGATTCATTTTTGTAAATAGATGAATAATAGCGTGATAATGGGCGGGTAATTACAAAATAAAAATAAGGATTACTAACAGTAATCCTTATACGCGCGAACCGAATTGGATTATCTCGGCTTCGCCTTGATGATCCATCGGATTATCTGCGGTGATCGAAATACTCCTGCGGGCGCTGAGCAATAGCTGTAGAATTCTGGGATTCGGTAAATTACTTTTGCAACACAGTTGAGGGGGGAATTTTGATCCTACCTGCGGCCACATAACATCTCTTCCAGTATGGGTCATCGAGGCAGGCTATGCTAACTCCTTTGGAGGAAGATGAATTAACGAACATCCGGTTTTTCAAATACATGCCCACATGGGAGATGATTTTATCATCCATGGTCCGGAAAAAAACCAGGTCGCCTTCCGATAGATATTCCGTAGAGCCAAACCGGTCAATCCAGTCGTTGAAGAATTGCTGCACGGAAGTACGGGGAATATGTATATTATAGACTTCGGCAAGCAGACGCTGCATGAAAGCGGAGCAGTCTATACCCTTTTCGTCAGTGCCCCCCCACAGATAGGGAGTCGCCATCCATTGATCGATGAATCCATATAACCGTAGATTCTGAATCTGCTGGGGTTCCGTGTTCAGGTAATGTGCATATTTGATTTGGATGGCTGCAAATCTGGCCCTATTGCTATCCTCCACAGGAGATGGTAATGGAGGAATAGGTTGGTTATCCATAGTGGATCCGAGCATGATAACACCTCCTTGCGTCTGCGTTGTTTTTTTGCTTGGGCTGCATGAAAATAAAAGCCACGCGGCAATCGAAAAATAAATTGATTTATAACTAGACATTCTGGGTGAGTTCACTGGGTTTCAAAAAATAACCAGCTCGTTTGGGTTTCCCATTCAGATCACAGAAAGAGCAAAATCCTTAATAAAGTTAGCATTATTTGACAAAAAAGGTATTTATACCCCCTTCAATTGTCAATTTAATTACTAACTTGGTTTTGATTTCTTTAAATTAATACCCTCTTAAATTGCAATTTTCTATCCTTTATCCTTAAGGGCATTATTCTCAGAGAGCTTTATTCAGAAAGATTGTAAACATGAAAGAAAAGTCAACCTCATCATTCAGACTTGATGAGAAAGTTTATCTGACTATGATCCTAGTGGGTACAATGTCCTTATTGGTTCTCGGTTTCCGGTACATTAGCCGGCATCCTTGCCCACCCATAAGTTTACAAATCCAATCAAATACCGATTCATTTCAAAAGGGGAATTTGATCAGCTTTAAGGCGGTATCGGCCGGAGGCAATGATTTTACCTGGAATTTTGGAGATGGTAGCAGGAACGATGAAACAGCACCTACAGTTTTGCACAAATTTAGCAATGCAGGAACGTATACGGTAAGTGTAACTGTTGACGGAGAATGCTCTGAGTTTCAGACGGTGGCTATTATGGAATCCCCGGTAATTGATAATAATATTTTAGGAAATACATTTACGGGTCCCACAGCCGGCTATGTAGGTTTACCCTTAACTTTTGAGGATCTTTCCATTAAATCCAAGAGTTGGGAATGGCATTTTGAGGATCCGGTAAAAGTAGATGCAATTACCAAAACAGCAACTCACGTATTTAATACGTCGGGGTTAAAGACAATCTCTCTAATGATCAATGGCCGACGAGACCTGGTTCAGTCCCGTTCTGTTTTAATAGTAGACCGGGAAGTAGAAAATAATATGGCAAAAGCTAAGGAAAACCATACTCCAAAGCCTTCTTCAGCTGGTAAAGTAGTGTATGTTCCAACCAGCCCTACGGTCCAGCCGTTGGTTAACCCAACCCAGCCCTCGACAGTTGAAAACACACCTAAGAAAGAAGAAGAAAAACCAAAGCCCAAAGCCCCGGAAGTTACAGCCATACAGATGGAAGGCCTTTTGAAGGAAGTGATAGCTGGAACCAAGGGCGCAGAAGATTTTTCTTCTTATTTCTGTGGCAACCTGTCAACGGTTGTGGTATATAACTCGAATAACGTGACGTTTAGTGCAATGTGCGCCAGTCTGAAAGAATTGAAAAAGAAAAAACTGAAGTCGATAAAAGTGACTTTATTCCCGAATGCAACGACCAATTGCCAGCAATCTATGATTGTTAATGTGGATGTTAAGAAAGGTTTTTTAGGGTTAATTAATTGAATAATAATAATTCATGCAAACGCTAACTCAGGACATCCAGCTAACCAATGATTCCACCAGGGTGGTCAAAATCGCTCAGGCGATTGCAAAAGAAAATCTAAACACCGTCCTTTCGCCGGCACATCTATTAAAAGCCCTCCTGCACCGGGATGCGGGCCTGCAGCCTCTGCTGAAGCAACTTGACAAGGATATTTATTATCTGGAAGAATGGGCGGATGTCCGGATTGAGTCTCTTCCAAAATCTACCTCTCCTGGTGATCCGGTTGGCGGAGATACAATGTTGGAGGAAGTGATGAATGAGTCGGATAATATCCGGTTAAAAATGTCAAAAGATTCGATCGAACCAGTTCATATTCTTGCCGCCGTTAGTACTCCGGGAGTCGGGTTTTCCTATGATCAGCTCAAAACATTTCCGTTGCGGCGCGATGAACTCATTCAGACTATTACTGAATCCGAGGAAATACAGTCTGTTCTGGGTAAAGCAGGAATCCCGCCAAAAGACCAAAAAGAGAAACCGGCCCAGCATGCACTTTTAAAATACTGTATCGACAAATCTCTTGTAGCAAAAGAAGGTAAGATGGATCCAATTGTGGGACGCGACAAAGAAACCCGGATGATGGCTGAGATCCTCTGTCGCCGGTCTAAGCCGAATGTGCTGATTGTCGGTGAACCGGGTGTCGGCAAATCCGCACTGGTAGATGGTTTTACACTCGCCATTCTGGAACAGAAAGTACCACAACTCCTGAGTAATGCGCGTATTTTTGAGCTGGATACCGGGGCACTGATTGCAGGAGCATCCTATAAAGGTGAAATTGAAGACCGACTGAAAAGCATCATTGCGGAGATTAAGCAATATGACAAGGCGATTCTTTTTATTGATGAACTACACACCCTGATTGATAAAAGCGGATCGGCCGGAGGGGCTATTGGCCTCCTGAAACCGGAACTGGCCCGGGGAGAAATCACTTTGATCGGCGCTACGACCATGGATGAATACCGCAAATACATTGAGAAGGATGAAGCGTTCAATCGTCGGTTTGAACTACTTCAGGTCGAAGAGCCGGAAAGTACGATTTGTTTTCAAATGATCAAAGCCATCGCGCCGCGTTACGAGACGCATCATGGTATCAAGGTCCCGGATGATACCATTAAAGAGGCCATCAGACTTTCCAAAAGATACATCAAAGACAGAAGGTTGCCCGATGCAGGCATTGATCTCATTGACCGTTCGATGGCCGCCTTACGGATGATCAACGAGACGGCAGGCCGGGATCTTGGAGAAATAAGAAAGCAATATGAACAATGGGTTATTGACGATTCCGCCCAGCCGGTACATTCCATGGAAGACTGGAAGTGGATTCATCTCCAAATGAAGGATAAATTGAGCCCGATCTTGTGGGTAAATTTCCAATCGGAAGAGGATCCGGGAGCGATGAGCGAACCGGAAACGATAAAAAAATATCTGCTCTCCGCGCTGGAAGCCCTTGAAGCGGGCGCGCTCAAGAAACACACCACGCTGGAGAAAGCGGATATTGCAGCCATCGTCTCCTATAAAACAGGAATTCCAATCGGCAAAGTGCAAACGCAGGAGCGGGAACGATTGCTAAATATGGATTCTGTTTTAAAGCAGCGGGTGATGGGCCAGGATCATGCAATCAAATCTATTTCTGAGGCTATTCTCGAATCCAGGTCTGGCCTGAGCAAGCCCGGTCAGCCAATCGGCTCCTTCTTTTTCCTCGGCCCAACGGGTACGGGGAAAACTGAGCTGACCAAGACCTTGGCTTCTTTTCTTTTCCAGGATGAATCTTTTATGATCAGGTTTGACATGTCGGAATTCAAAGAAGAGCATGCTGCTGCGCTGCTTTATGGGGCGCCTCCCGGATACGTAGGTTATGAGGAAGGAGGGCTTTTGGTTAATAAGATCAGGCAAAAGCCCTATTCAGTGGTACTTTTTGACGAGATCGAAAAAGCCCATGCCTCCGTATTCGATATATTCCTGCAAATCATGGACGAAGGAAAACTGCATGATAAACTAGGCAAAGAAGGGGATTTTTCCAATGCAGTCATCATATTTACCTCCAATATTGGCAGCCAATATATAGTTGAATCGTTTGCGGCAGGGGAAATTCCTTCGTCAAATAAGCTAATGGAAATCATGACCCAGCATTTCCGGCCTGAATTCCTGGGTCGGCTGACCGAGATCATTCCTTTTGCACCTATGACGCTGGAAATGGTCCAGAATATATTAAATGTGCAACTGAAAACGCTTTATGGAGCGCTGGACAAACAAGGGATTTGCCTTAGGATATCGGATGAAGCAGCCAAGGTGCTGGCCCAATTGGGGTTTACACCCAAATACGGCGCCAGGCCGCTGGCAACGGTAATCCGATCCCAGCTCCGCAGGCCACTTTCCCGAAAAATCATCAGCGGAGAGATCGGGCAGGGAAGTGTGGTTGATCTTGTTGTAGACGCAAAAGGCGAGCTGGAGTGGAGAACTGAAAAATAATTATAAAGAGTTTCATAAAAAATTCATATTTTAGGAAATCAATATTATATCTTTTACATTATTACCCCAACCAAACAAACCTGTTTATGGCCCTCGAAAAATATAGCATTGGTGGTGCTGTTGTTGAAAACGAAGCGTTTGAAGCTTTTGCAGACATTCCCCAGAATCGCGTATTGATGGCGGAAAAATTAACCGTTGATCCACCTGTAAAACCAGAGATTGTTGAAGGGCTTACTACAGTGGAAGAAGTGTTTGGGCACTTCATGCCGAAGGTGGAAATGGATTTCGAGACCGAGGAAGGAATAACCAAGAAAGAAACCCTTAGGTTTACCAATCTGGGGGATTTCGGGATAAAAGGCATTACCTCCCAAAGCGCTTTTCTCGGAGATCTTACCATGAAAAGTGAACAATATAAAAAAATTATCAAACAGCTGAAAACAAATAAATTGCTGAAAGCGGCACTTGGTAATACGGAATCTAAACAGGGCTTGATCGATTCTCTGAATGCTTTGATCAAAGAACTGGAGCAGACCAGATAACCAACAAATTAAGATTCGATAGCTGATTCATAAAATACACTATTATAAACCTTACCTATGGCTCAAGAACAAATAAAGGCCACGGAATTGCAAAGTAGAGTACAGGAAGCGGTAAAAAGTATCGATAAGCCTGCCGAAGTGTTGGATAGTGGTTTGAAAAAGCTGGAAAAATACGGCAGCTTTGATTTGCTGGAATCCTCCATTGATGCTGTTCAGAACGTCAACCCGGAAAGAAAAGCCAGAAAAAAAATATTCCTCGAGGAAGCGTCAAAAAAAGGCGAAAGGGAATCATTAAAGAAAACATTGCAATGGTGGAGCGAGATTCTGAGCAGTTCTGACAATCTTTCCGATATGATTCAATACTGTGGAGAAAAATCAGACGAAGCGGAAAAGGTATTAAGAAAGAACCTCAAGGTTGCCGTTGAAACTACCCAGGATTTAGAGCGCTCTTATCGTTCGGTGGCACTTTTCTATAAAAATACCGAGAGTACAAAAATAAAAAATGTTTCCATCATCAATGCAGAGCCCGATCAATTAAAGGATCTGGATAATACCCGTTTTATAGATGCGATACAAACCGAGCTGGTGGAAAATTTTGACCGGCTCGACCTGAGGAATAATTATAGCCTGCTTATACTTCCTGGCTACCTGGGATCAAATAAAGTAGTTGAAAAATGGGCGAAGATTGCTTATGAAAATAAGGTAATGCTGGTGACTGATTTTGAAAACCTGGAAGCGCCTGACGATGTGATGGAACTTTTTGAATCTGCCAATCTTACGGGTGGGGACATTTTCCGATCAAATGTGATGATGTCCTGCAATTGGCTCGTTGGACGGGGAAAATTTGATGAAGTAGGCGAAGAGGATGAGCTATATATCCCTCCCGCAGGCGCATTGGGTGGGAAAATATACAACACCTTGATGTCACAGGTTACCGCCGGTAAAAAACATGGAGGGATCAATGAAGTGGATGGGGTCCGGTTTGATCTTAAGAAAAGTGAAATCGCCAATCTCGAAAAGCTGGGCCTGATACCCATGGTCAAAGAATACGGTAAGGTGATGGCCTTTTCAGCCAAGACCTTATTTAACGGTGATAACCTTGGATTACAAACTTACTCCGTCGTCCGGGTTTTTGATTATGTGGCAAAAGTGATGATGGATTTCCTCAACCGGAGAGCCTTTGAAAATTTTAACGCCAATACGAAGAAAGAACTCAATGGACAGATAGTCAAATTCTTGGATAGTATAACGGGTCCCAATAAACTAATCGAAAATTTTACCATCAAGAGATTTGAACAGGACCCGGTTCAAAAGGACAAAATTTATTTGGATATTCATTTGAAGCCTTATTTCCCGGCAAAGACTTTTTTGATTAAGCTGGAAGGACAAAAAGGTGATGATGGTAACGATTGGTCGTCGGAATATGCACAGGATAAATAACATTAATTAATATAAATAGGGAAGGACTAGGGTTTAACCTACCTTATCTTGCCCCTGACACACTTACTATCTTTAATTCTCTCGTGACCCCCTCCCACTGAAAACTTCTCTAGTCTGAGATTTATTTTTTTTTAATTAATAGATGTTCGTTCAAATGGACATGTGGAGATGATTTTCACAGGATAACGCTTTTGTTTACCTGTACCCGAAAACCTAGATTAATTAGATGAGCATTTTGCCCTGAAATATGCTGGATGACACCTGTTGTAAATGGGTTTACCTGATAGATTAACCTCTTTTTTTATATTTTATCAAATAACATTTATTCATTTTAAAAACCTTTTTTATGGCATTCGCTGCAACTCTAAACATGGCTGGAAAAGATTGGACTATCCTGAATCTTCACTATTCTCTTACGCAGGAAACGGATGCAATGGGACAACCCTCATCCATTGCACGTGGTGGCAAAATCACGCTCACCGTTGAAGCAACAGATGACACTACCTTTTTTGATTGGATGACGAATAGCTGGGAAAGAAAAGACGGAAGTGTTAAATACAAAAAAAGAGATAGTGATGCAACCCTGAAAGAATTGAAATTTAAGGACGCTTACCTGATCAATTACACAGAAAACTTTGACCATGATTCAAATGAACCATTGTCAGAAACGGTTACACTGAGCGCCAAGGAACTTGACCTTGGAAATGCCAAATTTACAAATAGTTGGACTAAGAATTAATGAGCTTCTAAGGTATAATGCAAGGTAGTAGAATCACAGCCTAACACATTACAGGAGTTTTTACAATCCCGGTAATTTTCATTTAAATCTGCTGTTATGTCCTTTGTTGCCAAATTACATCTCGAAGGGGAAGAAGACGGAATTGACGTTTTTAACTGTGGTTTCCGGTTTAGGCAAACGACAGACGCTACCGGTAAACCCACGGCCATTCCGGAGGGTGGTAGTATCAACCTGGTGATTGAAGGAACCGGGAACACAGATTTGTTTGACTGGATGATCAATCCCACCCAAACAAAAAACGGCGATATTACTTTTTATCGAAGGGACACCATGAGCAAGTTGAAAAAACTTGAGTTTACCGACGCACATTGTGTAGACTATTATGAAACCTTTGATCATGTGGGTGAGAGTCCTTTGCAGATCCAGCTAACACTCAGTGCACGAGAGATTAAATTGAATGATTCAGAATATAAGAATAACTGGCCTGAGTAAAAAGATGTTTATGTCTGTCGGGCTACATTTATTTCACCATAAAAGACAATCCCTTTTTTATGGCACAGTATGTAGATATAAGCATTGATGTTGACGGTAAGAACATAAAACAGTTCTCTTCGTTATCGCTTACGCAAGGAATTTTTGAACATCATCTCTTTAAATTGGTATGTCCGACAGAAGCTATTGATGGCACTTCGGGCACAATTTTCAATTCCTCCAAAGACATGATCGGGGGTACAATTACCATTCGGGTGAAAGCCATCGGCACTCAGGGTTCCTTTCAATTTTCGGGAGTTGTGACCCAGATTGACTCTTCCCGTCATAGTGGTCACGCAGGAGATATTGTAATCAGCGGATATAGTCCGACAATTTTAATGGACAACGGCCCGCATTGCAAGACCTGGGAAAAAAAAGCCATAAAAAATATTGCTCAGGATGTGGTGCAGCATTTCCCCCAGAATTTGTTACAACCGAAAATTTCTCCTTCTTATGGAGAAACATTGTCCTATACTGTTCAATACAAGGAGACAGCATGGAAATTTCTTTGCCGGATCTGCAATACTTACGGTGAATGGTTAATGTATGATGGTCAAAATCTGGTATTGGGTGCGCCGCAAGGCAGTAAAGTCAAACTAGTCTATGGCAGCACGCTGAGTAGTTTCGATATGGCGATGCTTGTCAGGCCGACCGACTTCGATATCATGGCGTATGATTATATCAATACGCAGGTATACGACGGACAACCTTCTGGTATTTCAGGGAAGGCGGGGCTCAGTGACCTGGGCAAACATACATTTCAAAAAAGCGAACAATTTTATGGCACACAACCTAAATACTGGAACAATAATTTCCTGACCAATAAAAAACAACTAGATGATTATGTGAATGCCAAAGCGGTCATGCAAAGCAGCCATATGATCAAGTTCCAGGGCAACAGCGGGCATCCTGGAATACAGGTAGGATGCACCGTGAGTATACAGGGCAAGAATGTTTTTGACCAGTCTGATGAAGCTTTCGGCGACTATACCGTGATTTCGGTTAGTCATCACTGTGATGGGCAGGGCAATTATTCAAATTCATTTGTCTCGATTCCTGCTTCGTTGAAAATGCCTCCCGCATCTAACGTAACGGAACCTCGTTGTGAAACCCAAAGTGCACTGGTCACTGACAACAATGATTCAAAAGGGCTGGGCCGTGTGCGAGTACAATTTCATTGGATGGAAAATGATGAAAAATCACCCTGGCTCCGTATTGCCAGTCCGCATGGCGGCGACGGCAAGGGGATGTTCTTTATTCCGGAAGTCGGGGAAGAAGTGATCGTGGGTTTCGAAGGAGACAGTCCGATCAAACCCTATGTGATTGGAACGGTTTATAATAGTCAGGCCAAGACAAAATTCAGCAACAGTGGCAATGATGTCAAAGCCCTTCAAACCAGGAGTGGCAATTTATTGGTTATGAATGATAATGAAGGGAGTGTGCATATCGCAGACGCGAAAGGGAATGATATAAAGATTGACGGCAGTGGCAATATAAATGTCACGGCAAGTGACAGTATCGTGCTGACCTGTGGCAACGCAAAAATTGAGATGAAAAAAGACGGCACGGTCAATATCAAAGGCAAGGAAATAACCATTGATGCTACGGAAAAAGCGACGATGAAAAGTGGTCAGGCATCGTTCGCGGCGGACGGGCAACAGAACAATGCAGATATGGCCGGGTTAAAGTCGACCGTCAGTGGCACCCAGGAAACGGATATTAAGGGTATGAAAACGGTTATCAGCGCCGATACGGAAGTTGATATCAATGCGAACGCCCAGATTGCTATCAGCTCCATGGCCATGGTAGCGGTGAAAGGCGCGATGATAACGCTAAACTAAAAAAGCAATGTTATGATCATTAGTCTCCAGGAAGGTCAAACAATTTATTCGAAGAGATTCTTGACTGATCATATGATTCAGTATTGGAAATACAAAAGAGAATCTGACAGCTTTAACGGAAGTTTTATGGAAGGATCGGCTTTTAAGATCATAGCTGTAAATAAAGTTCCGGGGCGCATGTGGATAAGAATATTAGTCCCTGGTTCAGATCCGCCGCGCTACCTAAAGATCAGCGGTGAAGAGTTTTCTTTAAATTTTAATTTGTATAAAGGATATTAAACCTGTTTTTAATTTATGGGACAGCCTGCTGCACGTTTGACCGATATGCATGTTTGCCCGATGGTGACACCGGGCGTTCCGCCCATACCACATGTGGGCGGCCCAATAGTTGGTCCCGGATGTCCAACTGTTTTGATCCAGAATATGCCTGCCGCTGTTATGGGTGATATGTGTGTCTGCGTGGGGCCTCCAGACACTATTATCATGGGATCAACGGGAGTTTTTTTTGGTAAAATGCCGGCTGCTAGAATGGGGGATCCTACTGCGCATGGAGGCTCAATTGTTCTCGGCTGCCCGACTGTTTTGATTGGTGAGACAAGTTCCGGAATTGGTTCTGCTGTTCAATCCCAAATGATTGCGTTGGCGCCTGCAAATATGGTGACAAATTTAATGCAGCAAAAGGTTTTAACTGAAGCTGCTGAAACAGGAGCCCCCTTTTGCGAAATTTGCGCCTAACTTAGTAATGTTTGATTTGATCATGGTCATAAAAAGACATCAAATGCTTCTTTTAGGAGAAATTCTAAAGGAGCAATTTGTTCACAAAACTAAACAATTATTTATAGGCCAAAGTTTTGAAGAACTTTTGTTTATAACAAATGAAGCATTATTCTTTGGTATTAAGAAAGAAGAATTGGTGAAAGAATATATGTCACTTTTTTTAATCAATAAAGATTTGTTCAAGAATAAGCCTGCATGGATGCAATATGTATTGGCAGATACTGACTTTTTTGAAGAAGACAAAATAAATTATATCAAAAAGAAATTAAATAAGTAAAATGGGTGCATCTATTGAACAAATTGGAAATCCTGTTAAAACCTGTCCTCGTAAAAAGGATCCAGACATTAAAAAAACCAGGAATATATTAATTAAATGTAAACACAGAGATTGTGCTCCAAGCGCTTATATTAAAACATTTGATTTAGTTCCGGATGTTAAGACATTTTATGTTGATGAGTCGATTACAGTTTCATGGAAAGGAAATGATCCGGTCCCGCCGCCTGCATTATATTTAATTCCGACAAAAGGTAAATTCGTGGAGGGCAATCCTTATGTGGTACCGCCCAGTTTCTTTAATGATCCTACTGTTATTCAGGATATTTACCCGGATAATTACAAAAGCATTTTGGATAAGAAAGGTGAAATTGAACTTACAGTTCAATTTTTAAAGCAAATATTTACATTTAGTTATAAGAGAAAATTTAGTGTAGCCGAATTTCCATGGGGCTCCTTAGATGTAGCGGTATATAATCCGGACAAGTGGAAACTTAAAATTAAATTTCCGATGAGTGGGAAATCGGTCACTAAAAGAGGGATAAAATGGGATAAGGAGTTAAAAGCCGACGGAGCAAATATAAAAACAACAACTTATCAAAATGAAAAATCGGATTCCAGTCAATCTTCGGAAACAGTGGACCGAGATAAGACATATTCGGGTAGATACCAGGTTAAAAGCACGAAGACTACTACAACAGATTCAAGTGATGGTTTGAAATCAACCGCAACCGATAAAACAAGTTCAGTTAAGGACTTAAATCAAAAAAGGGAAATTTCGTCCTCAGATACAGACATAGTATTTGAAAAAGAAAATGAAGTTCTAACTGTTGAGCATAATGGGACTTTAATCAACGCCAGTGGATTAAAAATTTTCTTCTTTGTTTTAAACGCAATTAAGTATATAAAAAAAATTCAAAAAATTTTCGATGATATTCCAAAAATGGGAGCCTATATACAATCAGAAATAACTGTTTTAGATGGAAGCATCTCTCTCGCATATGGATGGAAAGAGTATAAGGATCATCGCGCGTTTATGAAATTACAAGGCAAGGTGAATATCGTAATCTATGAATTGAATTTTGAAGCAGGAATAGGAATATCCGGCTTTACTGTAAAGTTTCAGGCTTTTGCTTCTGTAGACGGAAAATTTGAATTTGAAGGAGATGTTCACAGAGATGAACCCTATAGTGATGAATTATTAAACGAAAAAGGCGTATCGAATTTACAAAGGGCTGGGAAGTTTTATAGTGAAACTTCGACACATTTTAGTGCAAAATTAACGGCAACCTTAACTGGAACGGTAGGCGCCAGATGTGAGGCCTTTTATTTCGTAAAAATGGATCCGAAAATAGAAGCTAGTTTAATCGGGGAACTCGCTTTGGATTTGTTTAACGGCGATAATCTTTTAGAAATCTCAACGGTTGCGAAATTTACAGGGATAAAAGGCAGTGTAGAAGTTTCCTGGGGATTTAGTGATGCCATTGGGACAGAGAAATCATCAAAGGGCTTGGGTAAGAAGGTAGGGGATTTAGCTAAGAAAGGTCAAGACAAAGCTGGTGTCGACTATAAAGGAGACAATAAGCATGGAACCGAAGAAGCACATGAAAGAATTTTTCTAAATGGAAGTACATTCTATCAATCAAGATTTCCTGACGACTTGCATCACATCTCAAGTCATGAAGATCTAGATGAGGATGAAATTAAGATTGCAGTAAAAGAAATGTTGAATGGCATGTATCTCAATAGTGGTTTTTTTTCGTCGTTTTCTATTCGTGTGATGAGAGACAAGCAGAAATTGGATTGGTCAGATAAAGTTATATACGGCGTATTCGACTACATCGGGATGGAGGAGGTAGATCAGGATGAAGTTACGGAAAAGTTAGTTTCTGCATTGATGAAAGAAAAACATCTGGATAAAGAAAAGAAAAGTATCGAATTACTTCTTTTAAAAATTCGGAATGAATTAACTGAGTTACAAAAGGACAAAAGTTATATTCATATTAATGATTTAATACATTTTATTTATAATAAGTTAAAAAGTATTCTGAAAGATAATCTGGACCCAGCAAAAGTATTCGAATCAAAATTCTCACATAAATGAATTTTGTTTACCATCTTGAGATTGAAGCAAGGTTTTGTAATGTTTTAGGGCTGATTAATAAATTCCCTATCTATCAAGTAAATGGTGAAAAACCAACCGTGTTCTCGAAACCGATTAATTCAGCATTGGTTGGAAAAGAAAACGAAGTGAATTTGATCATTACACCTACAAACCCCTTGGATCCCAACAGAAAAAATTATTCTATCAAGGGTGCGGTGAAAAAATATGAATCTACGGATTTTACAGGTCCTGATCAAGGGGAAGTAATTTTTCCATTTCATTTTGAAAATACACTTGCAGTCTCCTTTAAGTTTGAAAATGATTATTTTGACTATAAAAACGTGCTGATTGAAAACAGGCCTATAAAGGATAAGGCAACAATAAAAAACTATGCTCATAAATTAATTGACATTCTAAGAACTGGTAATGTCGAGAATATCTTAAATGAGTTCAAGCCAAAATTAACGGATTATGCTGCGGCTTATTTTGTTTCTCCGGAATTTATGTTCAATGAGTTTATTCGGTTTCTTAATGAAAAGTATTTTGTGAACAGCCCGAGATTAAAATTTGCGGAAGATGAGATTAGTCTTCGGCCATGGTGCGATGAAAAAATATGGGAAATAGGTGTTGGATTTGAAATGGAAGAATTGCTCCTAACTGCACCAAGCGATGAAGGACTTGAGTATGCTACAAAGGTCTATGTTGGTTTCTCTGGGCGAGATTTAAAAGTAGTTCGTTAAAAAGTCATTTCGAGATGGGTAAGTTAAACTTTTCGTTTTGTATTCTGGATGGCGCGAGAATGGGAGATTCAATTCTTAAGGCTATGGAATTAAATAAAAATCATGATTCACTATACCGGGGAAGAAGTGAAGAGAAATTATACCGTGTGGCGCCTTACGTATTTACTTGTGAAGGTCAAGAGGAATTTGTTAAATGGCTTCTTGAATCTGGGTGGGGAATGTCATGGATGATCTTGTTTGAGAGCGAACGAATGATGAGTGACGTTCACAGACATTTCAGAAAATTTTTAGTTGTTAAAACGGAAGAAGGAAAAGAACTCTATTTCCGATTTTACGACCCTCGTGTTTTGAAGATATTTCTTCCTACCTGCGATAATACCCAGATATTGGAATTCTTTGGTCCGATTAGAAACTTTTTTGTTGAGGGTGACACTAAAGACGAGGTTATACAGTTATGGCAGGAAAATGGCTTATTGCGACAGAAAACGATGGACTTTGGCAAAATGTTAAATGAGATTTCTGGATAATTCCTTTGCGCAACTAAAACGGAGTTTGGATTTAGAGTTTAATATATAAATTTTGGATATGAAATAGTATTTTCTGGTGGAAAAATAGCGAAATGAGAAAGAAAACAAGGTAAATATTATATAATATAGTAATCGACATAAGCGTCAGGAGTTACTTTCGGTGATATGGTAAGATTGGAACGTTATTTGGTTATGAAAAATTTATTGGGTAATTACTAATTTATGGGAAAACCAGCCTTCAGACTAACTGATATGCATGTTTGTTCCGAAGGTGAGACCGGGCGTTCCGACTATTTCACGCGCAGGTGTTTGAAACTTTGTACGTCAACTGAGATTGGTGCCCTTTTGAAAAGGGTGAATTCGGTTAAAGAGTTGCTTTCTGTGAAGTATGATAATTTTACTTATAAAAATTTGGTACCAAATTTTTTTTGTGCATTCTGCACATACCGTACTCAGCCCTTCATTTGAAATGGTAGGTAAGTCACTTGAAGGATGGGGGTTAATTGGAGATGCGGTGGGCACTCCCGAAATAGTACATTTACTAAAAATTGATTTTCCTACAAATAGAGATGGAAACAGAGGTGGATTTAAAGTAACATGCGATACTAATAATGGAGAAAGCGAAAACTCTGATGTAGCTGGTGACAATTTTACGTGTACTGAAAATTACATGTTAACCGATGTTAGGGGCGATTTTGCTGGTACTCATGATCGACGGATTTATCGTAAAGAATTTGCAAAGTACTAATTAGAAGTAAAGTCACATAGCAACACTCCTCGCAGCCTTTTGGCGATTGGGCACATGCGCATGCCAGAAATAATTCATGTTAAAATCGAAAGCGAAGATTTGAATAATCAAATAGTTAAAAAGAATAAGGAGGATTTGGAAAAAGAGCAAGCGGCTGGCCGTTCATGGCGTGTTTTTATTGATTCAGGAATGTCTTTGACTGATCTACATTCTCATTTTCGCAAGTTATGCGAGGATGAAGATCCGTAATTTGCGTGTCTATTTTCTTTTAATTGAAAACAGTTAATAAAAGAAAGAATAGCTGCAGGGACAGCTTTTGCGAGATGAAAATAATGGATTAACGAGGAACCTGATAACGTTAAATGAAATGCACGGACCCGCCAAGTCACTTTGTTACGCAAATTAGTAACCGAATAAACTATTATTTAATTTTTTTATATGGCCAGTAAACATAAAAAAAACCTGCATAGATCCACAGGGATTAACGATCAATTCGATCCTCCCAAACACGAATTTACGCTTACCGAGCAAAGATTACATTTGAATCCGGATTTTCCAACCATGTGGTTATCACCCCTGGAATTCAGGTTTCGTAATATAGGATATACACAAATGCTTCAAATTATCGGAAAGAATATAGATATTAAGGACAGGAAAAACTTTCTTTTGCAGTCACCACCTGAAGAAGGCCCGGAAACACATTCAAAATTGGGCTTATATACAGATTATTCCCCCGACTTTTTTACAAAGCAGGATCAAATTTCTGTTGGGGTGAAAGGTTTCGGCTTTAAAAGCAATGGTAATATCTTTGTTCAGGCTACATCAGATCATCCGCATTCAAATTATTATAACGGCTTTCAGTTCAACCTGGTTGCGGGAGATATTCCATTGGTCGTTCTTCATAAGAAATTCAGCAACGTGACCTTTACTCCCCAAGTGGGCGTTGATTTGCAATCCGGTTTACTTTCTCCCAGTACGAAAATAAATTTCGAAAATTCACCTCTGAAATCAATAAATGTCCAGATAAATAATCTCAGCTTTGACTGGAAAAAAAAATTTGCTGACTCAACCACAGTTATGTTTGAATTCGCCTTACCATAATTCGTTTCATTTTTAATATCAAGATATTCATAATAAGGATTTTGTTTGAGGAATTTTCGATTTAACTGTCCTGGAGGGCCAATTATGCCCTGAACTGCACGAGGAATCAGGCATCTATTCGCATTTCCAATCGCTTTGGGTAGTAAATTTAGATCTGGTCAAATGGTTGTGGTTGATCGTCTGAAATAACATTGTTACCGAGTGGTTTATGTCTTTGCCCATTTGGAAGTACCGTTAGTTTATTGTATTTTTATTTTCCTCCAACTCCCTCTGAAAATCACCTAATTCAGCGGTTTAAAACAGCAAATACAATCATAAGGTATTCTATTCTGCTTATGGTATATTGTTGATTATCAGTGTTATAAAGGATTACAGCTATATTGGATAAAGGAATTTCACAACATGCAGCTTGAATTCTATTCCCTGCCAATGGCAGTTGAAAGCATAATGCATAAGCAGGAGTTAACCAAATGCTCCCTGCATCAATCCGTTATGCAACACCTGCACCTTCTTCTGACGACTTCTTTCGGAGAATTTCCTGCGGATGAGATTTTCGGCTGCGGAGTGTGGGATCATGATTTTGATATTGTTACCAGTGCTCACAAGCTGAAAGAGATGATCCGCCTTTCCCTCATGGCTTCTATCACGGACCAGGAAAAAAGGTTGGGAAATGTCCGGGTGGAGATCGTCATGAAACAGGAGGAAATTCCTGCCTCTCAAAGCGGGCGGAGAGTCAAAAAGAAAATTGACATTACTATTATCGGAATTTTAAAATCAACCAATGAGCGCTTTGCTTATCGGGATAGCTTTTTCGTTGGGCCATTGTCATACTAACATAATTCTGACCTAAAGAATGCAGGAAACCAGAAACCATATAAAGACCAGACTGCTTAAAAATGCCGCCCGCGCCTGGGGATATACTGAGACGGAGGCGGAGAACAATTTTGATCCGCTGGTATCGATGCTCTTAACCGCATGTTCCGCGGAACTGGAAAAAATATCTGGAGAAATTCAGGCTTCACGTGGCAGAGTGTTGGAAAGGCTGGTACAACTGTTATCTCCCGACGCACTGACGGGCGCCCTCCCGGCTCACGCGATTTCCTGCGCAACTCCGGTAGAATCTAAATTCGAAGTCACGGAAGAAACACAATTTTACACCACCCGGAAAGTAAAAGGCTCAGGCGAAAATGACGAACAGGTTTCGAAAGACGTCTTTTTTTCCCCTACTTCTAATTTTCAACTCAATAAAGCGACTATCCGGTTTATGGCGGTCGGAGAAACCCTTTACAAGCTCAGCAATCAAATCAATAAGGAAATTGTAGCTCATGCAGATTACGGGAAAGAACTTCCCGCAAGTTCACTGTGGCTGGGCATCGACCACCCCGGAGAAAGTCTGCAGAATACCCTCTTCTATTTTGATTTTCGCAATGAAGCGGATAAACAACTTTTCTACCAGCAGCTCCCCAAAGCCGCCTGGTACTGGAATGATCAGTCGATGACACATACTGCCGGATATGCCCATCAGGCGAACAGCGGCGAACAGCTTGACATAGAAGCCGTACTCAATCGGGACGATGATGTAAGTATCAAAATCAAAAAGCATGTAAACGCTTTCTATAAGAATAGTTTTATCTCGCTGGAAGATGAATACGATCTCGCTGCCGGTATTGACAACGAAATGCTGGCAAGCATTGTAACGGATACTTTTTCCTCAAAGGGCCTGAAACACCTCCAGAAACAGCCTCTACGCTGGATCTGTATTGACTTTCCACAGACCATAAGCAGCAAACTTTTACAGGATGTTTTATGCGTGATGAATTGTTTTCCCGTGATTAACCGAAAATTGGAAGAACTCACTTTTCGTCTTCAGGAGATCATGAACATCATTCCGCTGCAAACGGAGGATACTTTTTTAGATCTGTCGGAAGTCAGCAATGATGAAGGCAAATTATTGAACGTGCGCACTTTTCAGCATTCCGGAGAAGAGGAATCTTTTGCACTGATGCTTCGTAACGGTGGTGTAGGGCGCTTTGACGAACGGGATGCAAGTTCAATAGTGAATTATCTTTTACAACTCCTCCGTGATGAAAGTGCAGCATTCTCGACCCTGGGCAACGATTTTATGAGCGGGGAGATGAAGCAGTTGCAGCAAATCATCAACAAACTCGAACAGAGATTGTACTCCCGTCAGCTTCGAAGGGAACACACACCTTATCTGGTTATCCGAAACAACACGAACAAACCCAGGCAAAATATTTTTGTGCGTTATTGGAGTTCAGGAGGCGCCGAATCCAATAATGTAAAAGCAGGCACCCTGCTCCGGCTTTATAAAGGAACGGGACTTGAGAATAACCAGCTGACGCTAGTAACAACTACGATGGGCGGTCGTGACAAGCTGGGTACAACAGAAGCGGTGTTTGCTTACAAGAGCGCATTGTTGTCGAGAGACCGGTTGATTTCGGGTGAAGATATCAAAGTATTTTGCCACTATCAATTGGGGGAACGGGTAAAGAAAATTGAAATAAAAAAGGGCATCATGATTCACCCCGATCAGCAACAGGGTTTCATAAAGACGATTGATGTGGTGATCCACATCAACAGCAAAGCATATGATGAAATGACAGAAAAGGGAGAAATTGATTTTTGGATCGACAATTTGAAATTGCTGCTGGAAGAAAAATCAGTGTCATTACTTCCTTACCGTGTGTATATCCGGGAGGCCGCTTAGGTATAAATTTTATGGGCAGAGAAACGATTATAGAATTAATTCAGGAGGAAATCAGGCGACTGGGCTGCGATGCGAAAACCGAGGCCCAGCTTACACTGGCTTTGGAGAAAGGATTATCGCCGGATGATTTTATGGTCAGCAGTGACAAACTCTTTACCCGCGAATTCAGTAAAGACCTGGTTAGCGCTGAAATCACGGAAGATCCCAGGAAAAAACAACTCTTGCTTTTGCACCTTTCCAGGGGTGGCATCTATGATCAATTGCCCGAGGGGCTTTTTTTTACCGAACGTGAAAGGAAGACATTCAAATATTCGGCCGCTGATATGGTAGCCGACTATAATCTGAATAAGAAGAAAGAAGAAGAAATCAGACGTTTCTTTTTGCCATTTGAGAATGATTTTTTTTGGCAACGAATACAGCTCGAGCAGGAAGAAACCAGGTTGCTGGAAGGATTGCAATCGGGAATTCTCAACGACTATTTTATGAAATTTTGGAATATACCGCGATCCATTCCGAAATCATTTGTTGCTCCTCTGATCCTGCTGCTGCCGTACGCTCATAAGATTACCGGCGATTTGGGACTGACGGCGGAATGCCTTGAGCAGCTGTTGCTGGAGCAGGTAGAGGTCGTCCAGAAAAGGTCTCCGATTACGAGCGCTCCATCTCTTCTTTCCCAGGGGCTGGGTCAGGCACAACTGGGCATGGATATGCTTTGCGGGGAAGAGTTCTGGGAGGACTATCCGGTTATTGAATTTGTCATTGGACCTCTTCAACGCTCAAGGGTATCCGATTATCTGGAAGGGGGAAATTTATTTGATTTACTTTCAACCTTTAGCAGGTTTTTTGTACCTGCCGGGCTGGATATAGAATTTTCAATCAGGTTGCCGGAAGAAAAACAAAATATGATCATGGAAGCTGAAGATGGACCTGTCCTGGGATATTCAAGTGTGTTATGAAATACCATTGTCTGGACACAATAAAACTTAACCCGTAAAACGATCTTGCTGAAGTTGCTATCATGGAAAATGTGATTACCAATGAGATGACAAAATATCTTTTTATTCTGGGAGCAGCCGTATTTGGCTTAGGAGCCCTGGTGGTAAGTAAGATAACAAACCTTAGTGGCAGCTTTAAACCTTACCTGAAATCCACTTTGTTGTATATGATCCTTGGGTTTCTGCTCTTTAGTTTTGTCGGCATAACCAGCTATCCCGATATTTTTAAGAGCCCGGTTAATCACTTCATATTTTTGCAGGTATTTTTCCTGATGTTTGGAGTCCTTCATATTTATTGGATGCATAAATACCTGAAATGGAGTGGTGAACCTCCCGCTTTCTGGGTTGAGCTGCTGTTTAGTGTGCTTGTTGGAATTTTTGGATGTATTGGCTTTTTGATCGTTTATTATTTACTGAATAAGAACGGGTTTCAATACCTGATGGCAGGAAGTATTTTATTCTTTATTATTCCCTTGGTTTTCAATCACACTTTTCGCAAAGCCATTGACATTCCGGCCAAAATTTTAAATGAGTGGTATTATCCGGTCAATATGGAAATTGAGGAACCGGAAGATAGTAAACTGAAAAACCTCCTGGTAATCAGTTTTGAATTTCAAAAGAAGATTTACGATGCCCATTTAACGAATTTTCGCGCAAAAGCCCCCGTTGATATGGAATTCGGGCAATTGTTTTATTATTTTATTAATGATTATAATGAACGGCACACGGATAATAAGATACAATACATCAATCAGGGAGGAGCCCCTCACGGATGGATTTTCTATAAGAGGCCTCGATGGTATTCTCTATTTACTAATTACGTTGACGCTGAAAAAACAATTTACAATAACCGCATTCGAGAAAATGATGTAATCATTTGCACAAGATCTCAGATTTAAAACAATTGTATGCAGGAAAATTCATATTTACCGGTTAATTGGATTGATGGAATGAAGATCAATAAATCTCATTTCATTGCCCAGGACAGTGCTTCGCTTTTCCAACTGGTCCAGACGGTCTCCGGCGTTTTGAATGATTTGAATTACGGTTTGTTGCCGCCGCATCAGGAGGGTAATGGTTTGAAATTATTCCTAAGCACCGATAATCAGCAAAAAATTCAGGTGCGCATGCAATCATGCAGGGCTATTACTGCCGGAGGCTATTATATTGAGTTTGCAACAGATACGGCTTTGCAGGGGAAAAACCTGCAAACATCACTTGTCAGCCCTCCGGCCGGTTTTAAGGAATTGAAAGATAAGTCTGCTTTTTATTATGTGGTCCTTACTATAAATCCATACAAGCGGGTTCCTTTTGGAGAAGCGAACCCAGCTGAAACCCCTCCCCGTATACCTTTCACTCTGCCCATATTTTCCCTGGACCTGGTAGCGGTTTCCGAAGTAACTAGAAACCGGTTGGGTTCTTTCCAATTGCCTGTGGGAAAAATTATATTAGATGATCATAGAGCGCAGTTGGATGAATCCTATATACCCCCCTGTTCTACCGTTAGCAGTCATCCTGATCTGCTTGAAATACACGCCGCATTGGAACAATTTTTTGCTAAAATGGAGAGTTATTCCCTGTTGATCATTCAAAAAATCCAGCAAAAAAAGCAAACCAATGAGATGGCTGTGATCGTACAAAAGCTGTGTGAGCAGGTACTTTTTTATACGGGCACGGAAGTGGCTGAACTAAAATCACTGGGATTGGTTCAGGCGCCTGTATACATCGTAAGCAAGATTTGTTCCCTTGCAAGGGTATTCAAAAATACCCTTGATTGCTATTTAGGAAGCGGAAAGGAAGAACTTGTTAATTATTTTATAGAGTGGTGCAGTTTTACAAAAGGTGACCTGGAGTCTGCTATCCTTTCTGCGTCTAATCATCAGTACGACCACCTGGATATTAATAGTTCAGTTGAAAAGGTATCCGTGTTTACAATTATTATTTCTAACCTTTTCCATCAGCTGGCGAGACTGGAGTATATTGGCAAACGAAAAGAAGCCGGCATATTTGTGAAGGAAGAGGTTATTTCTCCGTCGACGCAGGCATCCGACCCCAAAAAACGCAGAAGTTTCCTGGCGGAGTAATTTTTTATTTGGTTACATTCTAATCGGCTTGAATAAAATAATAAGCATATGCAGCAAGCATTAAATGCAAAAGAGAGAAACAAGGCCTTTCTGAAATTTTTACTTTTTTTTGTATTGACTCTCATTTTGGTTATCACAGCGATTTATTTTGATTTCAGGTTACCCATAAAAGAAAATAGTTACCTGCAAAAGGAGATTGACCTTCAAAGACAGATAGAGCACAACCAGGAAAATTTCGTGAATACGATGCACGAATCCGTGATCCTGCTTGATTCCCTTGACAGACCCGGTACGGATATCGTTCAGATCAATGCACAGCTGGATCAAAGACTTACCGAGCTCGATGGATTAAAACAGAAGGATTTCAGCGCATATGGCAAGATGGATAAAGTCATTGTCGATAAGTTCTGGGACCTGTATCATGCAAAATCGAAATTGCGGAAGCTGGATGAAGATGAAAATTCCATCGCCAAAATGAGAGCTGATCTCAATGATGCCAATACGAAATTGGAGCAGGCGCAGGCATCGCTGGACGCGTACAGACGAAGCGGCTATAAATAAAGGCTTTACATGCAATTGTTTAGAAATCTGATATTTCTCATTTGGTTTTCAAATGTAGAGCTGACTGCCTTTGCTCAGGAGAAAAAGCAGCCGGATCCTAATATCAATTCAATTTTTGCTGATCTGCCGGTTGATATAGCAATGAAGAATTCAATTCTGAAGTCAAATGAAAATGCGCAGGAAAAAATCAGCAGGAATGTTTTTGTCAAAGCGTTTGCCAATAAAAATGTTGTTTACCTTGGAGAGCCCATATTGATAACTTATGAATTGTATACTGCTCTTGAAAGCAAGAGCATAATCAGTTTACGGCCTTCTTTAACCGGTTCGGGAGTTGTGGATTTAGAAGTGAATGAAAATCTTCCAAAGCAGGTAAAAATGGAAGGCAAAACTTGCCGGGTCTTTAACATCCTGAGGCTAAAATTAAATCCTCTTCAGCAGGGAATTGTTTATGTGGACCCGATAGGGGTGGATAATTCCGTAAACTATATTGCAGGTGATGGAAAAACATATAATTACTCCGGTTCAGTAAAAAGTAATGAGTTGCGACTTAATATTTTGCCATTACCGGTAAAAAATAGACCTAAAGATTTCTCCGGAATGGTAGGAAAATTTCAAATCAGGGACACTGTTGAAAAATCCAATTTGCCGGCGGGTGAAGATAACAACCTGCATATTGAGATAACCGGATCAGGAGAGTTTGCTGATATAAACCTGCCGGCCATTTCGTGGCCTCCGGGTTTTGATCATTTTACCCTTAGAGAATCAGCCATTGGCGATAAAAACAAATTCCCTCCTTCGGGTAAAAAGATATTTGATATTCCCTTTGTGTCAAGCCAGCAGGGCGTGTTTACATTGCCTTCGATTAGTTTTTTCTATTTTGATCCATCCAGGAAAATCTATCATCAGGTTGCAACCCGTCCAATCCCGATGATGGTGACGCCTGCAGTAATTGAACACCAGAGTAAGAAACCGGTATCGGCAGTTGTCAATCCTGTTAAATCAAGACCGGACAAGTTCCTGCTGATGCTTTTTGGATCGCTTGCGGCATTGGCAATCGGAGTCATCATTTTCTTAAAAAGGCGATTTGCGTTTAAGAAAGCTAAAGAGGAAAAAATAGCCAGGGAGGCTGAACTTTTGGCATTAGCGGAACCGGAAGTTAAACAAACAGATTTCAGAAAAGAATTGCTGAGCATTTCATTAGTAGGAGATGACGTACATTATTTAGAGTTGACCAAGTCTTTGCTTACAAAACTTCTGCAGGAGAAGTTTTGTTTAAATAATGCGTCTGAAGAAGAGTTATTGGTTTATTTAAACCAGCAGGACAAGGATCAAAGCCTTACCCGGCATGTAGGTGAAGTCTATTCGAGTTGTAACCGGCTCCTTTATTCTCCGGGTGGACAAGGGAGTCTGCGATCTTCCATAGCTGATGCTATGACCCGAATTATTGATTTCGTAATTGGTCCATTGCAGGGTAGGGAGTTGGATATTGATAAAGAGCAACAAGGATGAAAATGGTTAAAAAAAATCTTTAATAATATGTCGCCCGGTTTTTTTGATTATAAATGGCATTCGTAAATCGTTTTAAATATGACAAAAAAAGAAGCACTTGAATTCCTTGAACTGCCTGAATCCGCAAGCGATTCGGATATTAAGACCAAGATCGCAGATAAATTGTCCTATTTTGAATTGCTGAGTGAAAAATCTCCCAGCGTATTTTTACGTCGTATCCATGAGCAGAATGTTGCTAAAGTAAAGCTGATTCAAAAAGAAAGCGCTCAATGGTCCGGCTCCGATGAATCAGGTCATACGCCCGTTATTACGGTACATGATGAAAGTGTCAAATTGGAGAAGCCAATAGGGCAACTACAGGAAAAGCCCCAACCGGTTACTGTTCATCCGCAAACAATGCATGCAAAGGAAATGGAACCTGTGGCAGCACCCCTAAGAGGTGAAATGGCTGTCCCAAAACCAGAAGGGGTTCTGGAGCCTAAAACACCTACAAAGAATGAATTAAAACCAACATCTGAACCAACCTATTTCGCAGATACAGTAGATTGGTCGAAGGCGCAAACAAAATTAAAGCCCGGTCCTGATCCGGTCGGTTGGCTTGTTCGACATACGGAAAATAAAACGATAAAAAGTTTTCCGGTCTTTCCGGGTAAAAATTTTATTGGAAGAAAAATTCAGCCGGGCCTGAAGCCTTTTATACAGGTTGAGGAAGATCTTTTTGTAAGCCGGGTGCATGCCGTTTTATACGCGGAAGGTGCAGGACCTTATTTGTTTTATATTAGCGATACCTCTTCTTCAAATGGAGGAAAACCAAGCAAAAATGGTACCTATGTCAATGGCAGTGAGGACCGGATAAATACAAAGATTATGCTTCATGATTACGATACGGTTCAGATAGGGGAAACTAAATTTGTTCTGCGCTTTGAAATAGAAGATATTCTAAAAATGCAAGACGAAGTGGAGGACAAAGGTTACATGCATACGGTTATCATTAAACTCCGGGAATAATGGTCGAATGATGTATGAATTTCAAGTACTTACGTATAAGATGGATTTAAATTCCTGAAAAGTTCAAATATCCTTCGAATAGGAGGTAAAAGGATTGTTCCCAAAATGTCGAAATATGCGATTAATATGTTTTCGCAGACCGATTAATATTATTATATTTCAATAATTGGAATAGAAAATAATTTTATTCTACTCTTTCCTGCTATTGTATTCTCAACAAAAATCCAGTTCCTCCTTACTCGTAGAAATTGCTCTGGTTAACCGGATAGCGAATTAATTTAATTTGGAATATTTGATGAAGCCCTTAAACCGTAGGAGTAGTATGAAATCATTGTTCAAATTCTTCAGGATTATCTTAGGGATCGTTGCTATCTTTTTCTGCCTGTCCTCGCAGGCGCAGCATAACAAAAAGCAGTTGTTGCCTTCTGTTATTCCTGACCTGTCTTTGCAGGCGCGGCATCATAAGGATCAGTTGTCGCCTAAAACGTATAATTTTTCCACTTTTACCAGAAAGTATACTAATCCTGGCAAATTTTGGCTCCTTAGAAATAAAAATTTTCTGAGTCATCCTGACGCGGGATATGATAATGAATATATACCGCGAAGCTCGGCTGTTGAAATATTTGATAAAAGAACAATAGATACCAAATATTACATCAATAAGGACACTCCATCCATTTGTTATTCCCAAAAATCTTCAGGACCCATGCACTATAAAAGCGGTGGTCAATGGCTCACGATTGACAAGCGCCTGGAACCAAAGGGAAATGATCTTTACGAGGCTTCTCACCAGGAGCATCCGGTGGGTTTTGATATGAAGAAGAAATCATCTTATATAAAAGAGGATGGAGGAGCTGTTTTTTTCAATAACTGGAAACTATTCGGGCAAAAGGACGGAATGGAAGTACTGATAGCAGAAGCAGACTGGTCGCAATATACGGCCGGGGATGATGGGATTTCATTTAAGAATATTTTTCCGGGTATCGATGCGGAGATGAGGGTATCGAAGGGATCGATCAAGACGAGTTTCATTGTTCGCGCCAATAATTTTTCAGGTTATGACCGGTATCTGTTAAGGGACTTGTTTTCAGGATATGAAACGGGCAATCTTTTATTTTCAAATGGCCAGTCGGACAGTGAGACAGCGACCGATGCAGATTTTAAGATCGGATCCAAACAGGTTCTGCATATTAAAAAAGGTTTGATGTATGGAGAAAAGAACCCGTCTTCGAGCTACCAGGCCATCCGGTACGAGCTTAAACAAAATGAACTGACGCTGCCCGTAAATGCGGATTACTTAAATACACAGCTTAAATTCGGCAATGTGGTTATAGATCCCATGGTTGAGGATAGTGCCACTATTTCTCAGGGGGCGATTAGTGGTTCTTATCTGGATGTAGTTGGCGATTGCACTATAAACCTCAATAGTCCCTGTCCAAATACTTTAATGGTTCCCACGCCTCCTGCTGCTACTATTGTTGATGCCTTGTTTACATTTAATACATATGCTAATGTGCCATGTGCCAGGTCAGATGGTTATTATCGATTTGCAGCAGGTTCTTGTTTCTCTGAACTTTGGGAAGGCCCTGATATGTTGAATGGTGAAACGGATGCATCAGACAAAAGTATGGGCGGTAATATAGTCAGTTGTATGCCTGCTCCACAATGTACCTCTCAGTTAATCCCTTTTATCTTTAGTTTTTATAGAACGTGTAATGGGCCGGCCGGATGTGATGGTAATTGCGTTTACGCTCAATCAGATTTAACCATAACGCTGGTGGGATATACAGCGGAGGTGAATGACACACTGCTTTCGGCATCTCCGCAATTTGTTTGTTCGGGTTCGCGGTCTTTACTTACTGCGAATGCACAATTTGGGGTACCCCCTTATAATTATACATGGTATACTACTTTTGGCGACAGCCTTTTAGGAAGTGGCAATACGATATCTGTTAAGGTACCTACAAAAAATTCAAGTCAATTCTATGTTCACGTTAAAGATGCCTGCTGGGTGACTACCGGAAATCCCGATGCGGAATTGGACGGCGGCTTTCTCTTTGGGATTAATGTAGATACGATACCATCACCCAGCCAGCCTGTTGTGACGGTCAACACACCCCTTTGCGCAGGTATGCAACTCAATGTATCCACTACGCCGGTAGCTAGTGCTTCCTACACTTTCGGAGTCCTTAACAGTCCTACCTTCTATCATCTCAATGGTGGTAATCCGCTTATTACGATAGATAGCGCCAATGCCAGTGATTCAGGAAGGTGGTATGTTATAGTAACCAACAAAGATAATTGTCCTTCGGATACCGGTTATGCAAACGTGGACGTATATACGCTTCACGCCCCAGTTCTTACTTCAAATAGCCCGGTTTGCGCAGGTGACAAACTAATTTTATCTGTACCTTATATTCCAAATTTTACCTATAGTATTCAAAGCTTAACTGGATTTGGCAGTCAGGGCTACGCAGTAGATAGTACGATTGTTTTTAATAATGTTACTACCAATTATGGTGGTCAGTGGTATGCAAAATCTCTTAACTTCCTTGAATGCGTGTCTCCTCCCGGATATACTACGGTGGTCATAAATCCAAAGCTGATCGACTCGATAAGCATCGATGGTTCAGCTGCCAATATTTGCAAGGGAACACCGGTAACTTTTACAGCGACTTCGATTAACGGTGGTACAACACCTGCTTACCAATGGCTTTTAAATGGGCAGGCGGCAGGTACAAATAGTGCAAATTATAGCAATAGCAATTTAGCCAACAGTGATGTGGTAAGCTGTATACTCACGAGCAATGCATTATGTACGACGCCCGCAAAAGATACGTCCAATAAAATTGTAATGCTGGTGAACCCAATCCTTAATCCGACCTTTACCGCCATTCCACTGCTGTGTCAAAACTCAACAGGGACCTCGCTGCCCTTGAAATCCGATGAAGGGATAAGCGGCACATGGAGTCCGGCGACAATAAACACCGCGACAGTCGGAACATTTGGTTATGTCTTCACACCAACAATTGGTCAGTGCGCAAAATCCGATTCGATAAATATTACGATAACCACGCCGGTCACGCCCACCTTTACCGCCATTCCACCGCTGTGTCAAAACTCAACAGGGACCTCGCTGCCCTTGAAATCCAATGAAGGAATAAGCGGCACATGG
>Ga0182024_10004735_pt1 | contig 30989 bp, 27 predicted proteins | sample P32metaG_FD_120480 | JGI IMG/M metagenome (GOLD analysis project Ga0182024, IMG submission 120480) | Permafrost microbial communities from Stordalen Mire, Sweden - P3-2 metaG (Illumina Assembly) | ecosystem: Environmental > Terrestrial > Soil > Wetlands > Permafrost | place: Sweden: Stordalen... | reverse complement strand
TCGTGACGCGCGTCGGAGCCGGGGTGACCCGCGTCAAGGAAGGTGATCGTGTCGCGCTTCCATGGCTCGGCTACGCGTGCGGCACCTGCGAGTTCTGCGTGTCCGGATGGGAGACGCTCTGTGTGCAGCAGGTCAACACCGGATACGGGATGGACGGCGCGTACAGCGAGTACGCCAAAGCGTTTGCTGCCTACGTCGGCATCGTTCCCGCGGGCCTCGATCCGTTCGACGCGGCCCCACTTGCGTGCGCCGGCGTCACCACGTACAAGGCGGTGAAGGCCTCGGGCGCGCGGTCGTCAGACCTCGTCGCAGTCTTCGGCGTCGGCGGCTTGGGACACCTGGCAGTGCAGTACGCGAAGATCGCGGGTGCCACCGTCGTCGCTGTCGACCTCACCGAGGACAAGCTCGCCATGGCGAAGCAACTCGGAGCGGATTACACGGTGAACGCCGCCCGGGAGGATCCGGTGCAGGCGATCCAGCAACTCGGGGGCGCTGACGCCGCGATCGCGCTGGCGGTGTCGCCGCGTGCATTCGAGCAGGCATTCGCGTCGCTGCGGCGCAAGGGCACGCTGGTCTTCGTCGCGCTGCCAGCCGACAACTCGGTCCGCATCCCGATCTTTGAGACGGTGCTCAACGGCATCACGATCGTCGGTTCGATCGTCGGCACGCGCAAGGATCTCGACGAGGTGTATGAGCTGCATGCTCGCGGACGGACCCATGTGATCCGCGAGACGCGCTCGCTCGAGACCGTGAATCAATCCATTCAGGACGTCCTCGACGGCACCGTCACCGGGCGGATTGTCTTCGACCTCAGGGACGCGGCTGTCGCGGCACCGCTCGAGCGTCAGCTCACTGCGGCTGGAGTGTAGCCGGGGCCTTGATTCCGGTGACTGCGAGAATCTCCGCCTCGCCGAGCGTGTCGTGCTCGAGCAACGCGTGGACAAGCGCATCGAGCTTGTCGCGATTGCTCGTGAGCAGCGCAACAGCCTGGCGGAGACACTCCTCGCAGATGCGACGCACCTCCTCGTCGATCAGAGCAGCGGTCTCCTCGCTGTAGGGGCGCGTCAGTGCCAGCGGCTGGCCCGGGCCGTCCTCGTCCGCCAGGCTCAGCACGCCGACCTTCGGGCTCATGCCCCATTTCACGACCATCTGACGTGCGACCGCGGTCACCTGGCGCAGATCGCTCTCGGCTCCCGTGGTGACGATTCCATAGACGAGCTCCTCGGCCGCGCGGCCGCCGAGCGCGCCGGTGATCCGCCCTCTGAGGTAGTCCTCCCCGTAGCTGAAGCGATCGTCGACGGGGCTCTGCACGGTAACGCCGAGCGACTGCCCGCGGGGGATGATCGACACGCGGCGGACCGGGTCCGCTCCGGGCTGGAGCAGCCCGAGCAACGCGTGGCCGGATTCGTGGTACGCGATCTTCTCGCGGTCGAGCGCAGTCAATGAGAGCTTGCGCTCCGATCCCAGCTCAACCTTCTCCAGCGCATCGGTGAAGTCAATTTGCGCGACGGTTGCCGCATCCCGGCGGGCCGCGGCAAGAGCCGCCTCGTTGGCGAGGTTGCGCAGGTCGGCCCCGACCATCCCGGCGGTGAGCGAGGCGATCAGGTCGAGGTTGACGTCCGGCCCGAGCGGAATGTGTCTCGTGTGGATTCGGAGTATCTCGAGGCGACCCCGCCGGTCCGGAAACGGCACGGTGACCCTGCGGTCGAAACGTCCAGGGCGGAGCAACGCCGCGTCGAGCACATCGGCGCGGTTGGTGGCGGCGAGGACGATCACCCCGGTATGCGGATCGAAACCGTCCATCTCGGTCAGGATCTGGTTCAGGGTTTGCTCCTGCTCCTCGTTGCCACCAAGCCGAGCGCCGGTCGAACGCGAACGTCCGATGGCGTCCAGCTCGTCGATGAAGACGATGGCCGGTTGCGCAGCCCGCGCCTTCTGGAAGAGGTCGCGCACGCGGGCGGCGCCGACCCCGACGATTGCCTCGATGAACTCCGATGCGGAGATCGAGAAGAACGGCACGTCTGCCTCACCGGCGACCGCGCGGGCCAGCAGTGTCTTGCCGGTTCCCGGCGCCCCGATCAGCAGGACGCCCTTCGGGATGGTGCCGCCGAGGCGCTGATATTTCTCCGGCTTCTTCAGGAAGTCGACGATCTCGACGAGTTCCGCCTTGACCTCGTCGATCCCTGCTACGTCGGCGAACGTGGTGTCGGGTCGCTCGGCGTTGTAGAGGCGTGCGCCGCTCTGCCCGAAGCGTCCGAGGATGCCGCCGGCGCCGCCGCCGAGCGCTGCGGCACTCCGGCGCATCAGATAGATGAAGCCGAAAACGATCAGCAGCGTCGGCCCGAAGAAGAGGAGCAGCGTCACCCAGAATGGCGTGGGAGGATTGGGCGGCTCCGCGAGGATGCTCACCTTGTCCTTGATCAGCGTTGCCACGAGGTTGTCACTGGCGAATGACGGACGCTGCGTCAGGAAATTCTTCGCGCTGGGTTGTCCGGACCCTGCGCTGATCGCAGTTCTGGTCGTCCCGGTGATCGAGTCACCGGTCGCGGTGATATTGATCACGTTGCCGCCATTGACCTCATCGAGGAAGAGGTTGTACGGAATGGTCACCGAGGCCGGCTGGCTGGCGGACTGGATGATGCTGCTGACAATGATATTGAGCAGGAGCAGGCCGACGATGAACACCCAGAAGCGTCGCCAGCGCATCGGGTTGTACCCGAGCGTGTTCGGACCCTGAGGAGCTCCGGGTGCCGGCCTCCGACCCGGGCCGGGAGTTGCGGTCGCCATCGGTGAAGCTTAGTGGCCGCACCCGGCCATGCCGGGCCCCGCGCCGATCAGCAGACCGCTGCTACGCCCGGCCGTCGGGGACGACGTGGACGGCAGCGTCCTCAGCGGCTTCGTCGTCGTCGTCTTGAACGGAGTCGGACGGGTCCGGCTCACCAGGCGCCAGCGCGATGTCGTCATCGCCCGCCTCGGGTGCTTGCAATTCACCTGCCTCGGGCTCCTGGGAGAGGGCGGCCCGGTCGGGCTCCTCTTCGCGGAGGCGCTCATCGAGCGTGTCGCGGCGGTATTCATCGACGTCGTGCAGACGTCCCGCCAGGGATTCGTCGCGCTGGGCTGGATCGTCCTCGTCGCCAGTCACCTCTGCGGGATCGGGCTCCGCGCTCCCCAGCGGTGCGTCTGAGTCGGCGGGGACGTCGTTCCAGGGCAGGTCTTCGGGATGCTCGGTCATACCCTCATGATGGATGAAGGGTCCCGGGAGGCGCGACCCGTCCGCCGCGATATGCCAGAGGAGGCAACCGATGACCAGCGCCGAGTTGCTTGCGGATTCGTTCGGCAGGATTCGCGAGGTCGTTCATCACGTGCTCGACGGGCTCACCCGCGAGCAACTTGCGTTGCGTCTCGACAGTGAGGCGAACTCGATCGGGTGGCTGATCTGGCATCTCTCGCGCATTCAGGACGACCACGTCGCGGGCGCCGCCGGGACCGAGCAGGTCTGGACGTCAGCCGGCTGGGTGGATCGATTCAAGCTCCCGCTCGAACCCTCCGACCACGGGTACGGGCATACGTCGGACCAGGTTGAGTCGGTGGTGGTTGACGCCGAGCCACTTCGCCAGTACTACGACGCCGTTCACGAGGCGACCCTCGCGTATGTCGCCGGTCTGACCGACGCCGACCTCGACCGGGTCGTGGATGACCGCTGGGATCCGCCGGTAACCCTCGGCGTCCGGCTGGTGAGCGTGATCCACGACGACGTGACCCACACCGGGCAGGCCGCATTCATCCGCGGGATCCTCGAGCGCAGATAGGGGTCGGACGGGACCCCGGCTCCGGCTTCAACCCGGACTATTCAGCCTCCGCCGGGGTCCCGTCCGACCGCTCAGCCGGCGACCGAGCGTCCGCTCGGCTGGTCGCCATCGATGGGTGGTTCGTATAGGCTTTCGATCTCCGCAGCGAAACGCTCAGCAACGACCTTGCGTCGCACCTTGAAGGTCGGGGTCAGCTCAATGCCGACCGAGAATTCCGCGGGCAGCAGCAGCCACCGCCTCACCTTCTCGACGTTGGCGAGGTGGCTGTTCACCGATTCAACGCGTCGCCGTATCTCGTCGAGCAGGGCGGGGTGGCTCATCAGCTCATCGGGTTTGGTCGGGAGGCCGTGACGGTGAGCGAAGTCCTGAAGTCCAGTCGCATCGAGCGCGAGCAGCGCAGCGATGTACGGCCGCCGGTCTCCGATCACGACAGGATTCGCGATCAACTCGCTGCGCAACGCGTCCTCGATGTTCGAAGGGGAGACGTTCTTTCCGCCTGCGGTGATGATCAGGTCCTTCTTGCGGTCGGTGATTCGAAGGTACCCTTCGCTGTCGAGCTCGCCGATGTCGCCGGTGTGCAACCAGCCGTCGACCAGCGTCTCGGCAGTCGCAGCTGCGTCCTTGTAGTAGCCGGCAAAGACCACGTCGCCGCGCATCAGGATCTCGCCGTCATCGGCGATGCGCACCTCCACCCCTGGAACCACCTGTCCGACGGTCCCGAGCCGCGCCCGGCCACGCCGGTTGACCGAGGTCACGGTCATGTTCTCGCTCATCCCGTATCCCTCGAGGACCTCGAGCCCAAGAGCATGGAAGAAGCGCAGCACCTGCACGGATATCGGGGCCGCCCCGGTGATGAGCGTGTGCGCCTGGTCGAGACCGGTCTCAGCGCGGATGCGGCTGAGGACCAGACGGTCTGCAACCCGATGACGTACCCGCTGCGCGGCCGTCGGCGATTCGCGTCGCTGACGTTGATCGACACGCTGTTCTCCCACGGCGATCGCCCACCGCGCCAGCCGCCGGCGTGACGCGGGCATCGCATCGATCGCGGCGTTGATGGTTGACGCCATCTTCTCCCACACCCGCGGCACGCCGACGAAGCAGGTCGGGCGAAGGTCGCGCACCTCCTTCGGCATCTCGACGACGGAAGCCGCGAACCAGAGCGCATTGCCCGCGCAGTAGAGGCGGATCTCGCTGTTGAGACGTTCGAGGATGTGGGCCAATGGCAGGTAGCTCAGAACGCGGTCGTCGGCCGACAGGTTGACGATCGGTCCCAGCGCATTGATGGCCGCGACCAGGTTTCCGTGTGTTGCCATCACCGCTTTTGGCGGTCCGGTTGTCCCACTCGTGTACACCAGGGTGGCGATGTCGCTCGGTTGCACCGCGTCGCTGCGCCGGTCCAGGTCATCCGCGACCTGCGTCAGCGCATCCGTGCCTCGCTGCAGCGCCTGCCCCCACGAAACCACGAACGCCTCCTCGCCGTCCGGTGCGGCGCCTTGCATCAGCACGACGCATCTCAGGGCCGGCAGCCGGTCGCGCACCTCGAGCACCATCGAGAGCAGCTCACGGTTCTCGACAACTGCGATCGGTGCGTCGGAATGCGAGAGGACGTAGGCGGCTTCAGCTGCGCTCAAGGTCTGATAGAGAGGTGCGCTGCATGCACGCGTCAGCATCGTCGCGGTGCTGGTGACCAGGAATTCCGGTCTGTTGAATGACCAGATCGCGACATGCTCCTGCTCTCTCAGCCCCGCGCTGATGAAGAACGCGGCCAGCGACCGAGCCTGCTGGGCGTAGGCACTCCAGGCGATCGGCGCCCAGTGATCGCTGTCGCGATGGAACATCGCCGGGCTGCCGGCACATGAGGTCGCCTGGCGGCGGAACAGCTCGACGAGAGTTCGCTCCGGAACCGGAGTTGCATTCGTCGTCATCGATTCTCGCCTCAACCCGGCGGTCGTTCCGGAGCCGCTGGTACTCCGCGAGTATGACCTCCGATGACGCCGCGGGCGTGTGTCAGCCCGTCAAGCGGTCAGGCGACAGCCTCACCGGAGAGCTCAGGGACCGCGTCGAGACATTCATCGATGATGGCGTGGACGAGGCGGTCGACACGCTGTTCACCGAGCCGCGGCGCATGACGGGAGAGGCGCTCAACGATCGCGTTCTCCCTGACGCGATCCCGCTCCGGCAGCAGCGCGGCAGACTTGTGATGCTGCACCGCCGCCACCATCGCCGCGCGGTATTCGAGCATGCGGAACACCGCATCGTCGATCGTGTCGATCATCGCCCGGCATCCGGCGACCGATCCTGCGACCGCGGGGCGAGTCATCGCGCACAGGGACTGTGATGTCTGCACGATCCGGCTCAGCACCTCCGGCGTGATCGCCTGTGCGGCGTCGCACAGCGAGGCGGCCGGGTCGGGGTGACACTCGATGAGGAGCGCGTCAGCGCCGGCGGCAAGCGCCGCGACAGCGAGTGACGGGACCCAACGCGCATTGCCGGCGGCATGGCTCGGGTCGACTGCGATCGGGAGATCGGTCATATCCCGCAGGACGGCAATCGCGCTGACATCCAACGTGTTCCGGGTTGCGGTTTCGAAGGTCCGGATGCCCCGCTCACAGAGGATGATCTGGCGATTGCCCTCGGCGGCGACGTAATCGGCGGCCGCGAGCCATTCGTCGTAGGTTGCCGACATCCCACGCTTCAGGATCACCGTCATGCCGCTCTGACCGGCTGCGCGCAGCAAGGGTGTGTTATGCATCGAGCGCGCTCCGATGAGGAGCGCATTGACATGGCCGCGCAGCAACTCGATGTCGTCGGCGGCGAGCGGTTCGGCGATCACCGGCAAGCCGGTCACGCGTTTCGCCTCGTCGAGCAGGGGCAGCCCGGCGGTTGTTCCGAGGCCCTGGAACGATCCCGGGCGTGTCCGCGGTTTGAGGACACACCCTCGCAGTACCGATGCGCCTGCCCGATGGGCGGCGACCGCATGTTCGACGTAGCCCGCCTCGACCGCGCACGGTCCCGCGATGATCGGCACGGTATGGCCGCCGACCTCGACGGCGCCGATGCTGACGCGGTGCGTGTCCTGGCGTCGGGTCGCGCTGATGAGCAGGGGCTCGATGGTCACTGTGTGGCACCTCCGTGTGGTGATGGGCCACCACACGGGATCCGGGGCTGACCCATCTCTGATGAACCAGCCCTGGTAACGACTGCGCGTTGGCTTAGAGGACCCCCGGCAGCCTTACGGCTGGCGGGCCAAAGTATCGACGCGCAGTTACGGCCATTGACGCAAACCCTAGCACACGCGCGGCGTCCTCGACCCGTAACTTGATCTGAAAGGCCCGAGCCTGTCAGGCTACGCACGTATCGGCGACCAGTTAGGCGAGCAGCCCCCGAATCGAGGTCTGTTCGAACCTGCCATCGAACATGACGCCTGCGGGGTCGCGTTCGTCGCCCGGATCGCCGGAGGCCCCGCCCACTCGGTCGTTGAACAGGGCATCCAGGCCCTCGTCAACCTCGGTCACCGAGGTGCGTCGGGCGCCGAGCCGGACAGCGGCGACGGTGCCGGCATTCTCCTGCAACTGCCGGATGCATTCCTCAGGGAGACAACCGGACTGCAGCTGCCCGTTCCCGGGTCATATGGCGTCGGGATGGCGATGCTTCCGCAGGACCCGGATGAGCGCGAGCAGTGCGAGGGCATCACGCTCAGGGCCTGCAAAGCCGAGGGACTGCGCCTGCTCGGCTGGCGCGACGTCCCCGTGGTCGCGGACTCGATTGGGCGGTCGGCTCGTATGGCGCTGCCCGTGTTGCGCCAGCTCTTTGTCGCGGCGATCGGCCTCGACGGCGCGGCTCTCGAAGGGCGGCTGCTCGTTCTCAGGCGGATCATCGAGCGCGATGCGCTGGCACTGGGCATCGGCCGCGATCGGTTCCACTGGGCCAGCCTGTCGAGTCGCACCGTCGTCTACAAGGGAATGCTCACCGCGGCACAGCTTGCGGGCTTCTACCCGGACCTGGTCGACGAGCGGATGACATCGACGCTGGCCCTCGTGCACGCGCGTTTTTCCACCAACGTGCTGCCCCGTTGGGATCTCGCCCAGCCCTTCCGGATGTCGGCCCACAACGGGGAGATCAACACGCTTCGGGGGAACGTGAACTGGATGCGCGCACGCCAGTCGAAGTTCCGCAGCCCGCACTTCGGGGATGACATCGCAAAGCTCATGCCCGTGCTGGACGAGTCGGGCTCCGACTCCTCGCAATTCGACAACGCGCTCGAGCTGCTCGCGATGTCAGGCCGGCCGATCGAGCACGCGGTGATGATGATGATCCCCGAGGCGTGGCACCAGAACCCGCTCATGGACGACGAGCGCCGCGCCTTCTATGAGTTTCACAGCTCGCTGCTCGAGCCGTGGGACGGACCGGCAGCGATCGCCTTCACCGACGGGCGGGTCATCGGCGCGACGCTGGATCGCAACGGCCTGCGCCCCGCTCGATACCTCGTCACCGAGGACGGCCTCGTGGTCATGGCTTCCGAGGCGGGCGTTCTCGATCTGCCCGAGGACCGCATCGCCAGGAAGTGGCGGCTGGAGCCCGGGCGGCTCCTGCTCGTCGATACCGCGGCCGGGCGGCTCCTCGACGACGCCTCCGTCAAGAGCACGCTCAGCGCTGCGCAGCCGTACAGTGAGTGGATCCGCGCAGGCACGGTGCACCTCGACGAGCTCGATTCCCCCGACCACGTGCCGGCACCGGACCCGGGCACCCTGCTGGTTCGTCAGCAGGCCTTCGGCTACAGCGTCGAGGACGTCGAGGTGCTCCTCGAGCCGATGGGCGCGACCGGTGAGGAAGCGGTCGGATCGATGGGCAACGACACGCCGCTCGCGGTGCTCAGCGCTCGGCCGCTGCCGCTGTTCAACTACTTCAAGCAGCTCTTCGCCCAGGTGACCAACCCGCCGATCGACCCGATTCGCGAGCAGGCGGTGATGTCGCTGGTGACCACCCTCGGCGCCGGTGGGAATCTCCTCGAACAGGGGCCCGCGCAGGCGAAGCGGCTCGAGATGCCACACCCGGTGCTCACCAACCACGACCTCGAGAAACTCAGGCACGTCACCCAGCGCCAGTTCCCGGCGGAAACCATCTCCATGGTCTTCCACCGCGATGCCGGTGCGGCCGGCCTGGTCGCCGGTATCGAGCGCATCTGCCGCCTGGCGTCCAAGCAGATCGAGGCCGGCGCCACCGTCATCATCCTCAGCGACCGGCACATCGACGCCTCGCACGTCCCCATCCCCTCGCTCCTCGCCACTGCCGCGGTGCATCACCACCTGGTCCGTGAGCAGACGCGCACCGGCGTCGGCCTGGTCGTCGAGACCGGCGAAGCCCGCGAGGTGATGCACCTCGCACTGCTCATCGGCTACGGCGCCGAGGCCGTCAACCCCTATCTCGCCTTCGAGACGATCGCCGACATCGCCCGGCGCGAGCTGATGCCACCGACCGTCGACGCCCTCCGTGCCGAGGAGCTCTACCTCCAGGCGCTGGTCAAGGGATTGCGCAAGACCATCGCGCGCATGGGCATCTCCACGATCCAGTCGTACTGCAGCGCGCAGATCTTCGAGTGTCTCGGGATCGACCGGACCGTCGTCGACCGCTACTTCCCAAACACACCATCGCGGATCGGGGGCATCGGGATGGACGTGATCGCGTCCGAGGCGATCGCCCGCCACCAGCGTGCCTTCCCGGATGTGCGCATCGTGCCCCCAACCCTGGAGGACCGAGGCGAGTACCGCTGGCGCCGCGAGGGTGAGCACCACCAGTGGAACCCCGAGGTCATCGGTGCGCTCCAGCATGCGGTCAAATCAAACGACGAGTCGGCGTTCCAGCACTACGTTGCGCTCGCCGACGACGAGTCGCGCCAGCTGAAGAACCTGCGCGGCCTGTTCCTGCTCCGCGAGGCGCCGGACCCGGTGCCGCTCGAGGAGGTCGAGCCGGCGCTCGACATCGTGCGCCGCTTCTCAACCGGTGGGATGTCGCACGGCTCGCTGAGCAAGGAGGTGCACGAGCTGCTCGCCATCGCCATGAACCGGATCGGTGCGCGGTCCAATACCGGCGAGGGAGGGGAGGACTCGGCGCGCTTCGAGCCCGACACGAACGGCGATTGGCGCCGGAGCGCGATCAAGCAGGTGGCGTCGGCTCGCTTCGGCGTCACCGCGCACTACCTCGTCAACGCGGACGAGTTGCAGATCAAGATCGCCCAGGGGGCGAAGCCGGGCGAGGGAGGTCAGCTGCCTGGGGCCAAGGTCGACGAGGCGATCGCTCGGCTCCGCCATTCCACGCCGGGTGTCGGGCTCATCTCGCCGCCCCCGCACCACGACATCTACTCGATCGAGGATCTCGCCCAGCTGATCTGGGACCTGCGCAGCGTCAACCCCGCGGCGCGGATCAGCGTGAAGCTCGTCGCCGAGGCCGGGGTCGGCACCGTGGCGGCGGGCGTCGCCAAGGCTCGTGCCGACCACATCGTCATCGCCGGCTACGAGGGCGGGACCGGCGCATCACCACTCACCGGGATCAAACACGCAGGCGTGCCCTGGGAGCTTGGACTTGCCGAGGCGCAGCAGGTGCTCACCAGGCAGCGCCTCCGCAGCCGGGTCACGCTCCTGGCCGACGGTCAGATGAAGACGGGGCGCGACGTGGTGGTGGGCGCGCTCCTCGGCGCCGACGAATTCGCTTTTGCGACCGCGCCGCTGATCGCGGCGGGCTGCGTGATGATGCGCGTCTGCCATCTCAACACCTGCCCGGTTGGGATCGCCACGCAGGACCCGGTGCTGCGCTCGAGGTTCGCGGGCCGACCCGAGCATGTCGTCGCCTTCATGCTCTTCCTCGCCGAGGACGTGCGCCGCTGGATGTCGCGGCTGGGCTTCCGGCGCTTCGAGGACATGATCGGCCGTGTCGACCTCATCGAGGCCAATCCGGCCGTGCATCACTGGAAGGCGCGCGGGCTCGACCTCGCTCCGCTGCTCATGGTGCCCGAGGTGGATGCGGCTGAGGATCGCCGGCACAGCAGGCAGCAGACCGCCGACCTCACCGAGATGCTCGACAACGAGCTGCTGGCCCGCTGCGGCGATTCGCTCGAACACGGCACGCCCGTCCGCATGCGGATCCCGGTCCGCAACGTGCATCGCTGCGTCGGCGCGATGCTCAGCGGGGAGATCGCCCGGCGATACGGCGCTGCCGGTCTTCCCGATGGCACCATCGACGTCGCGCTGGACGGCGCCGCGGGGCAGTCGTTCGGCGCCTGGCTGGCGGGTGGGGTGACCCTCACGCTTCACGGCGAGGCAAATGACTACGTCGGCAAGGGGCTGTCCGGCGGCCGGCTGGTGATCATGCCGCCGGCTGCGGCCACCCGGCGGGCCGAGGACAACATCATCATCGGCAATGTCGCGCTCTACGGCGCCACCTCCGGCGAGGCGTTCATCCGCGGTATCGCCGGCGAGCGCTTTGGCGTTCGCAATTCCGGTGCGATCGCGGTCGTCGAGGGCGTCGGCGACCATGGTTGCGAATACATGACCGGAGGCACGGTCGTCGTCCTCGGCGCCACGGGCCGGAACTTCGCCGCCGGCATGAGCGGTGGCGTCGCCTACGTGCTCGACGAGCAGCGGACCTTCGCCGCGCGATGCAACCGGGCGTCGGTGTCGCTCGAGCAGCTCGGCGTCGACGATCACGAGCTCGTCCGGTCGCTCCTCGAGCGCCATGCGGCATTGACGGGGAGCGCGGTCGCCAGACGCGTGCTCCGCACCTGGACCCAGGACCGCGCGCGCTTCGTCAAGGTGATGCCCGAGGAGTACCGGCGCGCGCTCCGCGCCCAGCTCGAGCTGGTGAGCTGATGGGCCCGCGAACAGGTTTCCTCGAGCACACGCGCCACACGGCTCACAAGCGACCTGTCGCAGAGCGCATCGGGGACTACCGCGAGGTCTATCTGCCGCTCCCGGTCCAGGTGCTGCGCGAGCAGGGATCGCGATGCATGGACTGCGGCGTCGCGTTCTGTCACCATGGATGTCCGCTCGGCAATCTCATCCCCGAATGGAACGACCTCGTCTCTCGCGACGACTGGAGAGCCGCCGTCGAGCGACTGCACGCCACCAACAACTTCCCCGAGTTCACCGGCCGCCTCTGCCCGGCGCCATGCGAACCGGCGTGCGTGCTGGCGATCAACGACGACCCGGTGGCGATCAAGCAGATCGAGCAGTCGATCATCGATCGCGCGTTCGACGAGGGCTGGATCCGTCCGGAGCCGCCGGCGCACCGCACCGGTCAGCGCGTCGCCGTCGTCGGCTCCGGACCGGCAGGACTCGCCGCGGCGCAGCAGCTCAACCGCGCGGGCCATCGTGTCACGGTCTTCGAGCGTTCGGATCGCATCGGTGGCCTGCTCCGGTACGGGATCCCCGATTTCAAGATGGAGAAATGGCTCATCGACCGGCGCATCGATCTCCTCGAGGCAGAGGGGATCACCTTTGAGACCGGCTACGACATCGGTGCCGACGTCAGCGCAGCGCAATTGCGTGAGCGATTCGACGCGGTCGTGCTCGCGGTCGGCGCCGACCGGCCGCGCGACATGGACGTGCCCGGGCGCGGGCTGCGCGGGATCCATTTCGCGATGGACTACCTGGTGCAGCAGAACCGCCGGGTCGCCGGCGAGCGCGTCAAAGCTCACCCCGAGATCACTGCGCGCGGGCGCAAGGTGATCATCGTCGGAGGTGGCGATACCGGCGCGGACTGCCTCGGCAACGTGATCCGTGAGCAGTGCAGCGAGGTGCAGCAGCTGTACATCTACGCGCAGCCACCCGACACGCGTGCGGAGGGAAACCCCTGGCCGCAGTGGCCGTTGATCCTCCGCACCTACCCGGCCCACGACGAGGGCGGGTCGCGGGAATTCGGTCTCATGGTGACGCGTTTCGAGGGTGAGCACGGCGACCTGCGCAGCGTTCGCGCAGTTCGCGTCGAGGCGCGTCGCGAGCATGGGGTCCGCACCTTCGTTCCGACCTTCGACGCGGAGGTCCAGCTCGATGCCGACCTCGTGCTCATCGCAATCGGGTACCAGGGAGCCACGCGATCCGCGCTGCTCGATGAGCTGTCGGTCACGTTCGACGCCGGCGGGAATATCGGTGTCGACGAGGGGTTCGCGTGCGCTCCACCGGGTGTCTTCGCGGCCGGGGACGCGATTCGAGGTGCGTCGCTGATCGTCTGGGCGATCGCGGACGGACGCGCTGCCGCACGAAGCTGCGACGCCTACCTGACGGGGAGCGTTCGGCTCCCCTGAACGCGCTGCGCGAGAGAACCCTCCGGCTATCAAGTGTGGGTTCAGGTAGCGGCGGTCGGTGTCGGCGATGGCCCCGGGGTTGGCGTCGCGACGGCGGTCGGCGTCGGCGCCGCGGTTGGCGATGACGTCGCTGACGCTGAGGGCGACGGCTGCGCGGATGCGCTCGGAGAGGCCTGTGCGCTCGGCGACGCGCTGCTCGACGGCACCGGGGAAGGGGTCACGTCCGGGATCGGTCCGATCTTGATATTCGGGACGATGTTGCCGATGCGGGGCAGGTCCGCCTGAGGACCCCCGAATGGGGCGTTCTGGCTTGGCGACGAGACCACGAGTGCCACCGCAACCGCGGCCGCAGCGAGGCCGACCACGCCGAGCGGAGCGACCAGCGGACGCCTGCGTTCGGGGCGGTCACCGGTGTTCTGCGGGGAGCGGGCGTAGGCGCGCCGCTCCGGCGTGAGGATGATGCCCTCGGCCGCCAGGCTCGCCCACGGCGCGTTGGAGTAGACGAAGGCTTCGAAGAGGAGCAGCACCGCCAGCACAATGGTGGCGACGCTCGGTGAACGGACCAGCATCGCGACTCCGCCGGCGACCCCGGCGACCATCAGCGCGGTCTCGGCGCGTGAGGCCCGAAGAGCACCGAGCAGTGATCGACCCTCCTTGCTCTTGGCGGTGCGGAGGAACTCCGCGTGCTTGCGGAAGGCACCGCGCACGCACGCGAGCGTGACCACCCACGAGAGTGCGAACCAGACCCGCAGCGCGCTGACCGCATCTCGAGTGCTCGCTCCGCAAGCGCGGCGCATCGCCCAGACGGCGCGGAGGAGGCCGGTTCCCGCGAAGGCTAGAGGCACCGCGAGCACCGCCCCGGTCAGCTGGCGTATGGGCAGCCGCTCGTGCAGCGACGTCGCCAGCGCGGTGGCGAGCAGCAGCACCGTGAATGTCGCCGTGAGGACCTCGGCGAACCACTGGACGCTGCCGAGTAGGTAATGGATCCGCTGCGCGATGGTGAGCCGCATGCGATGCCTCGCGAAGGGAACCATCTCGCGCCAGTGGAACTTGAGAATCTGGATGCCGCCCAGCGCCCAGCGAAAGCGCTGCTTCTTGAGGCCGTCAAAATCCAGCGGCATCAAGCCCTCTCCGTATGCGACCGAGTCGTAGACGCCGCGATAACCGGCACCGAGCATGCGCAGCGATGCCTCCGCGTCCTCGGTGATGCACTCCTGGTTCCAGCCGCCGATCGCGTTGAATGCCGAGCGCCGGATCAACCCCATCGTCCCGCAGAAGATGATCGCGTTGCGGTGACTGCGCGCGATCATGGTGATGTCGAAGAAGTACCGGAAGCTGTAGAAGAGGCCGCGAAGATACGCGTTGTCGCGCCACTCGCGGTAGTGCTGCGATGTCTGCATGAACGCCACAGACGGATCGTCGAAATGACCGATCGTGTTGCGCAGCCACTGAGGATGGACCTGGTAGTCGGCGTCGACGATGCCGAGAATCTCGATCTCCTCGGGAAGCCGCGGGGTGGCCTCGTTGAGCGCCCCCGCCTTGAAGCCCGGCCAGTTCTCGAGGTGGACAAAGGCGAACCGTGGACCCAGCTGAGCGCAGAGCTGCTCGAGCGGCTTCCACAGCGCGGGGTCGGTCGTGTTGTTGTCGACGACCTGGACCATGAGATGCGGGTAATCGATCCGAGCCAGTGACTCGAGTGTGGGTTGAACCACCTCGACGGGTTCGTTGTACGTCGGCACCTGGAGCGCGACCCACGGTTCCCGCGTCAACGGAGGCATCACTCGCGGGTGCGTGCGGCGCGACAGGACGTCGCAGATCTCGAACGTGAAGGACACGGACAACCCCAGGGCGAGGATCTCGAGGATGAGGAGGACGATCGACGCCAGCAGCGCGACGATCGGCAGCCCAGCGAAGAACGTCTGCAACGTGGCGTACGTCAGATAGCAGACCGCGGCCGTGGTGACCGCCACGAACAGTTGCGCACCGACGAAGCTCCAGCGCGGTTGGATGATGCGCATGATGAGGACGAGGACGATGGCGGCAATTCCCAGGATGATCATGCCCGGCTCGTCTTGTTCGATCGGCAGGAACGCCGCCCCTGCTCCCGCGAGTGCGAGCGCGCAGCACGGGATTCCGAGCCATGCGCTCCAGGTCATGGTTCGCGGCAAGACCGCGACAACCAGCGTGGTTGCGAGCAGCAGCGCGAAGAAGATGACGCTCTCGAGGATCATGCGCTGCCTGGGTCCAGGTCGACGAGCAAACCGCTGGCGAGCGCGAGGCCGAACCATACCCAGTTCTGTTCGTAATAGTTCTGCGGATCACCGAAGTACGCGGGCGACGACGGATGAAACGAGGCCAGCAGCAACTGCTCGATCTGCGCCGCCCCGGAAGGGTCGGTGACCACGAAGTTCCCGATATCGCCGCCGTAGATGGTCGGGTCGTCGAACGAGCTGACCACGCTGCCGTCGTGCGCGTAGACGGGATCCAGCCGATGGTGGTTGCTCCACTGCGTGCGCAGGAACGTGCTGCCCTCGAGGTAGGCGCGAGCGCGCGGCTCGTCATTCCACAGCGCGTCGAGCGCCACCCGCCACATGACCCGGAACGCGTCATATCCATAGTCGTCGGCGTTTGCGATCGTCGGGAACGACACGACCCGACCGGTGGCACGCGAGATGGCGCACCAGTTCGGCGGCAGGCCGACCGCTCTCGTCCCGTCGAGCACGGCATTGCTGCACTCGCCGACGAGTCGGTACGAGCTGTCGATGAGACTGGACCACGGATGAGCCGGGTCCTCGACGGCGAACGTCCGATATGCGTAGGGAGCGAAGTACGAGGGGTTGATGACCGGCCCAGGTGTCGCTTGCCGGGTCGCCCAGTTGCCCGCGGTCAGGACGTTCATCCCGGCGATTGCAGTCACGTCGTCCTGCCAGAGTGCGTTGAGAACGGTGAGCGCCTCCTCATGCAGGGCCGGGTCATCGAAGCGCCGCGCCGCGAAGAGCAGCGCGAGCGCGATGTCGGAGTCGGCATCGGTCGCCGAGTCGTGGTCGGCAATCCTGCCGTTGCTCCAGAGTGATGCGAAGGGCGAGCCGCCGCCTCCCTCGAGGTGGCTCGCCGTCCAGCGCCACACCGTATCGAACGTGGCCTGATCGCCCATCCAGACGGCGCGCAGGAGCGCGTAGCTCTGGCCTTCCGACGTGGTGACACCCCCGCGAGTGGGGTCGACGACCCGTCCGTCGGGTTGGATGAACAGCTGCCTGTACCCGGCCCATGCCGCCTCGAGCACGGTGCGAAGGCGGCTGGTCGCCGGGCTCCCGCCACTGGCGGGCACTGAGACAGCGCCACCGCATGCGGCGAGGACGAGCGTGCTTGCCAGTGCAGCCGAAGCCACTCTTTGCGCTCGAGCAGTCAGACCGGGTTGGGCCTGGGCGCTCGCAGACGACATACGCCGAAACTCCGCATGCGTTCTTGGTTGAAGTGCCCGCGGGCGAGCGCCGACTCTGCCGCGGGACATCTAAGCTGTTAGGTTAACTAGCAGATTTCTTGGAAGCTACGGTATCAGAGTAAGCCGGGTAGAGCCCCGGCCGGCGAGGTCTTGGCCGAGTGCCCGGCGGTCACCATCAGCCACTTGGTCACACGCAATCAGCCCCCACGCCGGTCCAAGTATGATAGTCTGGATATACTAATCAGCTATAAGATCGCTGGCAGTATCCGCGATAGGCAGCGACGAGAAAGGAGGCACATCAATGGGTCTGGGAGTAGGCATCTTTCTGATAGCCGTGGGAGCCGTGCTGGCTTTCGCGATCCACGTGACAGCCAATGGGGTCGACCTTCACACCATCGGGTACATCCTGATGGGGGTCGGTGCCCTCGGGATCGTTCTTTCCTTGATCTTCTGGTCGTCCTGGGGCGGTCCGGGCTCCGTCAGGCGCAACGGAACCACCACGACCACGGTCGACGACCGTCCCCTCTGAGAGCGGACGGGCCCGCCGATCGACAAAAGAAGACACCATGAATTTGGCGACACAGGGAGACGAGGCATGATCGTTCTGGGCATCATCCTGCTGATCATCGGGTTGGTGGCAGCGATCCCGGTCCTGGTGACCATCGGGGTCATTCTCATCGTCATCGGGGTCGTGCTCGAGCTGCTCGGAATCGCCGGGCATGCGGTGGGCGGCCGCCGCCACTACTACTGAGGCAGCGGGTCCCCGACAGGACACGTTCCGAAAGACACGTCCCATTGGCGGGACGTGTCTTTTCGTTTATCGACGACGGAGACGCCTTCCGCTGCTCAGCGGGCGCAGTCAGCGGGAGCGCCGTACACTGACCGGCACTCTATGTCTGAAAAGTCGGCCGGGGACCACGGGGTGCACGAGCACGATGCGAGGGGACCGGGTGGAATCGGTCGCGTGCTTTCGTGGCCCGAGATCCGTCGTGGGACCCCGCTTCGCGTCCTCATCGACCTCGTGCAGTACGGCGTGGCGATCGCGTTGCTCGTGCTCGCCGCGGACGTGCTGGTGCGGAGCTTCATCGATTTTTTCACGTCACCATCGTCTGGCTATACGCAGGCGCTGATCAGCGCGGTCGACGGCGTGCTCGTGGTGATCATCCTCGTCGACATCATGCGAACCGTCCTCACCCACCTCGAGGGATGGGGCTTCCCGTTTCGACCGTTTCTGGTCATCGGTATCATCGCCGCGGTCCGGGACATCCTCGCCGTCTCGACCCGTCTGACCTTCTCCGCCGGTTCGCAGCCCGCAGGCACGCCGACCGTCACCCAGTCGCTCTTCGAGCTCGGCACCAACGCGGGTGTCATCCTGGTGCTGGCACTCGCGCTCTTCCTCACCCGAGGCCAGAACGTCGACGCCGAGACCGACCCCAGGTAGGAGCGCCGGGTCGGAATCCTGGTCCGCTGACGAGGGCTGGTCAGACCGGGTTGGACACGAGTGCGCCGGGCATGTGCCCGGGACCCGTGGCCGCGACGACATCGCGAGCTCCAAGGCTTTCGCCGCACGAGCTGCAGACCATGACCGCCTCGGTCACCGCACCGCACGACCTGTGGGTGACCAGTAGCGGCGGCCCGCTCGGCGCGGCATGGCGATCGCCCCACTGACGCATCGCGGTGAGCACGGGCCAGAGATCCCGCCCTTTGTCGGTGAGACGGTAGTCGTGCCGCGGCGGACGCTCCGAGTACGGCACTCGAACCAGTACGCCGGCGTCCACGAGGGTGTTCAGCCGCTCGTTCAGGATGTTGCGAGAGACGCCGAGCCGGCACTGGAAGTCGTCGAAGCGGGTCACGCCGAGAAAGGCGTCTCGGACGACGAGCATGCTCCACCACTCCCCGACGACCTCGAGGCACTGCGCAACCGAGCAGTCCATCCCGGCAAAGCTTTTGTGATCCACAGTCTCAGCATAGTGAGTTGCATAATAGAACGCAACCCTCTACAGTCACCGTATGACCCAGGTGCACGCTCCCGCGCCGCGCATTCCGGCCGCGAACCCGTCGAGCCGGCATCGGGTCATCTTCGTGGTCACCGCGCTCGCCGCCTTCATGGCATCGCTGGATCTGTCGATCGTCAACGTGGCGTTTCCCGCGCTCGAGCGCTCGTTTCCGAGCGACCCTCGCGCGACGCTCGCCTGGGTCATCACGAGCTACGGCATCGTCTTCGGGTCGCTGCTGGTGATCGCCGGCCGCACGGCGGACCGCCTCGGCAGCCGGCGGGTGTTCTTCGCCGGCCTCACCGTCTTCACCGCCGGCTCGGCACTCTGCGGCCTGGCGCCGTCGGTGGCGCTGCTCGTGGCCGGCCGGGTGATCCAGGGGTGTGGCGCGGCCGCGCTCCTCCCCGCGTCGCTGAGCCTGCTCCTTGCCGCATTTCCCAGCGAGCGCCGCTCGCAGGTGGTCGCGCTCTGGGGTGGTGTCGGTGCGCTGGCGGTGGCCACCGGGCCGTCGTTCGGGGCGGCGCTGATCACTGTGGGAGGGTGGCGCTGGGCGTTCTTCGTGAATGTGCCGATCGGGGCCGCCGCGTGGATCGCGGGCCGCCGCGTCCTCGTGCGGTCACGCCCGGGCGCGCCGGGAGCGGCACCGGACTACCTCGGTCCGATGCTGATCGCGCTGACGCTCTCGGCGCTCGTCCTCGGCATCACCGAAGGGCCGGCCTGGGGCTGGGCGTCGGCACCGGTGGTCGCATGCTTCGCCGGGGCGCTGGTGGTCGGCACGGTTTTCCTTCTCCGATCCGCAGGGCATCCCGATCCGGTTCTCGACCTGACCCTCTTCAGGGCCCGCTCGTTCAGCGTCGCCAATGCCGCCACCTTTCTCTACGCGATGGGATTCTTCGCGATGCTCCTGGGCAACATCCTGTTCCTCACGAGCGTGTGGCACTACCCGATTCTCGAGGCGGGTCTTGCGGTGACGCCGGGTCCGCTCGTGGTCGCGCTGGTGTCGGGTCCCGCCGGCCGCACCGCGGCTCGCGTGGGATTTCGCCCGGTCCTCATTGCCGGCTTCACCGTGTTCCTGGCCGGGCTGGTGTGGCTCGCGACTCGCGTCGGGCTCCAGCACGACTACCTGACAACGTGGTTGCCGGGGACGCTGATCATCGGGCTCGGCATCGGGCTCACCTTCCCCGTGCTGAGTGCCGCGGCGGTCTCGAGCCTGCATCCCAACCGTTTCGCCGTCGGCAGCGCGGTCAACCAGACTGCGCGGCAGATTGGCGGCGCGTTCGGCATCGCCTTGCTCGTGGTCATCCTGGGAACGCCGCACAGCCCCGCAGAGGCACTGGCGCATTTCCACAACCTGTGGTGGTATGCGGCCGCCGCCACTGCGCTCTCGGGCATTGCGTGCACGCTGATCAGCCATAGGCCGCGAGGTGTGGTCGAAGCGGCGCCCGTCGCCGAGGCGGTCACCGAGGCCCGCGTCGCGGTTTAGCCGGCCAGCACCCGGCGCGCCTCACGCGCCATCTCAGCATCCTCGCGCGCCGTGACCACGATCACGGCGGATCCCCGATCCGCGGGCGCGATGACCGCGTCCCCCTCGGCAGGCAGCAGCGACCCCGGAAGTCCGAGCAGGGCGAGTCGAGCGCAGACGCGGGCGCGTACCAACGCCGAGTGCTCGCCGATCCCGCCGGTGAAGACCAGTGCGTCGAGGCGGTCGAGCGATGTGGCAAGGCCGCCGATCACGCGGCTCAGCACATGGATGTACACATCGAGTGCGAGGACGGACGACCGGTTGCCGAGCGCCGCCTCGCGCTCGACGTCGCGGATGTCCGACATCCCGCAGAGCCCGAGGAGCCCGCTGCCGTGCTCGAGCAACCGCGTCATCGCGCCGACGGTGAGCCCGTGGTAATCCTGGAGCCACAGCAGTGCACCCGGGTCGACGGTGCCGCTTCGTGAGGCCATCACCGCGCCCTCGAGTGGCGTGAATCCCATGCTCGTGTCGACACTCCGTCCATTGCGCACTGCGCAGGCCGAGACGCCCGAGCCGATGTGCGCGATCACGACGTGGAGGCCGTCGACCGGTCGCTGCAGCAGCTCCGCGCTGCGCCGGCTCGACCATGCATAGGAGAGGCCGTGGAAGCCATAGCGTCGCACTCCCCACGCGCGCCAGTGCGCCGGCAGGGCGTAGGTGGTGGCGAACTCGGGAATGTCTGCGTGAAATGCTGTGTCGACACAGACGATCTGGGGCCGGTCGATGCTCGCACGCGCAGCATCGAGCAACGCCAGCGCGGGTGGCACATGCAGCGGTGCGAGCGCGATAGCAGCGTCGAGCTGGTGACGAACCTCGTCGTTGACGAGCGCCGCGTGGCGTATTGCCGCTCCACCGTGGACGAGCCGGTGGGCGACGGCGTCGACGTTGCCCACCCGAGCGGCGAAGTCGCGCAACGCGGTGATGGGATCCGCATCGCCGTCGGCCTCCTGCGCGTCCTCGACGTTGTCGTTGTCGTCGACCACGCTGAGCTTCAGGCTGCTCGAGCCCGCATTGACGGCGAGGATGCGCATCGTCAGGCCGGCGCGGCGGGCAGCGACCAGGGCTCGCTCATCCCGGCCACCGCCACTCGCGGATCTCGGGCATGTCCTCGAAGTGCTCGCGGACGTACGCATGATGCCGCCGGAGCTGTGCCTCGCAGAACCGGTGCAGCTCCTCGGCGCGCGCGGGCGCGCGCCGCGCGCGACGGAGCGTCTCCATGACCAGGTGGTAGCGGCTCATCTCGTTCAGCACCACCATGTCGAAGGGTGTCGTGGTCGTGCCGTGCTCGTTGTATCCGCGAACATGGGATCGAGCGGCGTTCGGGCGTCCGTGCACGACCTGGTGAAAGGCTCGCGCGTATCCGTGAAACGCCATGACCACGTCGGTCTCATCGGTGAATAGCTCCGTGAAGGCCTCGGGACTGAGCGCGTGGGGATGGAACGGTGCGGGGCTCACCGCCAGCAGGTCGACGACGTTGACCATGCGGAAGCGAAGGTCGGGCACGTGCTCGCGGAGGAGCGCGGCGGCGGCGAGTGTCTCCAGCGTGGGGATGTCACCGGCGCAGCCGAGCACCACGTCGGGGTCGCCGTCGTCAGCGCTCGACGCCCACGACCACACCGACGCACCGCGCGCGCAGTGTTGGATGGCCGCTTCCATCGACAGATACTGGAGCTCCGGTTGCTTGTCGATGACAATCAGATTCACGTAGCTTCGACTCGTGAAACAGTGATTCGCCACCGAGAGGAGACAGTTCGCGTCCGGTGGCAGATAGACGCGGACCACGTCGCCGCTCATGGCCATGACAGTGTCGATGAGCCCCGGTCCCTGGTGGCTGAAGCCGTTGTGATCATTTCGCCAGCAGGTCGAGGTCAGCAGGATGTTCAACGCCGCGACCGGCTCACGCCAGAGGAGTCCGCGAGCAGCCTCGAGCCACTTGGCGTGCTGGACGGTCATCGACGCCGAGACCATCGCGAAAGCCTCGTAGGTCGCGAACAGGCCGTGCCGCCCCGTGAGCAGGTAGCCCTCGAGCCACCCTTCACAGAGGTGCTCCGACAGCACCTCCATCACCCGTCCCGAGGGACTCACGTGATCGTCGATCGGGATGGTTGCCTCCTCGAAGCATCGGTCCTCGATCTCGAATACGGCGCCGAGACGGTTGCTGTTGGTCTCGTCGGGGCAGAAGAGGCGAAAGTTGTCGGCGTTGTCGCGTTAGATGTCGCGGATCCACTCACCGAGTCGCCGCGTCGACTCCGCAACCGTGACCCCCGGGTCGACGGCCATCGCGTACTCGGTGAACTCCGGAAGCCGCAGCGGCCTGAGCAACTTCCCCCCGTTGGCGTACTCCGTCGCCCCCATGCGCTTGTCGCCACGGGGTATGAGTGCGGTCACCGCTGCGACGGGTGTGCCGGCGCCGTCGAAGAGCTCCTCGGGTCGATAGCTGCGCATCCACTCCTCGAGCTGCGCGAGATGGTCCGGGTTGGTCCGCACGTTGTCGAGTGGCACCTGGTGAGCGCGGAAGGTCCCTTCCACGGGCAGCCCGTCGACGAACTTGGGACCCGTCCACCCCTTGGGTGTGCGCAGCACGATCGCCGGCCACAGCGCACGTCCCACGCCGGCTCCGCTGCGGGCGGCACCCTGGATCTCCCGGATCCGGTCGTAGCAGCTGTCGAGGGTTTGGGCGAACTCCTCGTGCACGGCGCGCGGGTCATCGCCGGCGACGACGTGGACGTCGTAGCCATGAGCGCTCAGCAATGCGCGAACGTCCTGCTCGCGAGCGCGTCCGAGCACGGTGGGCCCGCTGATCTTGTAGCCGTTGAGCTGAAGGATCGGAAGCACCGCACCGTCGCGGCTCGGATTGAGAAAGCTCACGCCCTTCCACGACCCCTCCAGCGGGCCGGTCTCCGCCTCGCCGTCGCCGACGACGCACGCAGCGATCAAGTCGGGGTTGTCAAAAACTGCGCCGAATGCGTGCACCAGCGCGTAGCCGAGCTCGCCGCCTTCGTGGATGGAGCCGGGGGTGGGGACGCTCACGTGGCTCGGAATGCCACCCGGTGTCGAGAACTGCCGGACCAGGCGAAGCAGACCCGGCTCGTCGAGCGAGACCGCCGGATAGATCTCGGAATATGTCCCTTCCAGGTACACGTTGGCGACGATCGCGGGCCCGCCGTGGCCGGGACCGGCGATGTACAGCACGTCGCAGTCCCGCTGCTGGATCAGTCGGTTGAGCTGGACGTAGATGAGGCTCAGTGCCGGCGACGTCCCCCAGTGCCCCAGCAGTCGCGGCTTGATGTGGTCCGCACGCAACGGCTCCCGAAGCAGCGGATTCGCCTGGAGGTAGATCTGCGCGACCGTCAGGTAGTTGGCCGCGGTCCAGGCGGTGACCAGCGCATCCACGTCGACGGTCTCGATCGACGGTGTCAGGGTGCTCATCACATAGATCCTAGCCGCGCCCGCCGTCTGACCCGGGTACGAGCTGGTCGGTCAGTCGGTGTTGCGAAACGTCAGGGAGTACCCGCGACCCGGCTTGTTGACGAGATCGCAGGGGATGGCAAGGCGGACAAGGATCTTTCTAAGGCGCAGCACGTAGTTCCGGACCTCCTCCGGGAAGAGCGCCGAGTCGGACCACGCCAGGCTGGTGATCTGCGAGGCCGTGTAGTACCGATGGGGGTGATCCAGCAGGAACTGAAGGAGCTCGAACTCCCGAGTGGTCAGGACGGCCTCGTGGCCCTCATGGCGGATGACACGTCCGTCGGGATCCAGCCAGAGCCCCTGCAGCTGCCACAGGCGCTGATACCAGAGGTCGAGGCGGGCGTAGTAGCCGTTCATCTGTGCTTCGATGAAGCCGATGTCCTCGTCGGCTGCCCCCTGCGCCACCGGATGCAACTTCGGCAGCTCGCGTTTCGCGCGCTCGAGCAAGCCCAGCTTGAAACGGATCAGGTCGTCGTAGATGCTCATCCAGTGGCGCGCGTCTTCCCAGTGTTCGGTCTGGATGTCCTCACCCTCGAGCGGGCGGGCCCCCGGAGCGGCGCGTCCGGTATCCACGCCCTGACTATACGAAAGCTGTTGCTGATCTTCTTACGGGTCGTGGTGTATCAGAACACCATGAACCAGAAGGCGGCGCGTGAGCGACCCGACATCATCGCTGCCATCAGAGGCGGTGACGACTCCCTGGGTATGGAAGGGGAGGCCGACCTCGCCACGGCAACCCTGGAACAGGCGTTGTTCTGGAAAAACATCTACACGGAGATACTCGCCATGGAGGAATCGGTCCTCGAGCGCATTCAGCAGCTGATGGCCGATCAGTCGCCCCAAGCGCGGCAGGAGGTCGCCCTCACCAATGTGCCGGTGGTGGTCGCCCAGGCAGAACGGTTTCGATCGCGCCTCGGCTTCTGGGAGTCCGCATGCCGGCGAATTGATGCGGGCGGCGTTGCCTCGGGGATTGCGCCGGTACGGCCCTGAGCGCCTTGTCCCGGAACGCCTTCTGTTACTGCAATTGTTGCGCTCTCGGGCGGAGACTGAGCGCACGTGGGACCGCAGGCTGAACGGATTTCAGTGTCGAGCGTCCACAAAGGAGAGTTGGGCACATGACCGATATGCGTACCCAGGATCAGTCCGTCTCGAACTACGGACCGACCCGTACGGGCGTCAATACGACCACCGAAACCGTCGCTGATCCGGCCACGGGCACGAGCATGCGGCGGAGCTCGACCAGCGTGTGGTCGGGGAGATCTCCCGGCATCGAGTTCGTCTGGCTTATCGCCGGAATCGTGGTGGCCTTCCTCGCGCTCGACTTCATCTTCCATGCAGCCGGAGCGAACGACGTCGGATTCGCCGCGTTCGTCTTCTCGGTCGGCAAGGCCCTGGCCTCGCCGTTCGCCGGCATCTTCAAGACCGCAACCGCGGCGCGCGGCAACCTGATCGTGTGGGCCGACGTCCTGGCGATGGTGATCTACGTGCTTGCTGCCGCCGTGATCGTGAAGGTTGTCACCCTGATCTCGGCGCGCAGCGCGACGACAGCGAACTAGACGGCGAAAGCGGCGGAGGGCGGACAGATAATGCTTGCAGTGGTCTCGGTGACATTCGACCCCGGTTCGATCCTCGTGTGGGCGCTCATCGGGTTGATCGCGGGCTTCCTGGCCAGCAAGGTCATGACCGGGCACGGCAAGGGCATCGTTGCCGACCTCGTGATCGGTGTCATCGGAGCTATTGGCGGCGGTTTCCTGGCCCGCTCGATCGGCGTGACCACCGCGGCCACGAGCCACTCGTTCATCGTCGAGATCGTCATCGCGTTTGCGGGCGCCGTGATCCTGCTCGCCATCCTGCGCCTCGCCGGCTTTGGGAAGCGCCGAAGCCTCTTCAGGTAAGGCCGGGTCGCTCCTGAGCGGCCCCGGAGCACGCCGCCGGCGCTGCTGACCGCGCGCGGCGCCTGCTGTCGTTGAGGGCGGTGGGTCACATAGTGTCTGGACCACCGATGCGCCACCAACGCGAGAACGAGCCCGGCGAGAGGGGCGGACGACGTCTGAAGTCGCGATCCGTGATCGGGCTCCTCTCGATCATCGCCGTCGCCGGGGCGATCGGCATCGTCGTGTCCTTCAGGCAGCAGCCGCCGTCGCAAGCTACACACTCGTCGCCCGCGCCGGTCGCTCGTCAGCCGATCACACCGAGCCCGGTGCCCATCGTGCCGCGGTCGGGTTTCGGCTTCAGCGTCGCCGACGACAGTGCGACCCACACCATCGTGCTCTTCGGCGGCGTCGGCAACTACCCGAACACGTGGCTCTGGGATGGCTCGAGATGGACGCTGGCGCACCCGCAGGCGAGTCCCGAGGGACGCTTCGGTGCCGCGGAAGCCTACGACCCGCAGACGAAGACGGTGATGCTGTTCGGCGGTCGCCTCGAACCCGGCACGCCGGTCCACGACACCTGGGCGTGGAAAGGGACGACCTGGGGGGCCCTCGACAGCGGTGCGGGCGGTCCGCCTCCCGGCGAGGGATCGGACATGGCCTGGGACCCCGCGCTCAATCAGATGATCCTGCTGACCCGGTCGGGGGTGATCTCGAGCCCCGCAGCGACGTGGATCTGGGCCGGAAACCATTGGATCAAGCCGGTGGGCGGGTCGCTCCCGGCCGGCGCCACCTACAGCCCGATGGGGTTCGACCCGCTGACCAATTCGCTGCTGGCGGTTGGGTGCTGCGTGGGACCACCACCCGCCACCGGTGCCGTCAACACAACCTGGCGGTGGAACGGCGCCACCTGGACACTGCTGCCGACCCCGGTCCACGCACCCGTCGACGGCTCCACGATGGCGCTGAATCCGGCGATCGGACGGCTCGTGCTGTGTGCGTGCAACGCGGCGGCCAAGGGCGATCTGTCCGCATGGAATGGCAGTGAATGGGATGCGCTCACGGGCAGTCGGTTGCCGGTGGCGGGAGGCGTCGAGATCACCGACTACGACCGCAACCGGCTGCTCCTCTTCGGGAGCGGGCCGTCGCAGCCGCTGACCGGGCAGGCGCCGGTCGAGCTCTGGCGATGGACCGGGTCGAGCTGGAGCCGGCTCGGCCCAGCGGCGTAGCTGCCGCGAGTGCGTACGCTGCATGCATCATCCCCGCGACGCCACCCACCAGTCGAGACGTCACCTTCCCCTCCCGGGGCTCGACGTTTCGCGCCTACCTGGCGATGCCGGAGGGTGCCGGACCCCACCCGGGCGTGGTCGTCATCCATGAAGTCCATGGCCTCAACGACAACATTCGCGATATCACGCGCCGTTTCGCGGGCGAGGGGTATGCGGCGCTCGCCGTCGACCTGTTCACCGGCCACAGCCGCGCTGTGTGCATGGCCGGTCTGATGGGTTCGATGCTCACCGGTCGCGACCCGTCGTCGATTGCCGACCTCTCCGCGGCGATGGATCATCTCGTCGCGCAGCCCGGCATCGACCCGGATCGCGTCGGTACCATCGGGTTCTGCATGGGAGGCGGCTACGCGATCGCGTGGGGTCGACGCGACAAGCGGCTTCGCGCCATCGCTCCCTTCTATGGCACCAATCCGCGGCCGATCGAAGCGGTGCGCCGCATGTGTCCGGTCGTGGGCAGCTACCCGGGCAAGGACTTCACCGCGCGCTCCGGTCGAAAGCTCGACCGCCGGCTTGCGCAGCTGGGTGTGGCTCGCGACATCAAGGTGTACGCGGGGACGCGCCACTCGTTCTTCAACGACACCGGCAGGTCATACGACGCCGTCGCAGCCGCGGACGCCTGGCAGCGCACCCTCGCGTTCTTTGCGGAGCACGTGCAGTCGCCGCGACCAAGCCCTTGACCGAACCGATCGACGTCCGCGAGCGCATGGAGCTCTGCGACCTTCTGTTTGAGCTGGGTCCGGATGCGCCCACGCTGTGCGAGGGGTGGACAACGTCCGATCTCGCCGCGCACCTCGTCCTGCGCGAGCATTTCCATCGCTGGAGCGACGCCCAGCGCGCAACCGAGAAAGCCAAGGGGCTCCCCGTCATGGTCGCCCGCCTGCGCGCCGGGGCGCCGCTGATCCCGTGGCGCGTCCCGCGCCTTCGCGATCTCTTCAACGGGCTGGAGTACTTCATCCACCACGAGGACGTTCGCCGCGCCAACGGTCGCGAACCGCGCCCGCCGATCGCGGACCTCGAGGCGTTGTCGTGGCGGATGACCGGCCTCAGCGCACGACGGCTGGCGCGCAGGATCCGCCCCTACGGGCTGGAGCTCGCACGGCCCGACGGTCAGCGGCGGCGGTACGGCTCCGGCGACATGGCGACGATCAGCGGTCCGGCGTCCGAGATGGTGCTCTACATCAGCGGCAGGCGTGCGGCAGCGCGCGTGACCCTGGACGGCGCCCCCGACGCCGTCGCCATCGTCGAGCGAACCAAACTGACCGTCTGAGCGTCCGCCGCCACATCGAGCGCACGCATTTGGGAGGATCGGTGAATGACTCGGTGACCCGGATGCTCGCCGGCGATGCCGCGTCACGTGCGCTCGGTATCGAGGTGCGCGACGTGAGCGAGGGGGCCGCCACCGCAACCATGACGATCCGACCGGACATGGTGAACGGGCACGGCATCACCCACGGGGCCTTCGTGTTCGCGGTTGCGGACACCGCCTTTGCGTGCGCCTGCAACAGCCACGGCCCGCTGAGCGTCGCGGCCGCGGTCGACATCACGTTCGTGGCGCCGTCACGCGCCGGCGATGTCCTCGAAGCTCGTGCGGTGGAACGCACCCGCTTCGGTCGCTCGGGGATCTACGACGTCTCAGTGCGACGCGGGGATGTTGTCATCGCGGAATTTCGGGGCACTAGCCGCACCATCGGGCAGGGTCCAGCGTGACCACTCTCGGCTCAGCGCCGCCTCTCGAGCAGCTCGACGCGGGAGAGCGCCTGAGCCGCGACGCGCTGCTCGACCTCCAGCTCGAGCGTCTTCGCTGGTCGCTGCAGCATGCGTACACGAACGTGGCGCATTACCGGCGGGCCTTCGAGGCCGCGGGGGTGACGCCCGACGACTGCCAGACGCTCGCCGACCTCGCGCGATTTCCGCTCACCACCAAGCTCGATCTTCGCGATAACTACCCGTTCGGCATGTTCGCGGTGCCGCGGCCGGAGGTGCGTCGCATCCATGCCTCCAGCGGCACCACCGGAAGACCCACGGTGGTCGGCTATACGCGGGATGACCTCGACACGTGGGCCGACCTCGTCGCGCGATCGATCCGCGCGGCGGGCGGACGCCCGGGCGATATCGTGCACGTCGCCTACGGCTACGGGCTCTTCACCGGCGGGCTGGGTGCGCACTACGGAGCGGAGCGGCTCGGGTGCACGGTGGTCCCGGTCTCAGGCGGGATGACACCACGTCAGGTGCAGTTGATCCGCGACTTCGAGCCCTCGATCATCATGGTGACGCCTTCGTACATGCTCGCCCTCATCGACGAGTTCGAACGTCAGGGCGTCGACCCGAGGACGAGCTCGCTGCGCATCGGCATCTTCGGCGCGGAGCCGTGGACCGAGGCGATGCGCGCCGAGATCGAGGCGCGCATGGGCATGCATGCGGTGGACATCTACGGCCTGTCGGAGGTCATGGGTCCCGGCGTGTCGCAGGAGTGCGTGGAGACCAAGGACGGGCTGCACATCTGGGAGGACCACTTCTATCCCGAGGTGATCGATCCCGTCAGGGGCGAGGTGCTTCCCGATGGCGAGATGGGCGAGCTGGTCTTCACGTCACTGACCAAGCAGGCGCTGCCCATGATTCGCTATCGCACCCGCGATCTCACCCGGCTGCTGCCCGGGACCGCCAGGCCCGCATTCCGGCGCATGGAGAAGGTGACCGGGCGCAGCGACGACATGATCATCCTGCGTGGCGTCAACGTGTTTCCGACGCAGCTCGAGGAGCTGGTGGTGCGCACCGCCGGTCTCTCGCCCCACTTCCAGCTCATCCGCGGACGCGAGGGGCGTCTCGACACCCTCTGCGTGCGGGTCGAGGCGCGGTCCGACTGCCCGTCGGAGCGCCGCGACCCCGCTGCCCAGGCGCTCGCCCGCGAGATCAAGGACCGGGTCGGCGTCACCGTTGCCGTCGAGGTCGTCGACCCCGAGACCCTCGAGCGCTCGGTCGGGAAGCTCCAGCGGGTGATCGACCGCCGGTCGTAGACTCCGCCAGCCCCCCAGTCCAGGGGTTCACGGGAGGCATATCGGGTGGATCGGTTTCTTCTGTATCGGACCTACGATGAGCTGGAGGTCGGACAGACCCAGCGCACCCGGGGACGAACCATCACCGAGACGGACATCGTCAACTGGTGCGCACTCACCGGCGACTGGTTCTACCCACACATCGACAAGGTCGCGGCGGAGCGCTCCATGTTCGGACAGCGCGTCGCGCCCGGGATCATGGTGTTCGCGCTCGGGACCGGGCTCGGCGTCCCCAGCGACGCGACCACCATCCTCGCCAACTACGGCACCGACCGTCTGCGCTACACGGCACCGACCTGGATCAACGACACCATCTACCTCGACATCGAGGTGATCGAGAAGTCCGATCGAGATGCCACCTCAGGGCTGGTCTCGTATCGCTGGGATGTGCTCAATCAGAACGGCGTCACCGTGTGCGCAAGCCAGCTGAAGATCCTCACCGCCAAGGAACGGGCGCCGTATGCCGGAATCTGACGACCACCAAGCGGTTCGCCTGACCATCGAGGAGGGCGTCGCCGAGCTCGTGCTCAACCGGCCCGACAAGATGAACGCGATGAGCACCGCGATGCTCCGGGAGCTCACCGCGAGCCTCGACGCTGCGGAGTCGGGCGGCGCGAGGGCGCTCCTGGTCCGTGGCGAGGGCCGCGCCTTCTGCAGCGGGCGTGACCTCTCCGAGGCCGATCCGCTGCACGAGGATGGCGAGGCGATCCTCCGCGACATCATCAACCCGCTGATGACCCGAATGGCCGCCCTCGCGATGCCGACCATCGCGGCGGTGCACGGTGCCTGCCTTGGCACCGGGCTCGGCCTTGCCCTCGCCTGCGACGTGATGTACGCGGCCGACGATGCCCGGATCGGCTCGCCCTTTGCGCGGATCGGCGCCGTCCTGGACAGCGGCGCGCATGTCGCACTGGTTTCACGCATCGGGCCTCACCGCACCCTCGAGCTTGTCTACACGGGCCGGCTGCTGTCCGGGCGGGAAGCCGCCGAATGGGGCCTGGTGAATCGAAGCGTTGCCGGGGCCGACCTCGTCCGCCGGACCCGTGAGATGGCCGGTGCGATCGCGCACGGACCCACCGCGGCATTCCTCGAGTCCAAGCGCATCGTCACGCTGATCGCGGACACCTCCCCGTCGCGGGCAGACCTGCTCGCCGCCGAAGCCGCGGCCCAGGGCCGCGCGTCGCGCACCCACGATTACCAGGACGGCATCACGGCGTTCCAGGAGAAACGGAAGCCAACCTTCACG
>Ga0182024_10004734_pt1 | contig 31001 bp, 27 predicted proteins | sample P32metaG_FD_120480 | JGI IMG/M metagenome (GOLD analysis project Ga0182024, IMG submission 120480) | Permafrost microbial communities from Stordalen Mire, Sweden - P3-2 metaG (Illumina Assembly) | ecosystem: Environmental > Terrestrial > Soil > Wetlands > Permafrost | place: Sweden: Stordalen... | reverse complement strand
GCCGGGCGACTGGAGAACCACATATGGTGCGACCTAGAGCGGACAACTATGAGCAGCGGCGCCAGGCGATCCTTGACGCAGCGGCAACTCTGTTCGCGCGTGAAAGTTTCGCCGGCACTTCCATCGCATCGATTGCTCAACTTTGTGGTGCCTCGAAGGCTTTGTTGTATCACTACTATTCCTCCAAAGAGGCGCTGCTTTACGACATGCTTTCGGCCCATTGCAAAATGTTGGAAGAAACGGCAAGAAACGCCGTAAACGCCGATCAGCCCGCTGAGATCGCTTTGCAGAGTTTGATCAGAAACCTGATGAATGTCTACATCTCGTCGCGAGACAAACACATCGTCTTGCTCAACGATCTTGGCGCCTTGCCAATGGAACAGCAAGCTCAGATCAAGGAATTGCAACGCAGCGTGGTGCTGGTGATCAAGAATTTGCTTGTGCAATTGCGGCCCGAATTGCACCCAACCGAACAGACGTCTCTGGCGATGTACTTGATGGGCGCAATTAACTGGACTTACACGTGGTTCAACACGGAAGGACCAATCTCCGCCCAGCAATATGCAGACATGGCGACGTCACTGTTCCTCAACGGAGTACGTGGCACTCAGGTCACCGTCCCCCACCACTAGTGGTGCCGAAATCCTCTCTTCCGAAACGCGCCGTCTCCGGCTAACCTTCTGTCAGAAGCTCTTGCAGGTTGAAGGAAAGCCCCTCCCAGTTGCCCGATCGCGTCCAGCGCCCTGACTTAGTGGCTGTAGCCGATTGCAGCAGATCGGCGTACTGTTTTTTCAAAACGATCACGTCGGGATGATTCGAACCGAGCGACTTCTGCTTGATTTGCAACGCCAGGCTGTATTGCGGCTCGGCGTCCGCATATTTATGCCAGGCATGATAAATCATGCCGAGATTGCAGGCCATGATACCGACGCTCAGATGCTCTGCACCGTACAAGCTTTCATATATCGCCAACAATCTTCTGCAAACAGGCGCCCCAAGAGCAAACTGCCGCTCCTGGTAACAGACCTCGGCCAACCGCTCGAGCGTCAAAATCAACATCGGATTATTGCTGCCCAACCCCTCAGCCTCCTCCAGAGACGCCAGCCAGCCGGCCTGAGCCTCAGGCAGCTTGCCTAACTCTTGAGCTTGCTCGGCTGCAGCCGCCAAGACCTTCCACTTCTTATGGCTCATCGTTTGCTGGAAATGCCTTCGTCAAGTGATCGCTCTCGGATTCCACTCTACTAGCTAAATCGGGTCGTTTCTTGATTGTACTGCTTATCTGTGTGAGGTGCCGAATTGCACTAAAATCCCTTGCGAAACAGTTTAGCCTGTTGTTCGTCGCGGGCCGCTAGCTCTGCCTTGCCGAGATTTCGCTCAGCCCTGGCACGCTCAGTAAACCAGCGCGAATCTCGATCCAGCTCGATCAATTTAGTATAGTCGCGCACCGCATCCTCATATTTATGAGCACCGTAGAAAGCGGACGCCCGCCCTTGTCGAGCCGCAATATGCAGCGGAGTCTGCTCAAGAACGCTGCCGAAATCAGCGATCGCCTCTGCAAAGTTTCCCATTTTTGCATACAGTTTTGCGCGATTGATCAGCTCCGGCGTAACGTTGGCATGACGCGGTGCCAGACGAATGGCTGTGCTGTAGTCAGAAATGGCATTGCGCGTATCACCAAGTTCCTCGTACATCTTGCCTCGGTGTTCGAGCAGCATGCTGCGCGAGTCGCCCCGCGTCTGCGCGATCACACAATCGTAATCCTGGATGGCAGACTTCTTCTCTCCCATCTCCCACTTTAATTTTGCCCTGAACTCCCAAGCCGGCCAATTGTGCGGGTCGGATGCAATTGCCTTGCTCACATCAATCATCGCCTCAGGTCTGCGCTCCAGTACCTCGAAAAGTCCGGCCCTGAGAAGCAGCACGGCCGAATCGGCAGGATGCTTGCTCAGAATCTTGTTCAACGGAACCAGCGCAGCACTCTCTTCCAGCCGATCGATGCAGGTGTCGTATTGAAACATCAAAGCATCGTAGTTGTACGGATCGATAGACAAAGCCTTCTGCAAATCGGCGGCGGCGGCACGGCGATCGTTCAAACGGGCTTCGCATTTAGCTCTGCGTGCATACCACATCGCATCATTGACACGAAGCGCAAGCATCTTATTGCAATCGGCCAACGCGCGCGCGAATTGTCCTGTCTGCAAGAATGCTTCCTCTCGTAGCGGAATGAATCTGGTGTTGGCAGGTTCGAGGCGATAGAGAGTTTGCAGATCGGCAAGCGCCTCTTTTTCCTGATGATGATTAAGATAAACGCTGGCGCGATAGCCGTACAACTCAGCGTTTTTCGGCGTCAGAACGATCTGTGGCTCGACCAGTTGCATCGCTTCTCTATACTTGCGCGCAGCGATCAAGGCATTTGCTTTCGATTCAATTTCCTTTTCCGTCAACGCATCCGCCGGTTGCAATCGACAGCACGCGATCATGCAGCCCAAAGCGGCAAGAATCATTTGTAATGAGGTTGGTTTAGCTATTTTATAAAACACGACTGCCGAACATGATGCCAGAAAGCCGTGCAGAGAACAATGTCCTGTGCATGCCAGAGTTAGGGGAATAGACGCCTGGCCGCCGTTTGGCGCACAGCATTAGCCACCCGTGTGCGTGAGACGCCAGGTTGCCTGAGCAACTGGCGGCCCGAATTCGCGGATGGCGTCAAAGGCTGTTTCTTTTCTAGGCTAAACCCTATGTGCCGGACTATCGCGCTCGGTTAGTCTGCGGATAGAGCGTGAGCGAGGGCCCTAATATGAGTTCGTCTTTCCCAACCGTTGTTTCACAGCAAGAAAATCGGCGGAGATCCATCGTCGTCGATTCGGCAAAAATGTTCTTCCTGGGAGTCAGTCTTTTGACGGCGAGCGTGCCGCAGCTTTCCACACCGGCACGCGCACAGTCTGTGGCCACCGCCATGACCCACGCACCGGCGCAGGCGGCGGAGCAACCATCGTTCAAAACCGAAGGCTCGGGCACGCTTCTTGCGATGGCTGCAAGCGGCAAGTCGCTTGGGCAATGCCCCCTCGAGCACACTGACGTCACCGCCACCATATCGGGATATGTCGCTCGCGTCAAAGTGAAACAGATCTTCCACAATACATTTAAAGATAAGATCGAAGCGATTTACACATTTCCGCTTTCTGACTCAGGCGCCGTCGACAGCATGACGATGAAGGTGGGAACGCGCACCATTCACGGTATCATCAAAAAGAAAGAAGAGGCACGCGAGATCTACAATCAGGCCAAGGCCAACGGTCAGACGGCATCGCTTTTGGATCAGGAACGCACCAATATCTTCACTCAGTCGGTAGCCAATATCAATCCGGGTGAAACGGTAGAGATTACGATCGATTACGTCGATTTGCTGCCTTATGAATCAGGACAGTTCACATTCGCATTCCCCACAGTTGTGGGACCTCGTTTTATCCCCGGCGATCCCATCTCCAAGCAAGGAACAGGCTCATCTGCCGACACAGATAGAGTTCCCGACGCCTCGAAGATAACACCGCTGGTAACACCACAGGGCACTCGTGCAGGACATGATATTTCGATCAAAGTCAGGATTGATGAAGGCGGCGTGCCGATTAGCCACATCGTTTCCAAACTGCACGATATCGATATGCACCGCCAGGGGGACGATTGTGCGGAAGTCTCTTTGTTGGATAAGGAAACCATTCCAAACAAGGATTTTGTTCTCTCGTGGAATGTGGCCGGCAGCCAGTTGAAGAGCGGATACCTGACTTACAGAGACCCGGCGAAGGACAAGTCCGGTTACTTCACGATTATGATGCTGCCGCCTAAACAGGTGACACCGGATACGGTAGCACCTAAGGAGATGATTTTCCTGATCGACTGTTCCGGATCGCAGCAGGGACAACCGTTAGACAAGGCAAAAGAGGCGATGTATTACATCATCGACCATATGAATGCCAACGACACGTTCCAGGTGATTGCCTTCTCCAGTGGGCAAAGTGTTTTGTTCGACAAACCGCAGAAAGTCAGCAGCGAGATGAAAGCCAAGGCGCACGAATGGATCGCCGCCTTAAGCGCCAACGGTGGAACCTGGATGGCGCCCGCCGTCGAGCGCGCTTGCGCGATTCCAGCCGACGACCATCGCTTGAGAATAGTGACGTTCATGACCGATGGCTATGTCGGCAATGACATGGAAATCATCGGCATGATCAAAAAGCTCCGCGGAAAATCGCGATGGTTTCCCTTCGGCACCGGCAATAGTGTCAACCGAATGCTCATAGACAACATCGCCAGAGAAGGCGGTGGAGAGCCGGACTATGTGTTATTGAACACATCGGGCGAAGAAGTTGGAAGCAAGTTTTACAAGCGCATCGCCTCGCCTGTTCTGACCGACGTTCAAGTCGATTTCGCCGGAGTTGACGTCAAAGATGTGTACCCTAAGGAGATCAGCGACGTCTGGGCAGAACGTCCGCTCTACATCAAGGGCCGCTACACTGCACCTGGAGCGGGCACCGTCACTCTAACCGGTTTTGCCGGCGGTAAACCATATAAGCAAGTATTGCCCGTCGACTTCCCGGCAAACAACGCGCGCAATGAGGCGATCGGCTCGATCTGGGCTCGCGCCAAAGTCGATCGACTGATGTCCGAAGATTGGACGGGTGCAGGCAGCGGCGAACCGAAAAAAGAGATCAAAGACGAGATCGTTGACACTGCCCTGGCTCACCACATCATCACTCAATATACATCCTTCGTCGCCGTTGAAGACAAAGTTGTCACCAAAGGCGGTGTCTCGAAAACGATTACTGTGCCGGTGGAAATGCCCGATGGCGTCTCGCGCAAAGGTGTGTTCGGAGATGATGACGCAGAGCAGAAACAATACAATTCCTTGAGCCGATCGAACCCCGTCACTTTCGGAAAATACCTGGGCACACACTCTGCTCTTAAATCGCGCAACAGCAGGGCTTATGGCGGAGGAGGAGGCAGCGGGTATGTCCGCGGATTCGTAGGGCATCCCAGCGCAGGCGGCTATGCCAGCGCAGGCGGCTATGCCGGAGGAGGCAGTTCGCTGGCCTCAATGCCGCCGCCCGGAGCACTTCCGCCACCACCACCACCACTGCCCGGTTCCTCCGAGTCTGGTGCGGGCGCAGCAACAGCATCGACAGCGCCACAACCAACGCCATCACTCCACGGCGTCAAGGAGTATGGACCGGTGCCATCGCCAGTAGTGCTGCGGGCACACGGCGGGGGCGGAGGCGACGGGGCGCCGGCTCAGCCGGAAAAATCGAAAAAGGACTTGGAAAGCAGAGAAGTCAGCGCTCCCAAGGTCGCCTGGCCGATTCAGCAGCTGATCGACAAGAAAAGCACAGCAAACAAATCAACTGAATTGCAAATAGTCAAGGGACGTGTTTCCATCAAACTCAAACTAGACTCGCTGACTCCTGACACAATTTCCCAATTGCAAAAGGCCGGATTGAAAATCGTCAAAAAAGATGGCCAATCAATGACCATTGTGGGCAGCATCAGCATTGACAAATTGGCGAACTTGCTCAAAGTTCGACACGTGCTCGAAATCGAACCAACTAGAATCTGAGGCAGTTGCTACAATTTGTCGGTCCCAATAGCCGCCTCGCCAACCAGAGCAGCAAAAGTGGCGAAGAAGCCTGCCCTGAGCGCGGTCTAATGGGCCGACGGAGCGAATGAGCATGAAGATTCTGGTGCTGGGCGCTGGAGTAATTGGCTTGACGACGGCACTGGCGCTCGTTCGTAGGGGCGATGCTATGCATCGCCGGCATGAAGTTGAGATCTGGGCAAAGGAGTCAACACCTGATACCACCTCTGATGTCGCGGCCGCGTTTTGGCTTCCATACGCGGCTCATCCGATCGAAAAGGTGACTCGGTGGGCAGCGGAATCCTACACCCAATTCAAGGGCATGAAAGATATTTCCGGCACTGGCATCAAAGAGCGGCGCCTGGTCCAGTACTTTCGCGAGAAGCTCGAACGACCGGAATGGGCGTCGGTGGTGGAACAATATCATGAAGGCGATGTGCCTCTGCCACCAGGATTCAACGAAGCATTCTCATTCACCACGTATGTCACCGACATGACATTGTACATGCCATATTTGATGCGCTGCTGCGCCAATGAGGGTATTCAAATCAAGAGGAAGACGGTGACGAGCCTGGCAACTATCGAATCGCCATGCGACGTCGTCGTCAATTGCACCGGTCTGGGCGCGCGCGAACTGCTCAATGATTGTGAACTCTATGGCGCAAAAGGACAGGTCGTTCGCGTCGATCCGCAACGAGACAAACCCGACCATATTATGTTGTACATTGGCGACCATAGCCGTTTCTGCATGATCGTTCCCAGACACAACGATGTCGTGCTCGGAGGCACCTACGAAGAGACATTCACCACTACGGGCGTTGACCAGAGCGAAGTGGAACGAATCTTGTCTGACTGTCAATCTATGTATCCGGCGCTGGCAGGCGCCGAGGTGATCGGCAGCGCCAGCGGGCTGCGCCCGGTCCGGTCGACCGTGCGGCTCGAATGCGAGAGGCTGGATGGAGAAAAATTTGTAATTCACAATTACGGGCACGGTGGTGCAGGTGTGACTCTTTCTTGGGGTTGCGCGTATGAGGTCTTGGATCTCATAAACAACCGTTCAGTTTAAGAGTCCGCAACAGACGCAGCGGTGGCCACATTAATAGACGCAGCTGCAGCAGAAGCAGCGTTGGAAAGAGAAGCAGCAATAGCAGCTGAAACAGCACTGATAGCAACAGTAGCAGCAACGCTGAAGATGAAAACCGAATCTCAAAAGGCGCTGCCAGCCAGAGAAAGCAGAATCGCCAGCTAGTTCGCAGCAGAGTGGAACCTGGCTACACCATGTCCGGTGCCACGTCGTGCTCCCATCTCCGGTGCCTTCGCCCATCTGTCATCTCGACCGGAGCGCGCCAGCGCGCAGTGGAGATCTCTCATACCGTTGCGCAGCCGCTCCGGTCCACCGGCAATCCGGTGTTAGATGACATTTGGCCACTTGTTCACTAGGTGGCATACTTCGCGAGGAACCCGCGGCGCCGGGCGCCGGCGAGGAACCAATTGAAGACTGCTCCACAGGCAATCATCAGCACGATGTTGAGCAGAAACGCGCACCAGATGTGGCTGGGATCGATTCGCCCTGTCTCAAGCATCTGTCTCATGCCTTCGAACACATGTGCAGATGGCGTGCATAGCGCCACCGGCTGCAACCACGCGGGCAGCACACTGACGGGATAGAACACCGCGGAGATCGGCTGCACCAGAATTGGCACAGCCCATGCCAGCGCCTCGGCAGGAGGACCCCAGCGCAAGATAAATCCTGTCGCTAGCATCCCCATCGCCCATCCCATCAACAGCAGGTTGCCGAACAGCGCAGCGAAGCACAATCCGAGTTGCAGCAAGTTGAACTTGTAGAAGGCTACAGCCAGCAAGCCAAGCAACACCACCACGATAGTCGATTGCACCAGCCCCATGATGAAGGCGGCGCCCACGTATTCGCGCGTTCTAATCGGCGCAACGAAAATGTTGATCAAGTTCCGCGACCAGAGATCATCCAGAAACGAAACTGCCACCACCTGCTGCGCGCGATAAAACACGTTCCAGAGGATAATCGCCGCGATCAAAAATGTGACCAGCGACGGAACGCCGTGGTTGACCCGCATCATGTAGACGGTGAGGAATCCCCATACGAGAAGATCCATAACCGGCCAGAAAAACACGTCCATTGTGCGAAAAGTATTTCGCGAGCAGACATACGCGTATTTCAAAATTAGCGCACGCACTACTCTCCAATTCATAATCATGAAACCTTCTCCAAGATTGGCGAAGACCTGGCGATGGTGATGAACACCTCTTCCAGCGACTCGCTTTTGTATTTCTGTTTGATCTCATCGGTATGACCGTCCGCGACGATTCTTCCATGTTGCATAAAGAGAATCCTGTCACAGAGCTCTTCGACGTCGAGCATGTTGTGCGAAGTATTGACGATCGTCATGCCCTGTTGCCGGTGCAAGTCGAGCAATACCTTTCGCACTTTATCGGCCTGGTCCGGGTCCAGACTGGCGGTAGGCTCGTCCAGAAGCAGCAGTTGCGGGTCGTTCAGCAGCGCTTTGCACAAGTTGAGCCGCGTCTGTTCTCCAGATGAAAGCGAGCCCGTGATTTTGTCCCCCAAATGCGCTACTTCGAACAGCTCTAACAGGTGCTGCATCTTCTTCTTCGAGTCCTTCACCTCATAGATCTCCGCGAACACATGCAGGTTTTCAATCACCTTCAGGTTATACGGAAGAAACTGATAGGCAGAGGCGAAGTTCATTCGCCGCAAGATGCCGATGCGATTCTTCTCGATCGTCGATCCGAAGATGTTGATGGAACCCCGAGTTTGGCTGGTCAAGCCGAGCAGCATGTACAACGTAGTCGTCTTGCCGGCACCGTTGGCACCGAGCAAACCGAGGATTTCGCCCTGGCGCACGTCAAAGTTGAGGTCGTGCACGGCGACCGTATTTCCAAACTCTTTGCGCAACCCGCGCACTTCAATGACATTATTGACCATGATTTGACACTCCATAGGGCAGAAACAAAAAGCACAAAAGACGAACGACGGCGCAAGACTACAAGGACGCTGAGCACTCTGACAGCTGTCAGCGAGCATCCCCAATCATGTCGCAATCGTTCGCCTGAGCCCTCTGGGCTACCACGAACTTGAATAAATTTACGCTGCGAGGACGCCCGTCAATGTGTGAGGCGGTCCGATTTATTTGGCAAAAGGAATTTCATTGATTTGACCTGAGGTTCGTCGTTTGTTGAAAGTTATTCCGTCACAATACCGCAACGAACGAAACCTGGCAAGGGGTCTGTAAAGGCGAAGATTGTGCTACCGCCTATATAAGATAAATGTAGATATGATCTCTGTATTAGGGATCCAGCAGCGTTCAGCAAACTCTGGCACAATCCACTGAACTCAAGCAGCCTGTAAGCCGGCACGAGAATCATTGGTGCATCACAGATGTCATCTCGACCGAAGCGCGACAGCGCGAAGTGGAGAGATCTCTCATACCGCTGCGCAGCAGCCTCAGCTCAGCCACGGCAAAGGGCCGGCAGATCTCTCCGCTTCACCGATACATTCATTTTCCAAGAAAGTTCTCGTGGATCACCACGCCGGATTTGCTATCGGTGGTCTTGAAGAAGTAATTCATCGGTGAGGCGGTCCGTACTGTTCCGGCAGTATTAACACCGGTGACATATGTCGCATCCGTACCCTGAGGGCCAATCGTTCCGTTGGTTGCGCCTTGAAGTGCGAGAGATCGCGAGCGGTATGGCGCAGACGGATCCGGTTTGAATTTTTCGGCTCCGGCAAGAATGACTTTTACTTCTGAACCGGTCGGCAGTTTTTTAGCAGACTGTCCTCTTTGGGCGACGGCTTCGATCACGGCAGACTTCAGCAGTCCCGGCCAGAGTTTTTTGAACAATCCTCCGGATGCATAGATGTCGGCATTGCTGATTTGTCCATTGATGGCAACAGCGTATCCGACCGCATCCTTTTCTTTGTTTACCACATCAGATAGCGCTTTAAATTGCAAATTAGTTGCGTCCTTTACGCTCTTCTGTTCCAGAGTAAGTTGAAGACTTGTCGGCGAAGCTTCGGAGGCAACCGATTTCGTCAAAGTTCGAGAAAGCTGCTTTTGTTTAACGTCGACTTGCGCCCACACTTGAGATTGGTCAGCGTCTGTCTTTATTGCCTTCTGGATGCCGTTGCCGACCACAAAGTTGCTGGCACTGTTGAATTGACTGGCACTCTCACCAACGCGTCCCGACCAGCGTCCCGCTTCTACGCAGAAGCACGGCAGACTGATGCTCTTTGAGTGAGGAGGAATCAGCATATCTGACTGCAAAGCACGATCTTGTCGGCCGCCTTTGACGATTTCACCTGACTGTATAAACACAACTGCATCGGAAAGATTGTCGATCTTCAGATCGTTCACATTTCCTGTCTCATTCACAACGATCTGTTTTTGCGCGATTGCCTCCGGCAGGGTCAAGTACTTTTTGTCTTTCAGCTTGTCGTTGCCGCGAACCAAAAAGAGCGAGAGATTGCCGCATGAATACGGTCCGCTAACCTGATAGCCAGGCGCCAGCTTACCATTGTTCTTTGCGATGGGTGCCTGAGCATTCACTCGTAGTGCGCATGTGTTTACGCTTATCGTCGACATTAGCGCAACCAATAAAGTTGTTTTTCGCATATTCATGATTGTTCCCCTCAAAATAGTTAAAGGCATCCGCACCGCATACGGTGGTAATCTGTTGCGCAGCAAACGGGCGCCTAGTAGCAGCTAGCGCAATTTGATATTGAGTGTAACCAGCGAAGGCGCTGGCTTTCAGTAGTAAATAATTTCGTTGCTCGAAGACAGATTGACGACGCGCAAGCGAGCGCCACCATATCTGCATTGAGAAAAATAAGACTCCAAGCCGTAATGTAACCGAACTTCGCCACAAAGTCCTTGGGGAAAACCCGAGAGTCGCTACGATTCCAAGGCAAGAATACGCGTAACTACTCTGCGATTCCGCAGACACCGATAATTGATACCCACACGCATAACTCTGTAGCGATTACCGTGCCCAACCACAACCAGCGATTCCGCGCCGGCAAGAACATCAATGAAGTTAGTGCCGTCGCAGCCAGAGAACAGAAAACACCGACGACGCTCACACAGGCAACGACAGCGGGCAACTTCATTTTAGCGATCAATATTTGCGATGGCTAATTGCGCATGGATTTGCACAATCAGTCGTGAAACGGCTTAAGCTCTCCGGGTTTACGCAACATCTTGTTCACTTCATCCATATGCATTTCTTCGCCCATGATCATCTCACGCGCGTACTCTTCGAGTAACACCGACGTTCCTTCAGATGCTCTGAGAAGCTCATAATAAGACTCGATGGATGCCTTTTCATGTTCCAGGCTCTCGCGCAGAATGTCGCCCAAATCATGTTTTTCTGTTTCAAGCAGCGGTCCAATTTTGAGAGAAGGATGACCACCGAGCAATGTGACCAGCTCACCGGCTTTGTGCGCATGGATCAGGCTTTCATTGGCATTTCCTTTTAACCAAGCAACGATGGGAATGCGGTTGTAACCATAGACCATCAATGAATAGTGCGTGTAGCGAACCACGCCAGCTAGCTCAAGCTCCATTATCTTATTGAGAATCTGTATCGCAGCAATCTTGTCCTGGTCATTCATGAATTTGCACCTGTGGAATTAGTGACACACTGCCTGTAGAGGACAGCGTCGCGATAACGTACTCTTGAATAATGACGGGCCAGGGCTTGGGAGTTCCGCAATTTGACAAAATGTGTCTAGACTATTTTCAGGACGATTTTTGCGCAAGACGCGTTTGCGTTTGGAATTTGGTGTACGGCATATTCTTGAGCGCGCGTTGGCAGGGCAACGCTAGGCTGCAAGTAACATTACAGTTTTGGCGGATGCATAAGTCGAACTTGCCCAACATCAGAGGTAGCGGCGAGCTTATATTAGTTGGCAGCTTGTGCTGCATTGGCGGCAGCTACTCGGCAAACAAATGCAGCGCAGTGATAAGCTACTTCTTCCTTCTTCAAATCGGCAGTTAGAACGTGATCACAGCCTTCCATGAAAATTATTTGCTTGTCGTTGGTCCCTAACCACTTGTATAAAGTCTCTGCATTCCAGGTAGTAGTGAGGCTATCTTCCTTACTCTGAATGATCAGTGCCGAACAATTCACTTTTGGTGCTTGTTTTTGTACTTGACCGACCAGTTTTTGCAATTGACGCAAGGAATGAGCATAGGTACGAAAGGAATCGGGATTAAATCCGCTGTCATCTTTTTTGTTACCTTTTTTGGCTTCCTCAATTTCTTTGGTGATTTTACGCACCAAACGTTCATCGCGTAGTCCATAAGGGGCCGATTCAGTCCAGTAAAATATTCGACCCAAAAAAGGAGCAAGATCAACGAGTGGTAGCAGAACTTTAAAGGGATTAGACGAGTCTTTGCTGTCGTACTTAATGGTGGGTGACATCGATATGATGCCGGTCACTTTAGGATTTTCTGCAGCAAGAAGAACTGGAAGCAAGGCTCCCATGGAAAGCCCGCCTATGACAATCTGATCGCATGTTTGGCTCAGGTTGTTAAGGGCCTTACTGGCGCCGGAAAACCATTCTCTCCACCCTGTAGCCAGAAGCTCTTTCTGTCCAGCTCCGTGTCCAGGCAACATTGGCACCTCGACCTGACAGCCGATTTTCTCCATGGCTTTTGCCACCGGACGCATTTCATTGGGCATTCCGGTTAGTCCATGGAGCAGCAAGACGCCGACTTTTGTCCCAGAAGGCAAACTTAGAGTTTTCAGCTTGTCGATAAACTCTTTCTTGTTGTCGGCTCGACTTGATAATTTCATAGACATCTATGGAGTATCCTCTGGGGTCATTATGGAAGAGCTAATGATAACCAACTAAGTGCAGATTGGGGTGGGTTGACAGTAGCTTTGAAACCAAGTGTGACGAATTTCCGTTGTGCACAAGATCAATGCATTGCTCCAAACCGCCACGACCCTCCATTTCCGCAGCAACATTGCTAGGCGCAGGGACATTTCCCGCGGCATTGTTGCTTGTATATTTTTTTTGCAGATTGGGCTTAAGTCGTTCCGAATGGTTGCACCTAACCACTGATTTGAGTCGAGTTGGTCCACAGGTTTGGAGCGCAGAATGTCGTCGCTAAACGCATTCGACTGCGTGCTTAAGGGCGGCGCGAGCGAGCATCCTTGTTGAGTCGAAGACGGGAAGCGATGAATCGTCTTGCGAGACGAGAAGAGGAATTTCCGTGCAGCCTAGCACGACGGCATCGCAACCTTGATCACGCATTCTATCGATCAGGCGGCTGAAGAAGCGTCGAGAGGCCGGTTTCAGCTGTGACTTTGTTAGCTCGGAGAAAATGATGGTATTGACTCTTTCACGATCAGCGTCAGCGGGGATGTGTGATTCGATGCCCACTGCCGCGAAGCTGTCCCGGTAGACCGGACCTTCCATGAGCCATCGGGTTCCGAAAATCGCGATGCGTCGATAACGGCGGTTGAGCGCCTCTTGTGTGATTCCGTCTGCGATGTGCAGCCAGGGAATCGTCGAAAGCGACGCAGCCAGGGCGAAGGCTTGATGAATTGTATTGTCCGGACAAACGACAAATTCGGCGCCTGCGCGAGCAAGCTTATTAGCTGACTCGGCCATGAGATTGCCCACGAAGTCCCAGCCTTGGTCATTGAGAATCTCCATATAGCGCGCCAGGGAAAACGTGTGCATCGATACTTCAGGATGGTCATGTTCACTGAGGAACTGGCTTCCCTCCTGGCAGATTGTGCGATAGCACAGAGCGGCGCCTTCGGCGCTGCAACCAACAATTCCTATGTGTTTCATAATTTCCGTCTAGCTTATGCGCAACCGCCGACTTTTAGCGTGAATATCGTTCCTTTTTGTGGCGGCTTCCGGCGCTGCCAGGACACTACCGCGTCGATCAGTTTGGCCCAATTTTCGATGTCTCCTGAGCCCTGTCCGCCTCCTTCGAGAAGCCTTTGCTCGCGGCGGCGGGCCATAGTTTCTTCGCCACATCCGACACCATCATCGGTGACCACGATCTCGAGCGTACCGCCGAGCCGGGATACTCGGATCTCCGCGGAAGCTGCACGAGAGTGCTTAACCAGATTGTTCATCGCTTCTTGAATGATGCGATAGATTTCCAGTTTCTTATAGTGGTCTGTTGGCTCGAAATCATCATCGCCGATCATATTGACGAAGTGGCATGGAATTTTATCATGCTTACTGCAGCGCATAGCCAGCGTTTCCAGCGCCGGAATGAAGTTGTTCGCCTCCAGGACGTCGGGATGCATTCTCTTCATGATTCGGCCGGTTTCACGTCGGATGCGAATCAGCTCGTCGGAGATGCTGCTCAGCTCCGGGCGTTCCATCGATCGAATCTCTCGCACCACGCGATCGATACCGTTTAGCGTTTCGCTGTGAATATCCCTTCCGATATTCCTTCGTTCTTCGATTGCGGCTTTTTGCGCGAATTCTCTGAGCTGGCGCAACTCTTCATACCGTGCCTCCAGCTCTTTCTTCACCATCGCCAATTCGAACATCTCGCCGCGCATCTGCATCGTTTCATGGACCGCAGCCTCACGCTCCTGATGGGCGGACTGATTGAGGCGAACCGTCGTGTCGAATTCCTCCTTTTTCTTTTTCAATGCCGCTCGCAGCTCAGCCACGCGCCTCTCTAATTCCGTTATGCGAGTCTGCGCCGTCCGCAACTCTTCGGTGCGTTTGGACAGCTCGACCAGGAGATTTAAGCCGGGTTCGGAAGTAGTCATCGATCGATTCGTTTCCTTCAAGACTAGAGTTGCATCATTTTACCGGATTCGGCGAAAGGTTTCGGCGGTCAGGGCTGCCGATGTGCCAACAGACGCCGGCGGGATCGATGAGGTTTACTTCGCGCCCCCAGGGAAAGTTAGTAGGCTCTTTCAGTTTCACGTTCGGATACTTGTTCGCCAGGTCGAGTTTGGAGACATGCTGCCACCAGACATCCAAATCCGAAACATCGATTCGGATCATCAGATTGCCGGCAAAATCTGGATTATCGTAGTTCTGCAAAATGAACTTTGCTTGCCCGCAGGCAAAGCCCGCATAGTCACCAGATTCCCACGTTTTGGTGAAACCTAGATCGATGAAGAAATCACAGGCGATCTTGAAATCGGGACCACTTGGAACAAAGGGTTGAAGTCCGAGAGTCTCCACAACAACAGCAGTCATCAGCAACTCCTCGCGCAGAAAGCGATACTCAGCATATCCTCACTCCTTTAAATTGCGAGCGAGAACGGCACATTAGGAGTCTTTCATCAGTGTTTGGGCGGGAGACCGCAGCGGAATAATACGGTCAGAGCCGCTGGCGGGGTGCTCGTATGATTGACTGGTTCAACGGAGAATGGTCAGACAAAGATCTTAGCGATCGCGTCAAAATGCTGCCCAAATTTCGCAGCCTCATGCTTGAGGGCAAACAGCTCACCGACGAGGGATTGCGCATCCTCGCCGAGAATTGCGAGAATCTCAGAGAGCTGCATCTGATGAACACCTCAGTGACCGACGCTGGTATGAAGAGCGTCGGCAAGCTCACGACTCTCGATTGGCTGGTAGTCGACAACGCGACGATCACAGATGAGGGGCTGCGCTCGTTGTCGAACCTCAAGAAGCTGGTCGGCTTGCAGCTAATCGATGGTCAGTTTAGCGATGAAGGACTGTCGATACTGCTCAATTACCCGACGTTGGGCTATCTCGAAACCGCTGCTCAATCAGTGCACGGGCGCGTGCTTTCCACCATTTCATCATGCCCGTCGCTGAACTATTTGAGATTTGCGTGCCAATCTACTTGCGATGACGATTTCCGCAACCTGGTGTTCGCGCGCTCGCTAAACTCGCTGAGCTATGACTGTCCACTCGTGTCGAGCGAAGCCCTGGAAGAAGTGATGACGCGCTTACCCGGCTGCCTGATCTACCCGTTCAAATTCTACTCGCGCAGCAATCGCTTTATGTCCCTGCCGCTATATTGTTTGGACCTCTACGACCGGGAAGAGTTCTTGTTCGCAAGAAATATCGCTACTCATGCGATGCGCCGCTTCCCGTTCGAACCAGCGATGCATGGCGCCCGCGCATTCATCAATTTGCAACTGAATAATCTGTTCGATTTCAACACGGATCTGCACAAGGCACATGAAATGGCGCAGATGCAAAACGATCGCGAATTGCTGGAGATCATTTCACGCTGTATGCAACTGAAGTCGCCAAACGACGTTCGGGCCTTGTTGGCAGAAGAGAAACCGGAAGAGCTGATTCGCCAAAGATTCAATCGCATCGCTGGGCCTCGTAGGGAGCCGATTACGTCGCTGTTTCAGAAGATGCGGGCGAACACGGCACCAAAACCATCGCAGCCAGAGGATCGCATAATTTTGCCTTATCGGGATCAGATCTCCAAAGCCGGCACAGCACAAGCATTGATCGATGGTTGGCGAGAACGCTGCAAAAACAAAGACCGCGAGACCACTCTGCCCTGGGTATGGTAGGAACAGTACGACTGTAGCCAGGTGCTCACCTGGCGCTCTTCTGGGCGCCCACCTGGGGGCGCGGGCGTCCCGCCCGCTTCTCAAAGCCGGTCGCCTGTTTCTAGAGCGATTCAACACGCAATTTATAGCCGACACCATGGACGGTGACGATCAGTGAATTCTCTTCGTCCAGCTTCTGGCGAATGCGAGTTATATGACTGCGAATGGTTTCCGGCGTGGCTTGAGAAGACGATGGCCAGACCCGCTGAATCAGGCTGTCGGTGCTAAACACCTGGTTGGGGTGTTTCATGAGAAACTCAAACAGCGCAAACTCCTTGGGCATCAGATCCACAGCAACGCCATTCTTGGTCACGCGATGTTCCGCCGGATAAACTGCTATCGATCCAGCTTTGAGCACCCCTCCCGGCTGAGCCGGAGATGCTCGCTTCAACAGCGCTTTCACACGAGCGGACAATTCGCGCATATGGAACGGCTTGGTCAAATAATCATCCGCTCCAGCATCAAAGCCAAATTCCTTGTCGTCAATAGTCCGATTGACGGTGAGCATAATAATCGGCGTCGTTCCACCGCGCTGCCGAAAAGCTCGGCAAACGTCCAAACCGCTCACAGCAGGCAAATTAACGTCGAGCACGATCAAGTCGTACTCACACTGCTTCAACAAGCGAAGCGCATCCGGCCCCGTCACCGCAAAATCAACTAGATACCCTTCCGCCGACAACCAATCTTTGATCAGATCGGCGAAGTGTTGTTGATCTTCGACAACAAGTATCTTTGCCATGCTCACCCAGAAGCGAATGCGCGATTAGGTTCATCCACCTTTTTAAGTTTGAACCAAAATGTGCTGCCGTTGCCATTTGCGGACTCGACACCTATTGTACCGTAGTGCTCGTCGATAATTTCCTTGCAAATCGCAAGCCCCAGCCCGCTTCCACTACCAGCGTCCAGGCGCTCTGCCTGGGTGAAACGCTCGAAGATCAGCGCTTGCGACTGAGGCGGAACGCCCCGACCTTTGTCGCTGACACGCACCTCGATCTGTTTGTTTTCAGCATCACGCACAACAATGGAAACCGTAGAATCCTCCGGTGAAAACTTGATCGCATTCGCAAGCAAATTCACTGCTACTTGCGTCAATCGTTTCTCGTCACCGAGAACGCAGAAGTCGTTGTCGCTCGACTCTATCTTTATATTTTTGAACTCCGCAAAACCGAGGACTGCTGACGTCGCACCCTCCAGCAACTTGCGCAATCGAACCGGACGGAATTCAAGATCCAGTTTGCCCGATTTCATTTTCTCGAGATCGAGCAGTTGGCTTACCATGCTAATTAATTGGTCTGACGATTCTTCGGCAGCCTTAACGCGCTGGACGCCCTCAGGCGACAACTTTCCGTAAATCCCGTCGCCAATCAACGTCAGCGTCGCTTGCAGCGAATTGAGTGGTGTGCGAAGGTCGTGACTGATCATGGTGAAGAAATCCATTCTCGCCCGGTCAGCCTTCTGTACTCTTGCCGCCATGTCTCTGAATACCTCGTCAAGTCGGCTTATTTCATCGCTGCCTTCGATTGCTGGAATCAGCGGTTGTCCGTTCGCAAAGCGCTCACTGTTATCGACCAGTATCGAAACGCGCCGCACCAAATTCTGGGCAAAATACAATGCAATCAACGGACAGACCACCACATTTAGTGCAACGCAAATTGCCAATATCTGCTGCGCCGTTTGGTCAAGTTTCTTGTTTTCAATCTTGTTTCGGAGACAGATATCCAGCTCCCGCTGTGCCAGTCGATTCAGTTTGCTTTCAAGAATTCTCAGGCTCTGGCGGCACTGCTCCGCCGCCGCGGCATTGGCAAATAATTGCTTTGTTGCAGACCACTGATCGCGGATATTCTGTACTTCGCTAACGGCAGAGTCGGCGGGAATTGTTTCCTTCTTCGCCAAAACTGACAGCTGATCGAGACCGAGTTGAACATTTGCGAAAAGAGTATCAAGTTTGCTGCGATCGAAATGTTGCCGATCGAGTACATCCTCCTCGACGCCAAACAAAACGGCGGTCAACTTATTGACCTGCTCTGTCACGGCGATTGCGCGATCCGAGTTATGCCTCAGCCGCATGAATGCTTGCATAGATGACTCGAACGCCAATATCAAAACCATGCCAGAGATCAATGGGATGGAGATCAGCAGCAATCCCTTGTGAACAAGTTTTAGCCCGGATTTGTTTGGTCGCATGAGAACGATTATGCACGTCCAGTCAACCTTTTGGCAAGCTTCAACAAATCCACAACAATTCCGCAGCAAGTCCTCAACAACAATTACCTAATATCGAAGTAGGAAAAATCGATTCGATAGGAGGAGCACTTTGTTATGCCGATTTTTGTGATTGCGTCGTTGGTATTTATCGTAGCACTCGGATCAGGGCTGCTGATGCTGCAACCAGCGTTCGAGCAGTATTACAGCACCTATGCCGTTCGTGTTCGTCCACGGAGGGTGACCGAAGATTCAGCCTCTCAGACTAAGAGTTCTGTCATTCTTCTTTTGTGCGGAACGGCCGGCAACGCCATTCTTCACAGCCTTCCCGGTCTGGCAGATCGCAGAACCGTCGAGCTTCTTACGCACGCGAACTATCGCACGCAAAAACACCTGGCAATTTTCATGGGTATCAAAGCGCTCTCAAGCGGCAGCGCATTATTTTTTGGATTGACTGGCGCTTGCTCCAACTCTATGTTCTTGCTAGTGATACCGTTCATCATTGTAATGGGATGGTTGCTGCCGAACTTTTTCCTCGCTGGACGCGTGAAGAAACGGCAGAATAAGATCCTCGGAGAACTACCAACCATACTCGACCTGCTGATCGTCTGCGCCCAAGCCGGTGTTAGCCTGATGGCGGCAGTAGACAAAGTCAGTCGTGAAGTCGAAGATTCATGCCCGATTCTCTGCTCCGAGATGCAACAGCTCATCCAAGACATCAAAATGTTCGCTAAATCCGTCCCAGTCGCGCTGCGTGAAATGGGAGAACGCAGCGGCGTTGACGAACTAATCAGCATGGCGAGCGCACTGATCGCCGCCGAGCAAAAGGGCGCCGACATGAGCTACCCCCTCAAGCAACAAGCACAAGCGCTGCGCGAAAGACTGAAGCGCAAACGCGAAGAAGAAGCAGCTAAAGTCCCTGTGAAAATGGTGCCCGTGATCATGATCTTCATCATGCCTCTAATCATGGCTCCCATGCTCGGACCCGCCGTGGTCACAATCATGGGCGTCTACGTCACACTATGTCCGAAATAACATGCGCGTTTCAACAAACCTCCAGCGAGGTATTCGGCAATTCAGAAACGAGTTCCCTGGGAAAAGCTGCGTGAGAAGTCTATTTCTTATCCATCACGAATTTGATGGTTTGCATGTTTGCCCACTGTTTTGGTGTGCGTCTCTCGTTCACTATTAGGCTGTCGTCAGGGCCTTTGCGGGCGATGACACGGGGATCTTCTGGACGGAAGTGGTAATCAGGATCCATTCGATACCAGAATTGTGCGTCGAAGGCTTGCTGAATCTCCCTGGTGACGAAGCCTCGTCCGTGCCGGGCGTAGGCCTCGTTGTACAAGAGCAAAAGGTCCTTTTTGCTCATGGACTGCAATTCGGACGGTTGGATCAGCCTGGTTCCACTTTCCAGTGTAACGTCTCCGCCATTGGCATTCCATGTTGTCCACATCATTGGGTGACCCGCCAATGCCGACGTTGTCTGTGCCGGCGCAATCTGCGATGGATGCGTTTTGGGTGGCAGTGAAACGGCGATGTGAGACGGGTTCGCTACCAAATGCGGTGCCTCGGAATTCACCACAGGTGCTGGCTTGTTAGCGGGCATTGTATAAATCAGCTCTTCATCCTTAACTTCTGGAAGCACCGTTCGTGGTTCTGCCGGCACTGCCGAAAGTTCGAGATCTTCTCCATTCCATTTGCTTAACATCATCGGCGTCTGATCCGTCACGCGGTCGAAGTGAACTTCCTGCTCGACGCTGTCTTGCAGATGTTTGAAAGCATCTGAAACAGTTGTGCTGTTGCCTTTCACCTGCATCGCTTCAATCAGCTTTCGCGTGAAAACACCGTTGGGATATCTTTTGGACTCCCACGACGTTTGCTGCGGCGAACTGGAGCTAATCACTAATTGTCCGGTGCCGGTCACGTCGTCTAGATTGAAATTGCCAACGCGCACGAGTCCCTTTTCTCCCTGCACGGCAGCCCCACTGTGGCACGCATCCAAAAGCAAGACCAGCCGGTCGCATCCTGTCCGTTTCGTCACTTCGGAAGCCAGGTCCTGAAAGCGAATGCCTGTGGCATAAGGCCTGTTGGGATCCGTGTCGTACGCGATGATGAAGTTTTCACCGGCAATGTCCGCAGAGCTTCCGTGAGACGAAAGAAAGATGACAACCAGGTCGTCTTTCATCACTCTGCGAGGCAACCAGTTGTCACCAAACGCATCCAATATTCGATCTTTTGACGCCTGTTGATTCTTCAGTAACAGAATATGGTCTTTCTTGAAGTTTGCCGTGGTTGTCAAAAAGTCATAGAAATCCTGCGCATCCTTGGCTGGATATTGGAGCTTTGGAATCACCGGCGATGCAAAGTCGCTTATGCCGATGATCACCGCCCACTTATCTTTGATCGGGCGGTTGGCGGCGGGACTGACTGGGTCTATGGCCGGCCCCATTTGCGCCGAACAGTTGCTGGACGAAATGAACCCGACGCAGACAACTGCCAGTCCTGATGCCAGAAGAGCTGATTTAATCTTCGCGAGCATCGTCCCAAGACTCCAATTCCCGTTCGGTCACCTGGTTCCTGAACTTCTGTTCAGCCAGAATGCCGCAGCAATGCGCTTTAGGCTTGAACATTATCATGCCTGATATGTGACGGCAAGCGTCCCCGAGCTGTTGTCGTTAATCGGAAAGTCTGAGTGTTTTATCAACTGTCACAGGTCTGCCGTCAATGCGAAGGCTCAGATGACATGGGCCATTCTGGTACCATATGTGGTGAGCGGCCATAATCCCCAGTATACGCCTGCGCCCCAACCTTCAGCAAGCTTTTTGCGAACCATTCAGTATGTGGTGACATGGTAGATCACTACTAAGCTGCCGGATGCAGCAACTCGACCCGAGATGGGTATAAAATGAGAATGCTTGAGGTGAAGTTGCATGCACCGGACCATTTTGGTTTTGTACGCAATACTCCTGACTTGCTGGGTGGCAGTAGTTGTTCCTGCGGCAGCACGAGCTGATGAAGCTCAACATGTATGCCCGGACATGTCGGATCACCAAGCAGCCCTTGACGGGGCAGCGAAGTATTACTCAGACCACAAACAGCCACCTTCAACGCCTGCCCCCGTTGCGCCGGCTAGCGAAGAGACGAGGCAACAAAGTTCGGATGGCGTGACTGGTTCTTTAAGCGATAGAGGGCACTGGGCCAGCTCCTCAGATTATGGAATCGGCGCCTATGGAGCACCGTCCTCTCCGGCCGATCGCGATGTGTATTCTGCTCAATGCCAAGCAAGAGAGTATGAAACAACTGGTAAGTTTGGCTTCGCTGTCGGCGTATATGGGAGGATTTTGTCAGCACGTCAGGTTGGTAATAATGTCACAGCTTATCGGAAATTTTCAGCAGCGCATCCGACTCTTCAGCAGATCCTAACAACGCAACAAATTAGCAGAGTAGTAAGCCAAAGCCAAAACCAAAACGAGGTAGTCGATGAAAGTAAACCCGGCGTCAAGGAGGCTGAGCACGATTTGAAGCGTGCCCAATTGTTTGAAAGCATCTTTTTGCGAACGACACAACCACCACCAACGCTGCACACTTTCGAGTTGCTTGTCGATAACATCCAAACATCTGACAATCTGCAGCCACGCATGAAGCTGCCGCTGCTGAAATACGTTATGACCGGCATGGATAAATACTTGCAAAAATCACCATCAGCAAATCTAAAGGAGCATGTTGAGCAGTTGCAAAATGACTATAAACGTGAGGTGCAATGCTTGACCATGTCCGATCAACTGAATGAAATGGCTGCGAAGCTCAAAGCAATTGGTGCTTACCGCCAGGCACTAAAGTTGTATCTCAGAGTGCTCGACATACGCCAGAAGAACCTGGGTCCAAACGATGCGGACACCATATCAGAATACGGTGACATGGCAGATCTACTGGCCGCCGAGGGCAAGCAGTCGGAGGCGCAAAAGATGTATGAACGAGCGCTCGATCAGTTTCGAAAATTACCCAACCCGGGACGAAACTACGGCACGATGCTCGAGACCTACGCCCAGTTTCTTGTCACAGCCAAGCAACAACAGAAGGCCAGTCAAATATATGATGAAGCGAAAGCTTTCTATCAGACAAACAAGTTTTTTTGAGCCACCGGCCTTTGTCCAATGCTTCATAAACAGAAGTTGGGGCGATGCCGTGAACATCGTTGTCGGAACTCCCGTGACTGTTCTCTTCAATCCGGGAAAAACCACAACAAAGCCTGGTTTATGAATTCTCGCAATATCGCCTAAGTTCTGCGAACTGACGTCCTTTCACCGGTCGACAATATCGTGCAACAACTGCTGACCAATCTGTTTCGCGACTTTGTTGGGATCAGCTATTTGAGAATCTTTCTTGCCGTCATATATGTGAGTTCTGGCCGTAGCGTTGGTTGAATAAATTTCCAACTCGGGGGGACCATAGATTGTCTCGGCTCTTTCTCCAGTGAAACTAAGATGCGCTTTCGGGTCAGTTGATGCGTCAATTGAGAAATTCCCAAGGCGATTGTTATTCTCTTGGGCCGCCACCCAGAAAGCGTGACTGGCAAACCCTGCAATTCTTCTCAGCTCTTGCGGATCATTTTCAAAATCACGTTCAATTCTAGACATTGTGGCAACATCTCCAGTTAACGTTGCTTTTTCGAGCGCTCTGACAACATCCAGCTCTTTGGTGCTCAAGCGTCCATCAGTGTTTTCGGACTTGTTCGCTTGTTCAAGAAGCCCCGTTGCTTTCTTTATTCGTTCAGCATTCACTTCATCATAGGCATGATTTGCATATTGCCCGAAAGAACTAGTGCCTTCACCAGTACCTTTCTCAGCCCTGTGATTCTCTTGTGCCATGGTGATTCTCCTTGATTTAGGGTGGGAGGACAAATTGATATCTGGCACGCAGCTTAACTGCAGGCGCCGACTGCATGAGGTTTGCCAAAGCCTCAGAGCCTTCCGCATGTCACCATGGGGTACGCATCTGGGTATGCACTTACTCGGGCAGAATTTGAATGGGGACCAACGTGTATATACGGACTCGCGTCTTTTTCGACAAACTGCTGGACTCGGACACTGCCCGTTTTAATCAGCTGTGAACGTGCGCAGCGATGCAAGCCCGTACGCTGCTCGCAGCGGTCAGGCGATCAATGAATACACTTCCACACGAGAGCTCGAGCAAGAAAATCTGCGGATGCTTGCTTCAAGTGCCGCATGTTGCGCACAGATTGGTGTGATAATAGCGATAACCCTGGGGGAAGAAACACAGTTCCAGATTTAAAAGACATTGACGAGTTAGAACAACGCAGGCGAAAACGAACCGCTGAGCGCGCAGGGCTAGCTGAGGACAGCAAGAATCCGAATCTGGAAACTCGAGGATCTGGGGAAGTCCCACGACCGCATGGAAGACCGACAGCCGGCGGTGCTGATGACCCGGAACACCGCATTATCAACGGACACATTCGTTCCACAGAGATTCGCTTAATTGCCGAGGATGGAAGCCAGTTCGGCATTGTGACTACGAAAAGAGCGTTAGAAATTGCCAGAGCAAGGGGACTTAGTCTGTTTCTATTGCAACCTGGCGCAAATCCTCCGGTTGCCCGGCTCATGGACTATGGCAAATTCAAGCTCGAATCGGAGAAGAGATCCCACGAGATTAAGAAGAAGCATCACGTCGCAGAAGTTAAAGAGATCACAATGCGATACACAATCGATTCACATGACTTTGAGCTTAAACTTCGTGCAGCCAAACTGTTCCTTCAAGACGGCGATAAAGTCAAGGTTCTCACGATCCTGCGTGGTCGCGAAATTCAGCACATTGAGCTGGCGATGGAACTGATGCAAAAGTTCGCCCATCAATTAAAAGACCTGGCAGCGGTCGAGAGACAGCCGAAACTGGAGGGAAGGGGTGTGACCATGATTCTTTCTCCAGCTTCGTAGCAGTTAAGGTCCCTGCCTCACAGCTCAATCTTTCTTTCGCACCAAGGAAAGAATGCGAAAGAGATCAGCAACAGATTGGCGGTACACTAGTGAGAGAGGCGCTCAACACCAACAACTGGTCTGATGAAATATTTCTCCCGCCTGAACAGAATCCGACCTTTTGAAACATGTGCACTGTTGGCGATCGCTTGCATTGTGCAAAGTCAGGTTGCGGCGCCGGCGCAAGATGCAACATCGACCTCCGATGGTGGCGATGCCTCAGCGTCATCCAGCGGGCCGGTTTTGAATGTGCCCCACGACAATTCGCTCGAAGGTCTTTTCACGGGGCAACGGCAATTTCCTACCGCGCAAACACTAACGAATCCACAGCCAGCTGCTCCTGCTGCCGGAGAAATAAATCCGCTCAGGAGGCTTTTCACTCCGCCAAACCAATGGTCCACGCCTCAGACTGTTCTGAACCCTGATTCACAGCCGCCTGATGGCGAGGTCAATCATCTGAAAGGAGTGTTCACTCCCGGAAATACATTTGCCACTCCGCAAACGGTACTTAATCCGCACGCAACTCCGCGAAATCTCGTGCCGGAAAGGCAGTTCCTCTGGGGTGGGGACGATGTCCGCAACTCACTCTTGTTGCAGCACGCGATTAACACTTACGGGAGCGCAACCTCATCGCAGGATATGCCCGGCGCAGGTACAACCCAGCAAGCAGCGAAACCTCCGCAATCTAATACAAAGAAGGGCAAAGCTGCCCCGCCACCAAAGACGCCGGGCACACCTGCGGCGCAGAAGCAAACGTTGGCGATACCGCCCGCGGCATCAAACGAACATAGCCCTTTGAAAATGTCGTTGTCGTTAATGCGCACAGGTGAGAATGAGAAAAGCTTGCAATTGCTCGAGCAAATTCTCAGAGAACATCCGGAAGACGCGTCGGCTCACTATTTGAAGGCCGTAATATTAGTCCGGATGAAACAATACAAAAATGCTGCCGATCAATACAACGAAGTGATTCGATTGAATCCGGGAACTCAATTATCCACCTATGCGCGGGAAGGGTTGACCAAGATCGGCTTTTAGCCGAACGATCAACCCACACGATTTACCCGCTTCGTTTACGGTGCGATCAGACTTGAACTAAACCGCTCTGCGTCCGGTAATCATGTCGAACACGAATATGGCCAGAGCCAGCACCAGCAAAAAGTGAATGAAGCCGCCGCCAACATGGGCAACGAGTCCTACGAGCCAGAACAAAACCAGCAGTGAAATTAGCGTGTAAATCATTAGTGTTTCTCCCTTCCATCCCTACAATTGTCATTGGAGACTGGTAGTTACCTGATTTAGTTCCAGCATCAGAACGAGCATTGGACGTGCGATTCCGCCGAATGCCGCAAAAGAGAACAGCAAAACAAGCAAAAAAGCGAGAACTTTCTTTCGAGTCAAATGGACGACTGAGCCTTACGTCAATTGATGATGCACCGACCCTGCGGCTTTGATAAGAGGTTGACATACGGAGCTGGGGTTTTTGCTATACCTCATCCGTGTCACTCATACTCTACAAGTCAATCGGTGCATGATACAGCGATTTGAATCTTATGGGGTTTTCCCTGCTATAAAACGCCCGTCGCATACTGGACAATGCAGAGGAAGCGACCGGCGTTAGCAACACCGCATCGCATAACCAAGCGAATGGCATTTTTTATGCATATAAGAGGAGTTGTTATGTTCGAACCCAAATCTACAAAAGTGCTAATTGCTGCTGCACTCGTAACACTGATTGCGCCGGCTCTAGCAGCTCGCGCCGACGAAAGCTCAATTCAAATAACCAGAACAACATCAACGGATGCACCAGCGGCAACAACGGAATCGACGACCACGACAACCACGCAACAGACAACGCTGACACCAGCGACTGGTGGCACTATTGTCGTAAGCGGCTCACCAGTTCCACTCACTATCGTGCAAGAACAGCCGATTCTGCAAACAGTGGAAATGAGACGAGTCGTTCTCAACAAGAACATCGCCGACGCCGTGACAGCGGGAACGTTGACCGAAAAGCAAGCAAGAGAGCTGCGGCGCGAATTGGAACGCATCAACGGCGAGGTAGTGGTGCTCAAAGCGCAACCGACGCCCAGCGTAATTAGAACTGTCGTACTGGCGCAAGATCTCGATGCCCTGGCATTGAACCTGCGTGGTAATGTCAGCACGATTACGTATGTTCCAATAATTGAAGGCTCGCACTTCACCGTATTCAACGGACAGATCATTCAACTGGACGACCTGGCAGTGCGGCGCATCGAGCTAGAGAACAAAATTCTCAACGCACAAGCTGCAGGAAAAATCAGCTGGGAACAGTCCAACCGCATGCGTGGGCAACTGAACGCCATCGCCGCTATGGAAGACGCTTACCGCGTCAACAATAACGGCCAGATCAACTTCAAGGACAGCCACGCAATCTACCGAGACATGGACAAAGTGGCAAACGAGCTCGACAAAGCCGAGCACTAAATCCGGTATCACCGGAGCCCGCGCAGATCCGGGCGATGCGCGCCATCGCCCTGACGAAACAAGGCTCAGGGTATCGGCATCAGTCACGAGTAACAAAAAGCAAGGAAAGGCAGTTCCAATTGAACTGTCTTTCTTTTGTCACAGCTTCGAAACTATGTTGCGAGCCGCCCGGTTAATAACCCCAGCGCAGAAGGGCTGCACCGGCACTGAATCCGGCACCCACCGTAGCCAGCAGCACCAGGTCGCCTTTCTTGAGCTTGCCCTGCTCCAGGGCGGTTTGCATGGCGATCGGCAGAGTTCCTGCAGTGGTATTGCCGAATTCATCGATATTGATAATGATGCGATCTTCCGGCATACCAAGGCGTTCCGCAGAGCTGTCGATGATGCGCTTATTGGCCTGGTGAGGAATGAAAACATCGACGTCTTTGCCGGTAAATCCGTTTCTCTCCAAAAGCCGCGCACAAATATCAGCCATTTTGCGGGTGGCGAACTTGAAGACCGCCGGTCCGTCCTGATGTACGAAGTGCAGCCGGTTGTCCACGGTATCGTGTGACGCCGGGTTGCGGCTGCCGCCGCCCGGAAGGCACAAAGCCGGACCGCCGGAGCCGTCGACCTCATGCAAGAAATCAATCATCCCCACGTCTTCGTCCTCACCAGCCGGCTGCAATAAGGCAGCCCCGCCGCCGTCGCCGAAGATGACGCAGGTCTTGCGGTCGCTGTAGTTGATGATGGATGACATGACGTCCATGCCAATCACTAATACATTTTTATGTGCGCCGGTGGCGATAAACTGCGCGCCCACCTGCAATCCATAGAGAAACCCGGAGCAGGCAGCGGAGAGATCGAAGCCCCAGGCGTGGTCGGCGCCAATATTGTTCTGCACGAGGCAGGCGGTCGCCGGCAGCTGCATGTCCGGCGTGATCGTAGCAACGATTATTAGTTCGATGTCAGTTGCTGGTAATCCGCTGATTTCCAGAGCCTTGCGGGCGGCTTCCGTGGCGAGATCCGACGTCGCCACCCCTTTCTCGGCGATGTGGCGCTGGCGAATGCCCGTCCGCTCGACAATCCAATCATTGGAGGTCTCAACAAGCTTTTCCAGGTCCTGATTGGTCAAAAGACCTGGTGGAATGCCGGTTCCAACAGCTGTAATTTTGGCCCGTTTGACCTGTCGCAAAACAGCTTCCTTGGACCCCTGTCTGGCTGGTGCAATAGTCACGTTTCCGCCCTTGCAAAACTTCTACAGGAAAGCTTAGCCGAAATTGCCGCGTACACAACGTTTACACCATCAAGTGTAACTGCCAGTTCACAAGCGAACAAGCTGGGCGGACGGGTTGCGCCGACTCGTCGCTCAGATTTTCTTTCAGAAAATCTGAGTCCTGGTAAACAGGGACAAACTGCCAGAGGCACCCGGTTATGGATAAAATAAAGCCAGCCGGACCAGGTAAACATCCGGCGCGATCGAGCGTGGAGCCGCAATGCCTGACTGGGAACCGGATAACGAGCATGGAAACGACGAAGCAGTGCTCACCGAGAGCAAGCAAAAGCTTCAGAAGCCCCCGCTGTACAAGGTTTTGCTGCATAACGACGATTACACCACCATGGAATTCGTCGTCTTGGTCCTGCGGTCCGTGTTTAATAAATCCGAGGAAGACGCCTTCCGCATCATGATGGCGGTCCACCAACAGGGAATTGGCGTAGCCGGCGTCTACAGCTACGAGATTGCCGAGGCAAAAGTAGATAAAGTAATTCAGTTGGCTCGTGACAAAGAGTTTCCACTTCTGTGTACGATGGAAGAAGAGTAATGTAAGCGGCCTGAAATGACGGAATGTACGAGTGAGCCGCTGGAGTGTTTAAGTTTTGAACCTGACCAAAGAGCTGCAAAATTCACTTAACCTGGCTTTCCAGGACGCTATGTCCCGCAAGCACGAGTTTTTGACGCTCGAGCATGTGCTTTTCGCCCTGCTGCAGGATAAAACGACGGCGGACGTGGTCCGCAACTGCGGCGGCGACGTCACCTGGCTCAAGCAAGAGCTGGACAAGTTCATGAACGACAATATCGAGAAGATTAGATACGACGGCAATCGCATTCCCGAACAGACCGCGGCGTTCGAACGCGTGATCAATCGGGCTATCCTGCAGGCTGAATCATCGGGACAACCGACCATCGACGGCGGCAACCTGCTGGCGGCTATGTTCCAGGAACGCCGCTCACATGCGGTTTTTCTTCTGGAGAAACAGGGCATCACGCGGTTGGACGTGCTCAATTACATCTCCCACGGTATCTCCAAAATCAGCCCAGGACTGGGCGGCGGACCGGAAGGCGCCATGGAGCCGGAGGGCGCCGATACGGCCCCCACTTGAGGGGGTGAAGAGGAAGGTCGTGCGGGGCGCGACCCACTCAGCGCGTACACAGTCAATTTGATCGAGCGCGCTAAAGAAAATAAAATCGATCCCCTCATAGGCAGAGAAAGCGAAGTCCAGCGGACCATCCAGGTTTTGTGCCGCCGCCGCAAGAATAATCCGATCTATGTCGGCGATCCCGGTGTGGGCAAAACGGCTATCGCAGAAGGTCTGGCGCTGAAGATTCAGCGCGGCGAGGTGCCGAAACAGCTGAAAGATGCCGAAGTTTACATGCTGGACATGGGCTCGCTCATTGCCGGAACGAAGTATCGCGGTGAGTTCGAGAAGCGCCTCAAAGCGGTAATCCAGGCCTTGCAGAAGAAAAATGACGTGATTTTGTTCATCGACGAGATTCACACAATCGTCGGAGCGGGCGCCGTCAACGGCGGCACCATGGATGCTTCGAACATTCTCAAACCGGCTCTTGCCAGTGGCGAGCTGCGTTGCATCGGCTCGACTACTTATCCCGAATACAAAGCCTCGTTCGAAAGAGATAAAGCCCTGGCGCGACGTTTCCAAAAGATCGAGATCGCCGAGCCCAGTCTCGAAGACACCATCAAAATTTTGCAGGGCTTGAAACCGCACTACGAGGCGCATCACAAAGTCGTATACAGCGACGAATCGATTATTGCATCGGCAGAGCTCGCTAGCAAACACATCATCGATCGATTCCTGCCGGACAAGGCGATCGACGTGATCGACGAGGTCGGCGCAGCCATCAAACTGCTGACTGATGAGGAACGTCCGGCAAAATTGATCACAGTTCAAGATGTGGAACTGGTGATCGCCAGGATGGCCAAAATTCCGCCGAAGTCGGTTTCGGGATCTGATAAGGAACGTTTGCAGGCTCTGGAAGCCGGTATCAAAGCTGTTTTGTATGGACAGGACCACGCCATCGAACAGGTCGTGCAGGCGATCAAACTGTCGCGGTCTGGACTGGGTCATCCAAACAAACCGATCGGATCGTTTCTCTTCTCCGGTCCGACAGGTGTTGGCAAAACAGAGCTGTCGAAGCAGTTGGCGAAAGTGCTCGGCATCAATTTCCTGCGCTTCGACATGAGCGAATACATGGAGAAACATACGGTCTCGCGCCTGATCGGTGCACCGCCCGGATATGTCGGTTTCGACCAGGGCGGAATGCTCACCGACGCCATCAACAAGACGCCGCACTCGGTTTTGGTGCTCGATGAAATCGAAAAAGCGCACCCGGATCTTTTCAATATTTTGCTGCAGGTGATGGATCACGCTACTCTCACCGACAACAACGGCAAGAAGGCGGATTTCCGCAACGTCATTTTGATCATGACCACGAACGCCGGCGCTCGTGAGATGACCAGCGGAGACATCGGATTTGCCCTGGGCTCGGCCGGTGCATCGGAGAATGCCACTGGATCAACCACCACCATGACCGGTGCCATATCGCAAAAGTTCAACATCGGCATCGCCAAAGGCAAGGATGCAATCGAACGCACGTTCAGTCCTGAGTTCCGCAACCGGCTCGATGCCTGGGTGGCATTCAACCAGCTCAGCTTCGAACACATCGTGTTGGTCGTCGACAAGTTTATCAATGAGGTAAGAGAACAGCTGGTCGAGAAGCATGTCACCCTTGATTTGACCGAGCCAGCCAAGAAGTGGCTGGCCGTCAAAGGCTTCGACAAGCTGTACGGCGCTCGACCTATGGCACGCTTGATCCAGCAAAAGATCCGGCACAAGCTCGCGGACGAGCTGCT
>Ga0182024_10004733_pt1 | contig 31004 bp, 31 predicted proteins | sample P32metaG_FD_120480 | JGI IMG/M metagenome (GOLD analysis project Ga0182024, IMG submission 120480) | Permafrost microbial communities from Stordalen Mire, Sweden - P3-2 metaG (Illumina Assembly) | ecosystem: Environmental > Terrestrial > Soil > Wetlands > Permafrost | place: Sweden: Stordalen... | reverse complement strand
TACGACGAGGCGATCAGAAACGCCGACTCGGCCAACGAGCTGCGATTGAACATCAAGCTCAACAGCACACGCGAGTCGCCGGCCCTATCGCTCGAGACCGAAGCCGCGGCACCGCAAGCGGCGGCCTGAAAGCGCCTCAGCGCGCTAGTGCAGATTTGCGAGGTAATGGGCACGCGGACACACCTTGGCAGAAGGAACATCCGCGCCGCGCCGAGGTTAACCATCGCCTCAACAACCAGAACACACGCATTCACACCGAGGTGAAGAATGGCAGGTTGACCAAGGCGCAGGGGGCTGCCTTGCATCAAGACGATCATCAGATACGAACTGAGGAACGCGACATGGCAAGCCAGAATGGCAGTCATATCACCAAGCAGGAGCAGGGCGTGCTCAATCAGCAGGAGAACGGGGTCAGTCAGCAAATCGGCAAGTAATCCTCAGCCGCGCTTCGCGACGAAGGTCGGTGAGCATGTCATGATGTCCGCGGCAGGCGGAGATCGGCCATGCTCATCGTCCATCACCTCAATGACTCGCGTTCGCAGCGGATACTGTGGCTGCTGGAAGAGTTGGGGGTCGAATACGAGATCAAGCGCTACCAGCGCGACCCCGTGAGCATGCTGGCGCCGCCGGAGTTGCGGGCAGTGCACCCACTGGGCAAGTCGCCGGTGGTCACGGACGGTGCGCAAACCGTCGCTGAGTCCGGCGCCATCATCGAGTACCTGCTCGAGCGCTTCGACCGTCAACATCGGCTGCATCCTCCGCCAGCGACGCCTGAACGATTGCGCTATAGGTACTGGCTGCATTTCGCGGAAGGGTCGGCCATGACGCCGCTGTTGCTCAAGCTGGTATTCGACCGGATCGATGCGGCGCCGAAGCCATTCTTCGTCAAACCGATCGCGCGCGGCATCAGCGCCAGGGTTGTCGACGGGTTTATCGCACCGAACCTGACGCGCATTCTCGATTTCATGGAGAGCGAACTGTCCACTCGCCCCTGGTTCGCGGGCGCCGAATTCTCGGCCGCGGATATCCAGATGAGCTTTCCGGTGGAGTTGTTCCGCCGGCGTGGCGGCCTTGACGCGACGCGCCCGAAGCTCATGGCGTTTCTCGCCCGGATTCATGCGCTGCCGGCGTATCAGCGCGCCTTAGACAGGGGCGGTGCCTACGCGCTGGTCTGAGGCTCACTGAACTGCGAGCGGTCTACTTTTCTGCCGAAGCGGCTGCGCGCCACGAATCCCAGCACCAGGATGCCGAGGCTGATGCAGCCGAATATCAGCGGCGTGCGCTGATCGGGAATGAAGGCCATCGCCAGCAGAATCGCCAGCATGGCTGCGATGGTCAGATAGGTCAGATAGGGAAAGAGCCACATGCGCAGCCGCAAACGCGCGGGATCTTCCGCTTCCAGGCGCGCACGCAGGCGCAGCTGCGAGATCGCGATGAAAAGGTAGACGAAGAGGGCTACCGTGCCGTAGGAGTTGACCAGAAAAGCGAAGATCGTGTCCGCTGAGACATAAGACATAACGACCGCAACGTAGCCGAACAACGTTCCGAGCAGAATCGCACGCGTCGGCACGCCGTTGCGGCTGAGCCTGGCGAGAAATGCGGGCGCGTCGCCGCGCTCGGTCAATGCAAACAGCATGCGCGATGAGGCGTACAGGCCGGAGTTCAGTGCTGACAGTACCGCCGTGAGCACCACTGCATTCATGACCTGGGCCGCGGCCGGAATTCTCATGGAATTCAGGGCGGTGACGTACGGCGTGGTGATGCCGGCCGAGTTCCAGGGCACCAGGCAGACCACCAGCAGGATCGAACCGACATAAAAAACCAACACGCGCGTGATCACCGAGTTCATTGCCCTGGCAACCGTTTTCGCCGGTTCGAGCGTCTCCGCCGCCGCGACTGCGACCAGTTCGGCGCCGAAATAAAAACCGGTGGCTGCGACCGCGCCGGTCATGATCGGCAGTACGCCGTTGGGAGCGAAGCCGCCGTTGACGGTGAGATTGGCGATGCTGGCGGGAACTCCTGGCCACAAGCCGAGAACGTACGTGGCGGCCAGGATCAGAAACGCCACGATCGCTACTACCTTGATCGAGGCGAACCAGAACTCGAACTCGCCGAACGCCTTGACCGAGATCAGATTGGTGAGGGTCAGCGCCAGCAGCAGCGACAGGCTCAGCAGCCATGCCGGCTGGTGCGGCAGCCAGAAGCGAATCAGTCCGGCACCGGCCACCGCTTCGAGCGCCACCACGATCACCCAGAAATACCAGTACATCCAGCCGGTTAGAAAACCGGCGAGTGCCCCGAGCTGGGGTCGATCGCTGAAAGCGCGGCGTGCGTACTCATAAAATGAGCCGACCGCCGGCATTGCAACCGCCATCTCGCCGAGCATGCGCATTACCAGCACCACCAGCAGTCCGGTAATGACGAAGGACAACACCGCTGCCGGCCCGGTCTGCCGGATAACCACACCGCTGCCGACGAACAGACCCGCGCCGATCACGCCGCCGAACGCGATCATTGTCATATGACGTTGACGCAGGCTTTGGCGCAGCCGAGCCGAAGGCGCAGAAGAATTTTTCACTCGAGGGTCCTGACGGCTTGTTGAAGCCGAGCTGGCTATGCGAGTATGGCGCAGACGAAATGAAGATTGTTGCAGTTACTAATATCAAGGGCGGAGTGGGGAAAACCACGACCGCCGTCAACCTGGCGTATCTTGCTGCCTCGGCAGGTCAAGCCACGTTGTTGTGGGACCTGGATCCGCAGGGCGCGGCGACCTACACTCTGCGCTGCGATGCGAATGAGCACGCATCCGCCAAGAAGCTGGTGGCCGGCAAGCGTGAACTGCCCGAGTTGCTGGTGCCCAGCGGATACGAGCACCTCGATGTACTGCCGTCCGATTTTTCGTACCGCAACTTCGACCTGCACCTGAGTAATCGCAAGCATCCGACCGAGCGACTGTTGCGCATGAGTCGCTCGCTGCGGGATGTGTATGCAACTTTGTTCATGGACTGTCCCCCCGGCATTTCGCTGTTGTCGGAGAACGTACTGCGTGCCGCCGACGCCGTGGTGGTGCCGTTGGTGCCGACGCCGCTGTCGATCCGCATGCTGACGCAACTGCAGGAATTCGTGGTCGAGAATCAATGGACCGACCTGGCGCTGCTGCCGTTCTTTTCGATGGTCGATCGTCGCAAGGCGCTGCACCAGGACATGATCGCGAGCACGCGGGAACAGTTTCCCGAGCTGCTCAATACCGAAGTGCCGTACTCGAGCGACATCGAGCGAATGAGTCTGCGACGCGCGCCACTGCCGGCCTACGCGCCCGCGAGCGCGGCCGGGCAGATCTACCTGGCGCTGTGGCAGGAAATTCAGCAGCGCATGGCGCAGCGGCCTCGCGCCGAGCAAGCGCTTTCCCCGGAGTCTGCCGCCGATGAGTCCTACTCGGAGCAAACCCCGCCGGAACCGCGGTCGCTACCGAAGCAGGAAAGCTTAGACGCCTGAGACCGGCCGGAGCCGCGTTCAGCTCCGTCCGTACCGGTGCTCAGCCCACTCTCAGGCCCATTTCTTGGCGATCTGCTCCAGGCCCGCCTTTTGCAGATCCTCAGGCACCATGGCCGGGATGAATTCGACCGCCGCGTTGAAGTTCAGGAACCACGGCTCCGCCAGACGCGGGATCTCAGAGACATCGGCAATGTTGACAACGATATAACCGCCGCGCTTGCCGTCCGTCGAAGTGAAATAGGCCGCTTCCGGCTTGTTGTCTTCGAGAATCCGCCCCATGGTTTTGGCCGCGCTGCCGTCACGCAGCGCCTCATTGAATTTTTCTACCGGCAGCACAACGTGCATGATGAATCGCATGATCTTGCCTCCCTGGTTCGAGTAGGCTGGATCTTAGTCCTTGCCGTCGCGGAGGCACCAGTGGGCTATTCATTATTCATCGAGCGGTTTTCCCGGAAGGTGCTGCAGCATCAGAGGCAGCAGGGACTTCAACATCGCATCGCTGTCAGCGTGTCCGCCATCAGCGGTGCGCAGTTCGCCGCCGAGTGCCAGATGCGAAAAGCCGTGGACGATCGACCAGGTCGCAAGCAGCAATCCGTAGCTCTCGGGTGACAGCGCTTGCTGCTCCGGGGTCTGGGTGGCGGCGCGAATGGCTCCCTCGAGCACACCGTAGGAATGCTTGGCGGCGCGTGCGAGCTCTTCATTCGTCTGGTCGTGCTTATCATGGCGAAACATCAGCTGGAATCGCGCCGGTTGCCTGAGCGCGAAGCGCACGTAGGCAGAGGCCTGTTCCTGCAGCCGCCGGGCCGGATCTGTACCGCCGGCTCGGTCGGCGGCCTCCAGTGCCTGGCCGAACTCCAGAAACCCCAGCAGCGCCACCTCGGTTAGCAGACCGCGCGCGTCCTTGAAGTGATGCGCTGGGGCGGCAGGGGATACGCCGGCGCGGCGCGCCGCTTCGCGCAGCGTGAAGTCGTCCACGCCCCTCTCCAGGATGATCGCCTCGGCGGCGAGGATCAGTTGCTGACGCAGATCGCCGTGATGGTAGGCCACCCGCCGCAGCCGCTTGCCGGGTCGCCTTATCTTGACAGTGTTCAAATCGCCCTCGGGTGAAGCGCTCGTCTGGCGATTACGGATCAAATACTCATCGCACTGACGACGTGTTGCTGGTAGGTTTCGTCGACCGAAGCAGGATGCTCCTGGAAGAGCCGCTGAACGATGGACATGGATGGCCGCCCCTGTGTGTCCGAAACGAGTTCTTCGCCGCGTTCCGACGCGCGGCGTGGGTTACTGCTCGACCGGTTCCGATCTCAGCCGACAACCAACCTCGAACCGCCTCAATCAAGGGAGACCTTACCCATGAATCCGACCATGCAACACCCATTGCGATCAAAGCCTGTGCTCGCCGCCCTGTTCGGTGCGGCGATCCTGTGCACCGGGGCACACGCCGATCAACGCGACTCGCAACGCTGCGAGGGCTTCAACAACGCCGGGGCAGTTCAGGCCGCGCTCAGCAATGCGGTCAACACCATCGCGGCATTTCGCGCTGGCCTCGGTAACAACATGTGGGCGACTGTGGTCGATGCTCACGGCGTGGTCTGCCTGGTAGTGAAGACCGGCGGTGGCGGGGTCGATTCCATCTGGCTCGGTAGCCGCGTGATTTCGGCACAGAAGGCCAACACCGCCAATGCCTTCAGCCTCTCGTCCGGCTCGGCCGGGGACGCGATCGCGCTGTCGACCGCAAATCTCTATACCGCGGTGCAGCCCGGCGGCAGCCTGTACGGCCTGCAGGCCAGCAATCCGGTTGATACCTTTGTCGCCTATCAGGGCCCGGTCGACAATTTCGGCGCGGGCACTCAAGACCCGATGGTCGGGAAATTGATCGGTGGCGTTAATGTCTTCGGAGGAGGGCTGGCCATCTACAGTCCGAAAGGCGAGCGAATCGGGGCCATCGGCGTCAGCGGAGACTCCTCATGCACCGATCATGCGGTTGCCTGGGAGACCCGCCATGCACTGGCGCTCAACTATGTGCCTAGCGGCGTGTCATCGGCGCACGATGACAACATTATTTATGACATCACCGCGCAATCGGGCCAGATGCCCGGCATCAGCGCCGGCGGATTTGGGCATCCCCATTGCTTCAACGCGGACAGCGAGAACGCGGTACTGGCAGCGCTGCCGGCGGTCCGCCAGCCGAAGTAACCTTTTGATTTAAGGAGCGATATGTTTGGCGCGATCGCCGGCGCGGGCGCTCGGGCGCACTTTGCCTTCAGGGATTAATACCAATGCGAATGATTCGTGTTAAGTTTCGCACTACTGGTTTTCAAGAGCACGGTCATGTCAAGCAATCGCCTCCGACAGGAGGGCCTGAACGGTGGCCACGGAATCACGGCGGCTGGGGTCGCGGTCAGTGTGTTCGCAACAGTCCCGGCGAATGCCGACTCGGCGGCGTCACAACAACCGTCCGAACTGCCGAGTATCGAAGTCATCGGCACGGCCATTCCGTCGGAACACGACATTGCTCAGTCGATTGATACGGTCGACGCCAAGGAGCTCGCTGAGCAGAACCTCACGCTGCTTCAGGATGCGCTGCGCAATGTTCCGGGCGTCACGCTGAATGCCGGCGAAGGTGGCTCTCACGGCGACTCGGTCAATCTGCGGGGCCTGTCCATACCCGACAGTTTCTTCCTGGACGGTGTGCGAGACATCGGCCAGTACCAGCGCGACACCTTCAATACGGATGCCGTTTCGGTGCTGCTGGGACCGGCGTCGGCGCTGTTCGGCCGCGGATCGACCTCCGGCGTCATCAACTCGATCAGCAAGCAGCCGCTGCTGACGCCGCTGGCAGCGCTGAGCGCGTCGGCGGGCCAGGCGGACTTCTGGCGCGGCACGGCCGATCTGAACTTGCCGCTCGGGGAAACCACTGCGGCGCGCCTGACCTTGATGGATCAGCACAATCGCGTCGCCGAACGCAACCAGGTCACCTACGACCGCTACGGCGCCGCCCCGACGCTTGCGTTCGGCATCGGCACGCCGACGCGTCTGACCTTGAGCTACTTCAAGGAAGTTGAAAACAATTTGCCGGATTACGGCATTCCATTCATCGACGGCGCGCCTGCGCATGTCGACCGCAATAACTATTACGGCCTGGTCAACTACGACCGCACGCGTACCAACAGCAGTATCGGAACTATTCGCTTCGACCACGACTTTGCCGATGACATTACCTGCAGCGACAGCCTGCGCTATGCCACCTATGGCTTTCGGTACCTGGTCACCGGATCGTTCCTCGGCGATGACTTCGTAGATCCGCCACCGCCCGGTACACCGCTGGCCGACATCAGTATTTCCCGCGACCAGCCCAGCAGCGGTGGCGATACCAACATGGTGATCAATCGTACCGATCTCACCAGGCGATTCGAGATCGCCGGCTTCAAGAACGCCTTGACGGGTGGCCTCGAGCTCAGCAAGGAAGAGTCCAATGTCACGCGTTTTCAGAACGGCTTGGACGATATTGCGCCGACGCCGTTACTCGCGCCCAATCCCTTCAATACGACGCCAACGCCGCTGGTGGTGTATTCCGCCCCAAAAGATCGGGGCGATGACATCAGCGTCTATGTGGCCGATAGCATCGCCCTGGGTTCCAGCTGGGATGTGGATGCGGCGCTGCGCTGGGATCATTTCTACTCGACTTTCAGCGATGCGTTCACCGGCACCGGCTTCACGCGCACCGATACATTCATCAGTCCGCGGGTTGCGGTGATTTTCAAGCCCGACCACGCCCAGAGCTATTACCTTTCATACGGCACATCGGACAACCCGGTCATTGAATACCTGATCGTCGCACCCTCCGACCAGAGTCTCTCCCCCGAGAAGAACAGCACGCTTGAAGTGGGCGCGAAGCTGCAGTTGCTGGACGGTGCGGCCAACATCACTGGAGCCTTGTTCGACACGCAGGTGACCAACGCGCGCATTTCCGATCCGGACGATCCGACCGTGCAGCAGGCGCCGTTTGATCAACGAGTCAGAGGCGTGGAGATCGGACTGAACGGCTATCTGACGAAGATCTGGGAGCTCAATGCCAACTATACGCATCTGTACGACAGGATCACTGGCAGCAGCGATCCGCTGTCGTTGGGAAAGTTGGCACCCAACACACCTCACGACGCCTTCAATATCTGGGCCACCCTGGAACCATCTGCCGCGCTGGCGATGGCCGGCGGCGCGACGGCCGTCAGCCATCGCTATGCGGATACCGAGAATACTGCCGGTGTGCCGGGCTACGTGGTTTTCAACGCGATGAGCTCCTATCAGTTCAATGACCACCTGAAGCTGCAGGTGAATCTCAACAATGTGACCAACAAGCTATATTTCACCAGCATCTACTACGTCGGGATCGCGGAGAACCATGCGCTCCCCAGCGCCGGGCGCACGCTCATCGGTAACGTGAGCTACCGTTTCTGAGCGATTGTGCGCATGGGGATGGACTCAATTTCGATTACCTCGTTGTTGGCCCTGTGGAGCGCGCCGCGTCTGCATGAACTCTTCAGCCAGGATGCGGCTCGCGCAGCGCAGTGGGTTTGCCTGCTGGCAAGGGAAGGGCTGCCGCAGGCGCAAGTGTGCTATGGCCGCATGTTGCTTGCGGGCACGGGACCGCCCGCCGACCCGGTGGCGGCACTCAAATGGTTCCAGCGCGCCGCGGATGCCAACCACCTCGATGCCATCAATATGCTCGGGCGATGTCTGGACAACGGCTGGGGCACCCCGGCAGATCCGGCCGCAGCGTCCGAGCAGTACCGACGCGCCGCCGATGCCGGTCACGCATGGGCGCAATACAACCTGGGACACCTCTATCTGGACGGCCGCGGCATCGAGCGCGACGCGACCCGGGCCTACGCTTACTACCTTCGAGCGGCCGAGCAGGGGCATGAACGGGCCATGAATCTGGTCGGCCGATGCTGCGATCAAGGCTGGGGCACCTGCCCCGACCCCGCAGCGGCGGCCGCCTGGTACCGCCGTTCGGCGCAAGCGGGCTATTTCCGCGGACAGTTCAATTGGGCCGTGGTACTGCTCGAGCAGTGCCGATTCGATGAGGCAGCGGCCTATTTCGAGCGCGCCGTCAACGGCGGCCCGGACAGTATCCGTGCCGCGGTCATCGCTATCATCGAGCGCGCCGGCGGCGTATTGCCCCAACTGGCCGCCCGCCTGAAGGCTGAATTGCCCGGCACTTCCTCGGAGCACTGATTCGCCATGGTGATTCAGATGTCCAGTGTCCTGAGCGCAGAGCGCCTCGCGCCGGTACGCGCGGCTTTGGAAGCGAGCAATGCCCCGTGGGTCGACGGCCGTGTAACCGCCGGACACCAGGGCGCACCGGTGAAGAGAAATCAGCAGCTCGATGAATCGAGCCCGCTGGCGCGCGAGCTGGGCGCTCTGATCCTGACAGAGCTTGAGAGGAATGCGCTGTTCGTGAGCGCCCTGCTGCCCTATCGCGTGTATCCACCGATGTTCAATCGTTATGGCGATGGCATGCACTTCGGCACGCACGTGGATGGCGCGATTCGGACCATTCGCGCAACCGGGCAGAAGATCCGCACCGACCTGTCGGCCACGCTGTATCTGGTGCCGCCGGAGTCCTATGACGGTGGCGAGCTGGTGGTCGAAGGCGATCTCGGCAGTCAGAGTGTCAAGCTTGCCGCCGGTGACATGGTGGTGTACCCCGCGACGTCCCGCCACCAGGTACGGGCGGTGACGCGCGGCCAGCGTCTCGCCTGTGTTTTCTGGGTCCAGAGCCTGATCCGCGACGAGCTCAAGCGCGCGCAATTGTTCGAGCTCGATCGCACCATCCAGCAGTTGACGCAACAGGGCGCCGACGCCGACGCGCTTGTCCGGCTAGCAGCGCATTACCACGCGTTGCTGCGTCTCTGGTCCGAGATCTGAGCCGACGCAGCCTCGCGGAATCGCCCTACTGCGAGGGCGAATGAACTCAGCCAGCTATCCCGCCAACCGCTCAAATGCGGTGGCAAAGTGCATCCAGAAGGCGGTTGCCGCAAGAGCCGGGGTTAGCAACTGCTGAGCGAGCACGACCAACGGCGGCGGCGGCCCCGCCGAATCGGCTCCGGGCGGCGCGAACAAGGTGAGGAATACTCGAGCGATCGCGGGAGTCATCATCGCGCTCATGAGCAGCACCATCCAGCGTTTGTGGCTTTGCGGGCGCTGCCGGCTCGCGATTGCCAGTACGAAAAGAGCCGCCATGAGCGGCAGCGCGCAGAGCGCCACGGCCGAAAATCGTCGTGCCGCGTCCCCGATAGATCTGCAATCTTTACGCTGCGGGCCGTTACTTCAGTTGTTTGAGATAGGCGATGATATCCGCGCGAGTCTGGGCGTCGTCGATCTTGAAGAACATCTTGGTACCCGGAACCAGCGCGCTGGGGTTGCTCAGCCATCGGTCCAGCGTTGCCTCATCCCAGGTCAATTCAGAATTCTTCAGGGCCGTGGAATAAGAGTAATCCTCGATGCTCCCCGCATGGCGTCCGACGACACCGCGATGCCTGGGCCCCAAGTCATTGTCATCGATCGAGTGGCAACCCTGACATCCCTGGTAGAGCGTCTTGCCTCGCACGGCGTCGCCGGGCGTTGCTGCTGCGAAGCAGCTGGCCGTCAGGAGCGCACACAGAAAGAGGCTCTTCGCGAATGGCGTCATTGATTTCACCAGAGTCTACCCAAACGTTGCTAGTCGATAAGACCGCTGTCACGCCGGGTTTATTCCCCAGACATCACGGCCCTCTGGCAACGCCCGGTTTCATTCGCGCGGATGTCTAATCCGAACTACGATGGGTGACTCGCCATAGCAGAGTCATAATTCAAGACCGGCGCGGTCTCGAAAATATCTCGCTCGTGGATCCAGCGCTGCGTCGACTCGAAAGTTTCGCGCGAATACGGCAAAAACACCACGCGCTCGCCCGGGCCGAAGAGCCGCACATCCACGCGCTGGCGATAGCGCGGCGGGATCTCGCGCGCATAATGATGCTTGTACTGCTCGGCGGCGAGATCGATGTCCAGCTGTGCCCGCTTCAACGCCCGGAAATATCGCTCGATATCTTCGGTGGGTGTCAGCGGCGGAACCATGAAGCCGCCCATGAAGGTGGCGTCCACGACCTTGCGCATGCCGAGTTGTTCGCACACGTAGTAAGCGATGCCCCAAACAGTGGTCGCGGCGACATCGCCATCAAGGCCGGCATCGACACGAGCCCATGGCATGCCGCCGAACTTCAAATGAATGTCTTCGCGCTCGAGGAATGGTTCGAGCGCCTGGATTGTGGAGTAGTGGCTACCGGAGCGATAGCCCACGGCGATTTCCTCGCCGGCGAGATCTTCGGGCCGGCGAATGGGCGAATCGGCACGAACCATAATGGCCCCGGGCATCACGGAGTAGGCACTCGCCCACATACGCCCGACATTGCGCGCCGCGGCCTCGTTTACAGTCCAGTGGCAAGCGCAGCTGATGTCTGAATGCGCCTCGCCCTTGGCTCCGCCACCCTGCTGGTACATCTCATACGCGCCGGATCGAATCTCGCGAAGAGCGCCCGTGGCAGGATCAACTTCTTTCAAGCGATTTTCGTGCGCTTCGTCCGTTGCAAGGCGATAGTTCAGGCCCTCATCACGAAAGTAGCCCTTCTCGTCTGCGATCCAGTCATGGAGCCGGCCGTGCGGGCGGATGAGGAATTCAGGCATGATGAGCTCCGGTCTTTGCCGAAAAATATCATGCACCGTAAAGTGCCGCCGAACAACCGTATGGCGAGGGGAATGTGCCAGTAGTGCGCAAGCGTTGGATATGGACCGGCGCGCTACTTTTGGCGCTGGTCTCCGAAGGCTACGATTTGCAGGCGGCGAACTTCGCAGCGCCGGGGATTCTCAAATCCTTTGACATCACCCGGGCGCAGATCGGCCCACTCTTGAGCTCAAGTTTGCTGGGGGTATTGTTCGGCGCGGCTCTCATCGGCCCGCTCGGTGATCGACTGGGCAGGCGCCTGCTCATCACGAGCGGCTGTGTGGCGTACGGCCTGTTGTCGCTATGCGCCGCGTGGTCCACGAGCCTGCCTGAATTGATTGTGTTTCGATTTTTGATCGGTCTCGGCCTGGGCGGCGTGTTGCCGAATGCCTTGGCCCTGGCCAGCGAACTGGCAAGCCGAGGCGGCGAGGCGGCAGCCGCGGGCCTGATCGGCATCGGCATCACCATCGGTGGAGTGACGGCCGGACTTACGGCCTCCGCACTCATTGTGCCCTATGGTTGGCGGTCCATCTTTGTCGTGGGCGGCGTGCTACCGCTGTTGATCGCAACCGGGCTGCAACTGGTGCTACCCGAGTCGCCGGCCATCATCGCGCGCAGGACGCAGCGGCCGGTGGATGCCGCCACCGCCAGTGGGTTCCCAAGTCCCGGACCGCTATTGCGCGAGGGCATGGCGTTGCCGACACTGGCAATCTGGCTGACCTTCGTTGCGATTCTCATGTGCGTGTATTTGTTGAGCGGATGGATCCCGTTGCTGCTCAATCAAACTGGCTTTTCCGCCAGTGCCGCAGCACTGATCGGGGCCGCTTACCACGGCGGCGGAGTCGTCGGCGGGGTCGCAGCCAGCCTCTGGCTGAAACGTGGCGGTTGGAATGTCGTCGCCATATTTGCATTGCTTGCCTGCATTACGATGACGTTCCTGGTCGAAGGACCAGGATCGACCCTGCCGCTGGTTGCGGGGATCGTGGCCGCAGGCTTCTTCGTCACGGGGGCACAAAATGCAATCAATGGAGCGGGCGGGGCGAGCTACCCATCGCACATGCGCAGCAGCGGTTTAGGCTGGGCGCTCGGCGTCGGCCGGCTGGGCGCGGTCGCGGGACCCCTGATCGGCTCGGTGGCCGTCCTGCTCGGTATGCAAGAGGCCCGGCAATTCTTTGCCCTGCCAGTCATTCCTTTGGCGGTCGCTGCGTTGGCGGCCCTGTGGTTGAGCCGCCGGAGCTCGTTTGGAGCTCTGATATGAGGAAGATCGCAACCGAGGAGGCATGGTCGATTCCGGAAGTCGCGGCGGCTCTCGGCGCTGTTGCGCGAAGTCCGAGTGCAAGCCTGGATAAGCTTCTGGTCGCTGCGATCTACGATACTGCTGCGAATGGCACAGGCTACGGCGCGCTGAATTTCATGCAACCGGCGGTCCAGTTCATGGATTCTGCGCCGCTTACGGAGCGTGAGCGTCACAAGCTTTATCATGAAAACGCGGAGCGCATCTTTCATATCGCGCCGGTGTAGCACCCGTGATCTACACGGTCGGCCATTCCAATCACTCGATAGAGCAATTTACCGGACTCCTGCGGCGGCATCAGGTTACGGCGGTCGCCGATGTCCGGTCAGCGCCTTATAGTCGTTACAATCCGCAGTTCAATCGCGAGGCGCTCAGGAACTCCCTGGCACAATACGGCATCGGCTACGCGTTTTGGGGCGAGGAGCTTGGTGCGCGCAGCAAGGATCGCTCGTGCCATGAGGGAGGCCGCGTAAGCTATGCTCGGCTCGCAGCCACTGAGCTGTTTCGGCTAGGATTGAATCGGCTTAAGACGGCAATGATCGAGCAGAGCATCGCGATCATGTGCGCGGAAAGAGATCCGCTCGAATGCCATCGCACCATTCTGGTGTCGCGATATCTCTCAGCAGACAACATCCACATCGAGCATATCTTGTGTTCAGGCGAACTGGAACCGCAGGCACAAGCGCTCGCGCGCTTACGACGTCAGCTTGGAATCCCGGACCACGACCTGTTTCGCAGCGACGAGGAGCTGTCCAATGAAGCCTACCAGCTCCAAGGCCAGCGCATCGCGTACCTCGATGCAGGCCCTAAAATCCAGGCGCTGCGTAAGCGACAGCCTTAGGTGCTGGTGATCTTCAGCGCAGACGTGTCTACGCTCTTGACGTCCTGGACCTTCTCAGCGACACCCTTGAGGTGATCGATGGCGTCCTGTGTGGCCAGAGTGCCGGTCAGCACGACGACACCGTTGGTAGTGGTCACTCCGACGTTGGCGTCCTGACTGCCGTCGGCCGCGATCTCTGATTTCACGGCGGTGGTGATGCGGATGTCTGAAGCGACCGGGTCAGTGCTCGAAGCGACAGGCGCAGAGCTGGATGCAACGGGCTCGCCACCAGGCGTGGGCGCGCGGCGGGTGATGCCGTTACCGGCGCCGGCGTGGGCCTTGGTCACAGGCCGGTCGCCGGTGGCCTTGGGTTCGATCGGAGCGGGTGCAGGCTCTGCGGCAGGAGGGTTGGTGTCGCCGGCAGGGGGAACAGCAGTGTCGCCGGCTGTGCCGCCCATGCGATCTCTCTGAGCGGCTGAGACGGGGACGTCCGGGGTCTGAGCGACCGAGGGCGTGGCGTCAGGAATCTGCGGGATGGAGCCAGGGACGGCCGCATTTTGCGCGACTGGGGTTGAGTCAGGGGAGTGCAGCGCGAAGGTGACGGCACCGATGCCGACGACCACGGCCATCACCACGGCAACGATGATTTTGCGAGACGACGCGGACGGTTCATTCATTTTGAGCTGCTCTGTTGGTTTGGCATGCGGGCGGGTTCTGCCGCGCTCCGGAGCGGGACCGCGATTTTGTTGGCCCGCTTTGCCCGAGGTCGGTCGAGGCAGCTAACTTTCACACCGCACTGTTTAGGCTACCGGTCAAATCCAGGCTTGTCGGTTGCGTAGCGCACTTAGGCGGACGTGATGTCGTGCTTGTCCGTAGGGCCCGCTGCCGTGGATCTACTGAGCCCGAACACGCTATGCTGAGCTGGCGCTGACAGGGAGCCAGCGAGTCTCCTCGGTATCCGATCGAAGCTCACTCTCGCTTGCGAGAGGTCTGCCCCTGTCCGGCCTGCGTTTAGTTGTCGAAGGTACCGCCATGAAGCTCACGTGGATTCTCAGTTCCGCATTGCTGTCCGCTTGTCTCCCGGCTGTACATGCCGCCGACGCCATGAAGCCGTCCCTACCGGGCGTCGGGCTGGGCAAAGCGTTCACGCAGACCGGCGGCGGCCAGCTGTACGAGGCGGCCTGCCAGGTCTGCCACATGCCCGGGGGCTCCGGTGCCCAGGGCGCGGCCAGCTATCCCGCGCTGGCAAAGGACCCACGCCTCAAGGCAAAGGTGTTTCCGATCACGCGGGTGCTCAACGGCAGCAAGGTCATGCCGTCCTTCAAGGACGCGCTCTCAGACGAGCAGATTGCCGCCGTGGTTGGCTACGTCCGCACCAACTTTGGCAACCACTACGCCGAGAAGATTTCCGTGGATGACGTGAAGGCACTCAGACAATGACAGCCATCCCCCCGACTTCCGTTGAGCACCCCGGCATGAAGCGTCGCGACCTGCTGCGCATGATCGGCATGATTGCCGGCGGCTCCGCGCTCTACAACGCCATGGCTACGCTCGGCTTTGCCGCCGACTCGCAGTACACGGGCCCGATCAAGCTCTCGGGCGCACCGGCCGGCACCAAGGTTGTCGTGCTCGGCGCCGGCTGGGCCGGGCTGCTGGCGGCACTTGAGCTGCGCGACGCGGGCTACCAGGTGCAGGTGCTCGATTTCAACGATCGCGTCGGCGGCCGCGCCTGGACCCTACGCGGTGGAGACACCTATACCGAGATGGGCGGGGAGACGCAGCATTGCGAGTTCGATCCAGGCCTGTACCTCAATCCCGGCCCGTGGCGCATTCCCTACCACCATCGTGGGGTGCTGGCGTACGCGAAGCGATTCAACATTACGCTTGAGCCTTTCATGATGGTGAACTACAACGCCTATGTGCACTCGAGCAAGCACTTCGGCGGCAAGCCGAAGCGTTTCCGCGAAGTACAGGCGGATTTCCACGGCCACGTGGCCGAGCTGCTTGCCAAGGCCACCAACAAGCAGCAGCTCGATGACGCCGTGACGCGCGAAGATTAAGGAGAAGCTGCTGGTGGCGCTGCGCAGCTGGGGCGCGCTGGATGAGAACTATGCCTATGCGGCCAACTTCGAGACCGCCGAGCGCCGCGGGTACGAGGTCAACAAAGGTGGCGGGCTCATGCCGCCGCCGATGCCCTCGACGCCGATCTCGCTCGAGGATCTGCTGAACTCTGAGCTGTGGCAGGCGCTCAACCCGGGCCAGATCCACCAGTGGCAGTCCAGCATCTTCCAGCCGGTGGGCGGCATGGACATGACGCCGAAGGCCATCGGCCGCGAGATCCAGGATCTCATTACGCTCAATGCCCACGTCAAGCAGATCAAGCAGGACGAGAAGGGCGTGACCGTCAGCTACGTCGACTCCCGCACCGGCAAGGACCCGCGCCAGGTGCGCGCCGACTGGTGCGTCTGTACCATTCCGCTCTCGATCCTCAGTCAGCTCGATATCAACGTCGGCGCCCCGATGGCCGCCGGCATCAGCGGTCTCGCCTACGAGAGCGCCGTCAAGACCGGCCTGCAGATGAAGCGACGGTTCTGGGAAGAGGACGATGCCATCTACGGCGGCATCAGCTTCACCGATCTGCCGATCCAGCAGATCTCGTATCCGAGTACAGCATTCAACAAACCCGGCAAGGGCGTGCTGCTCGGCACCTTCGCATTCGGCGATCCGGCGCTGACACTCTCCGGCATGGCGCCGTCGATGCGCGTCAAGAAGGCTGTCGAGTACGGCACACAGATTCATCCGCAGTACGCCACGGAGTACGAGAACGGCATTTCCGTGGCCTGGCACCGCGTGCCGGGCGCCATGGGCTGCGCCGCGGCGTGGGACTCGGACCTGATGGCCAAGCACTACAACAATCTGGCGCAGATCGACGGCCGCATCGTGCTGGCCGGAGATCATCTCTCTCGCGGACTCACGGGGTGGCAGGAGGGCGCGGTGCTGTCCTCGCTTGATGCGGTGACGAGGCTGCACAAGCGCGTCGTCAACGGCTGAAATCGCCCCGCGGCTTGGGAAAGCGAATTGCCGCTTCATCCGGCCGCGAGGCGTGCCCCCTCCCTAGGATTGGGACGCCTCGATATTACCCCGGTGTTTCGCCACGAACAGAGTGATGAAACATATCGTATCGATGAAGTGAGCGCCGACACGTCGACAGGATTTGAACCTGCGAGTCCTACGTCCCGAAGGTTGATGGCGAGCGAACCAATCGACTTACGGCGACCACAGCTTAGCGGCGCGAGGCCGTCGAATTGTTCGATCACGTGTGGCCAGAGGTATACCGTGCGTACGAGCGGTTGCCACTATGAGCCGATCGGCTGGATCGCCGTGAAATCTCGCGGGCAAACCGTCTGCCGCCATTACGACCGCTCGATCGAGGGGTAGGACGGTCAGAACTCGCGATTCCGTGGCGCGGGTCAACCAGAGAAAACGGTAGTGGTAGTCCGGATTCGAAAGCAAGGGGACGGGCTGTTCATTTCGCCGATCAAGCCTAACTGGTCATCGTTCTTCGCGATGCAGATCGACGTACCAGATGACTTGCAATCCGGCGCTTCGAAACCTGCATTTACCGGGTCTCCAGGAGTTGGCATCTGGGGTCAGGACAGATTTTCATCCGTTCGAAGAATCCGGGTTCATAGGCAATCGATGCCGCCGACGCTTCAAATGCTTCGCTAACCGACCGCAGCAGGATTCGAGAGGCATCTTTAGGATTGATGGGACAAAACGGCGTATCGAATTCTTCGAACAATTCGAAATCAGCCTGTTTCATTCCACAATGTTCGCAGTAATTCATCCAATAGAACCATTGGGTCGTTTTGCTGAAATTGCTGCGATAGTTGCCAGGGAGCTTCACAGCCGCTTATGGCGTCTGCGTGAGCTGATCCAGTGCGTTCGAGAGACGAATACCGACATTGGTCGCTGACCTTAAGGACCGGCGCTGGGCGTGGGTCATGCAGTCCTATGCCTCATCGAGCAGTTGATGCTGAATGACCTGCTGCAGCCCGCGTGTGTGCTCGGGCGTCAACTCGACGAATTCGAGTCCGAAATGCGACTGCCGCACATCCTGGGCGCCGTCGACCGCGTGCACCTTGCGCACGATGGCTTTCAGGCGCAGTTCAGGGTGTGCTTCACCTGCGCCCGGAATCATCAGCTCGACGCTTTCGGCCGCTGCGACGAATCCGGCGACTCCCTCCAGCCCCGCACCGGTCAGACTCAGATCGCGCAGCATCGCCGCTGCACTCGCCTCGCCCTCGGCGCCGCGACGATGAATCGACACTGCGCGCTCGAACGGTACCCGCGTGGCCTTCCGGATGACCACCGCTTTGACGTCTTGCGGATAGCGCAGGTACAGGTGCGGAAACGGCTGCAGCGCCACGCGCAGCACGTCAGTCTGAAACGCATACGCCCGGCGGCCGGCGAAGGCACGACAGATGAAGGTATCGCCTGCAGCGATCGAGTCATCGCTCTGGCTCAAGGGGGGCATGGTCACGATGATGGCACGGTCGATCAGGTAGCCGATCAGCAGCGAATACACGCGGGCGTGATCGGTGCGGGTTAGTTGCAGCTGGATGGGTTGACCTGTCCTCAGGTCCATATCCGCGAAAGATGTCATGTCTTGCTCCGGCATCAGGAGGCGCGATTCTAGCGAAGCAGCCCGTACGAAGCTGTGTCCGATATGGAAACAGGTTCTTTTGAGACGAATGGCTGCATTATTACTGTGATTTCGTACGCTCGAATGCCTCGCTTCGCCCCCTCTGTTGCCTTGCGCGAGTCCGCGGTCGACGATTCACTGGAGTTCTTTTCGGGCAGGTTCGGCTTCTCGACTAGTGCGGCTTCCGCTCTCTCGGCTTCACGTCCTCGAGCCTAAGCGGCCGCTCGTTCAAGCGCTCGACTTCCTTAAACAGCTTCCGCGCCTGTTCAATCCTGCCGCCGTCCCGGAGTTTGTTACAGCGCTCGATCAGTGCCAGTACCCCGCTGTGTGGTCTCAACGTGAAGCTCGATGCGGTTATGGAGTTCGAGCGGCTCCGGGAGTCGCCTCGGCGCTTTTCGCTTTTGTGGTCGGGACTTCCGCGGCATTTGAGTCCTCTTGACTGAAGACTATAGAGCTTTGTGCACCGCGGACTACTGAATACACGGCCGCGGCGGCGCGCTCATGTGCCGCTCGGAGTGTGACGTGCACCTCAAAATGGGAATATGTCGCAGTCAATGCGGGCGTCTGCGTGCGTTCCCGTACATAAGCTGCACATGAAGCGTGATGGACTCTCGCCGTTCGTGACAATTGAGTCCTGGCTCCTGACATCGATCACTCGATCCCCCGAGCGATGTTCATCCGGGCTCAACATTGACCCGCTGGCGCCTTAACGCTGGCGGGTTTTTTTGCGCTCGCGGACTCTGGGCAACGCCAGCAGGATTCTCCATAGCCGCAGCGGCTTCTGAAATCCATACAGCTTTGTGCACTACGGACTACTGAATAGACGGCAACCGCCGCTCGCCGGTACGGTTTTGCCATGCCCCGGCGAGCCTTATTTGACCCTCTCGAGCCCACGCAGGAGCCGCGCTGGTACGCGGTTCGCAACATGCACGGGGCGGTTCTCGAGACGCGATCCCTTCCGGCCGGAACCAATCTGAAGCGAACATTCATCGCGGCAATGCTCGAGTGGATCGATGCCGGATGGCAGATCGGCGAGTTCAGCTCACGCACGGGCGTGTTCTTCTGCACGAAGGGTGTCGAGCGCCGGCAGATCGACATAGCGCCGGGCTATCCGGGCACGGCGCAGGGAGACGGCGTGCTTCAGTGGCCGTGCACGAACTGCGAGGACTGACGCATTTCTGGGGAACGCAGTCGGGCAACCGGCCTCAGAACGCAGCTACAACCGAGACGGCGCCGGAAGTGTCTCGCACGGCCAGGCTCCACTTGCGAAACGCCTTCATGTCGCGCGCCCGTGGCTTGGTCTCAATCTGTCCGATGTTCAGATTCAGCAGACGAAAGTCGGAGGGCAGATGGATCACGATCAGCGCATTGATCCCCTCAAGAAATAGCTCTGTTGTGGATGATTGGCCCGGCCGAGTCTCAGCCATCGATCAGAGCAATTGATCCAATGTTGGAGTGCCAGCAATTCATTACCCTTGGCTATGCGATCCTGAAGCTTCGTCCCTGCTGCCCCTGCGTCCTCCATCAGAACAGTCTTTGATTTCGGGGCGGGTGGCGCACCGGGTCGCTTTGCCATGACGTTTATCTCGAGGTTACGCGTCGCGGAGCACGCAGGGAGCACGGAAGCGATGCGGCTTTGCTTTGCTCAGATTCCCAACGATTAAGTTCTTGAATCAATGGTCGGGGTGAAGCGATTTGGTCTGTTCCGACTCCCGTAAAATTACGGGTGAAATAGCCCCAAGAAGGGTTTGGTCCCTCCAAAATCGTTGCTAGAGCCCGGAGGCAGGAGATTGATCCAAACCTCTCACCGAAGAGTCCAGGGGTGGGGTCAATGGGTGTCAGGGGTCGACGGTAATCTCTACGTCCTGGGGAGGGAGTGCCTGCGGTAGTCGGTACCGGGAACCGTCACGGACCAATTGCGAATGGTCCACCAGATCGTCCATGTCAGTCTGGTCCGGATCGACGGCGAATAACTCGCCGTTTTCACTCACCGTCACAGCGTCGCCATTCATCTCCTTCATTCGATAGTAGCCCGCGTCATGCTCAATGTAACGGGTGCGGTCTTCCTCCAGTAACTCAAGGATCTGCGAAGTGCGTAGGTGCATGCGGTTTGAATCTACCGCCGCCGTCTGTACTGCGCAAACCGAATTTATTCTGTTGCGAAAAAGAGACCCGCACGGCCCGTTCAAGCGTGCGGAGCTTGCGGACAGGCAAGAATCGGCCAAGTGCGGAAGTTTTACCAACCAGGAATTGTTGCCGAAAACGAGCCATTTGGTGCCTGTAGAATCGAATGAATCGAACCAATCTAAACGCAAGAGCCCCTAAATGCGCCTTCGGCTGCGATACGTAGGATTGGCGGCTGCACTGGCGTTTACGGCGGCCTGCGGCCCCTTTCCGGAGTCGTCTTTTGAATTAGCCCCAGAATCACGGATACCGAACTGGTTTCACTTGCCGGTAGGTGTCCCCCGCAGCGCCGTATCAGTGACAATGGATGGCTACATAGACTCGTCCGGGCGTTGGGCTCGCTTTACTTTGAAAACCACGGGCGGCAGAAAATTGGTAAGGGTCAATGGGACCATGCAAGGCGATAAACCGCAGGGCCCAAATGGCAATCTAGAAGTTGTCACTGTCGGCGGAATTACAGATGTGATCGAACACCGTAATCCAGGCTCGGTTTTCTACATGACCGACGATCCTGACGTCTGGAGGGCGATTGTGTTGCCGGGCGGAAGGACGGCGGAATAAGGCCGCTAATGGCCACTTCTCCGCCGCTCGAATCGCTTGCCGTCCCCCCGCAAGCGGACATCTCTGGGCGGCAACTCTGGGTCAATACCAGGCAGCGAGTCAACCGTAGAGTTCGAACAAAACTACCCGCACGGCGCTCAGCTCAGGAGTTAAAGCGAGCAGCGCGTGCGGGCGCAATAAGCGTACGGCCGACCATCAAAACCGCGCGCTCTGACGGTCACCTTATCCTCGGCACCTGCCTTAGACATGCCACGGTCTACAGCGGACTGCCGGTCTCGAACGTTCCGAGTAGCAGGGCCCCGGCGCATGCGGCTCGAGCGGGATGTGGCCGAGGTCGAGCGGCGGCTGCGGCTATACCGAGAGAACTGCCCGAAACGCGTCGCCGAGGATCTGCGGGTGCATCCGAACACCATCAGCGCGATCAACCTGGGTCGGCACCCGGTGCAGGCTCGCCTATCGTCGCGCGCTCTACAGCCAGTTCAAGTTAAGACTGTGCGCGAAGTCCGCCCCGCTCTTACCGTGTCTGTATCTCAAAAGGAATGACAATGAAAATTCTCGCTTGCTTACTAGTCTGCGCCGGTCTTTCCGGCTGCAGCGTCTATACGCCGGACGCCGGTCACGAAGTCGTGCTTATCGATAAGCCGTGGTTCTTCGGCCATGGCGGGGTCGAGTCGGAGCCGGTGCTGCCGGGTCGCACTTGGGCTGCGTTCACTACGGACGGCGTCGATGTCTATATGCAGCCACAACGCTACGAAGAGGCGCTCGAAGATACGATGAGCGCTGATGGCGTGCCGCTTGGCTTCCACGCCATCATCAATCTTCAGGTCACTGATGCAGTGTCTCTAGTCAAGAATTTCGGCCCCGACTGGTATAAGAGCAACGTCGAGCAGGAATTCGCGCAACTGGTGCGTCAGGCTGTCCGCAAGCGCGGCATGAATGAGATTGCCATCAACACGACGGCTGTCGATGCGGTCGACTCGGAAGTCCAGACAGGCATGAGCACCTACCTTAAAGAAAAGGGCTTGCCGGTCAAGCTGATCACGATGACCGTAGGCCGAGCCAATCCGCCCGACGCCATCAAGAGCCAGCGCATCGAGACCGCCGCTCAGGAGCAGCGCGTCCAGACCGAGAAGCAGATCAAGCTCGCGGAGGACCAGCGCAAGAGCGCCGAGGAGTCGCGTGCCGCTGCAGACAATGCCTACCGGCAGGCGATCGGCCTGTCGCCGGAACAGTACGTCCAACTCAAGCGGATCGAGATGGAAGTCAAGGTGTGCGGCGAGGGCAAGTGTACGTTTATCGAGAACTCAGGCGCGATGCCGGCGCTCAACGTTCGCTGACCACGCACCTGTGAAGTCGTGGGGCGATTTTCTATCTCTGACCATTCCACTCAGCGTTTGTGCAGGCGTCCTCGAAGATTAGGGCGATTTCCGGGGCAGCGGAGCAACGGTTATGAGCAACGTGATACCTATCCCGCGACTCACAATGAGAAGTTCCTTGACTCGAGGAGCGTGTTTAGGTCATTGAGCTGACGCTCAAGCATTTGGATCTGACTTGATGTGCAGTCCTCGCCCCGGTCGCCTGTCGCCGTATCCATCATGAAGATTTTGAAGCGCCCGGTTCGAAGGGCATCTAGGTTCTTTTGCAATTCGTTTCGCAGGCGGATTAGATAGTCATCCATGCGTAGAATTGTACCGTCGTGATACTTTGCATTCCCTATCAGAAATTGATCGGTAAGATCGTAGCCGGCCTTGGCAAAGCCCCAGAGCTGCTCGATGATCTCAGGCGCGGCATCAGCGGATCGGAAGAAGTTCGGCAGAATGCCGAAGCGAGCGGTGACGTCGGCTTAAATGCAGCGCTTGTGCTCGAATTCTTTTCCATGCGCCGTCCCCGGAGAGTCGCTTGAGCGTTGTGCCAGCAACCGTGCAGACCGCCGAGGTCTTGATTTTATTGCTATTAGGGAGGCTGCGAATATCTTCCGTCAGATTAGGTGGAGCGGTCCTGTCACCATAGTACAGCTGATTCAGCTCGATACTACATGCGCTGAAAGAGTCCGCCGCGTTATCAAGATCGGAGATCTCGAGAACTTTGTTTCCGCTCAGTCTGGCCTCGCCGTTTGGTCCCGTGCAAGGTTTACCATGGAGTATCTGATTTTGATCTTCAACTAAGCGCCGATTACTCTTACCCCAATCGATATCCATCCGCGCCTTCCGGTCCTGACCCGTTTGAGACGAATGCGACCGGCAGGTACCGGGCGGCCAGAATTTCACCGCGTTGTTGGGACGACGCGCCTCCGCGCTAACCGCTCGCCTGGGCGAAAATTGCCACAATAAAACCTATGACCGAAGTTGCGAAAAGGAAGCCCGTTATGCGGCTCGCTAGGAGAGTCCTCCGCACCCAGGGCTGCAGATCGCTGGCACTCGGTGGAGGCGATTGCCACGGAACGTAGTATCGAACCCGCAGGAGCCAGACCCTACTTGTTGGGGCGAGTGGGCGATTCGGAATGGCCATCAAATACAGGCGAGGCTGCGGCAGCGCCGACACGGGGCGCCCCCTCCTGGCTAGGGGGGCCCATCGTCCCACAGCGATAGCGACTTGTGCGAGCTACGGTTGCTTCTCAAAGACCAAGTGGTCATCGCCCTTGGAGCCGTCGGGTAGCGTACCCGTGTTATGCACCGAGAGTGTCTTTCCGTCAGCCGATACGACACGATGTACGCGGCCCACTACTTTGCTTCCGGACTTCAGCTCAAAGTCCCAGGTGTTCTCGTTGATTTTCTTGGCGGCAATGGTATCGACGCTTGCGTCCTCTGCCACCTTCATGCTCTCGCCATTGCGATATTGCACGCTTTGCGAGGTTTGTTTGCCATCGGCGGCAGTCGATTTTGATTCAAGTGTATAGACGCCGCCGGATTCGGTGTAGGTGCGACTTAAGGCTTTTGGCGCCGGCCCTGAGGTAATCTTTGACTTCGCCAGATCAGCCGTCCAGGTTCCTAAGACGGGGTCAGCTGCGAATGCAAATCCACCTGCTAACACAGAGCTGAGCAGCGCTGCTGCGATCAATTTTTTCATAGTAGTCTCCCTTTTGTTGTTGGGAATTCCGAAACAAACGGCTCGAGTATCGCACGGCTGCCGGGTCTTTCAATGCATCCTGGGCGCCCCGCGGCCCGTATCCTCTCGCTCCAGCAACCGCTCGTTCAACTTCTCGACGCGGCGGAATAGTTTGCGGGCTTGGCCGATTCTACCGGCATCTCAAAGGGCGTTGCAGCGCTCGATCAGACTAAGTAGCTCGCGGGTCGTCTCGGCGTGCAGCCACACACGGATGTGCATCTCGAGGGGCTCAGGAATCGGCTGATCCTCGAGGTTTGCGGGTTTCCCCTTTGGCGACGACGGCTTACGGACCATACTGGTGACCGTAGATTGCCTTTACACAGTCTTGTGCGCTGCGGGCTACTGGATGGACCGGTCTGCGCTCTGGGAGATAACGTTCCAGCCCATGCGACGCAACGTCTATGACCCTCTCGAGCCGACCGGAGAGCCGCGCGGGTACGCGGTCCGCAACATGCACGGGGCGGTTCTCGAGACGCGATCCCTTCCGTCCGGTACCAATCTGAAGCGAGCCTTCATCGCGGCAATGCTCGAGTGGATCGATGCCGGATGGCAGGTCGGCGAATTCAGCTCGCGCACGGCAGTTTTCTTCTGTACGAAGGGTGTCGAGCGCCGGCATATCGAGATCACGCCGAGCTATCCGGGCAGGGTGCAAGGTGGCGGCGTCATTCAGCGGACTTGCACGAACTGCGAGGACTGAGCTAGTCCACGGAATGACTGGTGAGTCGAGCGAATTGGGCCTTCTGCCTTGAGGGGCACATTGGCTCCCATATGCGCGCTAGTGCACTGAGAAACGTGGCGCTGTCTGGTAATGGTTTCCGCTACCGAATCAGTGCACACGAGCACCGGGAAGGGGCCATTTGTCACAGGTTCCAAGAGGTACGATTTCAGAGACCAGAATTGAAGGCCAATATCTCGGCCGCTGGCGGGTCGTCGATGAAGTGTTGATGGTAAAATTTGGCATTAATGTCGAGGCCGTCCCGATCGATAGGAAGGCAAAGAATCCAGAAGCAATTGCGAGCCAAGTATTTGCCGGCATGATCGATCGGTACGTCTCGAAGCAAAAAAAAGTGACACTAGCATCTGCTATCAACTCGCACTTCAGGCCACACACGCAAGACAAGGGTTGAGCAAGTCAGCGGAGCCGATCTCCTCGCTCAAGGCGCTGCGGCGGAAGGTGGCGGCGAAGGAGCGGAAAGCGAGGCGGCTACCGCCGAGCAGGCTGTTGAAAAACGCCACGAATGCTGCACAGTACGAACAATTTCGTTGATCGCAGGGCTGGCGCGATGCGTGGAGCAGATGTCGAGCAGAGCGGGATGTTCAGCTACGTGTCGCTGGAGGCTCGGGTGCCGCCGACGCATCCGCTGCGGCGAGTTCGGGCACTGCTGGATGAGGCGCTCGAGTCGATGCACCGGGACTTTGAGCGCGTGTACGCCAGTGGCGGACGCAGCTCGATTGCCCCAGAGCGGCCGACCCGAATCGATCATTCTCGCTAGGGCATAGGAAAGCACGGTAAACGCCTGGTAATCGAGGTAGTGGATATCGTTCATTGCAGAGCCATCGCTTGGCGCGCCCCGGTCCATTTAACGGCCCTTGCCGGCTGATGAAAGAGCCACAAGATAATTCGCGAACGCTGAGCACGCCACGAGCGCAGAAATCCCTATATTCATGGTCGGGGTGACAGGATTTGAACCTGCGACTCCTACGTCCCGAACGTAGTGCTCTACCAGGCTGAGCTACACCCCGAATCGACGGTCGACTTTAGTGCTTGCGCGCGATCGCGAAGCGCACCAGCGCAGCGAGAGCATCTCGGTAAGGCGTCTCGGGCAGGCCTGCCAGTGCAGCATGCGCCTGATCGGCCTCGGTTTGCGCGAGCCGCGCAGTGTACTCAAGCCCCCCGGCCGATTCAATTGTGCACAGGACCGACTCGATGCCTTCGCGGCCGCCGTTCTTGATGATGTCGCGCAGCAGCCTGGCCTGCGCGGGGGCGCAATGCCGCAGCGCGTAGATCAGCGGCAACGTGGGCTTGCCCTCGGCCAGATCATCGCCGAGGTTTTTGCCGCGCGTGGCGGGATCGGACTTGTAATCGAGCACGTCGTCGATCAGCTGGTAGGCAATCCCGAGGTGGCGCCCGTAGTCCGAGAGTGCGCGCTGCACCACGGTGTTGGCGCCGCTGAGCACCGCGGCAACTTCGGCGCCGGCCTGGAACAGCTGCGCGGTCTTGCGCTGGATCACCTCGAGATAGCGGGTCTCGGTCGTGTCCGGATCGCGCGCATTGATGAGTTGCAGGACTTCGCCTTCCGCGATCAGATTGGTGGCATCGGCCATGATTTCGATCACCCGCTGCGATCGCGAGGCGGCCATGAGCTGAAAGGCTCGCGAGTAAACGAAGTCCCCCACCAGCACGCTGGCCTGGTTGCCGTAGATCTCGTTGGCGGTGTCACGTCCGCGGCGCCGCGCCGACATGTCGACCACATCGTCGTGCAACAGCGTCGCGGTGTGGATGAATTCAATGAAGGCGGCCGCCGGGATACAGGCGGTCTCGGTACTGCTGCAGGCACGTCCGGCGAGCACCACCAGCAGCGGCCGCAGGCGCTTGCCGCCACCGCCGATGATGTGTTCGGCGACCTGGTCGACCAGCGGAACCGTGCTGTGGAAGCCGCGTCGAATGGCCTCATCGACCGCGTGCAGTTCTTTCTGCACCAGCGCTCGAATGCTCTGGAGCGCTTCGCGGCTACCGGGATCGGTACTCAACTCTCTGTTTCTCCAAGGGAATGCGGTGTTTGACCCGGTCGCCCGGCATCGCTAGAATGCGCTCCCTTTGCGCGCACTCCCTGCGGGTGCCGGCGGTTGGTTTTCAAGCCGTCCGGTGCTCCAACCTGGAGCAGCGACACACACGGAGTTTCAGACAATGTACGCGGTCATCGCCACGGGCGGCAAACAGTATCGGGTCGAGAAGGGCGGTGTCCTGCGGATCGAGAAACTCAGCGCGGAGCCGGGCGCCACGGTGGAGTTCGACCAGGTGCTGCTGATCGCGGACGGCGATATGGTGCAGCTTGGCAAGCCGATGCTGGCAGGCGGCAAGGTCACGGCGACGGTGGAGAAGCACGCCAAGGGCGACAAGGTCGTCATCGTCAAGTTTCGCCGTCGCAAGCACTACCTGCGGCAGAAGACTCACCGGCAGCAGTTTACGCAGGTGCGCGTCACCGACATCAGCGCGCCTTAATTCTGGAGCACTCTCATGGCACATAAGAAAGCGGGCGGCAGTACACGCAATGGCCGCGATTCTCACAGCAAGCGCCTCGGGGTCAAGCGATTCGGCGGCGAGCAGGTGCTGGCCGGCAACATCATCGTGCGTCAGCGCGGCACCAAGGTGCGCGCCGGCGACAATGTTGGCATCGGCACGGATCACACGCTGTTCGCGACCGCCACCGGACGCGTGCAGTTCGGCATCAAGGGCGCCGAGCAGCGTCTGTATGTCAGCGTGTTGACCGAGTCGACCTGAAGCATACGGCGGCGAGGACACAGTTCCCGCTGTTGAGGAAAACCCCGGTTAGTCCGGGGTTTTTCGTTTGTGGTTGTATCCGAGGGACTCATGACATGACCCCATTGTTTGCCGACCGACACTAATGAAATTCGTCGATGAAGCCAGGCTGAACGTGCAGGCTGGCAACGGCGGACGCGGTTGCGTGAGTTTTCGTCGCGAGAAATTCGTGCCATTCGGTGGTCCCGATGGCGGCGATGGCGGTCTGGGCGGCAGTGTCTGGCTGCGTGCCGGTGAAGGCATCAATACGCTGGCGGACTTCCGCATCGAACGTACCTACAAGGCTCGATCGGGCGAGGGCGGTTCGGGCAATGACCGCACCGGGCACGGCGGCGATGACCTTTATATTGCGGTGCCGGTCGGCACGGTGGTCACCGATGCCGAGACCGGTGAGCCGCTCGGCGATCTGACCGCGGCGGGCACCGAGCTCAAGGTGGCGCAGGGGGGCAAGGGCGGCTGGGGCAATGCGCGTTTCAAATCGAGCACCAACCGTGCGCCCCGGCAGTTCGGCCCGGGACTGCCCGGTGAGCGGCGCACGCTCGGGCTCGAACTGAAGGTGATCGCCGATGTCGGCCTGCTGGGGCTGCCGAACGCCGGCAAATCGACTCTGATCCGCGCGCTTTCATCGGCGCGACCGAAGGTCGCCGATTACCCCTTCACGACGCTCTATCCGAACCTCGGGGTGGTCTACTGCGGCGAGCATCGCAGCTTCGTTATGGCCGACATCCCCGGGCTGATCGAGGGGGCGGCCGACGGCGCCGGGCTCGGTATCCGCTTTCTGAGGCACCTGCAGCGCACGCGGGTGCTGGTGCATATCGTCGACATGCTGCCGCTGGATCCGGAAGCCGACCCGGTCCGCGACGTGCGCGCGATCGTCGCGGAGCTCAAGAAGTTCGATAAGGCGCTGGCGCAGAAACCGCGCTGGCTGGTCATCAACAAGCGCGATCTGCTGCCGGATGCGGAGGCGGAAGCCCGCGCCGCCGATATCGTCCGGCGTCTGCGCCATCGCGGACCGCGCTTTCTGATTTCGGCGGCGACCGGCCGCGGCACACGCGAGTTGGCCGATGCGCTGATGCAATTCGTCGAGCAGCAGGCGGCCGAAACCGCCGCCGCCGCGGCGGTGGAGGCTGCTACCGCGGCTGCGCCCTGACTGGCTTTGCGCCAGAATGGCCCGATGCGCAATAGCAAGGTCCGCGCGCGAATCGCCGCCGGCAAGCTGCGGTTGCGGGTCCGCGACCTGCGCAATCTCGGGGCGCGCTCGGAGCAGATGCTGGCCGCGATCGGGGTGCACGATGTCGCTGAGCTGCGCCGTCGCGGCCCGGTCCGCGCCTTCGCTGAGCTGCGGCGCGCCGGGCAAGCCTCTTCACTTAATCTGCTCTGGGCCCTGGCCGGTGCGCTTGAACCCTGGCCGGAGGGCACGCACTGGCGCGAGGTGGCGCGCGGCGACTCACGGCTGTCGCTGCTGCTATCGCTCGAGGACTGCGAAAAGAGCTTGGCGTAACATGAGCAGCCTCAGCATCGGACAGGGAGACGCCACGTGAGTCTGTTTGGCATAGGCGGCGATCTCAATCGCCAGTTCATCGCGCGTCCGGATCAGGCCAAGGACGACATCCTGTTTAAGTGGCCTGACATGACGATCCGCAAGCTCACCCAGGTGACCGTGCAGCCGGACGAGACGGCGCTCTTCATCAAGGAAGGCAAGGTGGCCGGCACGCTGCCGCAGGGCCGCTCGACGCTCGATGGCGCGCTGATCCCGTTCCTCGGCGACATCGTCGACTGGGCCAGCGGCGGCAACATGTATCGCGCCGAACTGTATTTCATCGGCACGCGCGAATTCGTCAGCCTGCCGTTCGGGGGGCCGGTCGACAACATCGAGGATCCGGAGACCGGGCTCGCGGTGGGCCTGCGCGTCTATGGCGAGTACGCGCTCATCGTCACCGATCCCGCCACCTTGATCACCAAGCTCGTCGGCACGCGCCAGGGCACCAACGACATGATCACGGACTGGGCGCGCGAACAGGTCCTGAAAGCCCTGCGCACCGGGCTGGTCAAGCAACTGACCAAGCAGAAGTGGCCGGTGCTGGGGCTCGCGGCGCGAACAGACGAGATCGAGACCACGCTGCTGGCCGACGTGCAGGCGCCACTGACACCCTACGGCATCAAGATCACGCGGCTCGGCAACATGACGATTTCGCTGAGCCCCGAGGACGAACAGACCCTCAAGGGACTGCGCAAGGACCAGGCCTACACGCGCCTGGCCGGCGGCTTTCGCGAATACGGGGTCGGCGCGGCACTCAAGGGCATCGGCGAGGGTGCCGCGCAGGGTGGCGGCGGCGGCACAGCGGCGCTCGGCGTGGGGATGGGGCTCGGTGGCATTGTCGCCGGCATCGGCGCCGTCTCCCCGGGCGGCTCGTTCGGCGGCGCCAGTGGCGGCGGCGCACCCTCACCCGGGGGGGCAGGCCCCGCCGGCGGGGGCGCCACGGTCAGCTGCGGCAACTGTCATACGCCCAATCCTGCGGGAGCCAAGTTCTGCTCCAGCTGCGGTACTTCGCTGGCGCCGCCCAAGACGGCCCACTGCACCCAGTGCGGCAATGCCGTGGCCGCAGACGCCAAGTTCTGCGGCAACGGCGGTGGCGCCGTGGCTTGAGGCGCGGCGGCCCGTGAAGCAGCTGCTGTTGCGCGCCGCATTGGCGGCGGTCGCATTCGGCGCCGCGCCGAGCGTATTTGGCCGCGCGGGCGGCGGTGGCCACGGAGGCGGCTACAGCGGCGGCGGCGGCCATTCGGGCGGCGGCTTCTCGGGCGGGCATGGTGGTGGCGGTGGCGGCTCATCATTCGGCGGGCTGTTCGTCCTGATCATCATTGTCCTGATCATCTGGTATCTGTATCGACGCGGTGCCCGCAACCGCGGGCCGGGGGAGAGCCCGGCCCCGCCAATGAATGCGGCGGCGCGTGAGATCGTCGGCGCGCTGCTCGGTGCCACAGCCGGCGGCGTGCTGGCGGGAGACCGCACGGGCAACGCGCCCGTGGCGCCCGCCGAACTCACGGCAGCGGTCGGCGCCATCCGCGCGCGCGATGCCAACTTCGATATGGAGACCTTCCTGCAGCGGGCCGAGATGACTTTCTATCTCGTCAAGCGCGCGATCAGCAGCAATGACAGTGCGGCGCTGCGGCCGTATCTGAATGATGCGCTGTTTGCACAGATCTCGCAGATGCTGGCGCAGCGCCAAGCGCAGCACCGGCACGACCTGCTCGAGAGTCTGAACGTACGCGCAGTGCATGTGATCCACGCCGATATCAACCAGCAGCAGCAAAGCCTGCTGGTGCATTTCGACCTGGTTTATCGCGGCAAGACGCTGGATGACTCCCAGCACGTACTGGCCGATGAAGGTCAGGATACGCGCCATGGCGAGCGCTGGACGTTCGTACGCGCCGCGGCCGCCGTGACGCCCGCTGCCGGTGGCGTCACGGCCTCGCGCTGCCCCGCCTGCGGCGCGGAACTGCGTCTGAATCTAGACGGCAGCTGTGCCCATTGCCGCG
>Ga0182024_10004732_pt1 | contig 31006 bp, 26 predicted proteins | sample P32metaG_FD_120480 | JGI IMG/M metagenome (GOLD analysis project Ga0182024, IMG submission 120480) | Permafrost microbial communities from Stordalen Mire, Sweden - P3-2 metaG (Illumina Assembly) | ecosystem: Environmental > Terrestrial > Soil > Wetlands > Permafrost | place: Sweden: Stordalen... | reverse complement strand
GAACCGGCTGTCGGGTGACCAGAAGGGGTAAGTCGCGCCCCCCGTTTCAGGCAAAGGTCGGGCTGCGAGCGAATCCAGGTCACGCACCCAAAGCGAGCGTTGGCCGCCCAGAGTGGCCACAAAAGCCAGGCGGCGGCCATCGGGCGAAACGGTCGGAAGGCCGAGCGGGCTGAACGCCGCTTTTTCTGGAGGCGGCACAAAGAGTTTGAGAACGCGCGTTTCCCGGCTGGCGCCGTGGAAATAGAGGAATGCCGACAGCAACGCGCCCAGCGCGAGAACCGCTGTTGCAGCGATCCAGGTCCATCGGCGCTGGACTGGATTGGCTGGAATGGGCGGTGGTTGTTCCAGCGCCCAGTTCAGCGCGGCCTTGAGATCGCGGGCGGTCTGAAACCGCTGGTCGGGATCTTTTGCGAGCGACCGCCTAACGATTCGACCGAGTGGCAGCGCCGTGTCGAGCTTCGGCGGCTCCCGTTCGAGAATCGCCGCGATCACGCTCGCCGAGTTCTTCCCTTCGAACGCGCGCTTGCCCGACAACATTTCGTACAGCACGCAGCCGAACGAGAACAGATCGCTGCGCGGGTCGGCTTCCTTGCCCTGCAACTGCTCCGGTGACATGTATTGCAACGTGCCGATGATTTGGTCCTGATCGGTGAGCGCCTTGGTGGGCTCATCTTCGCCCAGACGAATCGCCTGCTTGGCCAGGCCAAAGTCGAGTAGCTTGATACCTTGCTTGGTGACCAGGATGTTGGCCGGCTTCAGGTCCCGGTGAGTGATGCCCTTGCGGTGCGCGGCATCCAGCGCGTCAAGAATCTGGCCTGAGTACTCGACCGCCTTCTCCACCGACAGCGGCCCTTTGAGCGGAGTGCCCTCGATGTACTCCATCACCAAGTAGTTGGGGCCGACGTCGTAAAGAGTACAGATGTTGGGATGGTTCAGTGCAGCAACCGCACGCGCCTCACGCTCGAAACGTTCGCTGAATTGTTCCGCGGAAATCTTGATGGCGACGTCACGGCCAAGGCGGGTATCGCGCGCCTTCCAGACTTCACCCATACCTCCGCGACCAATTGGCGCAACTATCTCGTACGGGCCAAGTTTGCTTCCCGCCGAGATAGACATGGCAGTATTTGCTCGATTGTACCGCGCTGGTAATTGTCTGCAATGCCGGTATCGAAAGCGCCTGGTGGCCTGCGGAGCATGTCCCCAACGCACACGGTGCTGTTTCGATCGTGCCTGGGCTACAATTAGTGGAACCGGCGAACCCCATGTCCATTGCTGCTGGAGAGCGCCTCGGGCCGTACGAAATCATCGCGCCCATTGGCAAAGGTGGCATGGGCGAGGTTTACCGCGCTCGTGACACGCGCCTAAAGCGTGACGTGGCAATCAAGGTTTCCGCCGAACACTTCACCGAGCGATTCGAACACGAAGCGCAGGCCATTGCGGCGCTGAATCATCCGAACATCTGCCACCTCTACGACGTTGGACCCAACTATCTCGTGATGGAGATGGTCGAAGGGCCGACACTGGCGGACCGCATTAAAGAAGGCGCGATTCCGCTGGATGAAGCATTGAACATCGCCCGGCAAGTTGCCGATGGACTCGAAGCCGCTCACGAGAAAGGAATCACGCACAGAGACCTGAAGCCGGGCAACATCAAGATTCGGCCCGACGGAACTGTGAAGGTGCTCGACTTCGGCCTCGCCAAGATGGGTGGCACACCCACCGCGCACGCCGACGAATCTCCCACGCTCACCATCGGCCAGACTGAGGCGGGTATGATTCTGGGCACGGCGTCCTACATGTCGCCGGAACAAGCCAAAGGCAAACCGGTAGACCAGCGAGCCGATATCTACGCATTCGGCGCTGTTCTCTACGAGATGGTCACCGGCCAGCGGCTGCATCGCGGCGAGACCACGACCGAAGTGCTCGCTTCAGTCATAAAGGAAGAGCCGCAGTGGGACAAGGTGCCGGTGCGCATGCAGAAGCTATTACGGCGTTGTCTGGAAAAAGATCCGCAGAAACGGCTGCGTCACATCGGCGACGTGATGGCGCTGGTGGATGACGCACCGGCCGCGCGCGTTTCAGCACCGGCAAAGCGGACCTGGTTCTGGCTCGCCGCGGGTGTGGCAGCTCTGGGCGTTGCTACGGCAGCAGTCTGGGTTCTGAAGCCGAAGCCCGAGCAGCCCATGCTCCAACTGGAGATCACACCGCCCGAGGGGGTTAAATTTCAAGCCGTACTCACGCCCTTTGCACTTTCACCGGACGGACGAAAGCTGGTTTTCGTCGGCACCGGGAAAGACGGGAAGCGGATGCTATGGCTCCGATCCATTGACTCAGGTACAGCGGTTGCTCTAGCGGGTACCGAGAACGCGGAACTGCCATTTTGGTCCCCGGACAGCCGGTCCGTGGGCTTCTCTGCCGGCGGCGAACTCCAAAGGGTGGACGTCACTGGCGGAAGTCAACCCCAGGTGATCTGCGAGATTCAGGGCAGCGCCGGCGCAACGTGGGGATCGAGCGGCGTCATCGTGTTCGATCAGGGCAACAAGCCGCTCCAGCGGGTCGCGGCGGCGGGCGGGACGCCCACCCCCATCTTTCCGTTGGATTCGGCCCGCGGGGAGACGGGCCATGTGGCTCCGTACTTCCTTCCAGACGGCCAGCATTTCGTTTATGGCACCTTCGGGAAAACTCACGATGGTAAGTTCGGCTCTCTCGACGGCAAGGCGAACCGCGTCATCATCCGTAACCCGGTCCCGACGTATGCGCCCAATCCTCGGGGCGGCGGGTGGATTCTCTATAACGTGCGCGGCCAACTTTCGGCCCGTCCGTTCGATCCCGTCAGGGGTGAGTTCACCGGCCAACCTAGAGCGATTGCTGAGGGCGTCGGCACCGGACGTTGGTGGTCAGCCTCGACGAATGGGCTTCTTGCGTTCCGGCAGAACTTCGGCACACAATATCAACTCGCATGGTTCGGCCGCGACGGTCGAGTGCTCGGCACTGCGGGGGACCTGGGTCAACTGTCCGCGCCGCGCATTTCGCCGGATCAGAAGACCATTGCCTTCACCCGCACGAGCGAGCAGAACAGGGACGTCTGGACGTTTGATGTAGCCCGCAACACCGCCGCGCGATTCACGTTCGAGCCGGGTGGTGACGAGTTCCCCGTCTGGTCCTCGGACGGCAAGAACATAATTTATGAGTCCCAGAGGAACAGTGCATCGCTGCTCGTCGAACGTCCGGCGAACGGGGTTGGCGCGGAAACAATTCTTTCGACTCAAACGGGGCTGAGTCCTTCCGGTGTCTCCCGCGACGGACATTGGCTGGTGGTCATCGAAGCAAGCTCGAATCACAGCGTCATTATGATTCGCTCCCGCGAGGACGCGAACAAAGTTGTCCGCATCCAGGGACATGAGACGGAGCTGGACGGCTCCATTTCACCGGATGGTCGATGGCTGCTTTACTCCACCATCCCATCCAGCCGCCGTGAGGTTCTGGTGCAATCCGTCCCCAAGGAAGCGGGCGGATCCGCAAAAGCAGTGGGAAAATGGCAAGTCTCGAACGCTGGAGGCAGCCAGCCCATGTGGCGCGGCGATGGCAAAGAGATTTTTTTCCTGGCGCCCGATGGCATGATGATGGCGGTGCGGGTCGAATCCGGCGAAAACTTCTTCCGTTCTGGCGCATCCAAGCCGCTGTTCCAGACTCGCCTGGAGTTTGCCCCTCGTATAAACTCCGAAGGATTATACATGCGCCAGTATGACGTCACGCCGGACGGCCAGCGATTTCTGCTCAACCAGCACGTCGCGGATGCCAGCGACGCGCCCATCACGGTGATCGTCAACTGGCCGAAGCTGTTACAGAAATAGCTCCGCTGCTGCGCCAGTGCCGAATTGGAGCTTTCTTCAGCTCCAGCGGGCTGCATGCGTCATTGATTGAGCCTGGAGGACCGCTTGGCCAATCCGTACATCCCGTACCCCTATTACTCCTCAATCTTCCCTCCGAATTCATTTGCGTGTTTTTCTGGCCTCGGAGGCGTTCATTTCAATGCAACCAACTCCGCAAGCCTATTGGGATACGCGGCGCAAGGAGGTCCAGGTTGTCTGGGGCATCGGCGGTCGGCGACGCCATTTCCGGCTGCCACCACATCCGGCCAACCTCGATGTGCTCAGCGTTGAGGCGATCAACGACAACGAACTTGCGATTTACTATGGCCGTGAAGGTGGTCGGCCGCAGTGGGTCCAAGTCGTCGGCATCATGTCCGGCGGCGTGCACCTGAGCACCAACTGGCAGGCGTATCTAACCGGCGTGGCGCGGCGGATGCAGCAGGAGCAGAGCCTGGTGCGACTTGGGCAACAGCAGCAGAGCCTGGTGCGCCTTGCGCAGCAGCAACGTCGGAGCGAACAGCAGGAGCGCGACCGGCAGCGCAGAGAAGCGGAAGCGCGGGCAAGGGAGCAGCGCGAACAGGCAAACCGCGCACTGGCAGTGCGACCAAGGGCAGAGGCTCCGAGTGTTCGCTGCGCTGTGCCAAGCCGAACAGACGCGCAACCCGGTTTGCTGGCGAGGCGCGAATTTATTGAATCGAGATCGACAGGCGGCTATTACAACGAGGATGACTTCGAGTGCGATGATTGCGGCGGGTCTGTTCCGCGTCATTACGCCATTACATACGATGTCATGCCGAAGCCGCGCCGGACTAACCGCACTGGCTGGACCTGGTTGGGTGGCCTGCTGGCATTCATCGCTGGTCTGGTTGGCCTGGTGTTGAGTGCTGCCGCGCCAACCAGTGGGCCAATGCCGATCGCCGAAGCGTTCGCCGTGCTGTCCACAATCTTCGTCGCACTCTTCGGCTTGATCGGGATAATTTGGCCTCGCATCGGCGGCGTCGCTGTTCTGCTGTTCGGGATACTCGGTACCGGATTGAGTGGAAGCACTGGCCCGAGGGCGGCGATGATTACGGCGTTCGTCGGTGGCCTGAAGCTGTGGTTCGGTCGGCGGAATCATGCGCGGTACGGGACGATGCGGAAACTGGTCCGGGTGACGGTGCTAGCTGGCGTGTCGGCTCTGACGATCGCAGAACATATCCCGACCAGGCATACGGCACCGGGAAATACTGCGGCTACTTCGCCGGTCCGGAATCGGCGTACTCAACGGGCGCGGCGGGAAGTATCTGCGACGACTACGAAGGCAATCGACGGGAAATAGTCTCCGAGGCTCTCCGTTGCGCCGCCAGGACCGGTAGCTATTTCGAGGCTTCGCCTCTGACCAGAGGCGAACGGAAAGGGTCGGAGTGGCATTCGTAATACTATTCGGCGTTCGGCAGCGCCTTGGAAGAGGTAGATCCCACCCCCTTGGAATGGGCGGGAGGGAATTAGCGACCCTCCATTCTTGCCGGTATCCCGAGGATGAGGGTGCATCAGTTTCAATCAGTGGGATGGCGACTTCTCCCTCATGTGGCGGCCGTTTCTATCCATCCCCGTGTCGACTATCGGATCGACCGCGTGAAGACTCGCATGCCCGCACGTCGCTAGCGACGCCGTTATGCAAAACTAAGCGTGCGTTGGCGACATCAACGCGCGGTCAAGATAGCATCATGCATTTAAGACCCGCGCTGCTGCACCGGTTTCTCCAGCGGTTCATAATGTGAGAGTTGCTCAACACTTATGCCGAATCCGGATCAATCCGAAAAGATCGCTTTTGATTACGCGTGGAACTACTTTTCTCTCCATGCCGGCCAGAGGATGCAAGCCGTTAATTTCTTCCTAGTCGCAGCCTCGTTTCTCGTTGGCGCTTATGTAGCCGCCATGGGCGGAAACCGTCCGGGCCTCGCAGCCGGGATCTCAACAGTCGGCGCTGTATCTAGTTTCGTTTTCTTTCGAATCGAACGGCGCGTCCGGGAACTTCTGCATGCAGCGGAAGCAGCTCTTTCCCCGATTGAAGCACGCATTGCGTCTGAGACTGCGAATCCATCGCTTCGAATCTTGGAACGTGCCGAGAAAATGGCACCTGACGCTTGGAAGTACTCGAAGGTATTTCGAATTCTTTACTCTGCTATTGGCGTCGGATTTTTCGCGGCCGCCATCTATGCGGCGGGCACTCAAGCCGCGTTGACGCCAAACCCGACGACCATGTTCCCCCTCGTCTTACGGTTAGCTTGTGGAATCATGCTATTACTCTTCGCATTTGAGAGCATTTCTACCACCGGCGAGCAGCGCAAGAAATTGGAAGCATATTGGATTTCTTGGATCATGCCTCTACTTGGAGCGGCAGCGGCAATTACGGGCATCGCAGTGTTGTTTCGTTTGGGCTTCTGGGGAATTTAGATGATGCCCGGCGGCCAAATAGAATCTTCAGTTTTTGTTGTCGCCGGAGCTCGACAGTTCTCGTTGGGGGCTGAGCTGGTCGATCAGCTTGCGAACTTGGCTCCTCTCTCGACCATTCTGGCGATCGATCTCGAGCCGCTGAATCCGTCAGCAGAAAACGTTTTAGTCCGCCGTTTCAACCTCAATCCGTTCGATGAGCAACGCGGATTCCAAGCGTGGAGTGCGGAATTGCACGAAATGTTGCATTTGCCGAAACGGAGCGACAGCTCTCAACGCCCTGTTCGCGCCCTGTTCCTTGGCGCCGGAAAGTACCAAGTCGGAAGATATGAATGCAGTACGGCTGAAGAGCGTGCGGCCGTGCTTGGATGTAACGTCGCTGGGAAGTGGGAGGTGCTGCACGCGGTAATGCGACTGAACGCTGACCTTGGATTCGACAACGCGCAGGAGCTGGACATCTTCGATGTTGGTTCATTTCATGCTGTGCGCCATTCCTCTTATCGCGCGCTTTACAACCCGACGAAAGCCGCGGGACTGGAACTCTGCAGAGTACTCCTAAGCGGCTCAGAAGTACGGCGTGCCGTTCATCTCGCACCCGGTCCCATCGATACCCCCATGCTGCATTGGAATCACTGGGTACTTAAGGAGCACGGCGATCCGGGATTCCTAACCTTGGTGAAAGACCGTTGCCCATCCCTGTATCGATCCGTCTTTAGAGAGGGAGACTGGGCAGCTCTTGCTGCTGCCCAGCGCGAATTGCGGTTTGAGGACGAAACCGTACGAGACGTATTCGGGCGTTACGTGCACCGACGCGCCGTGCTCGCTCAAACCGAGGAGGGCATCACGAGCCCCGAAATCTTCGCGGAATATATTGCGAATCAAATGCTGGGGGCGAGAACAGGCGAATCAAGCATTGTCGAAGTTTCATCACCACACGGCCACTTCCGAGTCAGCAATCGAGCATTCTAAGAATATCGGTCTGATACGCGGCACTATTATCGCTAGCCCTGGGCCACTGACACGTCCCTAAATCGCGCATGCGCGACTCACGCCAGTGTGATCAAGCCCGGGATGTCCGATATCTTCGCATTCTTCGCCCACACCAAGGGGGCATCGCGTTGAGACTGCAGCGGGCGAAGGGCTACTTGAAAAGGGCAAAAACGGCAATGTGGGAGGTTCCATCCGTCAACTCGACGGTAAACGCCCGACTTGTGAAACTGTGCCGGTCGCCACGAGTCAGGCAACTGCATGATAGACCTTATGTAGGTTCAGTGGCCCGGCCGTTCTTCTGGCCTGACCTCAATTTGCACTGGAAAAGTAGGCGGACAACTTGGCACGTTGATAATGGAAGCAGGTGAAACTGCGGGTCGAGTGTTATGCGGGTGCGAAAGCCGACGAGCGACCGGTGCGTTTTCAACTCGGCGAGCGCGACTACATGGTTGAAGAAATCCTCGACCGTTGGTACGGTCCGAATGATGAATTTTTCAAACTCCGGACCGACGATGGCAACCTCTATATCCTCCGGCGCAGTATCTCCGTCTACGAGTGGCACTTGGAATCGTTTCGGTCAGTAACCGACTAGCGAGGAATCACCTAAGGCACCGGGAGACTCTTGGGATGATTCAGCATATCAGCGCAGTCACGTTTGCGGTCCGCAGCATGTCGTTCTCCGTGGAGTTTTATAGGAAGCTTGGATTTGAATTGGTATACGGTGGCGACGATGCTGCATTCAGCACCCTGAAGGTAGGTGGAGCTTTCGTGAATCTGTCGACGAGCCCAGGATATGAATCCAGATGGTGGGGCCGAGTCATTTTCCGCGTCAGTGATGTTGACGAGTACCACCGGACACTGCTGGCACGCGGCCTGGTCTTCGATGCGCCGCAAAATGCCCCATGGGGCGAGCGGTTCTTTCACGTCACCGATCCGGACGGCCACGAACTTAGCTTTGCCGAGCCATTGCCAAGTGCAGGCAGGTAGTCCCGGTATTCTAGACCGATGATTTGACGGAGACGGTCTTCGAGCCTTTCCGTTGCGCTGATGGGCCGGTTGCCATTTCCAGGCTTCCCCAACAATCGGAACGCAACCGGGAGCCTCGAAGAGGCATTCGGAATATATTTGGCGTGCCAACGGAAATTATCCAATCCTATGAGAACGGTCAAGGAGCGGGCCGGCTGGAGACCCCATTCTTTCTCCTGGCTGATTTACTTCTACTGGGCTGTAACACCGCCGCCCGGACATTAGGACTCGGCCAGGGCAGTAACTCTTCGAGTCGGCGACAAAACATACTTACAGTTGTACTCAGCTGCTTGTGTGATTGCGCCTTATTGCGTCGACGTGACTGATTCAGGCCTCGATGATGGCGGCGGCTGCAAATCTTTCAAATCTACCTTATTCACGTCGTTGAAGATCTTTGCGAAGGCTTGGACCGCATTCTTGAGCGCGCTCTCCGGTACCTTATCGGGCGTGTCTGCATCGCAGTGATAGTAGACACCCTTGTTATGCAGATAGAAAGACGGAGCATCGAACTGAACCCTCGCCAGTTGTCCCGCCGAGCCCGCTCCCGCGATCTGCGTGGGCACACCAAAGGTCGCATAGCCATCCACGACGATATGAGCCAGACGGTCGCTGCCGTACACGCCCCACCAGGATGGCCCGTAGCTGTTGGTTGGAACCAATGTGGGCTCGATATTGCTGCCCCACGGACGATCCCAAACTGGATTGGTGACGGCCACGTGCTCAGCATTGGCGAGAACGGCGGTCTTGGCAAAGATCGATTTGAAATTCTCATGCATCCACGTCCCACCGCGATCGCCGCCGTGGTGATCGGGCAGCGCAACGAAATACATCGTCCTGCGGCGTTTTTCCATTGGCATTTTCGCAAAATACTCGGCCGTACCGAGCAGAGCTGCGGTTCCAGCCCCATCATCGAGGGCTCCGTCAAAGTAGCCGTCGACGTGGGCAATCATGACGAGGTTCTCATCGGTCGTTCCCGCGAGCTTACCGATGACGATGTCTTCTTTCAAGTCCGGATAACGCTGGACGTCCCAGCGTAAGTGCGTTTTGAGGCCGGAACCATTGGCGGCTGCGGTAAGTTCCTCGACCGCATGACCATCATCGTCACCGATGGTGAACATAGGTATCTTAATGTCCCTCACTCTGCCGCCCTCCATGTGGCTGACATAGTGCATGTTGCCTGGAATCGCGATGTCGATGATGATCGCCTTCGCGCCAGCGCGCTGAGCTCGTCCCACAGAGCCCATCCACATGGCCGATTGGATCAGGTCGCTTGGCGTTGGGATGCTGTAGATGACCACGGCTTTACCGCGCACATCTTTCCCGATGTAGTCCGCCGGTTGGCCGAGGCCGACCCACACGGTGTCCAGCTGTTCATCACCCTGGGGGGACGCCGCGTAGTTAGCGAAATCGATGATCGGCTGCGAGCTCTCGAGCTTCAGCGTCTTGCCGTTGGATGAAACGGTGATTTCCCAAGACTTGGGGAGATCCTGCGGGTCCGGGATGGTCACGGTCTCGGTGGGCACGCCGATTTGCCTGAACTTCTCTTTGACCCAATTCTGTGATTCGGTCCCGGATGACATTCCAGGGATGCGTCCCCACCACTGATTTCCGGCATCTCGGTATCTGCGGGAGATAGCTGCCAGTTCCTCAATGTAAGCATGGAGGCGATGCCCATCGATCGCGTCGTAAGACTTGTCGATATTCGGCCCCAGCGGCCAATCGAGCGGACGCGCGGGAACGGTTGAAAGTTTTCCCTTGGCGGCTGGACGTGCTGCCGCCTCTTGTGCACGGGAGGTGTCTGCAGTGAAGAACTCGATTCCGCAGAACAAGGCGATGATGGAAACGCAACTCAAAACAGTGAATTCTTCGCGATTTCTGTGTGACATTCGATGCCTCCGTTAATCGTGCTGAAGATCATTTCTTTAAAGGTTTACTTAAGTATCGTACGCTTCCTCTCCCCGTAGCGCAACGAATCGACAAGTGTTTGAGATTTCAGACCGAACCAAAATGGAGGAACTCTGAAATGAATTCCCGCCTCCGTAACTACGGTCTCACTGCAGCAGCAATTCGGAGTCTCGTTCTTGGCGCCGATGTGCGTTGTTGCGCAAGCGAATTTTTCTGGACAATCCGATAGCCCGTCTCGCTCCGCGGTCGAAGCTGCGATCAAGGCCGCCGCGGTAAAACCTACGCCCCGCGCAGCCGATGGGTCCACATGAGCTGCCTATGAGCGCGTATCAGGATTCGGAGGGTAACTTCTATATGGACGCGCCCGCCGCTTTGGAAATTCGACTACTCTGCTGGAATTCCTTGTTAACAATGCCGGCATGCTTATCTCCTAAAGCTACCGCGGTGAGCGATTGGACTTGCAGTGACCGCTAGCAGCCTTCTTCCAAGAGCACAGCAAAACCCCAAAACGGCTGCACCTCGGCTCCCTTCGTCTTGGCTCAGCTAAAGGCCTGTTCAAACTGCGTCCTTTGTTGGTTGGATCCCGCAGCGATTAAAATACGTATTTCACGGCGAACTGCAAGACCCTGTAGGGCGCGGTGGTTGCCGATGGCGGCGTTGCATCGGTGGTGATCACACCGAATGTGCTAGTGCCGACGGTAAGTCCAGGATTTCCAGGCCGAAAGCTATTCGTGACGTTGAACATCTCAAACCGAGCGACTAGTGTCTGACCCTCACGAATCCGGAACTCTCGTGAAACCGCCTGGTCCCACTGCCAGAATCCCGGGCCGAGAATGCTGCCAACGCCCAGGTTCCCGAACGTTCCCAGAGTTGGCGCCGCGAATGCAGCCGGGTTCAGCCAGCTATCGCAGAACGTAGCGGTGGAACATGCCTGGCCCCGCGTAGGCGAAGCCGTATTCGTCAGCAGCACATTGGGACGTTGCGTCGAGGTAGTTCCGCCAAAGCCTGTGGCCGGGTCAGTAACCGTACTTGTTAAGGCAGTAAGAGGGGCGCCTGAGCGCACTACGAAAGTCGACGCGAAGGTCCACCCGCTCGCTACCAGGCGCGTCAGCTTATTCGAGAACTGCGGCGTTAGATAAACCAGCGTGATGTTGGCCACTTGACGGCGGTCTTGCACGCAATCGCCAACGTCCAGGTCCCGGTCCGCCGGACCGATATTCTGCCCATACCCTTGATGAATGTAGTTCGCGCCAGGATTCAAGGCGTTGTTCACCGAGGGGATCGGCAGACCGATGCAGTGGGACCAGGTGTAATTCGCGTTCAGGTTAAACTGCTGCCCCAGCCGCCACGTCGTCGTCAGCAACATACCGTTATAGACCTGCGTTCCCCCGTCATCGTATGACGTGATGTTTCCCAAGGGAGGCGCTCCCTGGCTCGCCAGATTCAACACTCTCCGTTGAGTTATGTTGCTCGACTGCGTGCATGCACCAGCCGCAGTAAGCCCGTACTGTCCGGCGACGCAGTTGCCCGGGATGTAGAGGGCCGGATTGAGCTCGACGGCACTCAAAGTGTGGATGATGTGAGTACCGAGATAGGTCCCGGATACGAACCATGTCGGTGTCACTTGCCGCTGAACACCGAAGTTCCAAGAATACTGTTCATTCGTTTTAAAATTCGCCGGTAACGGAAGAAATGCTGGCGGGCAGCTGGAGGCCAAGCATGGGATTGCGGCAGGGCTCGGGTAGACCGGATTGGCCCGATTGTAAGAATAAGGGAATGGATCTCCATTCGGATATGGATTGTCGAGCTTCACGCTGGTTAAGACGACGTTCGCGCGGAATGGAAACGCCGACTCTTCATTCAGGAGGATAGTCCATGGCGTGAAGTCGTGGGCGATCGCGCCGCCCATCCGGATCGCAGTCTTCCCGTCTCCAAACGGATCCCACGCGAATCCGATGCGCGGGTCGAAGTACCCCCAGCGAGAATCGACGCCGGACGTGCCTGGAAATCCGGGATCGCCGGGGAAGGTGAAACCAGGAGGCGCAGTGGGGACGACGGTGCTTCTCTGGCCAGCATAAAACGACCCCAGGCTGAAGTTGTAGATATCTCGCTGCGGAAATGACATGCTGAAGAACGGCTCCCAATTCACGCCGTACGTCATCGTTAACTTCGGCGTGATTTTCCAAGTATCTCCGGCATACAATGCAAGAAAGTTCTGGTTCAGGTTTGTCGGATTGGCATTGGCCTGCCGGAGCTGCGAGACCTGGCCTAGCAAGAAGTCTGCCAAGCCTAGGCCTGTGGTGCTGCCGATCGTAAAGGACCCGCCCGCGAAGGAGTTCCCAACATGCCACTCGATCGCGCGAGTAAATGATCCCCCGAAGGTAAACTGGTGTGATCCACGTATGATCGTGAAATCGTCGTTGGCTCCGAAGCTCTTGGTGTGGGTAAACGCATTGTAGATGAAGCCGCCTATCGAGAACGCGCCGGTAACTGAAATCGGCAAGAAGTTCGGCAGGTAGGTATACATAGGTATGCCGACGGCGGCGGGACCAAATGCATCCGCGCCGGGTTTAAAGGCGCTGACGCGGTTGAAATGCAGCCGTAAGGCGTTAACTACACTCGAGCTCAGCAGGTACGTGTCGCCTAGCGTTACTGAATTGTATGTGTCATTAGAACCTACGCCGCTTGCGGTCAGCACATTGTCCGGCGCGAGCGAGTAAGGAACTGCCAATATATCCTTCTCCAACATGTACCGGGCAAAGAGACTATGTTTGTCACTCAGTTGATAATCGACTCGGCTCACTGCTTGGTGGTTATCCTCACTCAGAGGATTCCCGGTCAGATACTCTCCGCAGGGATTCAGCGCCGGAGGGAGCCGGGCCGAAATCTTCAAAGCCGCCGGGCTCAAAGCGGCTGGACTGATCTGGTTATTGACGAACGAATAGGCTGACCCCGCGGGGGCTTTCAACGTGACCTGGTGGCCCTGGCAAGTAGGAGAGGCGAACGTCGAAAAGTCACCCTCCAGCATCTGCGGCGTGGGAACAAACGTTGCAGTGGCGATGGGCACCTGGCGCACGAAGGTGCTCTGCTCACCGACGAAGAAGAACACCTTGTCCTTCTTGATCGGACCGCCCAGCACGCCGCCGAATTGGTTTCGCTTTAAGCCGTCCGACTGAGTTGCGAAGAAATCGCGAGCGTTTAAGTCATAGTTGCGGAGGAATTCGAACAGATCTCCATGGAAAGCGTTGGTCCCGGATTTCGTGACGGCATTGACTACGGCTCCCGACTTCCCGCTGGTGGTTGCGTCCTGTGCGCTCGTGGAGAGCTTGAACTCTTGCAGCCCATCGGGGAACGGTAGCGGATTACCGCTGCCATCGAAGAAATTCAGGTTCTCAGCCCCATCCAGATTGTACTGGACACCGGACCCGTTACCACCAGCCACCGCGATGCCTACTCCCGTGTTCATGCCAACAGTCCCCACGTCTGTGTAAACTTGGACAGCCGCGCCGCTCAAAGTGATCAAGTCAGTTGGCTGGCGGCCATTGAGCGGCAAGTCAAGGATGCGCTGCGTCTCCACCACCGTTCCGACGCCCGCACTGCGCGTCTCCACCTGGCTCACGTTCGCTTCCACCACAACCTGCTCCGACAAGGAGCCGACCTTTAATGCAGGATTGATTTGCGGATCGCTGTTGACTTGCAGCACGATTCCTTCTTGTACGAACTTGTTGAAGCCTTCCTTCGAGACCTCCAGGCGGTAAGGCCCCAACGGTAAGTTTGAAAGAATATAACTGCCGTCCGGTTCGCTCGTGACAATGCGTATGACACCGGTTTCCGTTTGGGTCGCCTTCACCTCGGCGCCAGGCACTGCCGCGCCGCTCGCGTCCTGAACCACGCCATGCATCTGCGCCGTGGCTCCTCCCTGCGCCCAAGCGAGTGCGCTGGTAAGCAGACAACAGAGACTGATGCTGAGCAAAGTCCTCATGAGACGCCTCCCCCGAACTAAAATGCAGGGAACCATCTTATTCCTCCTGGGATAACAAGTCAATACATAGTGCAATTTGCAATTGTACGGTTGCATCGCAGGCAACATGGGAGGTTACTAATTGCGTAAAATAGGGCACGCCAAGCCCTGAGGGAGGGTCACCAACATGGACCTTAACAAGCGCTGAAAACCAGTTCAAATCTATTTTTGAAGATTTCGGTTCGCTAAGAATTTCGACAACCCGAACCCACTTACTAACTTCATACAACCGGAATCGCTGGATCGCTGTTCACCTGTAGCACGATACCTGTTTGGAAGAAAATCGCAAAACGCTCTTTAGTCGCTCGATCTGGCAAGGACCCGACGGAAGTCTCGCGGCGCCTTTTCAGGCAATCGAGGCTGCTAGCTTCTACTGGTTGCGTCCGACCGAGGCCTCGGACGGCTCAGCCGCTTGGCGCCAGGGACTCAGGCCGAGCAATTTCGCGGGATTCTCTTTAAACATGGTATCGATTTGACGCTCCGTGATACCTCCGGCGCGTAGTTTCTGAGCCATGATTGCCAGGCAATCCGGAGGAAACGGGTTGTTCATGAAGCCACAGTCGGTCGAGGCAATGATGTGTTCAGCCCCGATCTTCCGAACCAGGTCGGCACTCACGCTGTTGTGCCTCATTTCGAGGAACGCACCCAGCTTCACATACTCTTGCAATTGCGTCGGGTTCATGTCTCCCCAACAGTGCGGGCACGTGACTTGCAGACCGACCTTGCGACCTTCGCGCGCGAGGAGGAGATCTTCTTCGCCGGTCGAGTGTCCAGTTCCCAGGGCCAGTCGGCCACTGCTGTCGACTGTGACCATCTTCGCCATCAATCCGATGAGGCGCTTCACTTCCGGCAGCAACTCGTGATCCTTCGAAATGGCGACCAACTTCGGAGAACCGGGCGGCATTAAGAAGGCCCACCGCCGGTTGTACGACTCACGCTGCGCGTCCTCAGAACCTGGCGGTGCGTCACGGGTTTTGTCTGGCCCGCACGGACAAGGAGCATCCATGGTCGGCATCTCAATGATGCGTCCCCATCCGCCCTGAACCTGCGTGAACTCGTCGACCGCTGCGATATTGATGCCGCCGACCGTGAAGTTCAACGGCATCCGGCCAAACACCTCGAGTGTCGGTTCTACGTGGGACCGGATCAGGTACGCTGCGGCCGCCGATGACCCATCCAAGTGCGACTTGAAAACAAACCCACGCATGCCCCGCCGCTTCGCAAGTTTCGCCTCGTCGAACACATCGATCCCCATCTTCTGATCCGTATACCGCGGACCAGGGCCGAGATGCTCATGGATGTCTATGGCTCCCACCAGCGCAGGATCCATTAGGTTCAGATCGACGGGGCCTCTTGTGCCATCGACGCGATCCAGATTGTCGGGGTCTCCCTGAAACGGCGGTTTGTTAGGGGGAGCTTGAGCGGCAGAAAAATTCTTGAAAGCCAGGCCGGCAATAAGTACAGACAGGCAGATCAACACCGTCCGTCCCTTCCGCATCTTACTCAACATAAGTAGGTCCACCTCTAAAGGCGAATTATGCCGCATCTGCACCTTGTGTCGCAAATTGTCGCGGTCATGCTTCGCACCGGTCGCGCTCATGGTAGGCTTTGAGCCATGAGGATATCTTTGGACAAGCTTCCGCTGCTGGCAGCTTTGCTGATGACCGTTTTCGCGACCGCGGCACGGGCAGAGGTGACGCGTATCGACGTGACGTCGCGCGAAGACGTTTTAAACGGGAAGCCCTTCGGTACCGTCGGTCCGTTCGAGCGGATTATCGGCAAAGTATTCTTCGCGGTCGATCCGAAGAATCCCCGCAACCAGATCGTTCCCAACATTGACAAGGCTCCGAGGAACGCCCAAGGCATGGTGGAATTTTCGGCGGACATTTACATCCTCGTGCCGAAAGACCAGGCCAAGGGAAACGGCGTTGCCTTCTTCGAGGTGCCGAACCGCGGGCGCCGGGACCAGATGATCCGGTTCGACCGCGTTTCGCGTGGCGCACCGGCGACATCCGACACGGAGTTCGGCGATGGCTTACTGATGAGGAGTGGCTATACATTGGTGTGGGTTGGCTGGCAATTCAGTCTGGCGCGCAACGGGCAACTGATCGGCATCGATTTGCCGGGTGCACTCGAGAACGGACAACCACTTGCCGGACTCGTAAAGACATCGTTGACAGTGAACAGGGACGCTCCGACCCTCGCGCTGGATCCCGATACGATGCGCTATCCACCCCTCGATCTCGATAGCCCTCGGTCGGGCCTGTCGGTGAGGCAGAACGTGTATGACGCGCCGCACGCGATTCCACGCAACGAATGGCAGTTCGCGAAGGTTCTGAATGGACAGGTGGTTCCAGACGGCACGTCGCTGTACCTGAAGGAGGGGTTCAAGGCGGGCCAAACCTATGAAGTCTCCTATGAGGGAAAAGGGGCGGTTGTCGGCGGGCTTGGGTATACGGCGCTGCGGGACGTCGCATCGGCATTCAAGTACAGGAAGGGATCGTTGGTTTCAGCGAAATATGCCTACGCACTCGGCGAGTCGCAGACCGGACGCCTTGTTCGCGAGTTCATTTACGACGGATTCAACGCGGACGAGCAGGACCGCCGGGCATTCGATCTTGTATGGGCGCACATCGCGGGCGCCGCGCGGGGCGATTTTGTGCAGCCTTTTTCGTTGCCCAACGGCCTCGGCACGTTCACCGGTTCGATGTATCCATATGCCGACGTTCCACAACGAGACGCGGCGACGGGAGCGACAGATGGGATGCTGATGCACATGAGCAAGGAAGTGATTCCGAAGATCGTCTACACTAACGGCGATTGTGAGTATTGGGGAGGTGGCCGCGCTGCCGCATTGGTTCATACCAGTCTTGATGGCGCGAAGGACTTGCGCTTGCCGGACAACGTGCGCGTTTACATGCTCGCAGGCACGCAGCATATTCCCGCATCATTCCCTCCAAAGAAGGGAGCTGCGCAGCAGAAACAAAACCCCAACGACTACACGTGGGCACTGCGCGCCATTCTGATCGGCGTGGACCAGTGGGTGCGGCAAGGCGTCTTGCCGCCGCCGAGCCGGTACCCAAGAATTTCAGATGGCACGCTTGTGCCACACCAAAGTTTCCAGATTCCATTGCTGCCCGCTGTGCAGTCACCGGCGATCATTCCCGGCGGCTACCGCGCCGACCTCGGTGGACCGTCTGCTCCCAGGCTGCCGTTTTTGGTGCCGAAGGTGGATGCGGATGGCAATGACGTCGGCGGCATCCGCTTGCCGGAGATTGCCGTGCCCTTGGCCACTTATACCGGCTGGAATTTCCGTAGTCCGGAGACCGGGGCCCCGACCGAAATCGTTCCCTTGAACGGAGCGTTTGTCCCATTCGCCCGGACGCGCGAGGAACGGGAACAACAGCATGATCCCCGTCCGTCCATCGAAGAGCATTATTCCAGCCGCGAAGCCTACCTTGCAAAGGTGAGGGCGGCCGCGCTGCACCTGGCGAGTGAAAGATATCTTCTGCCCGGAGATGTCGATCCGGTCGTCAGTCACGCAGCTGCAGTGTGGGATTATGTCACCGCACAGGCCCTTGACGGCGATCGGCGTGAATGAAGAGCGATTAGGCCGTCTGCTGCAGAAGCCGCGGACCCGCGTGCACCCGTGCCACGATGCTCCTGCCGAAGCTCTCGCAAGTCTCCCTCTAGCTGCTCGGTCGACAATCTTTCGATCCCGCTGACTATCCAACGTTAAGCGACTTTCCCTATTCATCGAGGCTTTCAGCTATAATTGCGTTCGAGCATTCCAGAGAAGGAGAGGTATACCTGTGCGAATCAGATCATTGCTGATGGCTGTAAGTACGGCGGTTCTCGGGTGCACCCTGTCTGTGCCGCTGTCGGCGCATCATTCCTTTGCAGCGGAGTTTGATGGGACGGCCGTGGTGACGCTGAGGGGCGTCATTACGAAGATTGAGCGGATTAACCCGCACGGTTATATCTATATCGATGTGAAAAGCCCAGACGGATCGGTGGCAAGCTGGGCAGTTGAGACGGGTGCGCCAAACGCCCTGGCGAGGCTGGGCGTCAAGAGGGACAGCCTGCCCGTGGGAAAGGAAGTCGTTATCACCGGCTTTCGCGCAAAAGACGGATCGCGTGCGATCAATGGCAACAAGATCACGCTGCCTGATGGGACGGACTTCATGCTTGGTACGTCAAACGCGGTTTCACCTTATCAAGAAATCCGCGGGGACACGAAGAGTCCTACTACCAAGAAATAAAATCAGGGCGAACGTTGCCTAGTCGCTGGGTCTGCTAGGGGCGGTCTAAGGAGACCCTACAGACGGGGGAATCTGTACATGAAGGGTTATTTCGAGGTGGCAGTAGGTATGGCCGCGTGCGTCGCCGCCGTCGTGGTGGTCGCGACGAGGCCCGTGGTGGCGGCCCAGGCACCGCCTGCCGCTGGGGCCGTGCCATATACGCCGTCGCGGACGGCGGGTGGACAGCCGGACCTGTCGGGCATCTGGCAGTACATCGGCCCCGCCACGTTTGACTTGGAGGATCACTCGCCTAGCATGGGTGTGCCGGCTGGCTATGGTGTCGTGGACGGGGGGCGCATCCCCTATTTGCCCGCCGCATTAAAGCAGCGCGACAAGAACTTTCAAGACCGCGCGACGGCGGACCCGACGGAAGCCTTTTGCTATCGACCTGGTGTACCGCGCATCACGCTAATGCCGTTCCCGTTTCAAATCCTTCAGTTTCCTAATTACACCGAAATCGTCTACGAGTTTCTCGGGGTGAATCGTCAGCTCTTTTTCAAAGGACAACATCCGGATCCGGACATCGACACGTTCTGGATGGGCGACTCACGTGCACACTGGGAGGGCAAGACGCTGGTGGTCGACGTAGCGAATTTCAACGACGAAACTTGGTTTGATGGGGCTGGCAATTTTCACAGCGATGCCCTGCACGTCGTCGAGCGATACACGCGCACCTCACCGGACATCATGACCTACGAAGTGACCATTGAAGACCCGAAGGTTTTCAGCCGTCCGTGGAAAATGCGCGTGCCGCTGTACCGCCGTCAGGAGCCGAATCTTCGCCTGCTCGAGTATCAATGCCACACATACATGGAGGAAGAAGCCGCGAAAGGGCATGCGAAGCTTCCATGGTCCCATCTTCCGTTGGAGGGTGTTCCTCCGTTCGAGGGTGTTCCCGAAAAAAAGTGACGTCACCGCTGGTGTGAGGAGAAACTAGACGAGAAGAAGAGGCATCGTGATGAGAAATCAATATCGACAGTGGACGATGAGAATACTGGCCGCGATACCGCTCGCTTTCACTGCGGCGGCGCAGCAGACTCCGACGCAGCAGGTGGGTCAATCGCCGGCTGCCCCGAGCGGTTTCGGGCAGATCCAGAAGGCACAGGATGCTTGCAAGGGTGTCGCGGTTCGCCACCGAAAACAGCACCTACACGCTCTCCCGGCAAACGTCATCGAGCCGCCACGGACGGCCGAGGGGTGGCCGGACTTCCAGGGGACCTGGAGCTCCGCCGCGTACGCCCTGAATGGCTACCATAGCATAGAAGTCGGCAACGACCCTTCGGGCAACGTCATTCAATGCGAAGACGATAGCAATATCGGGAGTCTTCTGATCGACTCTCCGACCGGAATGATCCCCTACAACCCAGAGGCGCAAAAAAAGAAGATGGAATACCTTGCCGCGATTTACGCTCCGTCGAAACGGATGGACATGGACACTGACACACTTTGTTTCTTTCGTGGGGTGCCTCACGATATGACGGCGGGGATTTTCCGCATCGGGTATGTCCCGGGATTTGTTGTAGTGATGAGTCAAGGTGTCACGTCGCCCACTCGCATCGTCCCCATGGATGGTCGACGGCACCTCCCCGACAGCATCAAATTGATGATGGGGGACTCAGTTGGTCGTTGGCAGGGAAATACGCTCGTTGTCGAGACCACCAACAACTCAGGCGACACGTGGTTCGACAAGCACGGGACGTGGCATAGCGAAGAGATGCGCGTTACTGAACAGTGGACTATGGTCGACCAGAAGACCATGTACTACCAAGCGACCGTCGACGACCCGAAGGTCTTTACGCGACCGTGGTCGCTAGCGATGACATTCAACAAGATGCCAGAAAACAATGCGTTCGTGACACGCGAAGACGCATGCCACGAGGGCGAGAGGTCGGTGGACCGCAGCGTACGGGCGGGACAACGCGCGCTCGCGGCGGGCATCAAGGGGTACCACATTCATGTGAACCTGGAGACCGGGAAGGCCATCAATCCTGAAGAGCAGAAGTACCTGGATGAATCGGGCCAACCCCGCGGCCTCTCGTACGCGCCGATGATCAAATGAGCACGCCTGAGGGCACTGTCAGCATCGCATAAGAGCTAGTTTTGCCGATGAGCGTAGAGTGTTCGCGACGAATCACCTTTGGCATAAAAGTGGTTTCTGGGGATGCGGTGGGCACGTTTAACCGGCAAAGGCGAAGCGAGAATTTCGGCTAAAACACTGAGGCAAAATGAAAAGACTTCTAACCGTAGTCGTAGCTGCTTTCGCTGTGCCGCTCGCGGCACAGTGGCTGAACTACCCAACTCCCGGTCTCCCGCGAACACCTGATGGCAAGCCGAATCTTTCCGCTCCGGCGCCACGCACGGCTGATGGCAAACCAGATCTCTCTGGCGTCTGGTGCTCCCCGGCGGCTTGCGATGACAACACTCCTCGGGAGTTCCTCAACATTGGCTGGAGCCTCAAGGACGGGCTTGCCCTATCAACCCGGGATGTCAGACTTAGCGAAGACCCGAAGGACACCACCCAAAACCGACGAGCCCCTTACGCGCTGTCTGCCGATCGGGATAGTGGAACGATACACCCATAATGAGATGAAGAAAATCGTCCAAACTCCGGGGTTGGTTTTGATTCTCAATGAGTACAATAAGACTTACCGACAGATCTTCACCGACGGCCGACCTCTGCCAAAGGACCCGCAACCCGCCTGGGATGGTTACTCGATTGGGAAATGGGACGGGGACACACTGGTGGTCGAGACAACCGGTTTTCGGGACGGCATTTGGCTGGACGCATTTGGCGATCCTTTGACCGATGCCGCTAAGGTGACGGAGCGGTTCCACCGCGTCGATTACGGTCATTTAGAGATCGAGCTCACCGTAGATGATCCCAAGGCGTACACGAAGCCGTGGACGATCAAGCTGCCGCAGCTCCTCGCGATCAATACCGATCTGCTGGATTATATTTGTCTGGAAAACGAGAAGGACTTACGGCATTTGGTGAAGTGAGAATCGCTGAAATCGACGACCACGTCAGAGGCTTTGCAATCATCGTTGATCTACGGGCCTGTTGTTTTTTTTCTTCATTTCACAGGCAAGCCGTGCGATTCCACTTCGACCCTTCGGGTCGTTTGTTGAACGAATGCAATGGGCGCTGTCGGCCAGATCGTTCAGACTCCGAAATTCGTGATCATGCTGACCGAAACCTATCACGGTTTTCAGATCATTCCCTTTGATGGAAGAGCGCATCGCGATGAAGTTCCTGCTTCCTGGCGCGGAGACGCGGTGGGACGTTGGGAGGGAGACACCTTTGTCGTCGACAAGACGAACTTAACCGACAACACCTGGATCTCCGCCGAAGGCCATGTATCGTTCCATTCGGATGCCCTGCATATCATGGAACGCTACCGGCGCGTGGACGCCAAAACGCTCGAAATCGAGGCGACGCTAGAAGATTTGAGAGCCTCCAAGGTAAATGCAGTGCAGTGATCTACAAGCTCAGCAAACCTGTGCATCGGTGTCCGTACCTCGACACTAACGTAGCAAGCTGAGCCAACAACGGAGCTCGGCGCTGTTGACGAACGATTCGATCTTAGAACATTTTAACGAACTCCTATTTGATTTGGAAGCGAAAGTATTTTGCGGCTAGCAACCGCGGCAGAGGCGGCTTCGGGTTCGTTCTCGACATACACTGCACGGAACGAGCCACGTCAGTTCGTCAACCGCAAGCGTTCAGCGCGAACTTTGTGACCGCGGTCGATGTGCCATCGAAAAGGGAGGACATCCAGACTTTTACAGAACGATGAGATCGCTGAACTCCGTTAGACGCCCAATCTCGACGTCGCAATGTATAACTTTGTTTATGGGGTGAGGAGGAAACCAACAAAACCGATGTTCGTTCTGGTATGCATATCGGAAATGTTTGCAAAACGCCACGGGTACCGTGAGCGAGCGTGACAATAAAGGATCGATATACTCGACAGCCGAATAGCGCAGTGTTGTACCACTTAATTTTTGCAAACTGGCTTTCTGGAGCATCCCGCTGAAGCGCGCCCTGTCTCTGATGACTACACAGGAATCGGCATCGTAGTCGATGAATAGGCGCGGCACTAAAGAATTGCTGAGACAGTAGAGCCAGTAATCGGATTCCAACTGAAGCTTGACATCAACTCTTTGATGGGGAAGGTCAACAGGTACATCCTGCGGGTTGCTCACGAAGGTGATGAGATCTTCGCGCGACAGGTCAAGCGACGCCTCAATCGCCAATTCATCATCCTTAACGGCTTCATTGTGAAACGTGGCCGCAAAATAGGTGGCAGGCTGGATGCGGAGTGCGCCACAGCTATATAGCGATTCCATGTATTCCCGTTTACCGAACTTGATAAAGACATTGCTGAGATCAGATCCAAGTGATTCCAATCGTCTAGCTGCTTTTCGGGCAAGCTCGGACGCAAAGTTGGGAATTTTGCTTTTGCTCACATAGGGGCCAGCTGCCTGGAGCCCAGCGGGATATGGGCCGAACCGTAATACGAATTCCTCAAGCATGTGGGTCGTTTTTTCCATCCACATTGTGGACTCGTTTGAAATCTCGTTTGGTTTGATTTCGCTGGGACTAAAGCCAATACCGTTAGGAGTGACGGTGAGCAAGTTTAAAAGGAGATCACAGAAACGCCGACTCAACTCCGCGTACGAAAGATGGCGCGCGTACCGGTCGCGACGGTATCGAAGACGCCACACGTCGCTCCGCGCCATACGCTGCTCAGTCATGCCGGCCCATAGTATAGGATCCGTTAGATAACAATCCGCTCGACCTCATCGAGCGAAATCTCATCCGTGCGGCGATCGTAGAGCTTGGTCGTGCGCGGCGACGAATGGTTGGCAATCTGCTGCGCGTGTTCAAGCGCCTGCCGTTTTTCAGATAGGCCGTAAACAGCGTAGGCAGGACGGGCGAGGCAGGTGAGGGGGCGAATTCATTGCTCATAAACGAACGATCAATAGAATGCCGGCCATACACGTAAAGACGACGAAATCGACTTCGGAGGCCAGAAGGGTGAACGGCTCGACCATTCCATGCCGGAAATGGTTATTCGCCAGGTCGTACAATTTCTGGAGAACGCTTATTGTTGCGGCAACGGGCCGCTGCTGTCGGCGCATTTCGTTGAGCACATCCCCGAAAGTTCCGGTTGGCATGTTAAATACCGTTTTGCCGACTGACTCCAAGGAATCCATGGCATTTCTGCAAGCATCCCGAGCGCGCTGCGGCCGTTCGTCGTAAGCATCCAGGCCAGCTCTCAATGAAATGCGGGCAGCCTCGAATCGCGGATTCCCAAGTTCTGCGAAGGCGGTATCCACTTGGGCTTGCACCGGGGCCGGTATTACACGGTGCAATGTTCCGTCGGCTCGAAAATCCCAAACAATTCGGTAGGCCGCGAGTAGCGCGTTAACGCGCCGTCGGTATTCTTCGCGAAATCCTTCAGGGAATTCTTGCCACCATCGACACAGGAGGTCATAGAATCGCTCCCAGGCAATATCGCGCATCTGACGTGCCGCTCCACCGCGGAAGCCGTTCATTGGATTATCAGGCGCAAGCGCTAGGCCCATGCTTTGTTTCAACACACGGTACAACTGTCCCTCAGTTACAGCACCATCACCTGCATAGGGCCCTCGAGGGGTCATGTTGGCGAGCTCGAATATACTATCGATCACCTCCAGGCGCAGACCGGCCGGTGCGTCGTTGTCCACTGTCCGGTTATTGGGTTCGGGATTCCCAAGTTGATTGGAAAACATTCGTGTTCCCATAGAGTGTTACAAAGGACGTTATCACACGTATTGCTTCCTGCCCTTTGCGGATAGACAAGCGGGAGCGCGGTGGAAGCACCGGCGGCTAAAACATTCAGCTGAATTCGTCCGGGGCGGCTTTCGCCTCGTCCTCAGGGCATACGACCATGTACCGATCTCGGACGTTCTCAAGCGGCAAGATCATCCCAACATGGGTCAGAGGCGCGATATACAGTCTGTGATAATCCTTTAGACCCGCGAGCTCCCTTCGGAGATAGATGAGAAGAAGGGCGCTCACTTTCGAATAAGTGTGCGCCAAAGTACTGGAGAGTTGAAGGTGTTGCTTAGCAGCTTTTCCTCTCCCGCCGAGAAAGAAGTGGGCGGCGGCATCTCTAAGTTCACGATAATGTTCAATCAGCTTCTCCACGGTGTCACAGCTGAGAGCTTTATTGCGAAACCCATGCTGAGCCATCTCGGTCCGATTCACTTGTATCGTTGCGGGTTCGGGAGCTTGAACCTTATGCTTTTCAACGAAGGTCGCAAACTGGCGTCGAATACGTTTAGTTCCCTCGAATCCTCGGTATGCCAACATAAGTCTGTAAAAGGGACTCGAATTGGTAGCAGCCTCGCGCAGTATTGCCTCAACCCCGCGAAATGACCCGTTAGGTCCGATGCCTCCGATCCTTCGGATTTCAGTGGCGAACTGGTTTGGCATCGTGATTTGATAGGCAAGTATCGCGTCTTTGTTCTCCAGAGACTTCAACTCAAGGCGCTGAATCACCAAAGGGTGAGGCACTGGAAACGTCAAGCTGTCTAACAGTTGGTTAATCGAAGCTCGGGCATACGATAAGGCGAGTTCCGGCCGAAGCGCGCTCACATCCACCTCGACTGCTGAGAAATTCCCTTCCGCATCCGCGCATAAATCGAAGAAGACGGCCCGCCTTCCGCCGTAATGCTTCCACATTGCAAATGGACCATCAGGAAGTTTGATGCGATTTCTTGGAACAAAAGCCAGGACTTCTTCGATTGACGAATTCAGAGGCTGCCCTTGATCGGTGATCACAGCGCGCACGCGAAAGACTCGACGCTGCAAATTCATACCGTACTTGACGATTTCTCTCGTGCTGCTTTCACGGTAAATCATCGTCTGTTCACCAGGGAATGCAGATTCGACCTGCCATATTCGGTTAGGGTCCGGTCGAGAGATGTCGTCGGCCATCATCGTCAATGATATCCAGGCCGGATGCGGAGGGGAATTAACGATTCGTCTGTAATCAGGCCCTACTTCTTCTTCGGCGTTCGACCACTACGCCCATCGTGCCTCCTGTGTCGTCCACAACGACAAATAATTGTGGAGACGACACCGATCTTGCATGGCCTGGCGGCGCATCCATCGGGACGCTGGATGATAAACCGCAATCATTTTCAGTTGGCGATGCTGGCCTACAACTTGAATTGCTGGCTGATGCTGTTCAATCGTTCTGGCGACAGCGCGTTTGCGATTTCTGTTTTTGGGGGCCAAGATTTGGCGCCATGCGGGAAGAGTTGGTGTCAGCTACAACAACCATTATGCCGAGCAGGGAATATTCCGCCGCCTGATGGACCGACTGCGGGCGTAGCATGCCCATAGCTGGCGGCTTTGTTCAAGGTGTCTCTCGGGTGATCAGTGGGTTACCCAATCGCTCCTCAAGTTTAAACCCGTGCAACGCGGGGCTGAACCTGCTCGAGGTGTTACGGACTTGACACCCGACACCCGGCGGTGCAACCCAAAAACTTCGGCACCCATGGCGAGAGCACGTACGGACCGTATGTTGATTAAGATGGCGATTTTTATTGAATCGTTCGAAGCCAATCGCTCTATCCAGCTGAGCTACGGGCGCTTATACGTCGGACCCGCGTCGGACGGGCCTCTCGTGATATTGTAACCCGAAATGGTTCCCTATCGATGTGTCGGCTATGTGTCATGATTGTAAGAATTTTCTGTCAATTCCCCGCGTACTGGTTACAAACCGGTCCCGGGGCGTGAGCCTTCGGCCACTCGGTGTTGGCTTTCTTAGACTGTAAAATTTTTAATTTCGAGGCTGTGGTCTCCTTGGGCGACTAGGGCCGTGTGATGTGCATGCGGCCATTCGTCATTGCCACCGTGACCGGAACTGGGCGCGGGCGGCTCGCCTGCCTCTCGGCCTGCATGCGGCGCTGCTCCTCGATCTTCCGGTTCCTTCTGTAGGTGCGCCACCCGACGCGCCGGATCTCGTGTATGGCGTGATCCAGTTGGTACGCCACAATAATGAACCCGACAATGAACCCGACGGGAATCGCGAAGGCGAGTGCTAAGATCACTCCTCCAGTGGACTATGGCGGGGCATCCGGCGTCAATTTGTGTGGGCAGATTTTATTTCACCGGATGCGTAGAAATGAAGGTGTTCGCACGACGCCCGCGATGGCGCCATGCCTAGGATATGATTGCAGCCATGAAACTACAATGGCACAGACTGTCTGAGGAAGGTGGTTGGCTCACTGCCACATACCGAGCGAAAGTCCCTGGTGGCTGGCTCGTGCAGGTCATACAGAAGGGCGGTTGCGGGATCACCTTCTATCTTGATCCAAAGCATGAGTGGAACGGTGGATCGCTACCCTAGCGCCGAAGAGTTCCTCACGACCTGGTGACGGATGCGCGCGCTGCGATACTGCAAATACCGAGTGACTTGGTTGAGGATTCTTGACAGGGAATCGTGAACCCCATTTAAGGCTTGCTAGTTCCAAAACCGACTCACGATAGCGATAATCACGGCAGCGACCAGTGAAGCGAGGACGCCATAAAAGAGTCGATTCCAAATGGCTGCTCGTTTCTGATTGAGCCGAGTCTCAAACGTCGTATAGGGGTGAAGCCTGAAAACGATAACACCTAGACACACACACAACACAACGGGACCGAAAAGGGCCGTTATCTGGCGAGTGTCCTCGTTAGCACCAGTAAACAGCCTCGGCGCTAAGGAGATTCCCGCCCACGCCGCCGCCATAGTGAGGAATAACCAACCAATGATCGCGAGACCATTGGTTGGATCAAAAATATAGTTTCGTGTTTTGAACGGGCCGAGTATCTCCAAAATACCGGTTAGAATTCCTCGCGCCAATTCACGAGCGTTTTGGTCACTCACAACGATTCTGACGTCTGATCCAACCGACACAGTACGGAAACTAACTCGAATCGTCGGATATGCGTTTCCTTTGACTTCCAATGTGGCTTCCTTTATGTCGTCTGGGAGCAAATGGAATTTGTAATCCTTGACACTCATCATGTCCTCAGATCCAATCGAATCGGTTATAGAAAAGACAAAGGAGCAGGCTCCCTTGTCCTCGTTTAGGCTGCTCCACTTCTGGAGAAAGTAGGTTTCGATATCGGCAAGAAGGTCTTTGTTAACTGCGCACGATGGGAGACGGTGATCAATGGAGTATGTCGCCACAACGAAATTACGATAGCTGGCTAATTCCTGCGACTACTTCTTGTTGGTGATGCTGGTGACGATTCCCCGCTCGACGTTCCAATCTTCCGAACTGGGTAGTTGCGCACCGCTCGCCGAGAATGTGCCCGTGAAGGCGTGCCCAGCGATTATTAGCATCTGAACACCGCCCGCGTCGTCGGTGTAAACGCGATAGACACCGGGCTTTCCGCCCGTGCGCTGAAGGGCATCTTTTTCCATAAAATCCAGTACTGCTTCTTTACCCACAGCTGCAGCTTTCAAGGTAGTCTTCTTCCCGTTTGTCGAGGTTTGACCAAATAGACTGACCAGAGCCACAAAAAGCCCCCAAGCTTTGACCTTCATTTTTGTGTCTCTCCTATCAAATAAAGGATAGCAAGGCGTGGTCTGGCTGTTGGCTCGAGGCCAATCAGCTCTCGTAGGGTGAAGGGCGGGAGAGGCCGAAATACTCGCGGGCGTCGCTACGGGCGCAAACCAGAAGCGTGTTTCCATCCTAGCACCTCAATTGGTGTACACTCTTCACTTCAGAATCCTTCAACGCGGAGACACCTCTGGAATCCAGAAACACTGCTATTTTGCTCATCAATTGTCCGGACGCCAAAGGCATCGTTGCCGCCGTCGCGGACTTCCTCTACGTGCATGGCGCCAACATCCTACATGCCGACCAGCACCAGGATAACAACGAAGGTCTTTTTTTTATGCGTGTGGAGTGGTCGCTCCAGGACTTCGATCTCACGCGGGAAGCTTTTCGTGAGCTGTTCGAGCCAGTCGCTTCGCGCTTCCAGATGAACTGGCGAGTGGAGTATTCGGAGCTTCTTCCGCGCGTAGCGCTGTTTGTTTCCCGCGAGCAGCACTGTTTGGTGGATCTGCTGCATCGCTGGCAGATCGGCGAACTGCCTTGCGAAATTCCATTGATCGTCAGCAACCATGACGATGCGCGGCGGCTGGCCGAATTCTATAAAATCGCTTTTCATCACACTCCGGTGGACGGCCCCAACAAAGCACCCGCCGAACGTCGCCAGCTAGAATTGCTGGAGCAAAATTCCATCGATTTGGTTGTGTTGGCGCGCTACATGCAAATCCTGTCGCCCGATTTCGTGGCACGGTACCCGCATCGCATTATTAACGTGCATCATTCATTTCTGCCCGCGTTCAGCGGGGCCAAGCCATATCATGCCGCCTATCAACGCGGCGTAAAATTGATCGGCGCATCCAGCCACTACGTCACGGCGGCGTTAGATGAAGGACCGATCATCGAGCAGGATGTTACGCGAATTTCTCACCGCTATGACCTCGCGGATCTGAAGGAGAAGGGGCGCGACGTGGAGCGCCTGGTGCTCTCGCGAGCGGTGCGCTGGCACTTGGAACATCGCATCCTGGTCTACGGCAACAAAACGGTGGTATTCGATTAAGCGCGGCCGCGGCTACCAGCCGGTCTGGGCCATGCGATCCAGGATGATCCCGGTATACTCGTTCATCCTCGCAGGCTTGCGTTTGAGTGGCGCCGGAAGAATCGCTGCCAGCCGGGCACCCTGCTCGCGATTAATCTCCGAAGCAGGCACATGGTAATAATACTCGGACGCGGCTTGAGCGCCATATACGCCGGGTCCCCACTCAATCACGTTGAGATACAGCTCGAGAATGCGGTCCTTGGTCAGCAACGCCTCCACCATGGGCACCAGAGCGTACTCGGCCGCCTTTCTGAGCAGGGAGCGTTCGGTTGTCAGAAACAAGTTTTTGACTAATTGTTGAGTGATGGTGGATCCGCCCCGCCCGAGCCGCTGATGCTTCATGTCGTCTTCGAGCACCTTCTGCATTTCCACCCAATCGAACCCGTGGTGTTTCCGGAAACGGCCGTCCTCAGCGGAAACCACCGCGTGCTGAAAGTCCGGAGAAATGCTTTGGAGCGAGATAAAGTGATAGCGCTTTTGGTAGGGCCGATGTTCGCGCATGGCCTCGATCCTGCGCTGGATTTGGACGCTGGTGGTGGGCGGGTTGATTTCGCGGAGTCCGAGCACTACCAGGGCACATAACGCATAGGTCCCGATCACGACCAGTAAGGCGGAGACGATCAGTACCCGAAGCAATCGCATCTATTACTACTTTCGCATTACAATGCGTTCCCCATAGATTGCTATGATCGAACTTCTCTCATGACCACGATCACTCACCTGGAATGCAGCGTTTGTGACAAGCCGCGCGACGCGGGGCTCATCGATAATTTGTGCGAATGCGGCGGACCGCTCCTGGTGCGATACGACCTCGCGAAGGCTAAAGCAACCTGGACGCGCGAAGCGGTTGCCGCCGGCCCCCCCACTATGTGGCGCTACGCGCCTGTGTTGCCGGTGCGCGACCCGCGCTCGATTATTTCCCTTGGCGAAGGCATGACGCCGATGCTGAAGGTTTCGCGGCTGGGCGGGCAGCTCGGCGCGACCGATCTCTGGGTAAAGGACGAGGGCCTCAATCCCACCGGCTCGTTTAAAGCACGAGGTCTGGCTTGCGCGGTTTCGATGTGCGTGGAACTGGGCATTCGCAAAGTCGCCATCCCTTCAGCCGGAAACGCCGCCAGCGCGATGGCCGCATATGCCGCCGCCGCCGGTATCGAGGCCCACATCTTCATGCCGCGCGATGTTCCGCAGGCAAACTACATCGAATGCAAAGCGTTCGGGGCCAACGTGACGCTGGTGGATGGGCTGATCAGCGATTGCGGGCGGATCGTCAATGAACGCAAGCAGGCGGGGGGCTGGTTCGACGTGAGTACCCTGAAGGAGCCTTATCGCATCGAGGGCAAGAAAACGATGGGCTATGAAGTGGCTGAGCAGTTCGGCTGGGTCCTTCCGGATGCGATTTTCTACCCGGCCGGGGGCGGCGTGGGCCTGATCGGAATGTGGAAAGCTTTTGACGAGCTGGAGGCGCTCGGTTGGATCGCTCACAAGCGGCCAAAGATGATCGCGGTGCAAGCGGCGGGTTGCCAGCCGGTGGTGCAAGCGTTCGAACAAAACGAAGCGGCCAGTCATTTTTGGGAGAACGCCCACACCGTGGCGGCCGGGCTGCGGGTCCCGAAGCCATTAGGCGATAGGCTCATGCTGGAGGCGATTCGCCAGAGCAGCGGCACGGCCATCGCGGTGAGCGACGAAGAGCTGCTGGATGCAAGCCTGGAGCTGGCACGTCAGGAAGGGATTTTCTGTGCCCCGGAGGGCGGTGCCTGCG
>Ga0182024_10004731_pt1 | contig 31006 bp, 21 predicted proteins | sample P32metaG_FD_120480 | JGI IMG/M metagenome (GOLD analysis project Ga0182024, IMG submission 120480) | Permafrost microbial communities from Stordalen Mire, Sweden - P3-2 metaG (Illumina Assembly) | ecosystem: Environmental > Terrestrial > Soil > Wetlands > Permafrost | place: Sweden: Stordalen... | reverse complement strand
TCACGCACAATTCCAGCAGATCGCCGCGCCAGACGTGAGCCATCGCGGCCAAGTGCTGTTAAGCCCGGCGTACCTTTACAATCCCGGCCTGGAACCTACGTGGTTCATCGTGACGGGGATTCTTGGAGTGCTTTTAATCCTGAACGGGTCGCTGATTTCCTCCGCGGCGATCGTGAAGGAACGCGAGGCTGGGACGCTGGAACAGTTGCTGATGTCGCCGGCTTCCACGACGCAAATCATCGTGGCAAAACTTTTTCCACTGTTTGTGCTGCTGTGCATGATGGGCACCATGGCGGTAGCGCTGATGCGCGTCGTGTTTGGAATTCCTTTTCGAGGAAGCACTCTTCTGGTGGTGGCGGCGGCGGCCTTGTGCCTGTTATGCGGGATCAGCATCGGAACGTTTATTGCGACGTTTACCAGGTCGGCGAGGCAGGCGCAGCTAACCCTGTTTTTCGTGAATCCACCGCTCACTTCCCTTTCGGGCGCGTTTACCCCCGTGGAAGCTATGCCGAAATGGCTGCAGCCCGTGGCACAGTTCAATCCCATTCAGCACTTCGGCCAGATTTCTCGCGGCGCGATGCTAAAGGGCAGCGGCATAGAAACGCTGTGGCCAAATTTTCTCGCCCTTCTGGCGTTTACCGTCGTGCTCGTTTCGTTGAGCATCTGGCGATTCCGAAAACAACTCAGTTAGGCGCAACGCAGAGGAGTCTCATGTACAAAAAAACAGAAGCTCGATTTTTGTCAATTTATAGCGGCGCGCGCAGAGGCTCAGGGTTGGCGTTGCTGGGAGCATTGCTCTATGCCGCGCCTGCCCTGGCGCAAACTGCTCCGCCGGCCGCACAAACACAAACCACGCAGGCGGTACAACTTCCGCTTTCAGGCCGAACGGCGCAGACGAATGGCACAGTGAAGACCTCAGAGGCGCCCGCGCCGAGCACTACCGCGACGGTAAACACGCTAAATCCAAACTTGCAAGTGCAGGGCGCATACACAGGGAGTACGCCGGGAGTGGCGAAGATGCCTTTCAACGGGCGGCTGGGATTGCGCGAAGCGATTCAACGCGGACTTGCGTACAACCTCGGTCAGACCGGCGCGACGCAGGCACTACGGCAAGCGCAAGGACAGAATAAGGTGGCGCTCAGCTCTCTGCTTCCGAATTTAAACGGCACAGTGAACGAGAACGTGCAAACCACTGATCTTCGCGCAGAGGGCTTCCGGTTCGCGTTCAAGGGATTCACGATTCCTAGTGTGATTGGACCATTCAACTACATTGATATGCGCGCGCATCTTTCGCAGTCGGTTTTCGATCTCACGGCGATCAACAACTACCGTTCCGCGAAAGATGTGGTGAATGCCAATCGTTATTCAGCACAAGACGCGCGTGAGCTTATCGTGCTTGCGGTTGGCAGCGTTTATCTGCAAACCATCGCGTCGAAAGCGCGCCTGGCATCGGAAGAAGCGCAGCTAAAAAGCGCCAACGCCGTCTATGACCAGAGCCAGCAGCAGCTCGGGCAGGGGCTGATCGCGAAAGTGGACGCAGACAGGAACCAGGTGCAGGCGCTTACCCACCAACAACGGCTGCTCTCGCTCAAAAACGATCTGGCGAAACAGAAAATCAACCTGGCGCGTATGATCGGCCTGCCGCCCAACGATCAGTACGACATCACCGACGAAGTGCCATTCACGCCCGCGGAGGCGCTCACGGTGGAAGACGCGATCGGCCAAGCATTCAAGAATCGCGCCGATTTGAAAGCTGCGGATGCAGAAATGCGAGCGGCTGAACGCGCGCATGCCGCCGCACGCGCGGAACGGTACCCTTCACTGGGAGTCACGAGCGATTACGGCGCGATTGGCGTGAATCCCAATCAATTGCAGACCACGTATACGGCGACGGCGAGCTTGAAGATTCCCATCTGGCAGGGAGGACGCACGGAAGGGGACATTCAGCAAGCCGACGCCACGCTGTCGCAGCGGCGCGCCGAATATGAAGACTTGAAAGGACAAATCGAGAGCGATGTACGCAGCGCTTACCTGGATTTGCAGGCGGCCGCCAGCCAGGTGGAGGTGGCACAGAAAAACGTGGATGTATCGAAGGAAGCGCTGGAACTAACGAGGCAGAAGGTGGAAGTGGGAGTCATAGATAATGTGCAGTACGTGCAGGCGCAAGAGGAAGTGACGACCGCCGAATTCGATTTTATCAACGGCGTGTTTGCTCACAACATCGCGAAGCTTAGCCTGGCGCGCGCCATGGGCCGGGCGGCCGAAGGGCTGCCGGAAGCGGTGAAAGCGCAGTAGCTGATGCTACTCGTAACGGGTACTACTCGTAACGGGTACTACTTTTTCTTTTCCGCCACGCGCGTGAATACGATGTCTTCCGGCAAAGTGGGGGCCAGCGGCATGGCCAAACGATCAATGTCGCCGTCTTTGTTCATATAAAACTGGCCTCTGGTGCCGGCCGCCGGAGAATCGGATTTTTCAGGAACTTCGAAAATATCGTAGTGCACGCGGCTGAAGGGATACGGACCAATTTTATTGATGGCGATGGTCAAGTCGCTTCCCTGCTGATCAATCTTTACCGTGCCGTAGCCGGGATTTGTGTAGTCGCCAGCAAAATCCGTGAGCGGGTGCGAAGCCTGCGTTCCAGACTTTGCAGGCGTGTCCTCTTTTTTCTTGGCTTCCTCCGCGGCTTTTTTCATTTTTTCAGTGGCGGCCTTGTAACGCTCAATCCAGGGATCCTGAGAAAGACCGAGCAATCGATCAAAGGTGGAGTAGACGATGGGTTCGAGGGCCACGCTGCTGCCCAAATTCGACAGAATGACCACCCCGGTTTTGTCGTCGGGCAACAGCGTTAAGAGCGAGTGAAATCCATCGATGCCGCCGTTGTGCCAGACCATGTGATGTCCGCGGTAGGTGGTGTCCACCCAGCCCATGGCGTAGGTCATGGGGCCAAGTCCGTTTTGCGTGAAAAATTCCGGAAGCGCGGTGATGGGAGTCTGGCCGGTGTGAACGAGCTTGAGATTGGATTTGGAAACAATTTTCTTTCCGTTGTATGTTCCGTCGCCGAGCTGAAACAATACATAGCGAGACATATCGTCGATGCTGGAATTGATGGAGCCCGCGGGTCCAATGGCGTCGATATTTTTGAACGGAACTTTTACGACTTTCTCGTCTTTCATCTCGTAGGGTTGTGAAAAATCCGGGGCCTTCTGGCTGTCGATGACGGAGAAGTTGGAATTACGCATATCGAGCGGCTGGAAAACGCGCGTGCGCACCAAGTCCTCCCAACTGGTGTTGGCCACCCGGCCTTCGAGATAGCCGAGCGTCATGATCATCAAATTGCAGTACTCGTAGCCCTGACGAAATTCCTTGTTGGATTTCAGATACTTCATGCGGTTGAAGAGATCTTCTCTGCTGAAATCGGACGAATACCAAAGAAGATCGTGGCCCGGCAGGCCGGTGCGATGAGAGAAGAGGTCTCTGGCGGTGGCATGGTCCGTGGCGATGGGATCTTCGATCTGGAAAGTCGGTAGATAGGTACGCACGGGCTTATCCCAATCGACTTTGCCTTCGTCATTGAGGGTGCCGAAGACCAGCGAGGTGAACGATTTGGAAACGGAGCCGATGGCAAACAAAGTGTTGGTGGTGACGGGCAATTTGTTTTCTACGTCCCGGTAACCAAAACCTCTGGCATAGATAACGCGGCCGTCTTTCACCACGGCGATAGAAAGGCCGGGAATCTTCCATTCGGCCATCGCTTTGGTGACTACGTCGCCGAGATCGGCTAGCGCTTTGGGCTCCGGAGCGCGCGCTGGCGTTTGCGCCTTGGTGCAGGCGGCGAAAAATAGCAAAAGCGGAAGCAATCTGACCGAAGTTTTGCGAACCATACCGTAGCCTCCCACTGTTTAAGCTCAGCGCCGTATGCGAATGAATAAATGGCGGTGTGCGATTACAAAGTTGTGTAGCGCTTTTAGTAGTGAACGTTGAAGTTCATCAAATTCCAGGTGAAGGCAAACCACACCAGACAAAGACAACCGGCCGACAGAAGTACGTCACTCACTTTGGTCCAAACCCAACGGCCCGGAGCTTTGAGACTGCGGACGGCGTTGAGCAGAATGAGAATGGTGCCAAGGCTGCTGAGAACGCCGAGAATGCTGAAGATAATCACCCAAGGCGGCATGCTGTTTATACCGTTGGGATCATTCGCGTTGGAGAGAGACGCGAACCACCCGACATAGAAGAGCAGGAAGAGAATACAAACGAGGTGTACGAGCAGGCGCATTCTCTTTTCAGCGGGAGTGTAGTTGAGCGGCCTGCCATAGTGTTTTCTGATCATGGCGCCGACGGGCCACAGCAAAACGGTCAGGGCCACAACGGTGAGTCCGAAACTCAGGAGACCGAGGCTGAAGTATTTGTTTTCGTTCAAGCCCACTTTCTGGAAAACAAAAATTGGCCAGTCAATCTGAAATTGCCAATTTCCTGACGCATCTTTTTTGAAGGCCACGTGATCCTGACCGTGCACTTCGCGGAAGAGGAACGGACTGATTTCTTCATATTTTTTCAGCTCGCCATTGGTGCTTTTAAACGGCGCCACCTTAATCGTGCCGTCGTCATTGGGAATAACTCGAAATTCCCCCAGCAGGGTGGTCAGCGAAAGAAAAGAGGAATCGAACCTGCGGCTGGACTTGTAAAAGCCTGCCACCTGGGCAGCATCTTCTTTGGCGCTGGCGAGTGGCTGCGCCGGAGGCGGGGTGTACGGGAAATAGCGGTCGAGGAAGGATTCGAACAGAACGGTGCGCGGGCTAAGCTCGCCCTTACCTGCGCTGTTGTAAGACACAAAAAATCCGACATTTTCCTCCAGCATCAAATGCAAGTCACTGTGGAAGAACACCGTGTCGCCGCCGTGGCCGATGATGCGTTTGCCGTTGCGCGATTCTTCGTAGAAGCCGTAGGCCATGGCGTTCAAGCGGTCATCGGGACCATACAGGCGTGAGTGCATGAGCCTGGCCGTTTCCGGTTTTAGAATCTGCTTGCCTTGAAACTGGCCATTTTGCAGGTGAGCGATCATGAAGTTGCACATGTTGAGCGCGGTGGCGGAGACGCTGCCGGCGGGATAGGCTTCCACGAATTCAAACGGCTGGGGCTTGCCGGAGGCTTTCCGGTAGCCGTTGGACATGAGCAGTTTCAGATTATCGGGGAGAGGTTGCACGAAAGTGGTGCGCTGCATGTCCAAGGGAGAATAAATATTGTCCTGGACGTATTGGTCGAAGGGCTTTCCGGACACGCGCTGCACAATGTAGCCGGCCAGGGCGGTCGCATAGTTGGAGTAGGCGGGCACAACGCCTGGAGGAAAGATGCGGTCGGGCACATGATGCTTCAAAAACTGCTCCAAGGTGTGCATGTGCTGGGCATCGGCGACGAAGAGGTCGCGACCCAGTTCTTCAAAGCCCGAAGTGTGGGTCATGATATTTTTTAAGGTGATGGGCTTGCCGAACGCGGGCGGAATTTTGAAATCGAGATATTCATTGACGTCGTGATCCAGATCCAGCTTGCCCTGTTCGGCTAATTGCATGACGGAAGTCCAGGTAAACAACTTCGAGATGGAACCGGGACGAAACAAGGTGGCGTCGGGGGTTACCGGAGTCCGTTTGTCGACATCGGAATAACCATATCCCTTGGCGAAGATCACTTTTCCATCTTTTACGACGGCGACGACGGCGCCGGCGATGTCTCTCGAGCCAGTTGTGTGGGCATAAAGCCATCGAGAAAGGTTTCCAAATCCGCGTCAGTCAGATCGTGATGGGCAGTGGCCGCTGGAGCGGGAGTTCTCGCCGCGGTTGATGATGTTTGTTTCGCCGCAGGAGGCGGATTGGTCTCCTTCATGGTTTGCGAGAAGGAATGTGGAACAGGGCCGAGCGCACTCATCACCAACAGAGCGGCTATGATTCGCAGTGCGTTCATCGATTCATCTCCATCACTGACAAAACTCCACGCTACGCAATCTTTTTAAATTTCCCGAAAGACGCTAGGGTGCCCAAGCCCGAAATCCAACCAGGTGCCAGGACAAAAGGAATAAAGCCATGGTGCAACACGCTGAGGACACCAAAAGTGAATGAATTCGTACGCCACGCGATATTTCAGAGGTTGGAACGCGCAGCACGAGGATCAACCCGATAGCTGCAAGTATCGGAAATAAAATGGATGTGGCGCAAAGAACGATAGCGCTCGGAGTTTTTTGGCCCAGGCCATCAAGCAATCCGGCAGATAAGAACAAAATTCCGAGGAAAGTCAGCGAAGCCAATAGCGGCACGGTTCGCACCGCCAGGTGGCTTACGCCTTTCATCTTTCCGAGCAGCAAGCGCACGATCCACACAACGGCAAACAACAGGGCGCTGGCCATCAGCAGTGCGGATAGAGCCAGCAGGGCTAAGCGTGTGTACGGCCAGACAGGCGAAAGGCGGACGGCGTAGGGGGTGGCATCAATCGTGGCGGAAGAGTAGACGAAGCTGCCATCGGGATCGGCGAAGAATATAGATGTAGCTTCAGGGTCTTTGTCGCTGCGAAACAAATTTTTCCCAACCGGGATGAGGTCGGTCGATCCGCCGAAAAGATTCTTGCGGACCAGGCCGCCATCGCGAACGGAAATATGAAAGTCGCCGCCAAGGCGATCCAGGAAAGCGAATAACTCGTTGCGCGGGGCGCGGCTTTCAAAAAATCCGCTGAAGGATTGGAGTTCAGCGGCGGAAAGAGATACCGGCGGGGCCTGAGATTTGGGGAAATCTTTGGACAGAAAGTCGATGGCGAGCGCGTTGAGATCTTCAATGGCTTTGCCAGAGACGGTGCTGTTGAGCAGGACGACATATCCCCAGTTTTGTTCCGGCATATAGCGGTACGAAGAAAGAAATCCGCCGATGCCGCCATCATGGCCGTGAGTCACAACCCCGCCGGTGGTTTCACAGTAGTTGGCCAAGCTGTAGCCAAGTCGAAGTCCATTTTTTGCGGACAGCACCGTGCGGGGATATTCCATGCGCAGAATGGTTCCCGGCTTCAATAACGGCGTGCCTTCGACCGCGCCGCGGCGCAGAAAAAATTGGACTAACTTGGCCAATTCCCCGGGCGAAGCTTTCATGTCTCCTGCCGGACGCAGGTAGATTTCGCGGTAGGGGACAATCTTCGGAGGATTGGCCTCGTAGCCTTGTGCCAGCAGCGCCTTGTTCACCGGCGTTAGCCGAAAATCTCCCGCAACAATTCCGAGAGGAGCGAGGACATTTTGTTGGATATAGGCGTCGAAGGGCTGGCCGGAAACTTTCTCAATGAGGTAACCAGCGGCGCCGTATCCAGGATTGGCGTAAGAAAAACGGCTGCCCGGCGGCCAGCGAACGTTCTCTTGACCGGGATGAAGCTGGAAAACTTTCAATTGGGAAATATCGGCGGGATCGTGGAGATTGTACACTTCGCTCAAAGCCATGTCGTCGAAGCCAGCGGTGTGTTCCAGAAGATTGGCGACGCGGACGGGATTGGTGGAATCCCAGTCATTTTTTAAAGGGATTTCCGGAGCAATGTCCGAGACTTTGGCTTCCAGATTGATCTTGCCTTCTTCGGAAAGTTTCAAGAGCGCGAGTGACACGAACGTTTTGCTGATAGAACCGACGCGGAATTCGGTGTCACAGACGACGTCGCGGCCGGCGGCAATGTCGGCCTTTCCGAAGCCGCCGCACCAGAGGACTTCTCCGTTAGAGACGAGAGCAACGCCGGCGCCCGGCACGTGCTCGTCGTCGAGTACCTTTTGCATCACGGACTTGAGCTCGTCGAGAGTTTTGGGATGCGGCAATTCCTGCTTTTTGTTTTTGTCCTGGGCGTGCAGCGCACCAGAGGCAAAAAGGACAAGGAGCGCGAGAACAAATTGACAAAAAATGCGGCTCATTCGCTGTGGGCCGATGACGAGCGTCGCTACATTTATATTTGAAGAATGCATTGGCGCGGCAGACTCCTCACGAATTCTTCACAGCGAGTGGCTTTTATTCCGTATTTCTAGCTATCCCCGTAGAAACGTTCCTTGGCCGGGGGCCGCGGCGCGGGCTTCGTCCAGTCCGGTGCATGTTCCCAGTCCAACCAGCGCTGAATAAGGGCATCCTCGAGTAGTCCGAGGAATTTGCGCCCAGCGGGATCCTGCGAGAGCAGACGCGTCAGCGCTGCGCTGAAATATTGGTGCATGGCCAGTTGAATGGATTTGACGGCGATGTCGTAGCCTTCGATGAAGGTGTTGGTCTGGAAGCGAATGGACAATTCACCGTCGCGCTGGACGAGCGGGTTCAGGGCCGCGCCATCTGTTTCTTCGTATTCAGGAAAAGAAAGCTTGAAATCATAGGGTGGTTTCAAGTAGTACGGCCTGAACTTGCCGGCTAGAAATTTCTCCATAGCGCGATGAGCCGCGGCTTCAATGCGTTTCGCGGCTTCTCCCGGTGGCAGGGGTTCGGCCACGGAGTGACTCCTGGCAGTTTTTACGACCGCATATTGGAGTTCGGGAAAGTCAGTGGCGAGCTGCGGTTCCAGAATGTCGTCGCCGGAAACCATGATGACCGGAATTCCCCAGCGTGTCGCCGAGGCCGCAACAATGTGGGTTTCGGTAAACTCGACATCGTTAACGCGGAAATCCACATCGAGGGTGTAGGTATGGGCCATAAATCCGGGTGTATTGGCCCGTGCGTGCATGCCGACGCAAACGATAGCGTCCACCGAGCCGTCGATGCCGGTGGAATAGGGATCGAAAGCATACGGCCGGAAATCGAAGGACGCATGAGGATCCAACTGGTCGACCAGCAGGTCGGGCTCATTCGAATTACCGGAACCATGGCCGTCCTGCACCCAAATGGAACCCGCACCGCCTGCGGCAAGCCCGCGCGCAGCGGCATTGACGTCGGAGGTGAGCCACTTGCGGCCTAAGGCGTATTCGGCGGGGTGTTGGAACAAGACATGGATGGAATCTGGTACGTCCGAGACTCCCTCCATGTCGTAGATGAGGAGAATTTTCGGGTGATTTGCCGTGTGCGTTGGTGAGACAGCTTCGGGCGCGGTTTGCGCAGGCGAAGAAATGCCGAGGAACAGTGCAGCCAGCAATACGGCGACCGGACGCATTGTTGGGGCTGCCATCTTCATAAATAAAGTTCCTCGACGTGCCAAGACACTGCGCGTGAACATCGCCGCGAATCTAGAACGTAATGCGCAGGCCAATCTGTCCTTCGCGGCCGGGCAGGTATTGAGATACCTCGCCGAAGGCCAATGCACCTGCCGGGAGCGGGCTGACAGTCTGCGCATTCTGGATAGCCGCGGGGTTAGCGTTGTTGAAAAGGTTGAAAAATTCGAAGAGAAGCTGGGCGTTCACGCGCTCACCGAGGGCGAACGTTTTGGCGAGCCGCAAGTCCATATTCACAAAGGGAGGAGCGACGAAAGCGTTTCGTCCGGTCTTCAGGTCGCGAAGATTGAAATTGCCGTTGCCGTCCTGGTCGAGCGGCACCAAGGCAGATTGGGTGTAGTGAAACCCGCTTTGTGCGCGAAATACGGAACTGAGTTCAAACTTCCAGGGCAAATCGATGAGGCCATGCATCTGAAAGGTATGACGGACGGCGAAATCGGATGGCCCTTCGTCGAGATTCGCTCCGTTGTAGTATTTGCCAGCTTGTGGAACGTAATTGCCGTTGCAGGCAAAGAAGGGGGCGGTGGCGTTGGTGCCGCCTTTACATGTTCCGCCCGAGGAGATATTCCCGGGATCGGTAACAACCGGAGGCACTCCGGCAAAGCTGTCCGTGGGCCAACACACACCCGTTAATGTGGAATCGAGAGTGGAACAATCGGCGTTGTCGATTTCCGAGACGTACGAGTAGCTCCCGCCCAGCGTGAACCGTTTACTCATCCGTTTTTGAAAGGCAAATACGCCGGCGTCATACCGGCCGGAATACCAGGGACCGAAGCCGTTTACGTAAAATCCCGTAAAATTATTTTCGATGCGGGAGTCAAAGGGCAAGTTGGTCTGGCGGATGCCGAGAATATCGTCAATGTTTTTGTGGAAGTAATCCAGCGAGATAGCCCAGTCGTTCGAGAGTTGGCGCTCGACGCCGAGGTTGAAACTCCTGGTGACAGGAGTCTTGAAACTGGGATCAATGGTTACCGGATATTGACCTGCAGGATTAACCAGATAAGAAAGCGCGCCGTATGGCCCCCAGAACAGATAACCCGATTGCTGGCCAATGGCGGCATCGGCGGCGGTCAGGTAGGCCGCGGGATTCAATCCACTCAATTGCTGAATATTGCCCTGGTTGACGACGGAGTTTCCAGGAATAGGAGCGTGGCCTGGAGCGACTATATTGTTCAGGTGGTCGACCCCATAGATTGGCGTTCCGGCAGTAAGATACGGAGAAGTGCAAGTGGCGCCCTGAGCGGCCAGTTGCGCGTCGGTTTCCGTCGGGCTCAGACACAGGCCAAACAGCGCTGGGCCGATGGTGGGAACTCCATAAAACAATCGTGGATAGGAGAGCGGCTGGATGCTTTCGAGATTTGCTCCGCCAAATCCAGGAATATCGCGGGCGATTCCCAACCGAAAATGGTCGTAGAAAAATCCATAACTGCCGCGCAGGACGGTCTTCGAATTCATGGCGTAGGCAAATCCAAGCCGGGGAGAAAATTCGGTTTTATCGTTGAAGGCACTGTCGTAATCCCAACGAAGTCCGAGATTGAGGGTCAGCTTGCTAGTGATTTTCCAATCGTCCATCACGTATAAACCGTCGTAGTTGTTGCGGAGACGAATCTTGTCCGCCTGGGGGGTAAGTCCGCCGGTGGTCTCCAGCAGAAAAAATCCGGCATCGATAGGGCCAAATTGTGTGAAATCGGGAAGAGTGGTGAAGAGCTGATCCTCCTGAATAGAAGCTTCCATCCCGTCAACCTGGGTACGCTCAAAATCCCAACCGAACTTGATGGTGTGGCGGTTGATGGTCTTGGCAAAGCTGGTGCCAAATATTCCGTAAAGTTGATCGAGATTCGAGGGAGTCAAGTTGGATCCATAGGTGATCTGCGGGGTAATATCGCCAAAAAGTGAGCCGGTGGTGTAACTGCTAAAGAGATTCAACAAGGTATACGGGCCGGCCTGGGGGTGCGCAGGGCTTTGCCCGGAAGGATCGCGGCGATATTCCCCACGGAAATTCCAAATCCAGGGATTACTGGAGTCGCCGAGGGTGGCCGTATCACTTCCGCCAACTAAAAGGCTACGCGAGCCATAATTCTGACGGGTGGAAGGCAGATTTGTGGACAGGCTAAGCGGCAGGAAATTTCCGATGTGCGCATTGGTGTAATTCACCTCCTCCGTCAGGTGATGGCGACCGAGAATTTCATCGATCCTGCCAAACACGCGCGCTTCGCGGTCGGTGGAGGGCGCACCGTATTGCAGTTCCGAATCACGGATTACCGTCGGAGTATTCGAAGGAATCGTAAAGTTCAACTGGCGATTTTCGTGAATACCTTCGCCGGAAAGGAACCAGAAAACCTTGTCCTTGATGATGCGGCCGCCGAGAGCGAGGCTGTAATCCCAGCGCAACAAGTAGGGGACGTCACCGGTGGTGTCGGAACTGTCAAAGACGCTGTTGCGATGATAGACGGAAGCAATGCCATGCAGGTCGTTGGTGCCGGACTTGGTAATCACGTTCACAATTCCGCCGGAGGCGTGTCCAAACTCGGCTTCGTACCCGGTGGTGATGACCTGGAATTCGGCGATAGTGTCCTGGTTGAACTGCGCGGCCGCGCCGCCGTTCACTTCGTTGCGATTCGACAGACCATCAATCAGGTAACTGGTGTTGTTGCCGCGCTCGCCGAGGACGGAGAGGGCGGTATCGGTTCCGGCGTCGGCGGCACGGTTGATTTGCACTCCGGGGACCAACTGCATCAGGTCAAGATAGTTGCGACCGTTGATGGGGATATCGGTGATGTCGCGCGGCGTGATGATCGTGCTCTGCGCCGAGGTTTGCGTTTCGATGAGGGGAAGTTCGCCGCTAACTTCGATCTGCTCGCGCGTGCTGCCGACTTCGAGCTGCACGTCGTAGTTGAGAGTGCGATTCAGAGAGACGTCCAGACCACTTAAGACTTCGGTGCGGAATCCGTCGCGCTTGACGGTCATGTTGTAAGTGCCGGCCGGCAGGGCCGCGACGCGATAATCGCCCTGCGAATCGGTGGTCACGGTGCGATCCATTACGACCGAGGTCCCCACCACGTGGACTTCCGCGCCGTCGACCGCTCCACCTTGCTTGTCAGTGACCTTGCCGGCAATGGTCGAGGTGGTCTGCGCGGCCAGGTTGGGAGCCAGAAAGATCAGGACCAAAATAAGGGTAGGGATCGCCCAGCGGCAGGCTCCGGACTTGCGTGACGAATCAGGATGCATAATCAAAACTCCTTTTTCGAGTGAAACTTTCAGTAACCAATACCGCGCTGAAACAACCAAAACTCATTTCGTCCCGCGCAATTCCTTGCCATCGAGCAAAGCGTCGAACCAGCGATGATCGGCACGATCTTCCTCTTCGCTTCGGCGCAGCAATTGAAGCGAACGGGAGGTTTGCGTCTGCGCGCAGGCGACGAGAATGGCTTCGATCAATGCGGTCGGGGCAACGTACGAGCCGCCAAACGACGAACTGGTGACGGATACGATGAAGGATTCGTCGCACACGCGCGCGATGGGCGTGGATTCGCTGTCGGTGATGCCACAGGTAGGCACACCCTGCTTTTTGGCGCGTTGCGCGGCCTCCACGGTGTCGCGCAGACACTGGCCAAAACTGATGGCGATGAGCAGATCTTTGCGTGTGAGTGTGCGAATGCGGCGCTGCACATTGCCGGTACTCCCTACCGGCGCTTCCGCGGCAAATCCCAAAGTCATCAGACCATAGGAGAGATACCAACTGAGCGCGGCGGCCAGATCGATGCCAATGACCAGGATTCGCTGAGAATTTTTGACTTTTTGCGAGAGGGCTTTAATGCGTTCGGGATCGATTCCGGTCTGGAGCGCCTGGAGATTGCGCATATCCAGTTCCCAGCCATGGCGAATGCGGTCCGTGACGGTTTTCTTTTCTTTGGAAGCAGCCTTGAGGACGGTGTAGGGGGTAATGCGAGTTACGAAATGAGAACGGAGGTCGGAAACGAATTCGGCAAACTTTTGATAACCGAGCACCTGAATGGTTCTAACGATGGTGGCGGCGTCAACCTGATAGCGCGTGGCCATTTCGCGGGAGGAGAGAAAGTAAGCGTCTTCGGGGTTTTCGAGGATGGTGCGCAGCAATTTCCGGCGGCTGGGGCTCAGCCGGTCCTGGAACCGTCCGAAACGCTCATCGAGCACAGTCTGCCCTGAAGAGCCGTTGGAAGACCCATTGACGCGCTTATGCGACTTTGTCGCAGCAACCAAGAGAACCCTGCCCCACCACGCCCTCGCGCTTCCACTCGACTGTTTAAGCGACGAAAGGCCGACCGACGTATTGCTGATGCGAAAGTTGATAAGCGAAATACAACGATTGTTGCACTTTGTCAAGTCATTTCAATAAGTGTTGCACGCTAGCTATTTCTTGGATGCATGCCCCGAGGCTAGTTGCGCGGGGAGTCGAGCCGCGGCGCTGCGGCGGCGCGAACGGCGGCAACGACATCGCGAGCGGCGTCGATGATGGCGTGAGGCTGCTCGAAGGGAATCATGTGATCGCTGTTGGGCACGACGATCTGCTTTCCCTTTGTAGACAGGTGCGTTTCCTTCGCTTGCAGGTCGTTGATCCAGAGATCGTGAAAATCCGCCATTTCTTTTTTGTCGAGGTCGGCCGGCAGACCTTCGGTAGAGATTTTTCCCGCGGTCAGTACGATCAGCGGGCGGCTGCCGAGGGTGCCGGCCTGGCGGACCTGAGCCGCGCTATCGCCGAAAAAAATCATTTCGGACGCGGTGGCATCGACAAACTTGATTTGAAGTTCCAGATATCGGAATTCCCTTCTCTTTTCCAGAGGAATGCTGGTCGGCTCGTCCAAACCAGAGGTCCATCGCAAGAAACCGGAATCGATCAACAGCGGCGCGAACTTCGCTGCCGATTTAAGTTTGGCATTTTCATCGGCCATGAATTTTTGCAAGTGCGGTCCCATGTGACTGAGCTGATCTTCGTGGGAACAGTCAACCAATACGAGGCCGGCTACTTCTTCGGGGTAGCGCTGAGTGTAAACGCGGACGTTGTATCCGCCAAAGGAATGCGCAACAAAAACGTAGGGAGGTTTTTCTGATGATTTTTGGAGCAGCGCGTGGAGTTCCTTTACGATCTCGTCGCTGGTTCGGGGCACGGGACCAGGAGTGCTCCAACCATAGCCAGCGCGGTCGTAAGAGCAAACTCTGGTGAATTTTGCGACCTCCGGCTGGACCTGGAACCAACCCATGGCAGGAACACCTAATCCGCTTTCCAAAATCACGGTTGGGCTGCCTGATCCAGTGCAGTCCATGTTGAGCGAAACACCGGGAAAGTCCGGCCCGAGTGAGACGGATTTTCCTTGTTGCGGAAAGCGCCGCCGGTCTTTCCACGATGCAATTTGCTGGTAGAGCATGCCGGAGCAGAGGACCAGAAGGATCAGCGCCACCAGAACGAGCAGGATTCTTTTGACGATTAATTTCATTTTCATTTCGAAGCTCGAAGCGAACCTGGCGTTTGAATTTGAATACCCCGCATGGTCCCAAAAACTGCGCAGGCCGGATCAACCACCGGGCGCGGTACGACTCAATTCCTTTCGCCTGGTCCAGAAATAAATGCCAAACGCCAAAGCGACGAGGGGCACGATAGCGCCGAACTCATCGATGAACCAGGCGGTCTTGCCGGTGTCGTGAGTGAGGGGAGTAAAAAACCCCTGAATGTAGAGGTTGTGACTGGCGTGCAATAATGCGCCGGTCCAAAGACTTCCAGATTTCAGCCGCATCCAGGCGAATACAAAAGAGATGGAGACCACCATGACCGTGAAACAGGTGAGGCCATACCAAGTGGGAGTGCCGCTGTTGTAATCCCCCCAGATCAGCAAGGGATAGTGCCAGCAGGACCACACGATTCCACTGATAAAAGCGGTGGCAGTGAAGCTGGTAGTTTTAAACAGTTCGGGCACCAGAAATCCGCGCCAACCAATTTCTTCTCCAAGAGCCGTCGACAGGCTCTGGACCATGCCGAAAATTCCGCCCAACAATATGTAGGCCGCGGTGGAGGCTAACGGCGAGATACGCAGTCCCATGCGCGTGGCAAGCTGGTCCGTAAACTGATGATTGGGAACGCCGCCTAATCCCAGCGACCAGACGATGACGTACGCAATGGTCGCGTAAAGCAGTGGGATGAACCAACTTTGCACTGCGTAGCGAGTTTGCGGCCATTTCCAACCGAGATCGCTCAATTTGCGCCCGTTGAGTTTCAGCGTAGCGAAGGCCGCCAGCGCTGGACACCACATAAGTCCGCGAACGTACAAGCCACCCGCTGCGCCGAGCGTGTGAGCTCTCAGAACCAAAAAGTAGAAAATGGAGCTGAGCGCAAAAACAATCACCAGGTAAATGGCCACCTGTTGCCTGGAGCTTCGTTGCTCTGCCATGCGCACCTCGGTGCTTCCGACTTCTGGTACTCACCGCTTGCTTAGGCGGCTCGATGAAAAATACCGAGCACGCGCGAACTCATGGCACTACAGGGAGAACGAGGTACGATTCCATGCCGGGCGTGGAATAAATCCTCTGCGTGGCTGAAGTGAAGTCGCTCGCCTGCGCTTTATAAATGCTGGGAACAAATTTTTGTGGATTGCGGTCGATGACCGGAAACCAGGTGGACTGCACCTGCACCATGATGCGGTGGCCCTTCAAAAAAACGTGGTCGTGATCGCGGAGCGGGACATCCCATTGCATGGGTTGATTGGCGACCAGCGGCTGAGGATGCTCAAAGCTTTTCAGGTAGCGGCCGCGGCGCACCTCCATGGCTACCGGCATTTCATATCCGTTTAAAGACTGAGCGAATTGGCCGGGCTTGGGCCCTTCTTCAGGGTTCCAGGCGGGCTTCTGGGCATCCTGGGGGAAGACATCGATCAGCTTCACTACGAAGTCAGAATCCGTGCCGGAGGTGGAGGCAAAAAGTTGGGCGGAGAGCGGGCCGGTGATCACCAGATCGTGGTCGAGAGGCGCGCTTACGTAGCTCAACACATCCGGACGATTGTCTACAAAACGCTGGTCGGCAACTTCCCAAGTGCGCCAATCGCCGGCCGGGTACGTTGGAGAAATGGGACGGGTGCGATAGGGCACAGGATTCGCGGGATCGGAAACATATTCGCGGAAAGGCTTGTCCGTTTTATCGGGCGCAGTGAGAGACAGCGTGCCGTCGGCGTGAAAATATATTTTTGTAGGCTTGGCTTCCGCCGGAGGCCATGCGGCGTAGGTATGCCAGGTGTTCGAACCGCTCTGAAAAGTGCTGGCCTGCCACGCGGGTTTTTCGCCGATGCCGTGAAGGTAGTAGCGGAAAAAAGGCGCTTCGATATTTTCGCGGAATTCACGCGCCGTTTCGTGACCACCAAAAGGAATAATGCCGATGGAGTCCGCCTTGGGAGTTTGCCACTGGCCGTGGAACCAGGGCCCCGCGACCATGAAGTTGGTGTGGTCGGGATCGTGTTCCGCGGCATGACGGAAAATCTGCCAGGGACCCCAAGGGTCTTCCTGATCCCAGAAGCCGGCGACGTTGAGGTTGGGAACGGTCGACGAATGGAGCTGGTTGACCCAGGCTTCTTTTTTCCAGAACTCATCGTAGTCGGGATGCGCCACGGAATCATTCCAATACGGAATTTTTCCGTGAAGATATTTTTCGTTGATGTTGGTCAACGGGCCGAGGGTCAGATACCACTCGAACGTGTCGTAGGTTTCGAATTCAAAATTGGTATTTTTGTTTTTGTCGGCTTGTTCGAGGACAGCATATTCGAAGTCGTAACTTTCGCGCAGGGCGCCGTAGCGATGATCGTCGTCATTCATCCATTCGTCCGCAGGGGCAGCCTGTTCGCTGATGGCTTTCAGCGCGGAATGGGGATGAAGAAGGGTCAGCGCGGTGGTCACACCGTCGTACGAGACGCCGTACATTCCTACCTTGCCATTGTTGTTGGGCACGTTTTTTACGAGCCAATCGATGGAGTCGTACGCGTCGGTCGTTTCGCTGGTGGCCTTGGGGTCTTTGAGGTCCACCTGAAAGGTAAGGGCGAAGAAACCTTCGGATTTAAAGCGCCCGCGCAGATTCTGGATCACGAAGATATAGCCGTCCTGAGCGTATTCCTTCAGCGATGCCGGCATCTGCTCGGGAGGTTTTTCCGGAACGCCGTAGGGAGTTCGACGGAAGAGAATGGGAAGCGGCTTGGTCATGTTGACGGGAGTGAGGATGACCGTTTGCAGGTGCACGCCGTCGCGAACCGGGATCATTACTTGCTGGAGTTTGAAGATGGGTTGCGCCGCGGGAGCCTGGGTTTCCTGACTGGAGACCAGCGGGACACCCACGACAAAAAACAAAACAGCCAGCCTAGCGATGTGCATTCGGAAGCTCCGTGAATGATGAGGATGAATGCCCGAGAATTTTACCGATCAGTAGCGCAAATTAAAATTCAACATGTGCCAATGGAACGTGAACCAAAGAAAACCGACACACGCGAATCCCAGCAACACGTTCCAGACGCGATACCAGACCCACTGCTGCTTGTCGGTCCAACTGACGGCGGCGGCAAGAATTGCGAATAAAGCGGCGATGCCGCCCAGCACACCAATTACCTGGAGAAGGTGAAGCCAGATATCTCCTTGGGCGCCAAGTCCGCCGGCCTTGTCCAAAGAGGAAAAGATAAGGGCAAAACCGATCACGAAGAGAAGGTCGATGGCACAGATGACATGAAGAATCATGCGCATGCGTCTGGCACGAGGATCGAGAGTCAGCGGCTTGCCGTAATGCCGGCGCAAAATCGCCGCCAGCGGCCAGAGGAGCAAATTTAACGCAAGCACGCCGAGACTAAATCCCAGGACCAAATAGTTAAAGATGGTTTTGTTGAGTGGATTTTCTATTTTCTGGAAAACCATGAACGGAAAATCGATGTACAAGAGGAGACGTCCGTTGGCGTCTTTGACGAAAGCCAGTTTGTCCTGGCCGTCGACGTCGCGGAACAGCATCGGTCCGACTTCGCGAAAATGCTTGGGCACGCCATTTGCGTTTTTGAAGGCATCGTCAACAAAAATGGTGTTGTCTTTTTTGTCGACCACGATCTTGGCCTCGTCGAGAAGAGTTAGCACGGCGAGAACGTTAGTCCGAAAGCCGCGGCTGACTTCATACGAACCGGCGACCTGGTTGGCGTCATCAGCTGCGGTGGCGAGGGTAGGGTCGTTCAAGGCGGGGCCCGGGAAGTAGCGATCGAGAACTTTCTGGAACAGGACCTCGCGTGGACTAGCGTCGTCGCGTCCGGCGCTGTTATAGGAAACAAAAAATCCAACGTTGTCGTCCAGCATCAAATGCAAATCGCTGTGAAAGACTTCGGTGTCACCGGCATGGCCAATGATGCGATGGCCATTGCGCGACTCTTCATAAAAGCCGAGGCACTGCGCGTTCATCGTTGACGGCCAGCCGGACTGCCGGGTGTGCATTTGTACGGCTGTTTCCGGTTTCAGAATCTGCACATCGTTGTAACGGCCGTTCTGCAGATGAGCAATCATGAAGTGGGACATGGATTCCGCAGAAGCGGACAATGAGCCAGCGGGAGCAACTTCAACGTATTCGAACGGTTTCGGTCCCTGCGAAGCGCGGCTGTAGCCATTGGACATGAAGGGTTTCAGATTTTCCGGCAAGGGCTGGCGAAAAGTGGCGTGGGTCATGTTCAAAGGTTGGAAGATGTGTTGTTCCACGTAGTCTTCGAAGGGCTGGCCGGACACGCGCTGCACGATGTAGGCAGCGACGGTGGTGGCGTAATTGGAATAGGCCGGTATGGTTCCCGGAGGGAAAATCTGCCTGGGCAAATGTGTGGGCAAATATTGCGCTATGGGGGTCAGATCTTTGTCGGATGCGACGAAGAGTTCCTTGACGGTTTCTTCCAGACCGGATCGGTGGGTCATGATGTCGCGAAGAGTGGTGGGCTTGCCCCACGTCGCGGGGATCTTAAAGTCGATATAGTCGTTGACATCGCGGTCGAGCTGCAGCTTGCCTTGCTCGACGAGCTGCATCACGGAAGTCCAGGTGAAAAGCTTGGACACCGAGCCTGGGCGGAAGAGAGTGTTTTCGGCCGATACCGGAATCTTTTTTTCGTAATCGGAGTAACCGTAGCCGCGCGCGAAAAGGAGCTGACCATCTTTGACCACGGCCACCGTGGCTCCGGCAATATCGGCTTGCTCAAGCTGCTGGGGCATGAAGCCGTCCAGAAAAACAGAAAGGTCGGCGGCGGTCAGAGCTGCCGGAGAAATGGTCTTGGCTGCCGTATCAGGCAGGCTAGGTGTGGCCGCGGAAGTATGTTTGGCTGCCGGAGGCGGCTTTACAGCAGGACCCTGGCCCCGCACAGGCGCGCAAATCAGCCAGGCGCCGAGCGCCACGGCCTTCCTGGATAGACGCGCTATTTCTCGAGGCATAATGCGGTTTCTCCTGGGCGCGAATGAAGGACGGACGATGGAATCTCTTGCTGACCATCGCAACATTTGTTGCAGTGTATCTGCTGGAATTGTTGCCGCGTACTGTAGGGCTGCCAAAACACGGTGTCAAGCTTTTTGTGTGCTAATTATCCGCGCCATCGAAGCAAAACAACAAATGTTGCGAGCTTCCTCAGGCGCGGTGACCAAGGTGATGCGCGCCTAGGGTCACGAGAGCTAAGGGAAATAGGGCAGCGTGAACCGTTTTGAATTTGCAGCAAGGTTCCCGATTCCTGCCATTTCGAGAGATACTTCTTTTTAGTCTCAAACAGCATTTCAGGAGCGCAACGTGGCAGAATTTCACGGTTACCGGCGCCCGCACCACGGCACGCAACCCGACCACCTGCACCGCCCGTACGTTTCTTCCATCAAGCGTGCCCCTAGCAAGCCGCTCGTCCAACTTCCCCACACGCTTTCCGAGGTAACCGGCCCCTCTTTCGATTCCTCCATGATCGATGTGAAAGCCTGCGATTTAACCAAGCAACAAAAGGGCGAACCTGTGGGCGAGCGCATCATCGTCAGCGGCCGCGTGGTAGATGAGGATTCTCGTCCGGTACGCCACACGCTTATAGAAGTCTGGCAGGCCAATGCCGCAGGCCGCTACCGCCACGCAATCGATCAGCACAATGCGCCCCTGGATCCCAACTTCGAAGGCAGCGGTCACGCACTGACGGACGAACAGGGCCAGTTCCGCTTCATCAGCATTCGTCCAGGCGCGTATCCGTGGCGCAATCACTACAACGCGTGGCGGCCCGCACACATTCATTTCTCGGTGTTCGGCCCCGCTTTCGCTACCCGGCTGATTACCCAGATGTATTTTCCAGGTGATGCTTTGCTTCCCTTCGATCCCATTTTCAACTGCGTCGCGGACGAGAGCGCGCGCAATCGTTTGATTTCCGTCTTCGACTGGGACACCACCATATGCGAACACGCACTGGGCTACAAATTCGACATCGTGCTCAGCGGACGGCACTCGACGCCGTGGGAGAACAAATGATCCTGAGGGCCACAACCTCGCAAACGGTCGGGCCTTATTTTCAGATCGGTTTGGCCAGGTTTTGTGTCGATGATTTGACAGCGCCCGGCGTCCCTGGTGAGCGCATTGAAATCGAAGGGCGGGTTCTCGACGGCGATGGGGAGCCCATCCCCGACGCGGTGATCGAAATCTGGCAGGCCGATGCGGAGGGAAGGTATCCGCCAGAGCCAGACGCGCAAGAGGCTGATGGAGACGTATCAAACAGGAATCGGAATCAATCAGAGAAATTGGCGTTTCGCGGCTATGGCCGTATTCCAACCGGCAGCGATGGAACGTTCCACTTCAAAACCATCAAGCCAGGACGAGTCTCTGCGCCGGACGGGACCCGGCAGGCCCCGCACATTAATATTTCCGTTTTTATGCGGGGATTGCTGCGCCGGCTGGTAACGCGAATCTATTTCCCCGACGACGAGGCCAACGCCGAAGACTTTGCGCTCAAGCTAGTGGAACCCGCGCGCCGCGAAACGCTCATCGCAAAACAATCCGTGAAGGAAGCGGGACTGCTGGAGTGGAACGTAGTTATGCAAGAACCAAACGAAACGGTGTTCTTCGACGTCTGAAGATTCGGCTGGAACGCGCTGCGCTTCAACGGAGATGCAGCGACGCCACATTCTCCGCGTCGAGAGTTTTCATAAAATTCAGAATGGTTTGGACCGCCATTTCCTCGCCCACCGAGGTGTTGATCATCAGGTGGTACAAGGAGCGGGATGGCCATTCGACGTGAAAATATTTCTGAATAAAATCCACGCGATCGCGATCGACAGTGTCCACCAGGTCGATCGCTTCCGCTTCCGTTTTGCCCCTGGCAATGACACGCCGCACTTTATCTTCCCTGGGGGCATAAAGAAACACGCGCAAAGTGTCCAGGCGGTCGGCGAGAAAATGTTGCGAGCCTCGTCCCACGATCACGCAGTTTCCGGTACCGGCTGCGGTCATAACCACGCGCTCGGTGATTCTTAAAATGCTTTCACTGTCGACCATCTTCAGATTGTGCGCGTTGATGCTGCCTTCATAGCTGCCACGCAGAAACGATTTAAACAGGCGGTAATAGAGGGGATCGGTGCGCTCTTCTCGGCCCTGGACAACATTCTTAGGACAATTCGCCAGCCGGGATACCTCTTCGGTGAGCAGGTGGTCCCAAAGTTTCCATCCCAAACGGTCAGCAAGGCGCTGCGCGACCTCCCCACCGCCGCTGCCATATTCACGTTCCACTGTGATGATTTTGATCATCGGGAGTTCACCGGCAATCCACTTTTTACAGCTCCGTTCCTAAATCGGCGAAGCGAAATGAGCCGACTAACCCGCGGCCAAGTCCGCCCCGCCGCCCGGTTCATTCTTTTTTAGAACAAACGAGAGCAGAAACATAATAGCCGCTCCTACTGACAGAACCATAAAGGTATCCACGTATGCAAGACTTGCAGCCTGGGCCTGAACCTGCTGGTAGATCCGGGCATAGGCCTGCAATTGCGCTTCATGGGCGCCCACTCCGGCGTGCGCCAGGCGCTGGGCCAAACCGTTGAGTCCGTTCTGGAAATTGGAATTTCCCGCGCGGACATAGTCACCCAGAATTTCCTGGTGGAACTGCGAGCGTCGCGCAATGAGAGTGGTCACCAGAGAGGTGCCCACACTGCTGCCGATGTTGCGCATGAAATTCACAATGCCAGCGACCGCGTTGTTCTTCTCGGGCGCAATCCCGATGTAAGCCACCAGCGTAATGGGCACGAACAGAAATCCCAGGCCAATCACCTGGGTTATGCGCAGCCAGGTAGCGGCGCTGAAGCTGATCTGCAGATCGATGCGTTTCGTAGAATAAAACATGGCGATGGACAGAGCCAGCCAGCCAAAGGCGATCAGACGCCTGGCCTGAAACTTCGTGGTGAGCTGGCCCATGATGGGCATCTCAAAAAGCAAAACCAGGCCTCCGGCAGACAGCGCCAGCCCGGCCAGTTGCGAGGTGTAACCCAGCAGGGTCTGGAGGAACTGCGGCATCAGGACCAGGCTGCTGAACAGCATGATTCCCAGCGTGAACATCATGAGGTTAGCGCTGGCGAAGTTAAAACTTTTGAACATGCGCACATCGATGATGGGCGCCTTTTGAAACCATTCCCAGATCACCAGGGAGACGAGGCAAACAACCGCGGTAACCGCCAGCGTGGTAATGAAGGTCGAACCGAACCAGTCATCTTCCTGACCCTTGTCGAGCATTATTTGCAGCGCACCGATACCCAGAGTCAGCAGCGCGATGCCGATGTAATCCAGCTTCACCCCGGCGGCCTTCAGCTTGGCCACGTACGGCGGATCTTCCACGAAACGACGCACCAGAAACCAGGTGGCCACGCCAACCGGTAGATTGATGAAGAAAATCCAGCGCCAAGAATAATTAAACGTAATCCAGCCGCCGAGTGTCGGACCGATCGTCGGCGCCATGATGGCGGTAATACCGTAAAGCGCAAAAGCCAAGCCACGCTGCTGCGGTGGGAAAGTGTCGGCGAGAATCGCTTGCGCCATGGGCTGCAGACCGCCGCCGCCCGCGCCTTGCAACACGCGGAAGAGAAGCAGCATGCCCAGGCTCGGCGCGAATCCGCAAAGTAACGAACTCACGGTGAACACTGCGAGGCAGGACATGAAGAAACGCTTGCGTCCAAAAGTGCTGGCGAGCCAACCACTGATCGGCAGAATGATGGCGTTGGAAACCAGGTAGGAGGTCAGCACCCAGGTGCTCTGGTCGTTGCTGGCTCCCAGATTCCCGGCCATGTAGGGCAGCGCCACGTTGGCGATACTGGTGTCGAGAACCTCCATGAAGGCCGCAAGCGCGACAACCACGGCGATCAGCCATGGGTTGTACTTGGGCCGCCAAACGTCCTGGTCGAGTGCTAGTGCAGCAGAGCTCATTGCAAATAAACGTCCGGCACCACGTTCATTCCGGGGCGGAGCTGGTGGTCGCGGTTTTCTCCTGGCTCCAGAACAATTTTTACCGGGATGCGCTGCACGATTTTCACGTAGTTGCCGGTGGCATTTTCAGGAGGCAGCAAGCTGAACAGCGGACCGGTGGCTCCGGCAATGCTGTCTACGTGACCCTGGAAACTGCGACCTGTGGAATCCACATGAATTTTGGCTTTTTGCCCCACGCGCATGCGGCGGAGTTGCGTTTCCTTGAAGTTCGCGGTGATCCATACTTCGTCCAGCGGCACCACGGTGAGGAGTTGCTGACCCGGTTGAATGTTCAAACCCTCGACAACGCTCTTGGTCACTTCTCCGCTGACGGGCGCAACAATCTTGGTGTATTGCAGGTTCAACTGGGCCTGTTCCAGCGCTGCGCGCTTTTGCTCCACATCGGCCATTGCTGCACGTTCGCGCGCCCGCGTAGAAGACACCTGTTGCGGTCCGGTTTCCGCCGCCCGGCGATTGGCTTCCGATCCCGCCAAGCGGCTGCGTGCCTGCTCCACGGCTTGCTTGGCAGCGGCCTCATTGGCTGCGGCAGCCGCCACCGCTCCAGAGCTCGCTCTGGCTGCAGCCAAAGCCTGATCGTAGGTTTGCTGGGACACTTCGTCCTTTGCCACCAGCGCTTTGTAGCGATTCAGATCGTCCTGGGTCTTCACGTCATTGGCTTGAGCTTCCTGCAACTGCGCGTGAGCGGCGGCGACTTGCTGCTCGGAAGCGGCGATTCCGGCGTTGGAAACCTGGACATCGGAAGTCGCGAACCTCAGCTGATTGGAAGTGTTGACGGAGGTGATGGGCACATTGATGTTGAGGGACTGCGCGGTGGCCTCGGCGCTCGCGAGATTCGCCTGCGCCTGTGCGATGGCAACCTCGTAGTCTTTGGGGTCGATCTCCACCAGCACGGTACCTTTCTCGACGTATTGGTTGTCCCCCACGTTCACCTTGATCACGTAGCCGCCGACACGCGCGCTCACCGGGTAAAGATGCACATCGACCTGCGCGTCATCGGTGGATTCGTAAGTGCCGAGGTAGTGCCACAAGAAGACTCCGGCACCAACCACGACCAAGACCGCGACCAAAATGATGACGTTCCTGCTGCGCTTCGATCGCGAGTTGAGCGGGGGAGCAAGCGTTCTTTCCGACCGCGCAGGCGGAGCGATCACCGGCTCTCTGTTTGCGCTGACGGCGGAGGGGGATGACTGCTCTTCTGACGCTGGACTCATGGAAGTACTCCTTAAGCGCTCTTTAGAGAGGCCGAGAGCACGTGCAAGAAAAACGGGAGGTTTGAACCGTACGGCCTCGAAATGTCCTTCTTCTTGTTAAAAGTTTCGCGTTGCAAACGTGACAGCTACGGAGCCGATTGCACATTAAATACGGGGTTGGATGCGCGAGTCAAATCGGAGGTTAAAGGTTTCTGGCCGGTGATGGGGAAAGCAACTAAGCAGCCCACACGGGCAACATGGCCCTAGGCGGTACGACTTAAATGTCAATAGACGGTTATAGATTGGCCAGAAAGTCTTGAATCGCGGGCAATACCTCCGCTTCGGTGACCAAAGTTTGTCTCTTCAATCGCGTCTGCAAACCCTGCAAACATCCGAATCTGTAACGCTGCAGTGGAGACTCGCGAAAGTTGCGTCTAAAGACTCTTCCTATATTCACGATGGCAGGACGTGACTGCTAGCTCCGGTTTGCCGGTCATTCGGCAGCGGATGAAGTTGCAGGAAGGCGGCCGCGGCGTCGCGGGAACGTTTCGCGATTTCGCGGGGGTGCGGTCGCTCGGCGACGCCGAGCAGCAGGCTGACCATCAAATCGCGCCAGAGCAGCCCGGCGAACTGCTCGGCAAGTTCGGCAGGATGGCCGGTGAGCAGTCCGGACGCCTGAGCCTGGGCCATGATTTTACGCAGGGCGGCGCGGCTTGTCTCGCGTCCTATAGAGTTGAGCGTACGCGCCACTTCGGGGGCCTGAACCGCCTCGGCGATCGCCAGTCGGAATACCGCAATGACCTTGGGATCGCTTACCTCGCAGACAAACTTCGTCCCGAAAGAAACCAGCACCTGCGCCAGGGTTTCGCGATCGCGAAGCACGGGCAGGTTAGCGTGCACGTCCAGTCGCGTGGCGCGCTCGCTAATGCAGGCGATCAGCATTTCCTGTTTGTTGCCAACCAGCGCGTAAAGCTCTCGCTTAGAAACGCGCGCTCGCGTCGCGATCTCAAGCGTGCTGGCCGTTGCGTAGCCGCTCTTCATGAACGCCGCAAAGGCCGCCGCGAGGATGCGCTCGCGCGCCGCAGCTTCGTCCCCGCTTTTCTGGCGCCGTTTTGACACCGATGCCTTAGTCACTGGCTCTCTCCTTGACCAGCCTTGGTACCACATGGTACCATCACTAAAAAGTGGTACCGAATGGTACCAAAACTGTTAAGTGAACCTGTCAATCGGATAGGAGGCCAAAATGCCCCCGGAAATCATCTTCTATCTGCATCTCATTCTAGGTTACGTTGCGTGGCTACTTTGCTTCAGCGTTTACTTCATGCCCAGGCTAAAGTCGATGGACCTGGTTGCAGCGCAACGAGCCATCGCTACGCTGCACAGCTTCCGCTTCTTCGGGCTCGTCTTTATTCTTCCGGGCGTCGTCGGCCCAAATCTGCCCGCCGCTGGCTTCGCCACGTTCGCCGCCTACTGGGACCTGGCAACTGGAGTACTCGCCATCCTGGCGCTTCTCACGGTAAGAATACGTCCGCTCTTCTGGCTTTTCGTCGTCGCCTTCAATCTCGTTGGGACGATTGACCTCATCCTCGATTATTACCACGCCATCCAGGTTGACCTTCCTGCGCTGGCGGGGCAGTTGAGCGCCACATACGCGATCCCGATCATCTACGTGCCCGTACTTATGATCACGCACGTAGTGGCATTCTATTTGCTGCTGCGTCCCCAGCCCAAGGCGGTTGGAGCCGTCGACGGTGATGTCGTGGCCGCCAATTCGTCGTAACCGGTGTCCTCGATGATTCGCTAGGTGTACAGCGCCATGTAATCTTTGCTGTTACTGGGAAAATCCATCGGGTGATCCGCAGCATCAAGGTAAGCCGATCCCGCTAGGCGGTCCGAGTGTTCGTCTCCTCAAGTTGTAAGCTCCCCACCAGCCATCGAACGCCCAGCCACGACAGGCTTGACCAATTTGAGAGCGAAGATGTCTGACGGGGAATCCGGAAGCAATCGAATCGTGCGTCGGATTCTCGCCCCACAAACGCGCTTGTGTTTACGAAATATGGCGTCAACTCCCGAGTAGTCGGCTATCCAGAGCGCAACTCAGCCGAAGTGTGCCGTAACCATTTTCACCCAGGCCGCGGTCAGCACAACGAGGTAGCTGAGCTGGAACGCGGCGATGACAACTAGCGCGCCGATCGCGAACACGGGGTGGAGGCGACGGTGCCGGAGGGTGTCGAGAATCACACAGTAAAAGGCAGGCATAAAAGGTGAGGAATTGCGGGAGCGGTTTATGCGTGAAGAGCAGCACAATCCTCGCAACCGCCGGAGCCAGAAGCGTTACCGCGGCCAGCACCATCAGGCGCTTGTGCAGGTCGGGCTTCTTGCGAAACGCAATTCCCAGGCCGACCAGAACCGCGAAGAGCAAAAGATTTACCGAGTTGATCCCCAGCAGATAATGAAACCTACCAATCTGATGAAGCCCGCCTTCTCTCGCGACGGCGTTGAGGGTCAGAATCTCGCCGAGCAGCACGACGATTGCGGCAAGCGCGGCCATAAATATGCCCAGGCGCTGGTGTAACCGGACGCGGCGGGCCTCGATGAGCCACGTCTGAACAATAAATCCGATGCACCACAGCGTCATGATCGCGCCGTGAATCTGAACGAGTGGTGGGAGGATGGGCGTATTGAAAAATAAACCGCAGGTAGTACGTACGCGCGAATCCCGCGAGTGCGATGAGCGCCGAACCGACGGCAAGCCAGCGGTACTCGCTCCGCGTCAGTTCGCGTTCTATCGCCATATGCGCGGACAGGAGTATACCTTGTGTAGAGCACGTCCAGGGTGCGCTGGTCTAAGTGAGTGGCGTGAAAGGAGAACGGGGACCACCGAAGTTCTTGGTTTCATCTTCTGATAGCAGCGAGAGGAACTGGTCTACCCACTCCGGGTGTTTTCCGAGAGCCAACATTATCGCCGATGACCACCCGCCCATCAGAAAGATCGTACGCTTGATCTTGCAGGAAGACTCCCGGTTTGAAGTCTGCGGCGAAGCCGTCGATGGTGTGCAAGCTATTTGCGAGGCAGAAAAGCTAAAGCCAGATGCAATAATTCTAAACATAAGTATGCCGAGACTAAGCGGTCTGGCAGCGGCCCGTGAAATAAAAGCGATTCTTCCAGAGTCGGCAATCGTTATCCTATCGTCGGATGCAGATAAGCAGTTCATTGCCGAAGCGAAGAAAGTCGGAGCTCGTGCTTACGTCTCGAAAAACCAAAGCAGACGAGGCACTGATTCGAGCCATAGACGGAGCAATAATCGCCAACGGAGAATTTATTTTGTTTGCTTGATGATTTCGCCGCGCTTGTTGTCTTTGGTTCGCTTGCTTTTGGCTTCCCCTGATCCTTGTTCTTCTGTCAATTGAAAGTCGAGCCTCGGCGACAAGGCTCTCTTTCTCCCACTGTGACATTCTGCCGGGATAATCCAAGATGTTTGAGCAACGGGTTCGCGAGTTTTATTTTTCGCCTTGGTAGGCTTGTGCGCGATGGCTTTGCGGACTAAAAACCCCTTTCATAGCAAGCGGCATTCTTCGGCCCATAACTTCCCGAAAAATCCGCTCGATTGGGGTTTCGCGGGGATGCCCTGACATATCACGCTCGGGACAACATAAAATCCTAGGCCGTTACGCGCGCAGAGTAATTCAAAATGAGCGGCACTACTTCTTTGAAAGCTCGCTGTTGAAATGGCTTTCAACATCTTCACGACTAAGCGGCTTTTTTGCTTTGGTCAATACCACTGAATAAACGACTTCATTACCTGCAATTTGCGCGGTGATAAACGCACCGACCGTCGCAAGTATAGGTTACCAGGCACGAAGAACTGCGCACCTGGAAGGACAAATTCCTATTGCAGGTCACAGCGTCACGTTTCGTGTCTCGTGGCCTCTAGGCGTACCATTCATCTGCCGTCCCTGTGAGCGCATATGCCAATCAATTCTCGCGACACTCTCGCCGAGCGCATCTTTCGGAGCGCATTGGCCACAAAATCCGTTTATTCATCGGCGACCCATGACAAAAACTAAAGTACGACGGCCCGAGTGGTCACGCCGGATCCTCGCACTCCGAGCAGGTTTGCACCTTACACAGGCAGCGTTGGCGTCGCGCCTACATTATTCCCCCATGGCATTGTCCCGTTGGGAGCGTGGAACCCACGAACCGACTGCTCAGTCTTACATTCAGTTGGGGAACATGGCTGGGGAATCGCAATGCTGGTGGTTTTGGGAGCGTGCGGGGTTCAGCAGCACGGATCTACCTCGCATGTTCCATGAAGGGCGCATGAGGTTGGTCAATCAGCAACTTCCGGAATTGGAAATAATTGCTGCTGGTACCAGAAAAAATCTCAAACTCCCAACGCAATCTCGGCTTGTGGTAATTCCTATGGTGGTCGCTCATGCCGCTACCCACGGCCACCAGGGGGACAACGTAATAGATATGGACACCGTACCAGTCGGTGATTTGATTGCTGCTCCAGAGGCATGGTGTCCCAACCCAGGTCAAACCACCTGTCTCTCAGTCCGCGGGGCTTCAATGGCCCCGCTGATCAACGACGGCGATATCATTGCCATCGATTGCGCACAGACGGATCCCGAACAATTGAGCGGTAAAATCGTCGTGACGTGGCAGCCACGACGTGGCCTGATGCTCTCGCGATTCTTACTGGTGAATGGTACGCAGATGTTGGAGTCCGAGAACCTCTCGTACCAGCCCGTCCCGCGCCTAAAAAACCGCAATTGGCGGATCGTCGGTCGGGTGTTGTGGTGGATTCGAAAGGCTACCTGAGTTCATGAACCGAAACGTACAATCGCGTCGCCATTCGACAGACCCGACACTTATTGCTGCGCACAGCGACGTTTACGACGATTAGGTTTGTGTTGCCATGGAATATTGTCTGCAATGTTCCAGGTATCCGGCCTCATGGTTCGCAACAAGATCTGCGATCGCTGAGCTTACGTCATTTGACTCTTGGTGGATGCTGGCACGAAAACAACAGTGTCTTTTTGGAACGACGTTGATGTAAAAGCCTTTGCTGAACCGTATGGTGCCGGACGCTTTTGGACAAAACGAACCTTTATTGGGAATTGATTCCGGCGATAAAGTAGTTTTGTCCGAATGTGAGTGTCACAAAAATCGTGAAGCCGTTCAGAAGAAAATCAAAACAGCCAAGCCTCACGGTGGAAGCAACGCTGGATGCTGCTTAGATACCCTCAGTTCAGTCCAGGATGCTTGGTAGGAACAAGCCATGGAGATGTTGTCAGACCGCTTTTTAGGCGAGGTTTGGGAATGAAAGACCCTGTACCTGGCATAAGCAGCTTTGCGAAATACTCGGCGGCTAAGGGCATACCGAGATAGTACCCTTGTACCTCGTCGCAACCGTGCGCCTGAAGAAATGACATCTGTTCTTCTGTTTCCACGCCCTCACCGACAACCCGTTGCCTCAGACTTTTGGCCATCGTGATAACAGCTCTGACAATGGGGACGTCGTCTGAACCAGAAGTGATGTCGCGCACAAATGATTGGTCAATTTTTAGGCAGTCAATCGGAAATTGTTTTAAATAGCTAAGGCTCGAATATCCGGTCCCGAAATCGTCCACGGCTAGCTGTACTCCAATGGACTTTAGAGCGTTGAGCACGGACAGGGTAGAGTCGGCATGCTGCATCAGAACAGTTTCGGTCAGTTCGAGCTCCAGAAAGCGTGGGTTTAAACATGAATCGCTCAAAACGGCACGCATATTTTCGAGAAAACCCGCACTCCTAAACTCTAGCGAAGACACGTTCACTGCTACGGGTACGCCCCGCAGACCAGAAGCAATCCATTCCTGAGTTTGTTTGCAAGCTTCTTTCAACACCCACCGTCCGATTGGCACAATGAGACCGCAGTCCTCCGCGATTGGCAGAAATTCCAACGGCGGGATCAGCCCCAAAGCTGGATGCATCCATCGGACGAGAGCTTCCACGCCGCTAATATTGCCAGTCGTAAGATTAACCTTGGGTTGGTAATGCAGCAAAAATTGGTTGTGTTCCAGGGCATCCCGCAAACCGCTTTCGAGCGATTGGCGTTTCACGGCTCGTTGATTCATTTCTTTTTTGAAAAACTG
>Ga0182024_10004730_pt1 | contig 31008 bp, 23 predicted proteins | sample P32metaG_FD_120480 | JGI IMG/M metagenome (GOLD analysis project Ga0182024, IMG submission 120480) | Permafrost microbial communities from Stordalen Mire, Sweden - P3-2 metaG (Illumina Assembly) | ecosystem: Environmental > Terrestrial > Soil > Wetlands > Permafrost | place: Sweden: Stordalen... | reverse complement strand
GCCGCCACCTCTGACGACGACGTCAAAGCCAGCATGAAATCCTTCACGAAGGTCTACTCGACCGTCGAGCAGAACTTCGCGGATCCCGTGAGCCCCGACAAGGCAATATATAAAGGTGCGATCCCGCAAATGCTGCGCACGCTCGATCCGCACTCGAACTTCTTCGATCCGAAAGATCTCGAAGGTCTCCGCGAGGAGCAGCGCGGCCATTACTATGGCGTCGGCATGTCGGTGCAGGGCCGCAACGGCAAGACCATCGTCATGGCGCCGTTCGTGGGGTCGCCGGCTTACAAGGCCGGATTGAAACCTGGCGACGTCATCATCATGGTGAACGACACGCCCACCGACAATCTCGATTCCACCAAGGTCGCCGATCTGCTCAAGGGCCCCAAAGGCACGCCGGTCCAGATCAAGGTTTCGCGTGAAGGCGCCGACCAGCCCGTCGTGTTTAACATCATCCGCGATGAGATCAGCCGCAAGAGCGTTCCGGACGCGTTCCTCTTGAAACCGGGCATCGGCTACGTCTTCCTCGAACAGTTCAACGAAACCACCAGCCACGAAATGGAAGAAGCGCTCAAGGCGATGGATGAGGACAACCTCAAGGGCCTCGTTCTCGATCTGCGGGGCAACCCCGGCGGCCTCCTGAACGAAGCCGTCGCCGTCGGAGATCACTTCCTGCCGAAGGGCGACGTGATCGTGTCCCACAAAGGCCGTTCCTCCGCCGAGCATGTTTACACGGCGCGCAACGGCAATCACGGGCGCGATTATCCCATCGTCGTTCTGGTCAACCGGAACTCTGCGTCGGCCGCCGAAATCGTTTCCGGCGCGCTTCAGGATCACGACCGTGCCTGGATTCTCGGTGACAACACATTCGGCAAAGGTCTTGTGCAGACCGTCTATCCGCTGGTTGAAAACACCGGTCTGGCGCTCACCACCGCGAAGTATTACACGCCCAGCGGCCGCCTGATTCAACGCGATTATTCAAACGTGTCGTTCTTCGATTACTACTACCGCAACAACACTGCCGCCCGGAACATGTCCGATGTGAAGAGCACCGACAGCGGGCGCGTCGTGTATGGCGGTGGCGGCATTTCACCCGATGAAAAATACACTCCGCCCAAGCTCGATGTCTTCGAGACCGAACTGCTGGTGAAGTACGCGCTTTCCAATTACACGCGCCACTTTTTCGCCACTCATAGGGAGAAGATCGCATCCGACTGGGCCGTCGATACGGCGACCATGAACGACTTCCACAACTACATCCTCGATCAAAAAGTCGATTTCACCGAATCCGACTTCACGAAGGATTACGACTGGACTCGCCGCCGCCTTCAGGCCGAGATTTACAAGACCGCCTTCAGCGTGGACGAGAGCCGCAAGTACGAGATCAAGACCGATCCGGAAGTGGAACAGGCCATTGATGCTCTGCCGAAAGCGCAGGCCCTCATGAGCAGCGCGAAGAAAATTATCGTCGAGAGGATGAGAAAGTAAGCGGCCCTGGCGCAAATCGTCATACTCGACACCGGCGGTCAATACTGCCACCTTATTGCGCGTAAAGTTCGGGAACTCGGAGTTTCGTCCGAGGTGTTCCCGAGCGAAATCCCAGTCGAAAAACTCCGGCACGCCAGTGGTGTGATTATCTCCGGCGGCCCGCACAGCGTCTACGACGATTCCAGCCCGGTAGTGGAACGCGGGCTGATGATGAGCGGTATTCCCGTCCTCGGCATTTGCTACGGGCAGCAATTGATCTCCCAGTTGCTGGGCGGGTCCGTTCGCAAGGGCGACAAGGGCGAGTTTGGCCTGGCGATTCTCGATTTGCTGGGAACTAACGACTCGCAAATCCTGCATGGAGTTCGCGATCATCAGCAGATCTGGATGTCCCACCGCGATGTGGTGACCGCCCCGCCCGCCGGATTCCGCGTTCTCGCCACGACATCGACATGCGAGACCGCCGCCATCGAAGACCCGGTCCGCCGTCTCTACGGCGTGCAATTCCACCCGGAAGTCGTCCATACGACCCAGGGCACCCGCATCCTCGAAAACTTCGTATTCAACATCTGCGGTTGCGAAAAAGACTGGAATCCCGGCCAGCGCATCGCTTTGGTTGAGGACCAGATCCGCCAGACTGTGGGCGATCGAAACGTATTCTTCTTCGTGAGCGGCGGTGTCGATTCCACGGTCGCCTTCACGCTGTGCCTGCGCGCCCTGGGGCCCGCGCGAGTCCGGGGCGTCTACGTGGATACCGGACTTATGCGCGAAGGCGAAACGGAATTCGTCGAGCACACCTTCGCGCAATTCGGCGCGGGCGTTGTCGAAGCAGCCCGCTGCGAGGAAGAGTTCCTCCAGCCTTTGGAGCAGGTACGTGACCCCGAGCTCAAACGCCACGTGATCGGCGAGCAATTCGTGCGCGTGCAGGAGCGTATTATCGAATCCCGCGGACTCCTGGACGGTCACTGGATCTTGGGCCAGGGCACCATTTATCCGGATACGATCGAATCTGGCGGAACATTGGGAGTTTCCAAAGCCGCCACCATCAAGACCCATCACAACCGCGTTGCCGGCATTCAGAAGCTGATGGAATCGGGCCGCATCGTTGAGCCGCTGGCCGATTTCTATAAGGACGAGGTCCGCGCCATCGGTCGCCAGTTGAATTTACCCGCCGAACTTCTCAATCGCCACCCGTTTCCAGGACCGGGCCTTGCGATCCGCTGCATGTGTTCGGAGGTCGAAGAGCCTGTGAGGCGCGTTCCGGAAGGCTGGCTTATCCCCGTGCGTTCGGTCGGCGTGCAGGGCGATTCGCGCAGCTATGCGCCTGTTCTCGCGATCGAAGCTTTTCCTGACGAGTCCTCGCTACGGCAAGCCGAAGCCACGGAACTGATCAACCGCACAGCTGGCGTGAATCGCGTGATCGCCGGCGTTTCCGTGCGCGAGCCGATGGAACATCAGCGCGTCTTCGTGAGTTCGATAACGCACGGACGCCTGAATCTCCTGCGCCGCGCCGATGCCATCGTGCGTGAGATGTGTCGCCAATCCGGTTTCGAAGCGAAGGTCTGGCAATTCCCGGTGATTCTAATCCCGCTCGGCGCCGGCGAGTCCCGCGATTCAGTCGTGCTCCGCCCCATCCAATCGGTCGACGGCATGACGGCGGATTCCATCGCGATGCCCGGTGAACTTCTGCATGAGATGTCGGCGCGGCTCATGAGCATCCCCGATATTGCCGGGATTTACTACGATTTGACGCACAAGCCCCCCGGTACTATCGAATGGGAGTAGTTGCAAGGGGTTGCCACAGTGTTACGCTTGGGTAACGGTTCAGGTGCATTTTTCATGACGTATCAGGATTTGATCACTATCGCGCTCGTTCTCGCAGTCGTTCTCTGGTTTTCCGACGGCGGACCCGGCACGCCGAAGAGGATCAGAATACCGATCCCTGCCCGCAACTGGTCCGCGTAACCTCCGTTCACAACTCTTCGCGATTAATTTTTGTTGAAACCATGTGCTTTACGCCGGAACGCGTCAGCAACCCTATTTCGAGGGTGCATAATGACGGCGTACCAACCAATGCGTTCTGATTTAGGCCGTCCCTGTAAAGGCGCTCCGGCCGCTCGTTCCTTGAAAACTGAATATTCTCGGACACACCGTGGCGCCGACGATCGTTTTTTGTCGTCGGCGATCGTCCCGCATGATGAAAAGGGAGCCGGTCGCCCGCCCGCATGACGCTCCCCGAACCCGGCCAATTCCCATATACCCGGGGCATTCACCAAAACATGTATCGCAGCCGTCTCTGGACCATGCGGCAGTTCTCCGGCTTTTCCACTCCCGAGGAAACCAACCGCCGTTACCGTTACCTCCTCGAACAAGGGCAGACCGGGCTCTCCGTCGCGTTCGACCTTCCCACCCTGATGGGTTACGACGCCGACCACGGGCTGGCTCACGGGGAAGTCGGCAAATGCGGCGCGCCCGTCTCGTCGTTGGAAGACATGGAGATGCTGTTCGACGGCATTCCGCTCGACAAAGTCTCGGTCTCGATGACCATCAACTCGCCCGCCGCGGTGATCTGGGCCATGTACCTCGCAGTGGCGCAGCAGCAAGGCGCGAGTTTCGCACAAGTCTCCGGCACGCTTCAGAACGACATCCTCAAGGAATACATTGCGCAGAAGGAGTACATCTTCCCGCCCCGGGCGTCAATGCGGCTGGTCACCGACACCATCGAGTTCGCCACGAAACAAACGCCGCGCTTCAATCCCATTTCGATCAGCGGCTATCACATTCGGGAAGCTGGTTCCACCGCGCTCCAGGAACTCGCATTCACGTTGCGCGACGGTCTGGAATACGTCGATTGGGCACTGGAGCGTGGCCTCGCCATCGACGACTTCGCCCCGCGCCTTAGCTTCTTCTTCAACGCCCACAACGATTTCTGCGAAGAAATTGCCAAATATCGCGCGGCTCGCAAGCTTTGGGCACTTCTAATGCGCGACCGTTACGGCGCACGCGACGAACGGAGTTGGAGGCTCCGCTTCCACGCGCAGACGGCCGGGTGCTCGCTCACGTGGCAGCAGCCGTATAACAACGTGGTCCGCACTTCGTTGCAGGCGATGGCGGCCGTGCTCGGCGGCGCGCAATCCCTGCATACGAATTCGCTCGACGAAGCCTGGGCGCTGCCCAGCGAGTATGCCGCGACCCTGGCGCTGCGCACCCAGCAAGTCATTGCCTTCGAGAGCGGCGTGACCGCCGTGCCCGACCCGTTTGGCGGCAGCGATTATCTGGAGCGCCTGACACTCGATCTGGAGTCTGGTGCGCGCGACTATATCCGCCGAATCGACGACATGGGCGGGATGATCGCGGCCATCGAGCGCGGCTTCCCGCAGGCCGAAATCGCGCGCGCCAGCTACGAATATCAGCGGAAAGTCGAGCAGGGCGAAGCCGTCATCGTGGGCGTAAACCGCTACCGGGCCGGGAAAGAGGAGTCCATCGAAACCCTCCGCATCGATCAATCGGCCCAGGACCGCCAAACGGAAAAGCTGCGGCAACTTCGAAAAAGACGTAATAATGGAGAGGTTGAGCGCACCCTCAATGTGCTCCGCCGCGAGGCGGCCGTGAATGGGCGCGAATCCGATCATAATTTAATGCCTCCGCTGCTCGACGCCGTCCGCGCTTATGCCACACTTGGCGAAATCTGCGGCGCGCTGCGGGAGGTGTTTGGAACGTACGAAGAGCGTCCGAATATATGAGCGCACAGGCCGAAAATTCCGTTGTGCGCGAGCGCGAAATTACGACATGAGCTTCCCTATTCGGGTACTTGTAGCCAAGCCCGGGCTCGACGGCCACGACCGCGGAGCCAGGATCATCGCGCGGGCTCTCCGCGATGCGGGCATGGAAGTCATCTATACTGGTTTGCGACAGACTCCGGAAATGATTGTCAACGCCGCCCTGCAGGAAGACGTGCAGGTAATCGGCCTTTCAATCCTCTCCGGCGCGCACAATGCCATCGTGCCCCGCGTGTTGGAATTGTTGCGTGAGAAGGAAATGGCCGGCGTGAAGGTGATCGTCGGCGGCATTATCCCGGACGAAGATGCCCGCGATCTGGAAAGGCAGGGAGTCGCTGCCGTTTTCCAGCCTGGGGCATCGCTCGAGACCATCGTCTCGGCCGTCCGGCAGGCCGCCGAACACTCGACACAGCCCGCCGTGAAGTAGTGGGAACACAGGAAAGGAGCGCACCAAAATTGCGCAACACACGAAGGTGAACATGGATAAGCACCTCAAGATCGCGGTCTTTATCGACTTCGACAACATAGAGATCGGCGTCAAATCGACGCTGCAGCGGGAGTTCGATGTTTCCATCGTTCTCGAAGCGCTGAAGGAACGGGGAGAAATCATCACCAAGATCGCTTACGCGAACTGGGGAAAGCTGGAAAATTCCACGCGGCAGTTGTCGGAATACGCGGTGCAGATGGTGCAGCGCGATCCCTCGCCTCGCGGAGACAAGAACGGCGGCGACATCAACCTGGCGCTGGATGCGCTGGAACTGGCGTTCACGCACGACCACATTAACGCGTTCGCCATCATCAGCGGCGACAGCGATTTTATGGCGCTTGTCAACAAACTGAAACAGTACGACAAGACGGTTTTCGTCGTGGGCGGCAAAGCTTTTACTAGTACGATTCTGCAGAAAAACTGCCACGAGTTCATCAGCTACGAATCCATGCTGGACGACAGCCGGTCCTCACGGCCGCCGCGTGAGCACCACCAGCAGCCGCAACAATCGCTCTCGCCGACGCTTCCGCATGAACAACGGGATCGTGGCCCGTCGTCAGGTCAACACGGCCCGCGGGAGCAACGGGAGCCAAGGGAACCACGCCAGCAGGGCGGTCAGCGGCGTCCGCCTTCGCTCGATCTGCAGCAATCGATGCCCCTGGTCGAGCGGGCGCTTCAGGTGCTGGAGCGGCGTGAAGTACGTCCGCAGCTCGGTCTGCTCAAGTCCACCATGCTGCAGCTGGATTCGAGCTTCAGCGAGCGCGCTTACGGAGCGGGCTCGTTCACCGATTTCATCGAGCGGCTGCGCAAAGCCGATCTCATCCAGGTGACGGGCGGGGAAGGGCGCTACATGATCCAGCGCAAGCGGACCGGGGCGCCCGAGAAGACGGTTCGCCCGGAAGAAGCGCTGCCGGCCCTGCGCGATGTCCTCGAAAACCATCGTCTGGAGATGGAAGAGGGTGTCGTTGCCGACGATCTTGCCGCTTGGGTGCGCGAAGAAGCGCCTGCCTTTGATTGGAAGCAATACGGCTTCCAGGAGTTCAGCGAGTTCCTGAACTATGCGCAGGATAAGACCGTGGTGCGCATCGAGCCCAATGAAGAGACGCAGAGCCTGATGGTTTATTTGGGAGCCGAATTCCATCCCCCGGCGATTCCGGAGGCTGCTCCGCCCCCGGTTCCCGACGCGGAACTGGAGGAAGAAATTGAAGACGAACCGCAGCCCGTGGTGCCGGGGCAGCCGACCGCAGGATCGCCCCGTATTAAAAAGGGAACAAAGAAGGCTGGCGGGCTGGATACGGACGGCAATGTGATTGCTCCCCCGAGGCGTCCGCGCAAATCCGCGGCACCCCGCAAGCGTCGGACGCCGCCACAGTAGCCTGTAAAACAAAAAAGCGCAGGCCAAAAGGCCTGCGCTTCCAGGGGCAATCCCGTATTACCGGCGTCCGCCGCCACCACCGTGGAAGCCCCCACCACCGAAGCCTCCGCCACCACCGCTGAAATGAGGAGCGAGGCTAACTCCCGCTCGCCCACCGAAGCCATACGCTCCGCCTCTGAACCCGAACCGTCCATATGGCGCATAGACTACATAAGCCGGCGAAAAGAACGGATATCCAAACGGGCTATAGAAAAATCCGTCGCCCGGCAACCACGACCACGCTGCAAAGTATGGGCTCCAATACCAGCCGGTACCCCAATTTGGACCGTAGCCCATATAGATAGTCCGCGCGGTTGCCATATTGGCATCGGCGAGGTAAGCGGACCGCACACTGCTCCACTGATACAAGTCGTCTTCGGCCTTGCGGTCGAAGCTGACGGTTTTCAGCGGCTGGCCGTTAATGAAGACCTCTTTGCCTTTGCCGAACTCCTTTGACTGGCCGTCTTCGGTCACTCTCACTTGGCCGTCAAGTACTTCGATTCTGGCGTTGTCGCTGTCGAACCGATAGAGACCATACTTCAGGATCGATGCGGTGGCGCCATGTTCCAGGACGTCGATCCGCGCGTCTTTCAGCTTCTGGTCCACCTCAATCATCGCCTGGCCGCGAACCACTTCGATCGTCGGAGCGACCAACCCAGCCGATACCAGCCGGATCTCGCTGTTACTTCCCGCGCGAACGAAAACACCCGGCGAAAGCAACATTTCAGCCTTGCCGTTGGCGGTCATCAGGCTCTGATTCGGCTGAACCTGTGTGTTTCCTGCTTGCCTCGGATTCACCGGATTGCCGTCAATCGAGACTTGCCCTTCCACATAATTCACTGTCCCGGGCAGGGCGGTCCGGGCAGTTTGCGCGCTGAGGAACGGAACCGAGGCCCCGATCAACGCCAGCAGCGCCACTGGCCTTGGAAACCATTGTCTGGTCATACTCTTTACCTGTCTGATTAGATGCCGTGCGGGCGGGCCGGGTTCCAAGGTCGCTTCTAAAGCAGTTTTAGATTCAGTAATTTATCCTGTGGAATTAATTGGTTTGACGGCCCGCGTTACGATGAGGTTTCCACCGCCTATGTGAACAGGTCTTTGACTTTTTCGAACAAGCCCTTCTCGTGCGGCTCGTTGTCCACCGGAAGCGACTCCGCCAGCTGCTCGAACAGCTTTCGCTGGTCGCGGTTCAGCTTCGTTGGCATGCGCACGACAATGTGCACCACAAGATCGCCGTGGCCGCGGCCCTGCACCTCAGGCACGCCCTTGCCTTTGATACGCAATTCCGTGCCGTTCTGCGTCCCCTCGGGAATCACCAGGTCGTACGGCACATCGAGCGTTGGCACGCTGATCTCGTCACCGAGCACCGCTTGCGTAACGTTGATCGGTATCGTGCAATGCAGGTCGTTGCCCTGACGTTCGAAAACCGAGTGCTCTTTGACCGTGAAGAAAATGTAGAGGTCGCCGTTCGGCCCGCCATTGGCGCCCGGTTGTCCTTCGCCTGGCACGCGCAGGCGATTGCCGTCGCCGATCCCGGCCGGCACCGTCACGCGCAGTTTCTTGTTCACCTGGCGGTAGCCCTGGCCCCGGCAGTCGCGGCAAGTTTGTTTGACGATCTGGCCGGCGCCTCCGCAACTCGAACATGTCCGCCGGACCGAAAGAAATCCCTGCGAAAAGGTCTGCTCGCCTCGCCCGTGGCACGCGGGACAGGTGATGCTGCCGCTGCCCGGCTCCGCGCCTCTGCCCTGGCATCGCCCGCAGGCTTCGAGCTTGGGCACCTGTAATTCCACTACTTTGCCGAAGGCCGCTTCTTCGAATGTCAGCGTCAGATCGTAGCGAAGATCGTCGCCCTTCGTGGCGCGGCTGCGTCCCCCGCGCTGCTGGCCGAACGCATCGCCGAACCCGAAGACCTGGCTCAGAATGTCGCTCAGATCCAACGACGATGGGTCGAACCCGCCGCCGCCCATGCCGGAAAGGCCCTGGTGGCCGTAAGCGTCGTAGGCCGCGCGCTTCTGCGCGTCCGAGAGAACGCTGTAGGCTTCGGCGGCTTCTTTGAACTTCTCTTCCGCCGCATGGTCGCCCGGATTGCGGTCCGGATGATACTGCATCGCCAGCTTGCGGTAGGCAGTCTTCAGGTCCTGCTCTCCCGAGTCTCGGTCAACGCCCAGCACTTCGTAATAATCGCGTTTTGTCCCCGGCATTTCTTCAGTAGAGTGGTGGCTTTCAGGACCGAACCGCGACCTTTACCATAGACGGCCGCAGGAGTTTACCTTTAAAATTGTACCCACGCTGAAATTCGCCGAGGATCGCTCCCTCGGGAAAGTCCTTCGTCTCAACACGCTCCACCGCCTGATGCAGATGCGGATCGAAACTCTGTCCCACCGTATCGATCGGCTCCAGGCCCAGCTTTTTCAGCGTTTCAAACATGTGGCTGTAGATCAGCTCGATACCCTTTTTGTATTCGGGCGCGCCGCCTTCTACTTTCATGGCGCGGTCGAAATCGTCGAGGATAGGCACGATTTCGCGCACAATCTCCATCCCCGCGTATTGCACGTATTCCGATCGCTCTTTTTCCGTGCGTTTACGGAAATTGTCGAACTCCGCCTGGCGGCGCAACAGAAGTTCTTTCAATTCGTCGCGCTCCGCTTTGAATGCATCGCGCAACTGGTCCACCGGATCCGGCTGGGGATCTTGCGCTGCCGCGGTTTCCTCCGGCGGATCGTCGATTCCGGCTTCTTTGTGTTCCACCTTAGCTTCCTTCACGTTCCCCGTGCCACTAATTTCAGGTTAGCATCGCGCGCTTGGAAATCCGCGTTCCCTTTGGAGTTACGACTGCAGGGTTTCGAACGTGCGGCCAATCTGGAGGACCGTGGAGATTACCTTCTCGTACTGCATTCGCATGGGTCCGAGAACGGCAATACGAGTGCGAAGGCCCGATGGCAGATCGATCGTCACACCTATTAGAGTCAGATCGCTCATCGCGGGATGCGCCTCCGCAAGGCCAACGTGAATGCCGATCTGTCCTTGAGACGATTCCAGAAACCGGTCGAGCAGCGCAACCACGTGTTTTTTTTCTTCGAGCGCGCGGAACAGCTCGCGCATTCTCTCGCGCGTCAGATGCAGATCGAGCCCCACCAGCCAGGACGCGCCGTCCATGGCCAGTTGCGGATCCTGATCGGCCAGCAGCAGGCCCTTCTGGTAAAGCAGCGTCAACTGTTGCAGGACCGCGTCGTACATCGCGCGCTCTTCTTCGATTCGGCGCAGCAACTCCGCGCGCGCCTTTTCGAGCGTCCACCCGGCGAAGTTTGCGTTGACATAGTTGCGCAGCTGAATCAGGTCGTCCTGAGTCATGGCCCGGTCGAGCGTGACCACCTTGTTGCGAACCATCCGGTCCCTGGTCGCCACGATCATCAGGACGCGGCGTTCGGAGAGAGCAATCAGCTCCAGGTGCTCCAGTTCCTGCGTCGAAGACGGGAGGGCGGTCGCGATCCCCACGTTACGCGTAATTTCAGTCAGGACGCGCGACGCGATGCCGACCCGCTCCTCCAGACTTTCGCCCGATTGCATCTCTTTGAATATGTGGTCGCGGTCGGCGGCGGGAAGCGGGCGCGCGGGCACGGCTCCGGCGAAATCCTGGAACGCCTTCCCAGTGGGAACTCTTCCGGCGGAAGTGTGGGGCTGTGCGAGGTAGCCGTCGTCGGCCAGGTCCGCCATCACGTTCCGGATGGTCGCCGGGCTGAGCGCCAGGCTCCGCATGCGGGAAATCGTGCGCGACCCGACCGGCTCTCCCGTGTCGATATATGCGCGGACAACGGAATGCAGGATCGCTCGTTTCCTCGCAGACAAAGCGGGCGACAACTCTTTACCGGGCAAGAGCATTCTGTCTTTAACTATACTGTTACAGGCTGCGGCGCGGCAAGCAGAGCGCCGCTGCGGGCCATTTGATACACTTATGCTTTCGTTTAAATCGCCGGAACGCCATTCCCGGTTCCGCTCGCGATCGATTCGACAGTACTCATCGTAAAATCAACCCGGAGAATCCATGGCAGAAATTCACAAACACAGACATCTATTCACGTCCGAATCAGTTACCGAAGGTCACCCCGATAAAGTTGCGGACCACATTTCCGATGCCGTTCTTGACGCCGTTCTGGCGCAGGACCCCACCGCGCGCGTGGCCTGCGAGGTGCTCGTCACTACCGGCATCTGCGCAGTCGCGGGTGAAATCACCACCACGGCGCATATTGACGTGCCCAGCATCGCGCGCAAGACGATCGCCGACATCGGCTATACCGACGCCGCGTTCGGGTTTGATGCCAAGACGTGCGGCGTCCTCAACCTGATCCAAACCCAATCCCCCGATATCGCAATGGGCGTCGATACGGGCGGCGCGGGCGATCAGGGCCTCATGTTCGGCTATGCCTGCAACGAAACCCCGGAGCTGATGCCGCTGCCGATTCAGATGGCGCACCGGCTTTGCGAGAAGCTCTCGAAGGTCCGCCGGGCCGGCACTCTCAAATATCTTCGCCCCGACGGCAAGAGCCAGGTTTCCGTGGAATACGTGGCCGGCAAGCCGACCCGCATCGATGCGATCGTGATCTCGACCCAGCACGGCGACGACGTTTCCACCGAGCAGCTTCGCGCCGACGTCCGGAAGTACATCATCGATCCCGTCGTTCCGCAGAATATGGTGGATGCGAACACGAAGTATCACATCAATCCGACCGGCCGCTTCGTGATCGGCGGACCGCATGGCGATACGGGCCTCACGGGCCGCAAGATCATCGTCGACAGCTACGGCGGCATGGGCCGTCACGGCGGCGGCGCTTTCTCGGGCAAGGACCCGACGAAGGTGGACCGCTCGGCCTGCTACATGGCCCGCTACATCGCCAAGAACCTCGTGGCTTCCGGACTCGCGTCACGCGCTGAAGTGCAGTTGGCTTATGCGATCGGCGTCGCCGAACCGGTGTCGGTGATGGTGAATTCCTTCGGCACAGGCCAGATCCCCGAGGATGCGATGGAAGATCTCATCCGCGCCACTTTCCCGCTGACTCCCAAGGGAATCATCGACCACCTGAAGCTGCGCCGTCCGATCTACCAGAAGACAGCCGCTTTCGGACATTTCGGCCGTACCGACGATTCCTTCACTTGGGAGAAGACGGACAAAGCCGAGGCCCTGGCCAGCGCAGCCGGCAAGTTCGCGGTCGCAGCCCGCTAAGTTAGAGTGAACATCCGGCTCCCTGTGGTCGCGGCTGCGACGGCAGGGAGCCTCTTTTATGTGCGCCTGCGGATGCTTTCTCGTAGTTGCCGTGCTTGCAACACTCGTTTACTGCGTGATGCACGGACTGTGGCTGGTGGCGGTTGCCGTTCTGATATTTTCGGCTATCGTCGGGTGGTTCGGTAAGAAAGCCGCGGGAACGCCAAAGTAAAGCCCCGCCTCACGATTATTTTTCGACCGTGCATCCCGCGCGCGCGGCAAATAAGCAGGTTCGCGTCCGCGGGACGTAAGGCGAGCCGGTCCGCCGATTTCTGCCGCGCGTGAACCGGGCCGCCGGAGCGGCTGGACGTGCCGCGGCGCCTCCCCCAACGGAAATGAGAACCTGCGCAGTGTAGGACTCGAGAGCCGTCGTCGTCGGGTTCACCCCCGAGATATCCAGGAAGTGATCTCCCGCGGTAGTCGTCGACGGTATCGTCACGTTGATCTGGTACAGGCCCGCCAGCGTCGGCGCCAAGCCCGCAAAAGCAACCGTCGCGCTATTTCCATCTACGTCTGCCTGGATTGTGGCCACCGTGTAGCTCAGCGGGCTCTGGGGTGGCGCGGCGCCGTCCGCTACCGGCGGATAAGCGGTACCGAGGCCGGTAGCGAACACTTCGAGCGTATCGCCCGGCTGGGCGGGTGTCTGGGGCGTCACGATGGTTCCCAGATTTGTATCTACCGCGGCCGCATAGACTCCACCGGATGGATTTGTATATATACCCGGCGCAGTCGGGTACACGGGCACCGTCACCACGTTCGACGAGACTCCATTGTTGACGACCTGAATCTGCGCCAGCGAATAAGGATTTTGCGAGGGCATGATAAAGGCCAGTTGTCCCGGAGCCACAAAGTAGATTGGCGCCGGAGTGACCCCGTTGACGATTACCTGAACGCCCGCCAAAGTTGTGGGATAGGCGTTGTTGATATTGAATTGGGCGCTCGTAGTGATACAAGGACCACAGGTACCAGGCGCGAGGTTCGTTCCGAAAATGGTAATGAACTCTCCGTTCGCGACCCCCGCCGTAAAGGGCGCAAAGCTCGCCGCGTTCACGATGCCGGTCGGTTTGATGTATACCGGCTGCGTGGGCGCGAAAGTCGGCGCCTGGAAAGCCACAGTGAGCCCAAGGTAAGGTCCGATACCCTCGCCGATGCGAACCGTCCCTCCATCTCCCAGCCAATACTGAAATGGAAACAGGTTGGAATTGGTATCAGTGTAAGCGCCCGTTACGGGAGTCGTGAAGGAGTCCGTAAAAGTCCAGCCGTATGTGGAGACCGAGACGATTTGATCGGCCAGGCGCTCGTGCCCGATGATATTCCCGTTACTCGTGGCATTGAAAGATCCGTAGTATCCATCGAGATCCGCGTATCCTCCGCCGAGATCCGAGAGGTCCTGATCGATGCCCGCCTGGTAGTAGAGGCAACTGGTCTCGCCATTACACGCACCGAAACTCTGGTCGCTGGACGTATTATTGACTCCCACGATCATGTCGAACCCGGTGGGAGAGCCGCCAAAGAAGAAATTACCGTCCGGCGAAAAGTAAAGAAACTCCTGCCCCGAGATAAAATTCGCCGTGGCGGATGTGGGGAAAGTGAGAACCGCCGCGCCGTTGCGGAAAGTGTAAGTTACGTTCGAGGATTGCGAAATCGTTGCGTTCCCGCTGGCTTCTGAGTACCCGTTGATGGCGACGGTTCCGAGACTTCCCGATCCGTTCGGATTGATTTGGAACGACATGTCTTCGCCCGGCAGGACGCCTGCGACCGTATAAGAGCCATTGAAACTGGTGGGCAGCGGCGAGGGAACCGGCGCGCCGATAAACAGGTCGCTGTAGCCGCCCTGAATCGCCCCCTCCGTGCTGCTGCCGGAGAAGATGCCGTTGGCGGCAACCAGACCGTAGACGTTATCCCCCGTGATGGGATCGACCAGAAATCCGAAACCGCTTGCGGAAATGGCGTAGGTGCCATTTACCGCGGCGCCCGCGCTTACCGCGCAAGTCGTCGATGCCAGATAACAGGACAGCCCGTCCCCCGAGACGCTGCTGGAATCCGACACAGCCGCGTTATTGATGGTATAGCTGCCGTTCGGGAAAAAGGTGATGTTGCCATATAAAGCGACCGCTTCGCTGACATCCCCGATGATGCCGTTGGAATCCTGCTGGGTATTGACAACGTAATATACGTGCCGGAAATAGTACGCCTTCCCCGAAGCGGTCGGCCCGCTCAACATGGAGTTGCCGGTGTTGTCGAAAGGCGGCGCCTGCGCGGCGATCGGCAAGGATGAAACCATACAGAAAAACAGCGCGAACCCCAAGATTTTCATCGTCTGAATTATATTTGTGCGTATCCGCAAGAAAGTTCCCTTCAACCCAAGATACGCAGCGCAACTTGATCGGAGTACACAGGAAGGTTGTGTTTCGTACCGATCGCCAAAATCGTCTCGAACGCGGGAGTTTGCTTTTCGCGATCCACGATCCAGCTCTCCACTTTCTCGAACCCCGCTACCTCCAGAAAAGCTCGCAGCTCCACTTCCGAAAAACCGAGCCATGTGTCGGCGTACATTTCCCGCGCCTGCTCAAAGCTGTGACGCTTCAAATCGAGAATCACGATACGGCCCCCGGGCTTGAGCAGACGGTGCGCCGCGCATACCGCCTGTTGCGGATGCAGTGCGTGGTGCAGGCTCTGGCTGAAGAACGCAAGGTCGAGGCTTCCATCGTCGATGGGAGGCGATTCCAGATCTCCCAGCCGATACTCCAGGTTCGCGAGGCCGTTTTCCTTTGCCAGCTTTGCCCCGAACTCCACCATGTTTGCCGAATTATCCACTGCGATGACGCGTTCGGCGCGTTGGGCCAGCAATTGTGAAAAGGTCCCTTCGCCCGCCCCCAGATCGCCGATCACCATGGGCGGCATCAATTGCAGCAGGGTCTCGGCGAGGCCCTTCCACGACCGTCCCGGTACATAATCCCGGCCGAACTTTCCCGCCAGCTCGTCGAAGTAGCCGCGCACCTTGTCGCGGCGCTTGTCGAGTACCAGTTGCAGAGCTCTTGTGTCGTCCGCCGCTTCGGGTATTTCATTGGCCGCCGAATGCAGCAAATCGATAAACTGGCGGTTGTTCAGGCGATAGAGGCTGTTTTTTCCCTGCCTGCGGTCTTCCACCAGACCCGCTTGCTTCAACTGCGCCAGATGGGTGGAAATTCGGCTCTGGCCGGTGGACAATATCTCCTGGAGCTCGGCTACGGACAGCTCTTCCCGCTCCAGCAGAAGCAGGAGGCGCACTCGGTTGGGATCGGCCAGTACCCGAAGAGATTTTAGTATTGACGGCAAGAGCGGCCTTGGTGTTATTATATCAACGTATCTGGATTTATTGATATGAGGAGAAACATTTGAGCACAGCAACGTTACCGAAGGTCGGTACCGACTACAAAGTCGCCGACATGAAATTGGCCGAGTGGGGCCGCAAAGAGATTATGGTGTCCGAGCAGGAAATGCCCGGATTGATGTCGATCCGCCGCAAATACGCGAAGACAAAGCCGTTGGCGGGGATTCGCATTACCGGCTCCCTTCACATGACCATCCAGACGGCGGTTCTGATTGAAACCCTGGTCGACCTCGGCGCCAGCGTCCGATGGGCCAGCTGCAACATCTTTTCGACGCAGGATCATGCGGCCGCGGCCATTGCGGCGGCCGGCATTCCGGTCTTTGCGTGGAAGGGCGAATCGCTCGAGGAATATTGGTGGTGCACCGATCAGGCGCTCACCCATCCGGGCGGCTTGGGACCGCAGCTGATCGTCGACGACGGCGGCGACGCGACGCTGTTCATCCACAAAGGCTATGAGCTCGAGAACGGCAGCGATTGGGTCAACAGTTCCTCCAACAATAAAGAAGAGCAGGTCATCAAAGACCTCCTGAAGAAAATTCACGGCCAGAACAAGACTCGCTGGCACAACGTAGTCAAAGACTGGCGCGGCGTTTCCGAAGAGACGACAACCGGTGTTCACCGCCTGTACAAGATGCACGAAGCGGGCAAGCTGCTGGTTCCGTCGATCAACGTCAACGATTCGGTCACCAAGTCGAAGTTCGACAACCTTTACGGTTGCCGCGAATCGCTGGCCGACGGCATCAAACGCGCTACCGACGTCATGGTCGCGGGCAAGGTTTGCGTGGTCTGCGGATACGGCGATGTCGGCAAGGGCAGCGCGCATTCGCTCCGTGGTTTGGGCGCGCGCGTGGTCATCACTGAAATCGACCCGATCAATGCGCTGCAGGCCGCCATGGAAGGCTACGAAGTCACGACGCTCGAAGACACCCTCGGCCGCGGCGATATTTACGTCACGACCACCGGCAACCTCGATGTGATCACGCTTGAGCACATGCGCCACATGAAGGATCAGGCGATCGTCTGCAACATCGGCCACTTCGACAGCGAAATCCAGGTGGACAAGCTGAATAACTCCGACGCGAAGAGGATCGAGATCAAGCCGCAGGTCGACATGTACACATTCCCCGCGGGCAATTCGCTGTTCATTCTCGCCGAGGGGCGTCTGGTGAACCTTGGTTGCGCGACCGGCCACCCGAGCTTCGTGATGTCGAACAGCTTCTCGAATCAGACGCTGGCGCAGCTCGATCTTTGGGCCAACAAAGATAAGTACAAGCCCGGCGTTTACGTCCTGCCGAAGAAGCTGGATGAAGAAGTGGCCCGGCTGCACCTCGAGAAAATCGGCGTGAAGCTGACTCGGCTGACCGCGGAGCAGGCCGAGTACATCGGCGTCCCTGTGGACGGCCCGTACAAACCCGACCACTACCGCTACTAAGACCGCTCGCGCGTTGTGGCGCCGGCGGTCTTTGCCGCCGGTGTTGTTAAAGAAGCGCCGGGGCCGATACTCCGGCGCTTCCGTTAGGACCGTCCTGACCCTCTTTGCCCGCTGATCGCTGCGTGATTCGTGACGCGGCTCTCCTTCGTGTGAAGAAACAGGGCGCGCAGCGAATGATTAACCGCTAAACGCAATCGAAACAACGGCGACGAAAGTGGAGCGACGCCTACGGAACCTGCGCCCCGGCACACGAGAAGCTCGCCGCACTATTCGGATCGCCCGTCCCGTTGTATCGTGCCACCTGCGGATACGGACACAGCGGTCGGGTTAGAACCTTGCTGGTGTCGCCCACCACAGTCCCGGTCGCGATGATCTTATCTGGTGCAACGCCCGTCTCCACCCACCTGTCCAATGCGCTGATAATGTCATGATCGGGGTCCGTTTGCGCTGACGCGCCGTTTCCAAAGCTGTTCGCTCCCACACCTCCGCCGCAGTGGCCCATACCCGGAACCATGAACAGACGATAGAACTCCTGCGTGCTGCTTGAAGCCGGATGTCTCGCATCCGGGAACTTGTCAAGAAAGGCGCGGACATTGTCGTAGTAAGCTATCGAGCTGAGCGGCGAGATCGCCGGATCGCCCCAACCGTGATACTGAATTAGTTTTCCGCCATTCGCACGGAAGGTTCTGAGGTCGGGATTTGTCGCATTCAAAACCGGTCCCGCCTTCTGGTCGCCGAAAGCAACATCCGTGTCGAAGTTCAAGTTCCGGTAGTCCCACTTCGGATCCTCGAAAACCGCGTGACCGTAATATGAGCTGCCGAAGCCGTATTGAATCGAAGAGGTGACGGAAGCGGGCGCAATCCAAGCCGACCATCCTGCCGGTCCCGCTTCCGTTCCGCGCGCATATCCAGGGAAAATCGAAGCGCCCGTGCGGGGGTTCTTAGGCCCGTCATAAATCTTCCGGAGCGCTTCGACCTGCGGCGCCGTCAGGCACTCGGGACCTTCCGCGCCTTTACAAGTCAAAACGGAAGGGTCGAAGCGGCAGGCGCGCGGGTCCTGCAGCAGCCCGTCTTTCACGCCGTCGGCGGCATCGCATTCGGCCATCACCGCTTTTTGGATCGCCGGAAGCTTCGCGGGCGGTATTGCGCTGCCCGGGGTTTCTGTCAAAGCGCGTGCGTTCCAGATGAAACCCGTGAAAAGATGCGACCAGTCGCTCGCCGGAGCGCCAGCGATGATTCCATCGAAATCCTCGGCGTACCGCTGCGCTTCCATCAGCGCCTCACGTCCGCCATCGGAGCATCCGTTGAAATAACTGCGCGACGGCGCGCGGCCGAAAAGATCCCGAATAATCGCCTTCGATTGCAAATTCGTCTCATGCACGGCACGATACCCGAAATCGATCAGCTTCTCCGGGTGTCCGATTGCCCACGTCGCGCCGGCGCCGCCCTGATGACCGTCGTCGGTCGCCGCCGCGGCATAACCGCGCTTCACAGGCTCGGCAAGCCCGGCCGCGTTGATCGCTCCTGCCCAACCGCCATTGCCGAGTTGCAAATATTTTTCATTCCATCCGTTCGCCGGGATCCACAACTCGAAATGGATCTCCGAGTCCTTTGTCGGCCGGATGATTCCCTGCACGGCACAGTGGGCGGGAGCGATCACGGGCGCGGCGCCGCCTCGCCCGCTGCCGCTCACAGGTCCTTCAGGAACAGCCATCGCCGAAGTAATCGTCGCGTGTTCGAGCGCGATACTCATCAGTCCCTGGCACGTCTGTTCTGCGATAAGCGGCGCGGATGACACGCCCAGAAAAACCAGACCGGCAAGAGCAATACGAGGCATAAAAGTCTCCGTGGCTGATGGCCCAGCCGTTACATGCAAGTCTTGAACATACAATAATCGGGCGGCTCCCGCCACCCTGATGCTGTATCGTCGTCCGAAAGACGATAGGGGAGGCCTTTCTTGAAAACCGCGAATCGATTTGCCGATCGCGTCGCCCTCATCAGCCGCCACCAGAACATCCGGCTTGCATGGGCAGAACACGCGCGCGAGGCACAGCGCGTCGAGGCCTGCGGCGCTCGGATTATCCCGATCTTCGTCCGCGTGTTAGCACGAAACCCTCTGTTCCAAACACTACCGAGATATCTTGTGTGCCCGTAATTAGCGAGCGGGGCGGTAAAACGAGCTGATTCTGGCTAACTCACAATGCCAATATCGGTTTTGTCAAAGTCGCCGCCCTTGAACAGCACCGGTTCCTCAAGTTCTGCCGCGAGTGCATGCGTGCAGCACTCGAGAATGTTCAACTGAGCCGGATGGCCCATACTCTTCCCAAAACTCTTGTGAGCGGCAAACGCAAGTTGCACCTGATTTTCGCTGAACTCGGCAACACGGATATCCGCGTCGGCAACAAACCGCCGCAGAACGCAGATACCAGACGATCCTTTTTCGCGATTGACGACGATACTGGTTTCGAGAAGCGACGCGGCGCTGATCCACTTGGCCGCAGCCTCCGCAATACGATCAAGGTAAAAGGAACAGTCGGGCTCCCGAAGGGCAATTGCCACCCGAGCGGAGGAATCGATAACCATCAGGCCGGAAGACCGAACTCGTCGTATCCGATGATGTCGTCCGGACTCCGATGATCCAGCGTTGGCAAGGCATGCCATTGCGCAGCAAGTTGCATAAGGCGCTCCCGAATCTCGGCGGGCGTCTTCTGGCTCTTCGCCGTCTCGCCGGCGTCCTTTTCGATCAGCTTCTCCACGTATGTGTTGACAGGAACGCCCTTCGCCCTAGCCTGTCCAACGAGCCGAGCTTCGATATCCGGCCGGAGTTGTAGTGTGATGGCCACGAATCCAGAACAGCGAATCTCTAAGGATTTTTGCAGGAACCCCTGTAAAGCTCCAGAGTACGGCGGAGCGTCCTTTGATGCTTACCACACCCGCAACTCTTTGAAAACGAAAATCCGGTAGCGCTCCGTGGCGCGGTATGGATACGTTCCAGAAGTGCGTGTGAAGCGGGCGCTCTAACCACCTGCCGTACAATGAATACCGAATGATTCCTGAGCCTCAGGATCTCCGGGAAGTACGCCGGATCGTCCTCCGCCTTCTGGAAGGCCGGCAAGCGTGCGTCTATCTGTTCGGGTCGTGGGCGCGAGGAGAAGCTTGCCGAGTGTCGGACATCGATGTCGCCATACTGCCGTCTGAGCCTCTACCGGCGGGCTTGCTGCCTGAAATCGAAGAGGCTTTGGAAAACAGTAGCAGCCTGTATCCAGTCGATCTAATTGACCTCACGACCGTGTCGGACAGTTTTCGCGGCAGGGTATTGGCCGAGGGCCTTTCATGGACCGACTGAAGGAGCGCCTCGAAATAGCCCGGAAGGCTCTCGTAAGCTTTCGGGAAGCACTGCGGGAAACGGCGACCCCCATGAATCGCGATGCCTCGATCCAGCGGTTCGAGTATACGTACGAAGCCGTATGGAAGGCAGCGCAACTCTACCTCAGGAACCGCGAAAACCTCGAATTGGCGTCGCCCTCATCGGTCATTCGCGCCTGTTTTCAAGCCGCGGTTCTCAATGAGGAGCAGGGAAGGATGGCCCTCGACATGGCCAGGGATCGCAATCTCACGGTCCATACCTACAACGAAGAACTGGCCAACCAGATTTATTCCCGCCTCGCGGCTTATGCGGGTCTGATGGAGCATTGGCTGGCAGCAATGCGGGAAGGCGCCGGGTCAAACGATGAATCGCGCAGGTAATGACCGTGAACTTCCGCCGATCGACCTGGATATGGCAGAAGCGAAGCCCAGTCCGCAGTTTGTAAAGGTGATATGTCAAGGTCGTTATGCTGTCCTCTTTTTCGTCTGATATGCTGGCGAGAGAGCGGTTCATGGCCAACAACAGAAAGCCACGCGTTCTCGTTTTCATTGTTGCCTACAACGCTGAAAAGACCATTCGCGAGGTAGTCCTCAGGATTCCCGTCGAACTTCGCGACACCTACGAAGTCGACATTCTGATCATCGACGATTCTTCCGCCGATGCCACTTTTGAAAAAGGCCACGCGGTCAGCAGAGACCCTTCGCTCCCTTTCCCGGTTGTCGTTCTTTTCAATCCGCGGAATCAGGGATATGGCGGCAACCAGAAACTCGGATACCATTACGCGCTGGAACGCGGTTACGATTTCGTCGCGCTCATTCACGGCGATGGCCAATATGCGCCGGAATGCCTGCCGGTCCTGCTGGAGCCGCTGCGCAGGGGCGAGGCCGCCGCAGTCTTCGGTTCGCGCATGATGACGCCTTCCGGCGCGCGCCGCGGCGGCATGCCGCTCTACAAGCTGGTCGGCAACAAGGTCCTTACCTGGATCGAAAATAAGCTGCTGCGCACCAGCCTCAGCGAATTCCATTCGGGATACCGGATTTACTCCACAAGGGCGCTGGCGGCAATTCCCTTCGACCGCAATTCCAAGGATTTTCACTTCGACACCGAGATCATCATTCAGCTGGTGATAGCCGACCTCCCCATCCTGGAGTTGCCCATCCCGACTTACTACGGCGATGAGATCTGTTATGTGAATGGAACGAAGTACGCGTTCAATGTCGTGGTGGCTGCGCTCAAGGCGCGCCTGCAAAACGCGGGTTTGTTCTACGACCGCAAGTTCGATTGCGCCCCTTCGAACACGCAGCCGTATGTTCCGAAGTTCACATTCACCAGTCCGCATTCGCTGGCGTTCGAACGGATTCGCCCCGGTTCGCGCGTTCTTGACATTGGATGCGCGGGCGGGTACATGGGCGCCGATCTGATGAAGCGGAAGCAATGCGTTGTCGATGGAATCGATTCGTTCCCGGTGGCCGATGCGAGCCTCTCGGCTTTCTATCTTCACGATCTCGACTCCGGGCTTCCCGCGCTCAATTTCGAAAACTACGACGACGTGCTGATGCTCGACGTGATCGAGCATTTGGCGAAGCCGGAACTGTTTCTGGAGCAGCTCCGAAGCGCGCTCAGCCTGAAGCCCTCGCTCGACGTGTTCCTCAGCACCGCCAACATAGGCTTCATCGTTACGCGTTTCATGCTGTTGATCGGCCAGTTCAACTACGGCCGGCGCGGGATTCTGGATCTCACGCATACTCGGCTGTTTACCTTCAGCTCCTTCGAACGGGCGGTCAAACAGGCGGGATTCGACATCGTCGAACGAGTGGGCGTGCCCGGGCCCATGCCGCTGGCTCTGGGCGACAACCTCCTGAGCCGGATGCTGCTGAAAATCAATCAGCTCCTGATCCACCTTTCGCGCGGCTTGTTCTCCTATCAGATCTTCCTGCGCGTCAGGCCCCAGCCGTCGCTGGAACTCCTGCTGCGGACAGCGCAGGAGCAATCGCAGAAGCGGGTCGAGACGATAGAGGCGATGGGCGCTCGAAATTAGCGCTTTGATTTCCAGCCGCGGCGCGCGCAGAGAATCAGCAGCAACCCCGAGAAACCCGCGCTGCCAATTCTGCACGCTCGACGTTCCAGGCCGCCATCGTATTCCAAAACCACCCTGCATTCTCCGGTGCAACCGGCGTCCACGGCCACCAAGCCGATGCCATCGGGCCGGATTTCGCGCGCCGAGCCGTTAACGCGCGCATGCCAGCCAGGGTCGTATGTGATCTGCGCCGAGATCACGTCGCCGGGCCCGAGCCTGGCCTGGATGACAGCCCGGTTGTTTCCTTCCCAATTCAAGTTTGCGGGCGGTGCGGAAGGGTCGTCCAGCGCCGCGACATACCGGGGTATCTCGCGCATGTCGAGACCATGAACGGGCCTATGATGCACCAGGTCGTCCGGCCGTAACACGTGTGCCAGTGAAAAGGGCCGATCGGAAACCAGATAGATAGTGGTATCGCGTTCGCGATGGAGCACCGGCAGGACGCCGTCGAATTTTCGCGGGTTCGCGACCGGGTGCCAGTATTCGGGACTTTCCGGACCGGGAACGGCAATCGCCTGCGCGCCGAATGCCTTGAGCCAGAGAATTGAAATCGCCGCATCCCGCTCGCCGGCATTTAGCCCCGATCGGATGATGTAATCGGCAAGGTATTGGCTGAAATTCGGCGACGTGGTGTATGGCTGCGCCCCGGCTTGAGGAACATTCGCAAAAACGTCCGCCCACTGGCCAATCGATCCCGGCATCATGACGCGCTGGCCCGGGAGATGCTCGGCGACCCATTTCGCGGTCTGGTATTCGACGCTCTGCGTTGTATCCACGCTCCGCAGCAGCTGTTTGGCATAGCGCCGGTAGCCGACGATCTGGCGGTCGGCAAAATAGACGAGCGGAAGGAGCAGCAGAACTCGCGCGCGCCACGGAATACGCTCGATCAGCGGGCGCAAAGAGAACACGACGATCCATATGAGTGCCAGGTCCGCTTCGAACTTGTAACGGCCTGGTTGAGGCAGGAAACGAAGGTTCGCGTAGCGATCGAGTAAGGGTATCAGCAGCACGATACACCCAAACAGCAGCAGCCAGCGGAGCCCCCAGTTGCCGGCTCGACGGCGTGTGAGCCAATAGACCATGGCGCATACAAGCACAACGAGTGCGAGCGCAATCAGCGCCCTGGAAGTGGGAGCCGATTCGTAATCCATGACGGAATTGGAATGAATTTTGAGAATTAGCGACGGTGGCGCCCAGGGACAGACAACGATGTATGCGCATGCCGCAGTCGCCGCAGCTTTGACGAAATCGGAGAGGCGCGCGGGCGCGCCCGTGTTGTCCAACGCACCGATCGCCAGCGGAACGGTGACTACTGTGAAGGCGATTAGAACCATTCCGAACATACTCGCGAGCATCATCGCCGCCATGAGGAAACCGGTAACGCCGAAATCGAGCCAGCGGCGCGATGCCAGCGCGCGCCATAAGAACCAGACCGCCAGTGGCAGCAAAGTAAGACACATCACGTGGGGTAAGTCGTCCCATTCGAACACCAGCATTAACCGTCGAGCGTCCCGCAAAGCCGCCCAATGAAATGCGCTGTCCGGGACGATCCAGAGGATGGGCGACAGCAGAGAGCAGGCCACACCAGCAGCGAAACTATATCCGGCGGCGCCCGAAATCTTCCAGCTTGCAAGGTATAAAAGCACCGGAGTCAGGCAATAGGTCGCGCCCGAGAGTTGGGCGAACGACAATGCCAGGGTATGGTGCGCCGCCCGGGCGCCAAGGGCAGTGAGGGCGGGAACCAGGGGCGCGTAGGTATATTCGAGCGGCGCCCCGGCGCCCCACCAGGGCCACCACGAAACGGACCAGAAATGGAAGTCGCCGAGCCGCGCCAGCGCCATCCATTCGCCGTGCATTGAGTTGAAGTGGCCGGTGGACTCGGTAAAAAATGCTTCGCGGCAAATATAGACGTTGATCCAGGCCAGGATGCCGAGGTACAGAAACGGACGAAGAGTCGCGAAAGCGCGCGGCAAAAATGAGTTTACTTCGCGAAAGATCGTAAAGTCCAGACCGGATCACCGGTTGCTCTCCGGCCATTTGTAACAGCGGCGCGCGAACGCAATAAACAGCAATGCCAGTAAGCTTGCACTGGCAATTCTGCAGGCTCGGAGCTCCGCACCGCCGTCATACTCCAAAACGATCCTGCATTCTCCGGTGCAACCAGGGTCGATCGCCATAAGACCGATGCCGTCGGGCCGAATGTCCCGCGACGCGCCGTTCACGCGCGCATGCCAGCCGGAACTATAGGTGATTTGCGCCGAGACCACCTGGCCAGGCTGGAGCCGGGCCTGAATCACAGCTTTGTTGTCGCCTTCCCAACTCAATGCCGCGGGCGTGGGCGTAGTTTCTTCCAGCGCCCCCACGTATCGCCGTATTTCGCCGACGTCGAGACCATTGACAGGCGTATGGCGCACCAGATCGTCCCGCCGTACTACGTGAGCCAGCGAAAATGGCCCATCTGAAACAAGATAAATAGTTGTATCCCGGTCGCGCCAGAGCACCGGGAGCACCCCTTCGAATTTGCGCGGATCGGCCACCAGGTGCCAGTATTCGGGGCTTTGCGGGCCGGGAACCGCAATAGCCCGCGCGCCGAACGCCTTGAGCCAGAGGATCGAGACCGCCCCATCCCGGGCGCCGGCATTCTGGCCCGTATCGACGATGTAGACGGCGACCTGCTGGCTGAAGTTCGGCGCCGTCGGATACTGCTGCGCGCCCAATTGAGGAACACGGGTAAAGACTTCCGCCCACTGTCCGATCGATCCCACCATCATCACGCGCTGGCCTGGCAGATTCCACTCGATCCATTTCGCGGTACGGTATTCGATGCTTTGCGCTGTATCCGCTGGCCGCAGCAACTGTTTGGCGTAGCGCCGCCAGGAGACGACCTGACCTCCGCCGAAATACAGCAGCGGGAGTATCAGCAGAACGCGCGCGCGCACCGGAACACGCGCGATCAGCGGGCGCAGGGAGAACACGGCGATCCATATGACCACGAGGTCCGCTTCGATCCTGTAACGGCTCGGTTGAGGCAGAAAATGGAGGCGCTCCCAGCGATCGAGGAATGGTATCAGGAGCACGATACAGCCAAAAAGCAGCAGCCAGCGGAAACCCCAGTCGGCGACGCGGCGGAGTACGATCGCATAAACACCGGCGCACGCAAGGGCGACGATTCCGAGCGTAATCAAGGTCACGGAAGGGGAAGCCGCTTCGCCATCCCAGATAGAATCGGCTTGAATTTTCAGAAGGAGCGATGGCGTCACCCAGGGAGAAACGACGATGTACGCGGATACCGCGGTCGCTGCCGCGCTGGCGAAATTTGAGACGAGTGCGCTCTTCCCTGCCGCGTTCTTTTCCGCCACCATCGCAAGCGGAATGGTGACCACGGTAAAGGCTATCAGAACCAGTCCAAACATACTCGCCAGCATCATTGCCGCCATGATGAAGCCGGTAATGCCGAAATCTAGCCAGCGGCGTCCGTTTAGCGCGCGCCACAAAAACCAGACCGCCAGCGGCAGCAAAGTGATACTCACGACGTGGGGCAGATCGTCCCACTGGAACACCAGCATCATCCGTCGAGCGTCCCAAAACGACGAAAAATGAAATGCGTTGGCGTCGGGGGCGATCAACAGGATGGGCGACACCAGAGAGCAAACCACTCCGGCCGCGAAACTATATCCGGCCGCGCCCGAAATTTGCCAGCTTGTCAGGTACAAGAGCAACGGAGTCAGGCAATACGTCACACCCGTGAGTCGATGGAATGCGAGTGCCAGGGAACAGTGAGCCACCCGCGCGATGACGGCAGTAAGGACGGGAATGCCAGGCGGGTAAGTGTATTCCAGCGGCGACCCGGCGCCCCACCACGGCCACCACGAAGCCGACCACAAATGGTAGCCGCCGAGCCTGGCCAATCCCATCCACTCCCCATGCATGGAGTTGAAGTGGCCGTTGGACTCGGTAAAAAAGGCCTCGCGGCAGATATAGACGTTGATCCAGGCGAGAATGCCAAAGTAGAAAAACGGGCGAAGAGTCGCGAAAGCGCGCGGCAAAAATGAGTTTACTCCGCGAATGATCGTAAAGTCCAACTGGATGGGCGGGTGTACAATCGCACAATGGCTCGGGCATGTTTGCCGGCTTTTTGCCTTGGCATCCTGTCATCGATCTCTGTCGTTGCGCAGGATGGCGCAGCACAGATTCCCGCGACGATCACGCCGCGAGTGCGTCCATCCTCGCTCCCAAACGTGGAACGACCGGAACTGAAACGACAGGGCGTCCTCCGTGCCGACTCTTCGCTCGTTGTTATCCCCACTTGGGTAACCACTGCGGCTGGCGCGTCGATAACAACCTTAAACAAAGAGAACTTCCGCGTCACCGAAGATAATGTGGAACAACCGATTGCCTATTTCAACAAGGATGACGCTCCTCTCTCGATTGGACTTCTCTTCGACACCAGCGGCAGCATGCGCAACAAGATGGAGAAGGCGTCGGAATCGGTGGCGGCATTCTTTAAAACCGCCAACAATGAGGATGAGTTCTTTCTGGTGGAGTTCAACGACCGGGCGAAACTGATGATCCCGTTTACGCCGGATTCAGGCGAAATCTACAGCCGCGTCGCCGGGACGAAACCCTCCGGTAGAACATCGCTGCTCGATGCGATACACATCGCGCTGAAGCAAATGAAAAAAGCGCGGCATTCCCGTAAGGCGATCGTGATCGTATCCGACGGCGGCGATAACTGGAGCTGGCACACGGCGCGGCAAACCCGCGGTGCGCTGATCGAATCCGATGTGCAGTTGTATGCGATGGGGATCTTCGATTCGGGCCTTTCGAACAGAAGTCCTGTCGAAAACCGTCACGGCCCGGCGCTGCTTGAAGAACTTGCGGGTCAAACGGGAGGGCGCCATTACCCGGTCGGCAATCTCGACGACTTGCCCGCGATCGGCGCGAAAATCGGCGCCGATCTTCGCAGCGAATACCTGCTCGGTTACTACCCCGCAGATTCACGGGATGGCAAGTATCACCATGTGAAGGTGAATCTTGCGCTCCCGGACAACATGCCTCCACTGCGTGCCAACTACCGGCGCGGTTATTATGCTTCCGCCGAGTGAACCGCGTGGGCGCGCGCAGGCGAAGACAAGCATCGGCACGAGTGCCGATGCGGCACGCACGAGTGCGCGCGCCACAGTTCTTATGAATGCGCCGAGGGCGGTTCGTGTTGTGCGGGCGGCTTTGGCGCCGCGGCAGGTTTTGCCGGCGTCTGCGCTTTCACCGGGCTGATCAGGATATGGGCGTTGCGGCCTTCCATGCGCGCCGACCCGTCGACGGCTCCGTAAGCCACCAGATCCTCCGCAAACCGCATCAGCAGTTTCCGCCCGAGATCCGTGTGCGCGATCTCACGTCCGCGGAACTGCACCACGGCCTTCACGCGATTGCCCTCCTGCAGAAACCGGATGGCGTGATTCTTTTTGAAGTCGTAGTCGTGATCATCGGTGTTCGGGCGGAACTTCAGCTCCTTCACCTGTACGACATGCTGCTTTTTCTTGGCCTCGTGCGATTTCTTCTTCATCTCGTACTGGTAGTGGCCGAAGTCGATCGCCTTCGCGACCGGGGGCACTGCCGTCGGAGACACCACTACGAGATCGAGACCAAGCTCCTGCGCCCGTCGCAGAGCGGCGGCAGTCGGCATGATTTCGGCGGTTCCATCGGGAAATACGGCGCGGACTTCCTTAGCGCGTATCGATTCGTTCACGTTTTCTCGGCGGTTGGACTTGCGAGGCGGGAAATTTCGGCCTGGAATCATGCGTTGCGGGGACTATACACCATCATAAAGTCAGTGTACTCCGGGAAGTCGATAAAGTCCACGGTATTCATGATGGATCGCGCTGTCTGGTGCTGGCGACACCTTTCACAATACCCAGACCAATCAGAACCAGAACGCCGACCCCGATCCATCGGTCTGAGACGTGGAGCATATGGGCGCCGATCGCAAGCCCAATGATCAAGACGATAAAACCTGCCAGGTAGATACCAAACGACACACGGACCTCCCTACTCCGGACTGAGCCGGGTCTCGGGTAATTAGACCAGCAATTGCATAGCCAGCCCGCAATTGCAGCGTTTTCTCCCGCAGACTCGACTAATCTGTGAGGAAGCGGATGGACTCGAATACCAATGCCGTGGAAAGCCATTGAATTGCGACAACGATTTGGGACGCGGTTGCGCGCCTGCCTCCGAGGTGCCGGTTGCCACTGACGCTGACATCGGACCAATTGGCCTCACTGGCCGACACGCGCCTGCGGGTTACCGGCACGCAGCTTCGCCTGCTCAGGCGGCCTGGAATGCGTTTACTTCGCCCGATCCGACTGCCATTGAGCGTTTCATCGAGACCGACACCTCCGCGTTGCCGTTCCTTGGCGCCGCGCTGCGTCGTCATCTGGAAGAGTTTCCTTCCGTCCAGAAGCGTCATCGAAGGGCGCGCGGATCACATTGAACTGAACGGCATCGACCGATGGCTCGGCGGCGTCCATCTGGAGGGCGATAAAGCAGCATGGCGTTGGAATCGCGTGACTGCACGGATTCAAGCGATCCACCCAATCGCATCGACATAGAATGGAAGACTCGCGTAACGCTGTCGAGTAACGATTGGGGGAACGGATGTCCCGGCTGCGGCTGACATTGGCTTGCTGGAATTACGACCGCACGCGTGCGTTGGCCGAAGGCCGCGTACCGGTCGACGGCGTGGATCTGACCTACCTCAACCTGCCTGTCGAAGAGACCTTCTTCCGCATGCTCCGGCATCGCGAGTTCGACGTGGCGGAGCTATCCCTTTCTTCCTACACTCTGTCGCTGTTCCGCGACGACAGCCCGTTCATCGCCATCCCGATCTTCCCCTCGCGCTATTTCCGCCACTCCTGTATTTATGTGAATGCCGACAGCGGCATTCGCGAGCCGAAAGACCTGATCGGAAAGCGCATCGGCAATCCCGAGTACCAGATGACCGCGCCCGTGTGGATTCGCGGCATCCTGAGCGACGAATATAGCGTCCCCGTTACCAGCGTCTCGTATCTGAGCGGCGGCGAAGAACAGGCTGGCCGGACCGAAAAGATTCCGCTTTCGCTTCCTCCTGAGATCCGCCTCGAAGCCATCCCTTCCGATAAGACGTTGTCACGCATGATCGAAACCGGCGAGATCGACGCTCTCTACACGGCCCGCGCTCCTTCCACCTTCTTCAACGGATCGGGCAAAGTCCGCCGGCTGTTCGAGGACTATCGGACCGTCGAGCGCGAGTACTACCGGAAAACAAAGATCTTCCCGCCCATGCACATCATCGCCATTCGCCGCGACGTTTATGAGCGCAACCGATGGGTGGCGCAATCGCTTTTCAAGGCGTTCGTGGCGGCGCAGACGGAGGTGTACGGCGAACTGCGCGAGACCGGGGCCCTGATGCACATGCTCCCCTGGCTGACCAGCCACGTGGAGGAAACGGAAACGCTGATGGGCCGCGATTTCTGGCCCTACGGTTACGAACCCAACATACACGCGCTCAGCACGTTCCTTCGCTATCACCATGAACAAGGTCTCTCGAAGCGCCTGTTGACGCCGAAGGAGATCTTCGCGCCGGAGTCGCTCGAGGCTTTCAAGATTTGACGCCGCTTCATGATTTGACTCAAGACGGTTCGACTCAAAGATGGTGGTCGCTCAGCCGGGGCGATATCGATACGACGCTGATACAGGTGGGCTTCAATCTGGCCCAGATGGTGATCCCCGTTTTTCTTCTGCTGCCTGCCGGAATCCCTGTCGCATTCAGCGTGGCGCACCTTCTGCCCGGCTACGCGTTTGGATTCCTGATCGGTTCGCTGGGCCTGGTTCGTATGGCAGTGAAACTGGCGCGCCGCGAAGGGCGATGGGACGTCACGGCCCATGTTTACGGCAACAACGTCCCGGCGATCATCGCTTACACGCTCTCGATCATGCTGCCGGTCTACCTGCAAACCCATGACGCCGATCAAGCCTGGCAGACCGGTGCCGCGGCAGTGGCCTGGACGGGGATCATCAAACTGGCGGCGGCACCATTTGCGCGGACGATTCGCCGGTTTATTCCCCAGCCGGCCGCCATGACCGTGTTCGGCGCGGCTATGTACAGCTATCTGGCATTCGTCCTTTTGCAGCGCGTCTTCGATCGGCCGGTGATCGGCCTGGTAGCGCTGGCGATTGTCATCACCACCGTTCTTGCAGGCGTGCCGATCACCCGGTTCCGTATTCCGCCATTTCTCGTGGCCTGGATTGTGCCCCTGATGGTCGGCCTTTCCATCGGTTATGTTCATCCGGTTTGGCAGG
>Ga0182024_10004729_pt1 | contig 31012 bp, 30 predicted proteins | sample P32metaG_FD_120480 | JGI IMG/M metagenome (GOLD analysis project Ga0182024, IMG submission 120480) | Permafrost microbial communities from Stordalen Mire, Sweden - P3-2 metaG (Illumina Assembly) | ecosystem: Environmental > Terrestrial > Soil > Wetlands > Permafrost | place: Sweden: Stordalen... | reverse complement strand
CGAGGTTGCAGCGCTCTTGACCAGCGAGCACGGCAAGGTCTTCTCCGACGCTAAAGGCGAGGCAACGCGCGGGCTGGAAGCAGTGGAATTCGCGACTGGCATCCCGCAACTGCTCAAAGGAGAGTACAGCGAACAGGTGGGCTCGGATGTGGATAGCTGGTCGATCCGACAGGCGCTCGGGGTTGTGGCTGGAATCACTCCGTTCAACTTTCCGGCGATGGTGCCGATGTGGATGTTCCCTGTCGCCCTGGCCTGCGGAAACACCTTCGTGTTGAAACCGAGTGAGCGTGACCCGAGTGCTTCCCTGCTTCTCGCAGAGATGCTCAAAGAGGCGGGCCTGCCGGACGGCGTCTTCAATGTGGTCCAGGGAGATAAAACGGCAGTCGACGCGTTGCTGGCTCATCCGACGGTGCAAGCAGTGAGTTTCGTTGGATCCACACCGATCGCCGAGTACGTGTACCGCGAAGGAACGAAGCATGGCAAACGCGTGCAGGCGCTCGGGGGCGCCAAGAACCACATGATCGTGATGCCGGATGCGGATCTCGATCAGGCTGCAGACGCCCTTGTCGGCGCGGCATATGGGTCGGCGGGCGAGCGATGCATGGCGATTTCGATCGCGGTGGCCGTAGGAAATGCAACCGCGGACGCTCTCGTAGGCAAGATCAAGCAACGCATTCAATGCCTGCAGATGGGCGATGGAATGGCGGAAGGCTCGGAGCTTGGGCCATTGGTCACAAAAGCGCACCTGGAGCGCGTTACGAGTTATGTTCAGCATGGGGAGGAGGAGGGCGCAAGCCTGGTCGTCGATGGACGCGAGAATGCCCTTACCGAAAGCAACGGCTTCTTTCTCGGAGCTTGCCTCTTCGATCACGTGAAGCCGGAGATGAAGATTTACCGCGAGGAGATCTTCGGCCCGGTGCTGGGCGTCGTGCGGGCGAACACCTTTGAAACGGCACTGACGTTGATCAATGAGCACGAGTATGGCAACGGAACATCCATCTTCACGCGTGATGGCGATACGGCTCGGGACTTCGCACTTCGCGTTCAGGCAGGCATGGTTGGGATCAACATTCCGATCCCCGTGCCGATGGCGTTTCACAGTTTCGGCGGATGGAAGCGCTCCTTGTTTGGCGATCACTCGATCTACGGACCGGAGGGCGTGCGCTTCTACACGCGATTGAAAACGGTGACTTCGCGATGGCCTGCGGGGATACGCAAGGGCGTCGATACATCGATGCCAACCTTGGGCTAAATCGCAAGCCTGTCACTCGCAACAACGGCCCATTAGTCTCAATGCTCAACAGAAGCGTCGGCTAAGGCGAGATGCTCGTCGAGAGCTGCTATCCCGCGGTCGATCTCCTCTTTGGTCACGATGAGAGGAGGCGCAATGATGAAGTGTGACACCCACGCTTGAATCGTGACGCCGTCAGCGAGAAGCTTCGCTGCGATCTGGTCCACTAGAAGAGATTTGCCAGAGACCTTGTCGGAATACGTATTGAATGGCTCTTTTGTTATGCGATTCTTGACAAGGTCGACCGCCCAGAAGAGTCCCTTGCCGCGTACATCGCCAACACTCGGATGTTTGCTCTTGAGTTCGTTGAGCTTGCCTTCGACATATGGCGCAAGCTCTCTGGCTCGCTCTACGAGACCGAGGCGCTGCATCTCGTGGATCGTCGCAACCGCCGGGGCGAGTGTGAGCGGGTGCGCTTCGTAGGTATGGCCGTGGGCAAAGTAGTGGTCCTGGAAGTACTCTGCGATCTTCTCGCTTGTTGCGCACAGACCGAGAGGAACGTAGGCCGAGGTGATTCCCTTCGCCGTGACGAGGATGTCCGGAACGACTCCCCAGTGGTTCATTGCAAACCACTCGCCGGTGCGTCCCCACCCCGTCATCACCTCGTCAGCAATGAGGAGGACGCCGTTTTCATCGCAGATGCGACGAAGCTTCGGCATGTACTCGTCGGGAGGAACGATGACACCATTCGTGCCGACGATTGGCTCGACAAGCACAGCCGCAACATCGGACTCATTGCGAATCATGTGCTCGATGTAATCGGCACAGGCGATACCGCACTCTGGATAGGTGTGGCGGATGGGGCACTTATAGCAGTGAACCTCTGGCGCGAAGATAATACCTGGCCCCTTGCCGCCCGGCTCCATAGCCCATCGGCGTGGATCTCCCGTTGCTGCGATCGAGCCAGCCGTCGAGCCATGGTAAGAGCGGTATCGCGCGATGATCTTCGTCTTTCCTGTGAACATGCGCGCAATCTTGAAGGCGGCTTCGTTGGCCTCTGTCCCGGAGGTGGTGAAAAAAAACTTGTTGAGACTTTTCGGAAGGATCTCCGCTAGAAGCTGTGAAAGCTCCGCCCGCGCCGTCGTGGCATAGCCCGGCATGGCGTAGCAGAGTTCCTGAGCTTGTCGCGCGATGGCATCGATGACGGCCTGGTTTTTATGTCCGAGGTTGGAGCACATGAGCTGTGACGAAAAGTCCAGGTAGCGCTTGCCTGCGCCGTCGATGATGTAACAGCCCTCGGCGTCCACGATGTGCATGGGGTTCCAGTTCTTCTGGAAGCGCCATGTGCCGTAGTTATATTGCCGGGTTAGATCGACAACCTGCTGGCTGGTAAGGGTCTGCGATTTGTTCGAGCTCTTTAGCTCGGCAGCTTCAGTGGGAGTCATGATGGCCATCCTATTCGTTGAGGCTTGTTTGCGGCATAGTGTCGAGAGCAGGCGTATCAGCCGTATATCTCAGCATAAGGACATAGTAGATGCTGGCCGCCACAAAAAATCCGACGAACCAAGCGTAATCATAAAGAAAACGCAGAGCTGGAATGGCAAGCCCGATCAACGCGACAAACACGCCAGCGACAAGCGCAACGATTGCCCGGGGATTTACTCCGCGCGAATACTCGTATGGGCCTCCGCGACGATAGAGCGAGACCGTGTCGAGGCGAGTTCCGCGAATGAGGAAGTAGTCCGCAACCATGATGCCTGCAACCGGGCCGAGCAATCCGGAGTAGCCGATGAGCCATCCGAAGATGTAGCTCCCGAAGGTGCTCATGAGCTTCCACGGCATCATCGCAAGACCTAGCAAGCCGGTGATCATGCCCCCTGTGCGAAAGCTGATGAGTTGCGGGGCGAGGTTCGCGAAGTCGTTCGAGGGAGAGACGACATTTGCTGCAATGTTCACGTTGAGCGTTGCAATCAACAACGCGAAGAGCGCTAGCAGGGCCGCGAACGGCTGATGGAACCGACCGAGCAAGGTGATCGGCGACCAGACAGCTTCGCCAAAGATAGTGACCGATGCCGATGTGCAGGCGATGCCGATAAATGCATACAGCGTCATGGCTACAGGAAGACCGAACGCTTGCCCGACGATCTGCGAATCCTGCGATTTGGCATAGCGCGTGAAGTCCGGGATGTTGAGCGAGAGCGTTGCCCAATAGCCGACCATTGCGGTGAGCGACGGAAAGAAGAAGCGAAGAAAACTGCCGGTTGTGTGGAAGCGACTTGGCGCTGACAGCATCGGGCCGAAACCGCCAGCCTTGTGAAGCATCCAGAAGAGGAGGATGAACGACATCACGAGCATGAAGGGCGCGGAGAAGCTTTGCAGAAATCGGATGGATTCGACGCCGCGCCACACCACAAACATATTGAGAAGCCAGAACCCGAGAAAACTCGCCCATAGGACAAAAGGCATGTGCGCCGTCGCAGGCCACAGGACAGCAATCATCGCTGCGATGGCCTGGCCGCCCAGCCAGGACTGAATACCAAACCATCCGCAGGCTACGAGGGCGCGCAGCATGGCGGGAAGGTTGGCGCCGCGGCTACCGAAGCTGGCGCGCACAAACACGGGGAACGGAATGCCATATTTCGCACCGGCGTGCGCGTTCAGAAGCATCGGGATGAGCACGATGAGGTTGCCGAGGAGGATGGTGAAGATGGCCTGCTTCCAGTTCATGCCGCCCGCGATCAGGGAAGAGGCGAGCATGTAGGTCGTCACCTCCATCGACATGGAGAACCAGAGTGCGATGTAGTTGTAGGTCCCCCAGGTGCGTTGCGCGACTGTGGTGGGGGCGAGGTCGGCGTTATAGAGACGCGGGTCGTGCTGCGCTACAAGGTCCACTGCGGCCTGGTCGAAGACGTCGGTGGGCGTTGGGCTTACTGCCATGCTCCTCCTCGTGCTTCGCGTCGCAGATACTGGCCTCGCCCTATGGCGGCTACATAGCGGCCGCCGTCCGCGACGAGTTCGCCGCGCGAATAGACCTGACGCGCATTGCCCTTCACCTTCCAGCCCTCGAACATCGAAAAATCGCAACGCATGTTATGCGTCGCAGCGGAGATGATGTGCTCGGCCTCGGGGTCCCAGAGGACAATGTCAGCGTCGGAGCCCGGCGCAATCGTTCCCTTCTTCGGGTACATGCCGAAGATGCGTGCGGGCGCCGTGGAGGTGATCTCGACAAATCGCTGCAGTGTGATCTTTCCGGAGTTCACACCGAAGTGATAGAGGAGCTGCAAGCGATTTTCGACACCGGGGCCGCCATTGGGAATCTTGCTGAAGTCGTCCTTGCCCAGTTGCTTTTGGTCGGCGAAGCAGAACGGGCAATGGTCGGTAGATACCACCTGCAAATTGTCAGTGGCGAGTCCGTCCCAGAGTTTCGGCTGATTTTTCTTTTCGCGCAGGGGTGGAGTGAAGACGTATTTTGCTTCTTCAAAACTCTTGCCGGGCATCTGGTCTTCAATCGAGAGGAGAAGATATTGCGGACAGGTTTCGGCGAATGCTGGAGCTCCACGATCACGGGCCTCGCGAACCTGATTGAGTGCATCTTCGCTTGACAGATGAACGATGTATACAGGAACGCCCGCGATCTCGGCGAGTGCAATCGAACGGTGAACCGCCTCCGCCTCGGCCTTCGTCGGCCGCGTGAGCGCGTGATAGACGGGAGCCGTCTTTCCTTCGGCAAGCGCCTGCTGGACGATCACGTCAATGGCGCTTCCGTTCTCGGCGTGCATGCAGACGAGAGCACCGTTCTTCGATGTCTGCTGCAGCGCCTTGAAGATCGTGGCGTCGTCCACCATGAGGACGTTCGGATAGGCCATGAAAAGCTTGAAGCTGGCGACGCCCTCACGCACCATGTCGTCCATGTCGTGCAGGCCTTGCTTGCCGTTGTCGGATCCGAGGTCCGTCACGATCATATGCAGGCCATAGTCGATGCAGGCCTTGCCTTCTGCCTTCGCGCGCCAGATGTCGAGCGCGTCCCGCATGCGAGTGCCCTTTGCCTGAATGGCGAAGTCGACGATGGTGGTCGTGCCTCCGATAGCCGCGGCCCGTGTGCCGGTGAGAAAGTCATCCGCAGATACAGTGCCGCCGAAGGGCATGTCCATGTGGGTGTGGGCGTCGATGCCTCCGGGGAGGACGAAGAGGCCAGTGGCGTCTACAACCGTGTGCCCCGTGGCATCGATGTGGGCGAGTACCTGCCGTATCGTGCCGCCTTCGATGAGCACGTCCGCCTTCTCCATGCGATCGGCAGTAACAACGGTGCCGTTTTGAATCAAGATTCCCATGCTTTGCTCCGGGTTGTTCAACAGCTAAACTTTCAGACATGTGCGGCGTCACGTGTTCGTGCTCATCACTTCACACGCTCCCGGCGGAACCAGACCCTTGGCGGTGCGCTCCTCCCAGCTTTCGGATGGCAGGCCATTGTCGATACGCTCCATGGTGATGCAGTTCTCGACTGGACAGACGAGCGCGCAAAGATTGCAGCCGACACAATGGTGTTCATCCACGCGAGGGATACGCTCGAGTGGCGTCACTGCGCTGCTGCGGCCCAGAGTGCCGGCGTCAAGTTTGGGGATCGGCGTGGTTGAGATGTTTCGCGTTGCTTCGGCTTCGACCATCGCCGGAGTTCGCGTTGTGTCGGGCACTGGCGACGTCCGGTCGAGATGAATGCACTGATGTGCTCCGTCCCAGCAGGCGGTGTAGCAGAGCTGGCATCCGATACAGAGGTCCTGGTGAATAGTTGCGACGACCTTGTAGTTCAGGTTGAGATGCTTCCATTCGCGGACGTTGGGGAGCGACAGCCCGCGGAAGTCTTCGATTGTGGCGAAACCCTTCTCGGTCATCCACGCCAACAGGCCGTCCTGCATGTCTTCGACGATGCGATAACCGTAGTGCATCGCGGCTGTGCACACCTGTACGGTGCCGCAGCCGAGGAGGATGAACTCCGCTGCGTCGCGCCAGCTGCCGATACCACCGATGCCAGAAAGCGGAAGAGCACTCGCAGGATCGGACTGTACCTGCTGAACCATGTTGAGCGCGATTGGTTTTACCGCAGGGCCGCAGTAACCTCCATGCGAGCTCTTGCCGTCAACGTTCGGATTAGGCTGGAGTGTTTCAAGATCGATTCCCGTGATCGAGTTGATTGTGTTGATGGCGGAGAGTCCATCGGCTCCCCCGCGCTTTGCGGCTCGCGCAGCTATGCGTATGTCTGAAATATTCGGCGTCAGTTTGACGATCACTGGCGTCCGCGCCTTCTCCTTCACCCACGCGGTGATCTGCTCACAGTACTCCGGTACCTGGCCGACTGCAGATCCCATGCCGCGCTCGCTCATGCCATGAGGACAGCCGAAGTTGAGTTCGAGGCCGTCCGCTCCGGCGTCCTCCGCTCGCTGCACAATATCGTGCCACGTCTCGCGCTTGCTCTCGACCATCAGCGAGGCTATAACGACGTGCTTCGGATACCGCCGCTTCACCTCGGCGATCTCCTGCAGGTTGACTTCGATAGGGCGGTCGGAGATGAGTTCGATGTTGTTGAAGCCCATCATGCGGCGGCCCTCCCAGTCGATCGAGGAGTAGCGCGAACTTACATTGGTGATCGGCTCGCCAATCGTCTTCCAGACGGCACCTCCCCAGCCCGCATCGAATGCTCGCATGACCTGTTCGCCGCAGTTTGTGGGCGGGGCAGAGGCGAGCCAGAACGGGTTGAGGCACTTGATGCCGCAGAACGTGGTCTCAAGCGTCGGTTTAGGCTTGGACATGCTGTGCCTCCAGCCATGCGGCGATGCCGGTACCAGCGCGTTTGCCATCTGCAACCGCGTCCACGACCTCGCGGCCGCCGTTGGTGCAGTCTCCACCAGCGAAGAATTTCGGGTTGGATGTCTGACCGGTTGCTCGATCGATGAGGATGCAGCCGCGGCCAAGCTGGATCTTCGCGTCTTCACTTCCGTGTTCGGAAATAAAAGCCGTGTGGGTCGACTGTCCGATTGACAGGACAATGAGTTCAGTCGCCAGCGAAAACTCCGAACCCGGTTGCGGGACAATCGAGCCGTCTTCTGACGATATAAGCTTCGTGAGTTCGAGAGCGTCTACGGCGCTGTCGCCATGAATGCGCGTGGGCTGAACGTGCCACAGAAACTTCACGCCCTCGCTCCTGGCGTGCTCATACTCGAATGCAAATGCGGACATCTGCTCCGGGCCTCGTCGATACACGATATGTACCTCCGTGGCACCAAGCCGGACGGCCGCGATGGCCGCGTCGATGGCCGTGTTACCCGCCCCCACGACGACCACGCGGGCTGGCACCGTCATCGCTGCCCCAGATTTATAACCGGCGATGAGATCAAGCGCGTTGGTCACGCCAGCAAGCTCCTCTCCGGCGATACCCAAGCGATGAATTCCACCGAGTCCAATTCCGAGAAACACCGCGTCATGCTCATGCTCGAGCTTAGCGAGGCTGGCTGCATCGATCATCGTCCCGAAGTGAAAATCGACTCCCAGTTGCGAGAGCATTTCGATCTCGCGCAGGCTTTCGACAAGTGGGAGCTTATATTCTGCGATTCCATAGGTGTTCAAGCCTCCCGGTAGTGGGCGCGCGTCGTAGAGATGGGCGCCGATACCTCGACGGCGAAGCTCAGCGGCGCAGGCGAGCGACGCTGGGCCGGCGCCTATGAGCGCAACAGAGAGGCCTGTCTCGGCTCCAGGCTCAAACGGCAGTGGAGCTCCGCTTTGGTGGAACGAGTCCATCGCGAACCGCTGTAGCCGCGCGATTTGAATGGGTTGCTTATTGTAGCGGTGCATGACGCAGGCGCCTTCGCACAGCACCTCCACAGGGCACGCACGAGCGCAGCTCGCACCAAGAATATTTGCATCGAGGATCGTGCGCGCCGAGCCGGCAAGATTGCCGCTTGCAATTTTTTTGATGAATCGCGGCACATCGATATGGGTTGGACAGGCACCAGTGCAGGGGGCATCGAAGCAGTAGAGACACCGGTTTGCCTCAGGCATGGCGGCTTGCCTGTCGAGTGGCGGATGTAGATCGCCGAAACGCTGGGCCAACTCCGGCTGCACGGCGACCTGCTGATGGAATGGCGCTCGCTCGCTCATTTAGAGTCGATGACCTCCACTTTCGAAGAGGTAGCTTAGCTCGACACGGGGAACCCTATAGCCAACCGTCACGCAAAAAGTCGCGGTGCAGAACAAACACTCCGGGACTGGAAGCCGTTGCATCATGGAAGACATGATCCTCCTCGCGGTGCCGCTCTGTTTCATGACTCAGGAATGACTATTATGCACTATCGCGGCAAGACAATATTTTCAGTGAAGTGCCAAACAGTATCCGAACGAAGATTGCCCCCAAGAGACAGCGCTACGTACACTCTTGAACACCCACACTAGTCTTTGCCCTCTTGAGTCCCGAGCCAGCTCAGGGTCTTCCTGGCGAGCCGGTCAAAAGCCTGCACGGCCAATTTCAGGTCTTCAACCTTCGTGTCTTCCGCCTTGTTATGGCTCAGTCCGGCGAGGGATTGGGTAAACATCATCACCGTCGGAATCCCCGCGCGCGCGACCTCGGCGGCATCGTGCAACGGCCCTGAGGGTAGCCTGTGCGAAACACCTGCCGTCTCCCGAACCGCTTCGTCGCAAAACTCGACGAGCCGCGCATCAAATGGAACCGGTTCAATACTCCAGATCTTCGACCAGTCGACTGTACAACCCTCTTCCGCGGCAAAGCGTTCGCTCGCGGCGCGAGCCTCCGCCAACATCGAGGCGAGGATTCCGGCGTCGAGGTCGCGCATATCGAGCGTCGTTTCGCATCGTCCCACCACAGCCGTGACAATGCCTGGAAACGTTTTGACGCTGCCCATTGTCGCGACGGCATCGGGGTGTTTACGAGCGATCGGGCGAATCTCGAGCGCCAGTTTCGCAGCGGCAGCCAGTGCATCCCGCCGAACCCGCATCGGGGTCGATCCAGAGTGCGCCTCTTGTCCATGAAATGTGATTGTGTAGCGCTCAACGCCCTTGGTGCCAAGCACGACGCCCAGCGGAAGATGCATAGCTTCGAGAACGGGCCCTTGCTCGATGTGTAGTTCCAAGTAGGCGGCTGCGTTCGTGCGCTCAACGGCAGCCTTACCGATCCCTTCGATCTCAACGCCGCATCGTCGCAGTGCATCTTCGAGACGAACTCCCTCGCTGTCGACGCGGTTGCGGTCGGCTTCGATGGTGTGCTTCCCTGCAAATGCAGAGGAGCCGAAGAGGCTCCTGCCGAAACGTGCTCCCTCTTCATCTGCCCAGTCCACGACGCGAATTGTGAGAGGCGGCCTGCCCTGGAACTCCTCAGCGAAGCCGCGCAATATCTCAAAGCCGACGAGAACGCCGAGGCAGCCGTCTAACCAACCACCATTCGGCACGGAGTCAAGATGACTTCCAAGGATAAGAGCACGATCTGAATCGCCACGAAGGGTCGTCCAGGAGTTCCCGGCAGCATCATAGTGATGCTCTAAAGGAAGTCCGTCCAGCTTGCTCTGAAACCACGCGCGAGCTTTGAGCCATGTCGGACTCCAGGCAATGCGCTGAGCACCATGATCGTCCGCGGTCAAGGCCCTTAGATCCTGGAGATCAGAGAGTACTCTACGTGAATCTGCTGGCATGCATCTTCTCCCGAAGATGACAGGTTACTCCAATTCGCCACAAAAATTGCCAATGAAAATCACCATCCCATGCTGAGCTAAACCAGCACTACGAGCGAGAAGGCTTTTTGCGTATTTGAACTTTGCGTGGTTGCAGGTGGGATCGTCCTTCAACCAATTGGAGGAAGATTGCCTGACGATCCAAGCAAAAACACGCATCCGACAACAAAGCTGTAGATAGCAGTGAGCCCGATGAAGAATCGCATGACGCGCGGATGGGGTGCAGAACCACGAAACAAACCGCAGGCAGAGGCGGTCATCAATGTATTCATAATGAGCAATCCGGCGAGGAACATCGCCATGCCGCCAATGCCCTTTGCTATACCGCCCAAATTTGCCGCGAGCAGAAACAGCGCCAACTGGCTGGGCGTCTCCGCGCCAAGACCATGGATGACGCCAATTCCAAAGGCAATCGGGCCAGTGTAGCCGAGATCGTCGTCTGTGTTGGGAGAGAGTGTTGGGTTCGCAGGCAGCGACGAAAACCTGCGACGGATTTTTCGATATCCGCGAATAATAATCGCGGCGCGTGAAGGCGGGATAGCGTGCGGATTGCCCCAGACGAGACTACCCATGACGTAGATGCCAAGAAGAATCAAAGTCAGACCAACCAGCCGTTCGGCCCACGAATCGAGACGATGCGGAAGTGACAGCTGGAACAAAATGACCATGCTCCCGAGCAGTGCAATCATGGCAGCGTGCCCAAGGGCGTAAAGGAGGCCGAGGCGCATTGCACTGGATGTCTTCTGCTGGACGCTGGTGATGTCTGAGATGGCGGCGATGTGGTCGTAGTCAAAACCGTGCCGAAATCCAAGGACGGCACAGGAGATCAGCGTTATTTCGAGAGGTGCATTCATAGGGCAGCTTCAACCTGAGTTTCACGTGAGCGGGCGAGTTGAGCATGCAGGAGGTCTAGGACCTCTCCCATTCCGAGTCCTGTCTTGGAGGAGACTTCAACGACCTTCATGCCGGGGCGAACGCCCTCTATATTCTGTCTTGCTGCAGCAAGGTCGAAGTCTGCCGCGTCAGCCAAATCCATCTTGGTGATGATCGCAACGTCGGAGCTATTGAAGATGGTGGGATATTTCAGGGGCTTGTCTTCACCCTCTGTCGCGGAGAGCAGAACGAAGCGCAGCTCCTCCCCAAGATCATAGCTGGAGGGACAGACAAGGTTTCCTACATTTTCGATAAAGAGAAAGTCGATCGTCTCAAGACGCCAGGACTCAAGCGCTGCTTCGACCATCTGGGCATCGAGATGGCAGATTGTTCCAGTTGTGATCTGTCTGACGTTTGGCGTTGCGCGTTGCAGACGTGCCGCGTCGTTCTCCGTAGCAAGATCCCCGACCAGCGCAGCTACGCGGTAGTCTCGCGAGAGTGCGCCGAGGAGCTTCTCAAGGAACGCCGTCTTACCGGAGCCAGGACTAGAGACAAGACTTACAACGCAGGTTCCGCTTTTTTGAAAGCGTTCACGGAGAGCATGTGCGAGAAGGTCGTTTTGCTTGAGTACCTTCGCCCTGACCTCGACTATGCGCGTGCTCATGCCGCAACCTCTAGCGAGGCAACTTCGATCTCACGGCCAGACACAATTGTTTGCCCGGGGGTCTGACACTCCGGGCAACAGAGTTGGTATATGGATGGTGGAATTCGGTTTTTCTGACAAGCCTCGCAATAGATGACCAGGGGGATGGTCTCGATCAGCAGGCGCGACCCCTCCAGCGGAGTGTCCGCACAGGCCAACTCGTAGGAGAAGAGAAGCGCGGCCTTGTCGACGCCGGAGAAGACCCCAAGCTTCAGGTGCACCACCTCGACATCAAGGCCGCCGCGGCTCTCCGACTCTTCGATGATCTGGTCGATCATGCTGATTGCAATCGAGAGTTCGTGCATGAACTGCCTTTCGGTGTTGACGATCTGAAACCGGCGAGGCGTTGCGCGACCGTTACATCGCTCTGATTTTCAAGTACCTGCGCAGATCAGGAGTAACTACGACTGCTGCAGCAATTACTAGTAAACCAAGTGCACCGAGAATTATCTTTGATGTCATGACGTCACCTCTCCACTGTTTGTAACTGTATTGGATGCAGCTTTTTCGTCGCAAGCGCGCGTCCGACCAACTCCTCCACCATATTTGCCGCTTCCTCAACGCTGGCCTGCACCAGCGATGATAAACCCATGCGCCCATCGAGTTCATCGCCAAAATCATTTGGTTCGCAGCCGACGACGAGGACCCGCGCGGAGATTACGCCTATCGAAGCGGCGAGGTTGAGCACCCGTACGGGGTCCATGCCGTGGGGATTCAACGTCAAATCTGACGATGCTGGATCTCCCAGGTCTGCGAGATTCGGCTCGACTACGAACAGCGTGCCTGGTGCTTCGCCGCGGGGCATTGCATCCACAATGATCACTACGTCCCACGGATCGAGCAAAGCGTAAGCAAGGTCGAAGCCGCGGATGCCGAAGTCCTTGACCAGAACGTTCTCCGATAGCTGCCGTCGGGCGAGCGAAAGAGCAACCTCAACACCAAATGCATCGTCCCCGAGGAAGATGTTGCCCACACCTGCAACAAGGATTGTTGGAGTCATGCTGGGACTCCGTCCACGAAGGGCTCAATCTCTTCGGGAGAGAAGAAAAAGCGGTGGCCCGGCTGACGCATCATGCCGAACTCCCGGCCTGGGTCATCGTCCAGCACCACAGCAAACTGGATCTGGTCCTCGAAGTCCTGCTCGATGGCTTCAATCACGGCGACCTTGCCGGTTAGAGCAATATCCATGATGTCTGCTTTCTTTTGCGGCCATATACGAACGCGGTTCCCAACGCGAAGATCGACCCCGAAGACGCGCACGCTCTCGGGCGCAGCTTTCGTCTCTTCGAACGGATTCCATTCGCCATTCATTGTGCGCCCCCTCGAATCTCCCGCAGTCCACGGATGACACCGTGCGCCTTCAGCATGGATTCTGCGGTTAGCGACTCTGTGCGCTCCAGGATCCTTCGTGCGCGCGGGTCGCCGTTGCGCATCTCCTGCTTCTCCGCGTCGGTGAGAGTGAGTACGCGCAGGGTGAGCATCTCGTCCATCTCGGTGCCATCGAAGAAGTCGCCTGCGCTCTCGGGGGCTATTTTTGGATAGTCGTACAAAATGATTGGGGAGCAAAGCATCATGGCGCGGTCTGGTTCTTCCCCGGCCAGCACGGGGAAGACACCGAGGTTGCGGCAAGTTGCGGCGGATTCTCGATAGGCCTCCGCGGGGTCGAGTAGCGAGATAAACTCTCCGCCGTTGACGCCCAGCAGCACGTGCGCGGAGACGAAGGATTGGGGAAGCGCCTCATCGCGTTTGGCTGCATCGCCGCTGGAGAGCATACTGCCGTTCTCGAGTTCGAGATGGAGCTTGTACGCGCCGTCTTGAAGGATTTCTCCGCCGATCGTCAGGGTCGCCTGCAATCCTGGAGTCGGATCGCTGGTGCGGCCCTCCGGCAGGTTGGGCGCATCCATTTGCAGCGCGAGCTTTCGTGGTGAGGCGATGAGGTCGCGGAGAAGAAAGTTGCGATGCTCGGAGATGCGTTCGACCGCCTCTTCCCATGCAAGGGATGGATCTGTGAGCTCACGCAGATCTTCCGATCCAGTCTGTAGCTGGCGAACCAATTGAAGAAAGCTGATCTTGAGATCGAGGCTGGCGTCTGCCTCTGCCACCACAAGGCATTCTGCGACAAGGCGGAAGGGCTCCGGAGGGCGCTGCGCCTCCGCATACACCCTCGGGTAGAGTGTTCCAAAGTTCCAGCGCTGGCGATTCTTGATCGCAGTCGGGCGGTAGGGATACAGGATGTACCCTTCATACAAAATCGCGGCCGCAATTTTTTCGATGCCGTCGAAGTTCATGCTCCGACCTCTTCTGCTTCCTCGGCTGCGAGGGCTCGTGTGATCGCTTGCTCCCACGTGGGAAGGCCATGGCGCATTTTGTAAAGATAGAGCTGTTCGAATGTTTTACGCTGCAAACAAAGCCACGCCGTGTCCGGAAAGTACAGATCCATCATCTCTTTCCAAACTGAGACGGGCAGGCGAAAGTTGGCTTCCCGATCCCATGGTACCTGCGCGACTTGCAGCGCATCGTCCGCACCTTTATAAAACACAGTGCCGCTGAACATCACACAAATTGGAATATCCCCGGCCTCGAGCGCGTGAAAGTATTTCGTCGCCGCCACATTAAAGTCGAAGGTGCACGGAAGATCGAGATTGACCAGAAGGTTGTCAGTAAAGCCAGGAACGGCGACGCTGGTGTTCATCCAGAGCAGCGGCCTCACGGTTCGGCTCCATCGCTCAGGTTCGCCGAAGAGGTCGAGCAGCTTCTCCTGTTCCTGGGTAAGGTAACGCCTTTTCGCCGGCTCGATCTGCACCTGGCACCTCAGCGTGAGGGTATGAATTGCCTCGGTAGCTGGCAGATTCGTGATGCGCAGCTTCAATGCGATCAACGGCGCTGCCGCATGCGCGATGGCCTCAGCGCCTTCGATCTGGAAGTGTAGCTCAGGCATTGACGGTCTCTCTTACGTCCACACTTCGGGTTTTCAAGTCAGAGAAGAACTGATGAATCTCTTTCCAAACCACGGTCCCGCCAGACAGCCCGCGCCAATGCATGCGGATCAAACCCACCAGGCGATAGCAATCATCGATGGGAACAATGTAATACTCCGCAGGAGTTCCAACACGATTGACCAAAAAGATCTCGACGTCCGGTTCCATCTTCTGCAAGGAAGGATGCTCCGCAGCGATCTCTGTCCAGGATTCGAGGCTTAGCAGCGATTCAATGGCGCCGGCCGGGCTAGGATACATTGCCATCACTCTGTCTGTGGCGCTATTACGATAAAAGAACGCAAGATTGATGGGAATCATCAACGATTCCCACTGTAAGTCAGCCATTTTAAAGTCGGAGAGCGAGCGAATACGCCGCGGAACGCGCAGGTAATGCGCACCCGCCTGTCCGCAGAAGAGAATGGCACAGCCATCGCAGGAGCATACGATCTGCCGCGTCTTTGGGTCAAGCAGATGCTGGTGGAGGGGCGACAACTCCACACTGCAGAGTTCACAGCGCTCCGCCGTGGAAGGTCTGCGAGCAAACTGCTTCAGGAACGAAGGTGCTGCCTCGCGCTCCGCACTTTTATCCGGTTCGTCAGTCATCGCAATCCTTGTGGAGCGCCGGCTTAAGCAGGTGGCATACTTGGCATGCGGTTGTCGATCGGCTTGCGGTCCGGAACATTGATTCCAGTGGCGTCATCCGCAAAGCGTTCGAAACTTTGGGTGGGTGGTCTCGTCCCCGCGGGGGGAGAAGGCTTGCCTTGGGTTGTGTCTGGATACGCCATCGTGTGTCTCCTTCGAATGTAGATCTACTTGAGAACTACGAGGTTGGAAGTATTGGAATGCTCCGCCGCGACGTTCTCGGCAACGATTTCAAGGATGTCGGGAGCGGCTTCGTAGAGTGCCTCTTCGACGGCGTTCTTCAGTGTGAGCGACGACGACGGACAACTGCCGCAGGTACCGTGCAGCTTGAGACGAACGATGCCATCGCGCACGCTGACCAACTCGCAGTCTCCACCGTGAGACTTGAGATACGGTCGAACTGCCTCGATACCGCGCAGGACTCTCGTCTCCATGTCGTCGGGGTGAAGCGAGTGAAGCAGAAACATGCTCGCAACGAGATTGTCCTGCAGCACCTCGTCCAGGACGCGCTCTCCGTCAGGTATCTCCAGGCATTTATCGATCATTCGCTGCAATGCGGCGCCATGCAGCTCGATGACGGATTGGACGAGTTCAAGCGCGGCGGCCCGAACCTCCGGGTCGCCGGCCTGATCGAGTTTGCCTGCCAACTTTTCTACACGTTCAGTCTGAGCGCGGAACTCACCGCGCTTCGGTTCAGTGATGGGCTGCTCCGCGGCCGCCATCACTCATGCCCCGCTGCCCCGAACATGGGTGAATGTTTCACTTCGATCGCCTTACCGTCGCCAACATACATGTGGACACCGCACGGCAAGCACGGATCGAAGCTTCGAACTGACCGCATGATGTCGATGCCTTTGAAGTTTTCCGGGCCGTTCTCCTCGAAGATCGGCGTGTTCTGCACGGCGTCTTCATAGGGACCGGGAGTGCCATAAATATCACGTGGGTTGGCATTCCATGGCGTCGGTGGATAGGGATGATAGTTGGCGATCTTGCCATCGCGAATGACAACATGATGTGACAAGACACCGCGAACTGCCTCGTGAAATCCGCAGCCGATAGCTTCCTCTGGAACCTTGAACTCCGACCAGGTGGAGGTGCGGCCTGCGTTCAACTCCGCCAGGGCCTTCTCTACGAAGTGAAGCGCAGTCGCTGCAGCGTACGCCTGGAAGTAAGTACGGGCACGATCCCGTTCGAGGGTATTGCTCCACTGTGGAATTTTCCACTCGAACTGTGTCTCGGGTAGCAGCGCCGTCTTTGGCAGATTAATCTGCACGCTGTGACCGGTGGCCTTCACGTAGCCGATGTCAACTAAGCCGGACAAAGCCGTCGACCATAGACGTGCAATCGGTCCGCCTCCAGTGTCGAGCGCAAGATAGTCGCCGGTGCGTTGGTCGTACCAGCGCGGAGACATCACCCAGGTATAGTTTCCCGCGAAGTCGCGCTTCTGTGGGCGAGGGAGTGTCGTCTGGTTCCATGGATGACGCTTGTCCACCGGATTACCCAGCGGGTCTCTGGCAACAAAGGTCTCAGCACCCTGCCAATCGTCATAGTAGGAGCTGCCAAGCAGAATCCGTATGTTGAGATTGATGTCGACGAGGCTGTTGGTAACGAGTTTTCCGTCAACTACGACGCCCGGCGTGACGAACATACTGCGGCCCCAATCTGCCATGTTCTTGTAGGTGTAGTCACAGTCGTCCGGGTTGTTATAGGAACCCCAACAGCCAAGCAGAATGCGGCGTTGACCGACTTTTTCGTAGCCGGGCAAGGCCTCATAGAAGAAGTCGAAGAGATCATCGTGCAGAGGCACTACCTTCTTCATGAACTCGACATACTTCATCAGGCGAACCAGATAGTCGGTGAAGAGCTGGATAGTAGCGACCGTTCCGACTCCACCAGGGTAGAGCGTCGACGGATGCACATGGCGTCCTTCCATCAGGCAGAACATCTCGCGCGTCATACGGCTCATGGCGAGCGTCTCACGGTAGAAGGTACCGGTAAACGGGTTGAGCGCAGTCATGATATCGGCGATTGTGCGATAGCCATGCTTGTCTGAATTGGGGCATTTTGTGGATTGAGCTTTATCCCAGACTCCGGGATTGGTCTCTTTCACCATCTGCTCGCAAAAATCGACGCCGACCAGATTGTCCTGAAAGATGTTGTGATCGAACATGTACTCGGCAGCTTCGCCAAGATTGATGATCCACTCGGCGAGAGCGGGCGGCTTCACCCCGAAGGCCATATTCTGCGCATAGACGGCGCAGGTGGCGTGATTATCGCCGCATATACCGCAGATTCGGCTGGTAATGAAGTGGGCGTCCCGCGGATCTTTGCCCTTCATAAAGACGCTATAGCCGCGAAAGATGGAGGATGTACTGTAACACTCGGCTACTTCTTTGTTCTCGAAGTCGATCTTGGTGAAGATGCCGAGGCTGCCGACAATCCGTGTGATTGGATCCCAGTTCATCTCGACAAGATTGCGCTTCTTCTGCGGAGCTTCGGATAAGGTGTCCGGATACGTTGCCATTGGCATTGTCCTTTCGTTAGTAAGTCGTTGGGCGATAGCCCGTGGTAAGTTCCGGCCTGCTGTGCCGCCACTTCGGCTCTTTGTTCAACGTGGTGTTGGTAATGCTGCGCATGGTTCGAATGAAACGGCCATACGTTCCAATAATGTTCGTCGAGAGCTTCCCTCCCGGCGGCTCGTCCATGAACGGCATGAACTTATCCGGGAATCCCGGCATGGTGCATCCGATGCAGATGCCGCCCACATTCGGGCAGCCACCGATGCCGCGCATCCAGCCGCGTTTGGTCACATTGCAATCGACCACCGGTCCCCAGCAGCCCAGCTTGACCAGGCACTTCGACGATCCATAGTGCGTCGCAAAATCGCCCTGCTCGTAGTAGGAACCGCGATCGCAACCCTCGTGCACAGTCTTGCCGAACAGCCATGTTGGCCGCAGTTGCTTGTCCAACGGGATCATTGGCGCTAGTCCGGCCACTTGATAGAGCAGATAGAGGACGGTCTCCATAAAGTTATCGGGCTGCACCGGACAACCGGGGACATTCACGATCGGCAATCCTGCCTTCGAACGCCAGTCCCATCCGAGGTAATCGGCAAGGCCCATGCACCCCGTCGGATTGCCGGCCATGGCGTGAATGCCGCCATATGTAGCGCAGGTTCCCGCGCCAATGATGGCGAGGGCCTTCGGAGCCAGACGATCGATCCACTCACAGGTTGTAATCGGCTGACCGGTGTCGGGATTCGTACCCATCCCTGCCCAATAACCTTCTTTTTTGATCTTTTCATTCGGGATCGAGCCCTCTACGACCAGGACGAAGGGATCAAGCAGGCCTTTCTCCGCCTCGTAAAAGAACTTCATGAAGTCATCGCCATTTTCGTAAGCGAGCACCGGGTTATGAAGATGAACCTTGGGCAAGCCGGGAATAGCCCCGAGCAGAACATCTTCGATGCTTGGCTGTTCCGCAGCCGTAACGGAGACGGTATCGCCATCGCAACCTAGACCGGCTGTGATCCAGAGAATATGCACGTCAGAGACAGCGGGGGCCTTGGTGATGCTACTTACCTTGTCATCCATGGAATTCTCCTTGAGTCACAGAGTCACAAAGCTTGCGCGCGATTCGTACCGGAAATCTGGGCAGACACGGTTACTCCACTCTTGCCGCGCTCAAAAGAGGACAGGTCGTACGGGCACACGAAAAGCCAAGATGGAATGGTGGAATTGATGACGCGACATGAAGGAAACAAAACAACGCGATCGACCTAGCAAAGCCTGGATCTGACTCCGGCTTTTATTCCCAACTTTCGACCGAAAAAAATTACGCCTTCTCTATTAGGCTGTCAAATCTTCTTTTCCTCAATTCATCCGCTCAAAAGAAGGTTGATGCAATGAACCTGCAAATCACGGAGAGCTAACAAATGCGCGGGAGTTGCTCACCAAACATCACATCCAGCACCCTGGTTCCGCCGATCTCCGTCTTCATCAACACCAGACCCGGGTGCTCTGCAACCACCTCTCCGATGATCACCGCATACCGGCCAAGCTCATGCCCTTGCATCTGCACCAGCACAGCTTCCGCCATCTCTGGCGCAACGATGGCCAGCAGCTTTCCCTCGTTCGCGACGTAGAGCGGATCCAGGCCAAGCACTTCGCAGGCACCCTTTACGGAGTCGCGCACCGGGATCGACTGTTCGCGCAAGGTCATTCCTACGCCGGCCCGCTTCGCTATTTCGTTTAGCGTAGTGGCGACGCCGCCGCGTGTTGGATCGCGAAGGCAATGGAGGAAATTCATTTCCGTTACGGGCGCAGTTGCCAGCATGACAGCGACGAGACCGTTCAACGAAGCGCAATCGCTCTCAATAGCGCCCTCAAACTCAAGGTTCTCACGCTGGGACATAATAGCCATACCGTGGTCGCCGATGTATCCGCTCAGGATGATCTTGTCGCCAGGTCTGGCACGATCCGCCGAAATATTCACGCCGCCGTCGATGACGCCGATGCCAGTTGTCGTGATGAAGATCTGGTCTCCTTTGCCACGGTTCACAACCTTCGTGTCCCCGGTTACAAACTGGACTCCGGCCTCTTCCGCCGCAGCCCGCATCGAGTCCACCACGTGCCGCAGATCATCCATCGCGAGACCCTCCTCGAGAATGAAGGCAGCAGACAAATAAAGCGGGCGAGCGCCACTCATTGCGAGATCGTTCACGGTTCCGTGCACGGCAAGCCGACCGATATCTCCGCCTGGGAAAAAAATAGGCGAGACGACGAAGGAATCCGTCGTAAAAGCCAATCGAGCGCCGTTGATGGTAAGCACCGCTTGATCGTCGAGCTTGTCCAGAACAGGATTCTTGAAGGCGGGAAGAAAGATCTGGTCGATTAGGTCTGCAGTTAACTTTCCACCACTGCCATGCCCCAGCACAATTTTCTTGTGTTCGAAGATAGGCAAGGGACAGGTCCCGAGAAGGGGGTTGGGAACCTCGCTGACGTGGGTGGTTTCATCCACCTCCAGATCGAGATCCATCGCATTCGCTGGGATGCCGTCCATCAAATCACGTCCTCTTCTCCCAGAGCGACATGCGTCAAGTCCCACAGGATGTGCAGCAGCGCGACATGCGACTCCTGAATACGATGAATGCTGTAACTGGGCACGGTGAAACAGTATTCGGCCGTGTCGGCCAGCCGTCCGCCATCCTTGCCGGAAAACGCGATGGTCAACATGTCCCTGGGCCGTGCTGCCTCCAGCGCATAGATCAGGTTGGGCGAGTTGCCGCTAGTAGAAATTGCTATGACCATGTCTCCGGGGTGGCCCCACAGTTCAATCTGGTCAACAAAGATCCGGGCGTAATCTTTGTCATTGGAGATGGCAGTGAGCACAGGTATCTGGCTGACCAGATCGAACGCAGGCAGCGCGCGCCTTTTCTCGATGATGGGATGGACGAACTCGACTGCAATATGTTGCGCATCGCACGCGCTACCGCCGTTACCCATCACCCACAGCTTATGGCCGTCGCGAAAGCGATCCGCCATCTTCTGGCTCAACTCGCCGATTGCATCGGCATAGTGATCGAAGAACTTCTGCTTGACCTCAACCGACTCTCGGCATTTATGCATCACCTTTTCGCGCCAGTCGTTTGGCGGCGGAATGGCATTCGTTGCGCTGGCGGTGGAACTGTTCGTTGAACCGTTAGATTGGGTCATGCAACGCCTCCCAGGACATGCACCGCTTGCCGCTGTTCCTTTTCGGCTTTTAGATGTCGCCCGTACGCATAGTAGGCAGCACACGCGCCTTCCGCCGACACCATGGTCGCTCCCAGCGGCCGCTGCGGAGTACACAGCGTTCCAAATGCCGGGCAGTCGTGCGGCTTCTTGATACCTCTCAAAATCTGCCCGCTGATACAAATCTCCGGCTCGCGCGTGTCGATCTCTTTTACGTTAAAAAGTTTTTCCGCATCATGTTCGCGGAACTCCCACCGCAACTTGTATCCGCTCTTCGGGATGGTGCCGATGCCGCGCCACTTGCGATCGGCAATCTCAAAAACACTCGACACCAGCTTCTGCGCTGGGCGGTTGCCTTCCCGGTCCAGAATGCGCGAGTATTCGTTTTCCACTTCAGCGCGCCCGGTCTCCAGTTGACGAATCGTCATCAACGTTCCTTGCAGGATGTCCAACGGTTCAAAGCCTGTAATGACGATGGGCACGTTAAATCGCGAGCTCATCGGCTCATATTCGCGATAGCCCATGATGGCGCAGACGTGTCCCGGCCCTAAAAATCCCTGCACGCGATTTTGCGGAGATTGCAGAATCGCCGCGATCGACGGTGGCACCAGAACGTGTGAAACCAGAATCGAGACGTTCGGTACACCTTCCTTCTGGGCACGCGAAACCAGCATTGCGTTGGCAGGTGCTGTGGTTTCAAACCCGATGGCGAAGAAGACCACCTTTTTGTCAGGATTGGCGCGCGCGATCTTGAGGCAGTCCAGCGGCGAATAGACCACGCGAACGTCGCCGCCCTCGGACTTGATGGTGAATAAATCGCCTTCCGATCCGGGCACGCGCAGCATGTCGCCAAACGAGCAGAAGATCACCTCTGGCCGTCTTGCAATCGCGTGCGCCTTATCAATCATCTCCAGCGGTGTAACGCAGACTGGGCAGCCGGGCCCATGCACCAACTCCACGTCTTCCGGCAGCAGATAATCGAGTCCGTTCTTGACAATGGAATGGGTCTGGCCGCCGCAAACCTCCATAATCACCCACGGCTTCGTCTGGATACGGCGGATCTCGTCCACGATCTTGCGCGCAACCTTTCCATCACGATACTCATCGAGGTATTTCATCGTCGGTCTTCCCCAGGTTCCATCTCTTCAACCACTGGCGACTCCAGCTCGGTAAGTTGATCCAGATCCATCAGCGCCTGATAAGTCCGCTCTGCCTCTGCCTCATCCACCCGGCTGATCGCAAAGCCGACATGCACCAGGACATACTCGCCAATCTGCGTCTCCGGCATGTACTCTAGGCAGGCCTCACGCACAATGCCGCCGAACTGCACCTTCGCCATGTGCAGACCACGCTGTTCAAACGTCTCCACGACCTTGCCCGGTATTGCAAGACACATATCAATCTCCCCGTTGCATCCGTTCATTCGCGATGACAGCTTGACCCAATGAGATTCCGCCATCGTTCGCGGGCACCATAGCGTGCAAGAATACTCCAAAACCGCGGCGCCGCAACTCTACCACCGTTCGATTCAACAGGTACAGGTTTTGAAACGTCCCCCCGCTCAGGCACACTCGGTCCAGAGCGTCGCTCCGCCGAATGCGGCAGCACATCTCTACAATCGCCGCGCTCAACGTGTTGTGAAAGCAAGCCGATATCTCCTCGCGCGCCCTGCCCGCCACGATGTCCTTCACAATAGCTTCCATCATCGGCCTGAAATCTAGAATCATGGGTTCCACGTCCTCGATCTCGAAGGGATAGCCCCCATCGATTCCTGGAACGGTAGCCATCTCCAGCGCAATCGCGGCCTGTCCTTCGAACGTCACCTCCGAAGCCAGTCCAACCAAGGCAGCCACTGCATCGAAAAGTCGTCCACTTGAAGATGTTTGCACCGTTTGGATCTGACGCGAAATCATCGTGTCGACGAGCTCGAGCTGCTTCTCAGCAACTGGGCGAAAGCATGCAAGGTCGCTCGGCATCTGCTGCCCAAAGGTATCTCGCAGATAGCTCAACGCCATGCGCCACGGCTGCCGCACCGCAGCATCGCCGCCCGGAAGTAGAACGTACCGAAGATGGCCGCGCCGTGTGAATCCGGCGAAATCCGCGACCAGAAACTCCCCACCCCAAATTCTGCCATCGGTACCGAAGCCGGTGCCGTCCAAAGCCACGCCGATGACGTTTCCGCGCAGATGGTTCTCGGCCATGCAACTCACAATATGTGCATGATGATGCTGCACTCCGATCTTGCGCTCAATGCCAGACGCGAGCGCCATTCGAGTGCTCATATAGCCAGGGTGCAGATCATGCGCAGCTAGTCGCGGAGCAACCTTGAAGATGTGCTCCATGTTGGCAAGAGTCTCCTCGAAAAACCGCATCGTCTCGTAGTTCTCAAGATCCCCAATGTGCTGGCTTAGGATTGCGTAACTGCTTTTTGTCAGACAGAAGGTATTTTTGAGTTCGCCGCCAAAAGCCAGCACCTCTTCCATCTCAATTCCCAGGTCGATGGTCTGCGGCGCAAACCCGCGCGAGCGACGCAGCACGCGTTCGCGTCCTTCGAAGGTGCGAACGACCGAATCATCCACGCGCATAGCGATGTCGCGGTTGTGCAGCAAGAACCAATCTGCAATGCCATCAAGCTGCCTCATCGCCTCGCTATTCGAAACCACGATAGGCTCTTCGCTGAGATTGCCACTGGTCATCACCAAGGCTTGAAACTCGGAGTCCCTCTCCGGCGAATCACTGAACAAGAGATAGTGCAGCGGCGTATACGGCAACATTACGCCCGCAGTGTTATTTCCCGGAGCGATCCCACTTGCCAGCTCCACTCCCCCCAGTCGAGGCAGAATGACAATCGGCCTCCGCACATGCAGAAGGGCGGCTTCATCTTCCTCGGATACTTCACAGAAGGTCCTGACCGCCGCAGCATCCCGCGACATCAGCGCAAACGGCTTGTCTGGACGCCGCTTGCGTGTTCGCAACTCTGCGACAGCAGCTTCGTTTCTCGCATCGCATGCAAGCAGAAAGCCGCCCAGTCCCTTCACCGCCAGGATCTTTCCTTCGCGCAGCAGCCTTCTTGCTTTACGGATTATTGACAGCGAGTTTGCCTCTGCAAATGAGCATTCAGCCAGCGACGAGCCGCGTGGAACCAACGCCAGCGACGGTCCGCACACACCACACGCATTCGGCTGAGCATGAAATCGGCGGTCCTCCGGATCTTCATATTCCGCCCTGCAGGCATTGCACATTGTGAAGCCCGCCATCGTCGTGGTTGCGCGGTCGTAAGGTATATCGCGGATGATGGTGTAGCGCGGCCCACAATGGGTACAGTTCGTAAACGGGTATCCGTAGCGCCGATTCGCCGGGTCGCCAAAGTCGCGCCAGCAGGCGTCGCACGTGCCCGCATCCGGAGAAACTAATGCGAATGCGCCGACTTCTTCCCGGCTCCGAAGAATGGAAAATCCTGCACCCCCTAGGGTTTCCATCTCCAACACGCTGATCTCGGTTATCTCTGCAAGCTGCGGTGGGTCGGCCCTCAACTTTGTGAGGAACTCGTTGATCTCACGATCTCCACCTTCGATCTCAATCGTTACGCCCGACGAGGAATTGAAGACATATCCAGTCAGTTCAAGAGTTTGAGCCAGCTTGTAGACGAACGGACGAAACCCGACTCCCTGCACTACGCCTCTCACCTGAACATGCTTGCGTGTCACCGACACAGTGCGCGGGGTCGCCATAGTAGTGGCCTAGGATACCGGAAATTTTTCCGCATGGTAGGTAGGTGTTTTTGCTGGGGTTTTTAGAGAAAACTGCGTTTTGCTGTGGTGCTTTTGTGGACAAATTGTGGTGAAATGTGTGGCAAACGTGGTCATTTGCCGTGCACTTCTGCGCAGCGAAAAATAGGACACCAAGTTCACATTTATTTTGTGATCCGGCCCACGTCTGCGGGATTTGCCCGTTCGAGGCGTGAAGTGGCTCACCTTTTTGTTTTCTCCTAAGGCGCAGCGACAACGTTCAGCTCGCTGAATTCAAATCTGTGTGGCCTTGGGTTCGCAAAGCTTGCTACTGCGGAAACGGCACGAACTTATCTGCGCACGATGCTGCCTTTCCGGTACGAGGCTTCCCCTGCACCGTTGAGTCCACACCGCCGCTGAACTGGAGATTGACCGGACCAGGGCCAAGATGGATATCGGCATGATGCAGCGAGTAGCTATAGTTGGCTGCATCGGTCAGCAGCACATCGTCGAGGGTCGCTTCAACGCGGTAGTTCTCTGCATAGCCGTTGAATGAGATCTTGCCTCCGCCCGAGACACGGACATCGTGCAACGTGACGTCGCGCATCGTAGGCGGGGAGTCTCCCTTCACCGTACCGGCGGCGGTATAACCGGTGTCGAGCGTGATCGGGTTCGGCGAGTTGCGCACGCAGACATCGTCGTACACAACGTCATGTACCAGGCCGCCGCGCGACCCGTTTGACTTGATGCGAATGCCATTGTCCGGGCCATCCAGGGAGAGGTCGACGACGCGAATCCCGCTGACTCCGCCATTGGTTTCGCTCCCGATCGACATTCCATGCCCCCAGTAAAAATGGTTATGGCTGACGGTCATATTGGTGACGCCTCCTACGCCGCCCTTGATCGCCACATTGTCGTCTCCTGTGCGTATGTAACTGTGGGTGATCGTAATGTTCTTTGACCCCGCTCCAGGATCGACACCATCGGTGTTGCGGGCCAAACGCTTCGGGGTGTCGATCTTCAGTCCCCACACCGTAAAGCCGTCGCCATGGTTATAGACCACATGAAAGTTCGGAGAGTTTTTGAGTGTGATGCGGTAAAGGGTGAAGTTGTCGGCGGTATCGGTGACGACCAGGCGCGGAACCTGCTGGCGCCGGTTCGGGCGGGCCTGCTCGGCGAGGTCCCACCAGGAGATGTCCCGGCCGAGGAGCTTCTCGCCACCGCGACCATCGATCATGCCGTCTCCCATCACGCCCGCGCCGGACACATGCTGGGCAGAGATCAACGGCTTGCATCCGCTGCCGGAATCATTCACCTGGCCGCAGCTGCCCGGCGACTTCTCGTACACGGATGGATCGCGCGAGGCCAGTAAGGTCGCGCCTTTGTCTACGACAAGGGTAACGCCTTCACGCAACTCCAGAGGCCCGCTGAGGAACGCATTGGCCGCTCCGTGAATGCGCAAAACGACGCCACGGCCTGTTCCGCACGCGTCAAGGGCCTGCTGAATACGCGTCGTATCCAGCTTAGCCTCGTCGTCTTTCGCGAGCCTGTGACCGTTCAAAGTGAGTTGTGCGTCGAGCGTGGCGCAGGCCGGCGGCAGCAGAGGCTCTGTGACGGTACGGGTGTCCTGCCCAGCAAGAAAAGATACAGGCAAGAGCGCCATGACACTAAAGAAGAGCAGAACTTGTTTCATCCTTCAATCTCTCCCGCCAAAATTCTCTCAACGTCGTCACACAAGTGATGACCTGCAATTGCACTTATAAGTTCAGGGAGATCCAGGATGGCGTGACGACTTGCAGAAACCATGTATCTCATAGAGATATATGGTAGGCACGAGGAGACTCGAACTCCTGACCTCTACCGTGTCAAGGTAGCGCTCTAACCAACTGAGCTACGCGCCTGGATGCGTCTTTTCAGTCTAAATGGAAGCAGGGCCGAGGGCAACCAGCGGCTGAACTTGGGTTAGGATTGATTGACCCCCACCGTGCCGTTTCTCAATCAATTTCGCGCCGCCCCCAACCTGCTCACACTGATGCGGCTCTTCATTATCCCCTTTTTAGTAATCGAGATTCTGGATGGGCACTACGGCATTGTGTTCGCGCTGTTTATTCTGGCGGGAATCAGCGATGCGCTGGATGGTCTGCTGGCGCGGTGGTTGAGCCAGAAGACGACGCTGGGGCTCTATCTCGATCCCATCGCGGACAAACTGCTTCTGAGCACGTTGTTTGTGGTGCTGACGCATGTAGGGTTGATGCCGCGATACGTGACCGTATTGGTTTTCAGCCGGGACCTGGGGATTCTGCTGATTGCGACGCTGCTCTTTGCGACAGGAACGCTGCGGGATTTTCGCCCGAGTTTGTTTGGGAAACTGAATACCCTGGTGCAGATAATTGCTTTGATTGCAGTGCTTTGCCAGAAGATCTTTGTGTCGGCGCACTTGCAGACGCTAAAAGACGTTTTAGTGCGAACGATTGCCGTGCTGGCACCCTTGTCGGCGGCGCAATATGCGTGGATTGTGTTTCAGCGAATGAATACGGCCCCGGAACGAACCATCGTCTAGACATTTCTCCTGTTACTGTGAGCCGACAATTTTTGCGAATGCCGTTTTTCTTGGGAAAAAACGGCGTTTGGACCTTCTGCTTGGCCTAACACCTACAGGAGAAATGCCCTAGTCCTCGGGCAGGCGGTCGGCGAGGGCTTCTTCCTCTTCGATGGCGATGTCGATATACTCCGCGGAATCAAAGACTTCGCCGCATTTCTGGCACTCAACAAATTCGATATCGTCCTCGCGGGCGACTACTTTGACGATGGGATGCTTGCAAATGGCAGTCATTGGTTGGGGAGCGTGAATGGTATGGATTTTGCCCGTCCACGCGAGGCTTGTCAACACCCTTTTGGAGGTGTTACGGAGCGCAAAAATCGTGGTGAAGCTGTGGCGGAATGGTGGTCCAAGGTGGTTGCGTGCAGGTCATTCTGGACGTACACTATCTAGGACTGTTCTTGTCGGCATTTGACGGCATTTTCGGGGAGCAGGATCTGACATGCTGCGTCTGACCAAAAAAGCGGATTACGGTCTGATGGCTCTGAAGTACCTGGCAGAGCAGACGGACGGCAGCGCGCACAGCGCCAAGGATATTGCCGAGGCTTACCATATTCCTCCGCAGCTATTGGCCAAGATCCTGCAAACGCTGGCCAAGGCTGGGCTTCTGGTTTCGCATGCGGGGACCAATGGTGGGTATGCTCTCTCGCGGGCGTCGACCGAGATTACGGCCTTTGAGGTGATTCGGGCGATCGACGGGCCACTTTTCATCACGAGTTGCATTACGATCCACGGAGCTTGCGACCTTCTGGGACACTGCACCATCAAAGAACCGTTACGCAAGGTGAACGACAGCATCAAGGATTTATTGAATGGCATATGCATCGCCGACCTGGTTGAGGCGGCAGATGCGGAACATGTTGGGACAGGCGCCCTGGTGGGCGGCGGCCTGGTTAGCATCGCAATCTAGCGATGAGTTGATTTAGGACAGGTTTGATTTTTGATATTTCAGGAGTTGGCGATGAGCAACGAAGTGAGCAATAACGGCGCACAGAACGACATGAGCAACAACGGGATGATCATCAGCGAGAGCAAGACGCCGCTTCCGGCCGGCGTGACGCTGCCGATTTACATGGACAACCATGCAACGACGCAGATCGATCCCCGCGTTCTGGATACGATGTTGCCGTACTTCGGCAAGGTATTCGGCAATGCAGCGAGCCGCAACCACTCGTTCGGCTGGGAGGCCGAGAAGGCGGTCGAGAAGGCGCGAGAGCAGATTGCAAAGCTGATTGGCGCGACCGCGAAGGAGATCATCTTCACCAGCGGCGCGACCGAGTCGAACAACCTTGCGCTCAAGGGGATCGCCGAGATGTATCGCGAGCGCGGCAACCACATCATCACGCAAGTCACCGAGCACAAGGCCATTCTGGATACGTGCAAGAAGCTTGAGAAACAGGGCTTCCGCGTAACCTACCTGCCGGTGCAGGCGGATGGCCTGATCGACGTCGAAGACCTGAAGCGTGCGATGGACGACAAGACGATTCTGGTGTCGATCATGTATGCGAACAATGAGATCGGTGTGATTCAGCCTATCGCCGAGATCGGCAAGCTTTGCCATGAGAAGGGCGTGCTCTTCCACACCGATGCCGTCCAGGCAGTGGGCAAGGTTCCGGTCGACGTCCAGAAGGACAATATCGATGTGCTCTCGCTTTCGGGGCACAAGATCTATGGGCCGAAGGGTGTGGGCGCGCTGTACGTCCGCCGCCGCAACCCGCGCGTGCAGATCTCCGAGCAGATCAACGGCGGCGGACATGAGCGCGGTATGCGTTCGGGCACGCTGAATGTTCCTGGCATTGTTGGGCTGGGCAAGGCTTGCGAGATTGCCGGCGAAGAGATGGAAGCCGAAGGCAAGCGCGAGAAGGAGCTGCGCGATTACCTGAGGAACAAATTCGAGAAGGCGCTGGATTATGTTCACGTCAACGGCAATATGGAGCATCATCTGCCGGGCAACCTCAACATGAGCTTCGTGTATGTTGAAGGCGAGAGCCTGCTGATGGGCATCAACGACATTGCAGTTTCTTCGGGTTCGGCCTGCACCTCGGCGACGCTCGAGCCATCTTATGTATTGAAGGCTTTGGGACTGGGCGACGATGTGGCGCACAGCTCAATCCGGTTCGGACTTGGCCGCTTCAATACCAAGGCCGAAGTGGACTATGTGTCGGATAAGCTGATCGACGTGGTTTCGAAGCTGCGGGAGCTTTCGCCACTGTACGAGATGGTGAAAGAAGGAATCGACCTCACGAAGATCGAATGGGCGGCGCACTAAGTTTAGGATTAGGGAACAGGATTAGGAAGACAGGAGAAATGACATGGCATACAGCGATAAGGTAATTGATCACTACAACAATCCGCGGAACGTTGGACAGATGGACAAGACTTCGGATGCAGTTGGTACCGGGCTTGTTGGCGCGCCGGAGTGCGGCGACGTGATGCGTCTACAGATTCGCGTGAATCCTGAGACGAACGTGATCGAAGATGCCAAGTTCAAGACCTTCGGTTGCGGTTCGGCGATTGCCTCCTCTTCGCTCGCCACCGAGTGGGTGAAGGGCAAGACGATCGACGAGGCGCTCGCGATCACGAACACGGATATCGTCAAGGAGCTTGCGCTTCCTCCGGTGAAGATTCACTGCTCGGTCCTCGCAGAAGATGCGATCCGCGCGGCGATCGGTGACTGGAAGAAGAAGAACAGCGTTGCCGCGACAACAGCGGTTGCGGCTGCAGCACACTAAGAGTTCCTGCGGGGATTGGTCTTTGGGGTGGTGCCGAAGAAGGTATACCTCAGGGGCTAAAGCCCCGAATTTTTGCAGCTTTAGATGCCAAGGCTAAAGCCTTGGCCTACCTAGAAGCCACTGCAGGAGCAGTAGAAGCAAGGCGAACGAATGGCGATGGTGACATTACAAACCGCGGCGGAGATGGAGGCAGCGCACAACGCGGCTGCGTCCGGGCAGGCGAAGAATCCGCTGGCGGGGATGACTGTGCTGACGGCAGAGGAGCAGGAGTCTGGGCAGAAGGGCATTCAGATTACCGAGAAGGCCTTGAAGCGGATTCGCGTTGCGATGGCGAAGGAGAACGTCTCGCCGGAGCAGGGTGGGTTGCGGGTTGGGATTCAGGGTGGTGGTTGCTCCGGGTTGAGCTACAACATTCGCTTCGATACACAGCCTCGCGAGCGCGACCGGGTCTACTCCTTCGGCGCGGGGATTGCGACTGCGGGTGATCCGACGAATGGAGCGCCAATCCGCATCTTTGTCGACCCGAAGAGCTTCATCTACCTGCACGGCATGGTGCTTGATTTTGAAGAGACGCTGATGCGGCAGGGGTTCAACTTCATCAACCCAAACTCGACGAAGAGCTGTGGGTGTGGGTCGAGCTTCACGGCCTAGCGTTTAATTCTGTGGCTTTGGAGTCACAGGAACTGGGGGCGATGCGCTGACGATGGCGTTGGTGGCCTTCAAGTGATACATCCGTTCCAGAACTTCTTTGTAGTCCTTCATAGGCGACAGCATGGCTTTTGCGCGGCGCTGATCCAGTTGATCGGGATCTTCTACACCGTACATCGCCATTCCGCCGTTGACCGCCTTGAACTGCGAGCCGTAGCGCTGCAACTTCCCTTCCGACACCAACTCTCTATCGACGACCAAAGCAAGAGTGGACGGATCGATCTTACCGGCGTCCGCCAACTGTTCGAGCGTGGGGAGAAGATGCAACTGCCAGGCGTGATCTGCGGAGTGCGTCAGCACGGTCATTGCAGCGTTTGAAGCCTGGATTCCGACAAGCGCGATGGTTGGCCATCCCTT
>Ga0182024_10004728_pt1 | contig 31017 bp, 27 predicted proteins | sample P32metaG_FD_120480 | JGI IMG/M metagenome (GOLD analysis project Ga0182024, IMG submission 120480) | Permafrost microbial communities from Stordalen Mire, Sweden - P3-2 metaG (Illumina Assembly) | ecosystem: Environmental > Terrestrial > Soil > Wetlands > Permafrost | place: Sweden: Stordalen... | reverse complement strand
GCTGCACCGGCAGGCTGATCTGGATATAGTGCGGGTCATCCGCCGCACCCGCCACCGACGCGATTTCCCCCTTGGCCAGCTTGGGCGCAAACCCCTGCAACCCGATGTCCGGGAAACCCACCGTGGCCACCGTCCCGCCCAGTTTCACCGTCCGACTGGCGGCAATAGGCAGCGGTGCAAACCGCCCAACGGCTTTCAACAAAGCCAGATCATTCGCCGCATCCACCTTCACCACCGTCGCGTCAATCAAGCCTGCGCCCGTGAGCAAACGAGAAAACCCTGTTGATCACGGGCAAGATGACGGCCAACGCCTACTTCGTCAAACCCGACGTGGATTTGGTCTTGCTCACGAACTCGGCCAACGCTTTGATCGCCGCTGATATGCAGGCGAAGGACGGCACCAAGGAAGACACGGCCCACAAAACCGCCCTGCTGGTGGCCTTGCGCCTGCTCCTCGACACGCAGGCCAATTACGTGGAAAACATCGCTCAGAACAATCCTGAGATCATTCTCTCCTCCGGTTTCGACCTCGCGAGCACCGCGAGCACCCCGGCGCTGGTCACCGGTTCCACCATCCTCGGCTGCACCAATGTCGCCTCCACCAAGCTGGGGCTGGAGGTCGCGATTGACCCGAATGCGTGGGGTTATGAAATCCAAGTGAGCACGCCGGCGGGCGGGTGGCAGCATTGGGAGACGTTCACCGACCCGCATGACATCGTGCTGCTCAATCTGGTGCCGGGCACGCTCTATGGCATCCGCGTCCGGGTGCTGGGCGCGGGCAACCAGCGCAGTGAATGGAGCGAGCCGGTCAGCCACATGGCGATTTGAACAAGGGCTGGCCTGCGGGTCGCCCTACCGGCTGAACTTATAATTCCACTCGCGTGCGGAGTATTTCTCCCGCGCGAGTTTTTTTATTTCGGCCAGCGGCGGATTTTCCAATTCCTCGGTTGCATTCCATGCTTTCGCGAGCGCGCTTTTTACTTTTTCGGCAGGCAGATTCAAATTGGTGACGAAATCTGAATGCGGACGGCTGGCGCGGTAGTCTGGCTGCAACGATGGCATCCGCAGCAAATCGCTGATAACCGCGAGGTCGCAGTTGAGCAGGAGCGTTCCATGAAACAGCAGGAAGTTTTTCCGGCGGCGCTGCGAGTTGCCGGCAAATTTCAAATCGTCCAAACACAAATCCGTGTGACCACGAACATTGACGGTAGGGCGGGCAGTCCTCTGCCCGCCGCCCGGCGCGCACGGAGTGACGCGCCCCACCATTTCCAGCGCGCACCGGTTTTTCTCCATGATGAACTGGTTGGCGGCGGTGATGTTGCGCGTCGGGCCGGTTTCGGTGATCCGCAAGATCAAACTGTAATTCAATCCGCCGGGCATCTGGACCACGGTGCCGCCGCCGGAGCAGCGGCGGAAGATGGAAATGCCTCTTGCCTCGCACGCGGCGATGTTCACTTCGGTCGCCACTTTGTTCGCGTAACCGACGACGACGAAAGTTTCGCTCGGTTCCCAAAACAAGAGCGTTTCGTCGCCGCCGCCGGCTTCGCACCGGTCCAGCAGCACCTCGTCCGCCGCGAGATATTCAGCGGGTGACGGAAAAACGGGGTTGAGCAGTTTCATTTGGCGGGATTGATTTCGCAGTTGTTGCGGGAACCAATTCAGTTTATCCTACGGATGTTGTCTTTGCATTCGCAAAAATAGTTTAGCCAAGTGAAAGCATCCAAAAAAGAAATTTACGGTTCGCGCGAGGGCACCTCGACGGCCACCAACGGCGACAAATGGTCGGAATCCATGCAGTCGGTCTTTGAACTGGCGCTGGAAAACCAGGGGCCGGAGCGCACGGCGCAACTGCTTGAAAAGCTCGCCACCCAGCTCCGCACCGAGCCGCGCCCATCCGCCGGGCAGACGACGGCCTACATCAACACGATCCCGCCCGACCAGCAGCCGACCTATCCCGGTGACCGCGACATCGAACGCCGCATAAAAAGCATCATCCGCTGGAACGCGATGGCGATGGTCGTGAAGGCAAACTCTAATACGAACGTCGGCGGACACATCGCCTCGTTCGCGTCATCCGCGACGCTTTACGAAGTCGCGCAGAATCATTTTTTTCGCGGCCGCGCCGAAGATTTTCCGGGTGACATGGTTTATTTCCAGGGTCACGCCGCACCGGGCATGTATGCACGCGCGTATCTCGAAGGCCGTTTGGACGAATCGCACCTGCAAAATTTCCGGCAGGAACTCGCGCCGGGCGGCGGCTTGTCGTCATATCCGCATCCATATTTGATGCCGGAATTCTGGCAATTCCCCACGGTTTCGATGGGGCTCGGCCCGATCATGTCGCTGTATCAGGCGCGCTTCAACCGCTATCTGCAGGCGCGCGGCTTGGTGAATTGGAAATCGGAACCGAAAGTCTGGGCGTTCCTCGGTGACGGCGAAAGCGACGAGCCGGAATCGCTCGGCGCCATCACGCTCGCGGCGCGCGAAAATCTCGACAACATCATCTGGGTGGTGAATTGCAATTTGCAGCGGCTCGACGGGCCGGTGCGCGGCAATGGAAAAATCATCCAAGAGCTGGAAGGTTTATTCCGTGGCGCGGGCTGGAATGTCATCAAGGTCATTTGGGGAACCGAATGGGACGATATCATCAAGCGCGACCGATCCGGGCTGCTGCTCAAGCGCATGGAAGAATGCGTGGACGGCGATTATCAGAAATACATCGTCGAGCCGGGCAGCTACACGCGCAAGCATTTCTTCGGCAAGTATCCGGAGTTGCTGGAACTGGTGAATCATTTGAGCGACGAGCAGATTTCCAAACTGCTGCGCGGCGGTCATGATGTTCGTAAAATGTATGCGGCCTACAAGGCGGCGACCGAGCATAAAGGCCAGCCGACGGTTGTTCTCGCTAAGACCGTCAAAGGTTACGGCCTCGGCGAAGCGGGCGAAGGAAAAAATATTTCGCACCAGCAGAAAAAAATGAACGAGAAGGAACTCCGCGAGTTCCGCAAGCGTTTCAACATTCCCATAAGCGACGATGTCATTGCCGATATGCCGTTTTTCCGTTCCGCGCCGGACAGTGTGGAAACAAAATACTTGCTCGAAAAACGCAAGGCGCTTGGCGGCTTTGTGCCGGCACGCATCGTCAAGCCGGTAACGCTCGACGTGCCGAAGTTGGATCATTTTGCCGAACTGGTAAAAGGTTCCGCTCGCGAAGCCTCGACGACGATGGCGTTTGGCCGCCTGTTGAGCCTGATGCTCCAACACAAGGGTCTGAACAAGCACCTCGTTCCGATCATTCCCGACGAGGCGCGGACGTTCGGTCTGGACACGTTGTTTCGTGAGATTGGAATCTATTCGCCCAAAGGCCAGCTCTACGAACCGGTGGACAGCAAAACACTCTCATATTATCACGAAGCCAAAGATGGACAAATTTTGGAAGAAGGCATCAGCGAAACCGGTGCGATGTCGTCGTTCATCGCCGCCGGCACCAGCTACGCGTCGCACGGCGTGCCGATGGTCCCGTTCTACATTTATTATTCGATGTTCGGTCCGCAACGCGTCGGCGATCTGTTCTGGCTTGCAGGCGACATCCGTGCGAAAGGGTTTTTGCTCGGCGCCACGTCCGGCCGCACCTCGCTCAACGGCGAAGGTTTGCAACATCAGGACGGACACAGTTTGCTGCACGCGAGCACGATTCCGACGTGCCTGCCTTACGATGCCGCCTTCGGTTATGAACTCGCGGTAATCGTCACCGACGGCTTGCGCCGGATGTATGTCGAGCGCGAGGATATTTTTTACTACCTCGCCGTTTATAACGAAAATCATGTGATGCCGCCGATGCCGCCGGATTCCGAGGAAGGGATCTTGAAAGGCCTTTACAAATTCAAGCCCGGCGTCGAAGGTAAAAAAATCAAGGTGCATATTTTTGGCAGCGGCTCCATCATGCAGTCTGCGCTTAAGGCTCAGGAAATTTTAGCGGAAAAATACGGCGTCAGCGCCGACGTGTGGAGTGCCACCAGCTACAAGCTGCTGCGCACCGACGCCATCCGCGTCCAGCGCTGGAACATGCTGCACCCGACGCTGCCGGCGAAGAAAAATTACGTCGAGAGCCTGCTCGCGAAAGAACAGGGCGCCTTCGTCGCCGTTTCCGACAACATCCGCACGGTGCCCGATCAGATTGCACAGTGGGTTCCCGGCGGCCTGTTCACGCTCGGCACCGACGGCTTTGGCCGCAGCGATACGCGCGGACGCTTGCGCCGGTTCTTCGGCGTGGATGTTGAATCCACCGTCATTGGAACGCTTTACACGCTGGCTGAAAGAAAACTGATTGATCGTAAAGTCGTCGCGCAGGCGATCAAGGATCTCGGCGTGGATCCCGAAATGGTGCAACCGCAGATTGTTTGAAATAGATTTGCCGCTTCCGAAACTTTTGTTGCATGGTTGTAAAAGGAAGTTTGTTGCCGGCGCAATTTTTTTATCGGCTCACGGGATGCGTTAGTTCGAGGTTCATGAGAAAGCCAGTCATTAATATTGCCGTGTGCGGACTTGGTAATTTAATTTGAATCAGTTCACCCATGGAAATTTACGCGCATCCGACTTTCCAGATGGCTTGCCGGCAGTTTGATATTGTTGCCGAGCATCTTCAAATACCCGTCAGCGACCGCGAGCGGCTCAAGTTTCCCAAGCGTTCCCTGACCGTCGCGCTACCCATCCACATGGACGACGGTTCCACCAAGGTTTTTACCGGCTATCGCGTGCAACATCATCTCACCCTCGGTCCGACGAAAGGTGGGCTGCGCTATCATCCCGACGTGGCGCTGGGCGAAGTCGCCGCCTTGGCGATGTGGATGAGTTGGAAATGTGCGCTCACCGGCCTGCCCTATGGCGGGGCCAAAGGCGGCATTACTTGTGATCCTGCAAAATTATCGCTCCGCGAAATTGAGCGCATCACGCGCCGGTTCACCCAGGAAATGATTCCGTTCATCGGGCCGCAGATTGACGTGATGGCTCCGGACGTCGGCACCAACGAGCAGACGATGGCGTGGATCATGGACACTTATTCCATGCACGAGGGCCACACCGTTCCCGGCATTGTCACCGGCAAACCGGTTGGGCTGGGCGGTTCGCTCGGTCGCCGCGAGGCCACGGGCCGTGGCGTGGCCTATCTCATCAACCGCGCGACGGATATGATTGGTCTGGACATCAGCCGATGCACGGCGGTCATTCAAGGTTTTGGCAACGTCGGCTCGGTGACGGCTTATTCGCTGGGGCGTTACGGAGCCAAGATAATTGCGGTCAGCGATGTTCATGGCGGCATCTACAATTCCAAAGGTCTCGACCTTCTCGCTTTGGAAAAATATTCGGCACAAAATCGGAGCATCGTTGGGTTTCCCGGCGCGGAGCCCATCACCAACGAACAGTTGCTCCTGCTGCAATGTGAGATTTTGGTTCCCGCTGCGATGGAAAGGCAGATTACGGCGGCGAACGCCGGCAAGATTCAGTGTCGGATTCTGGCCGAGGCGGCCAACGGCCCCACCACGCCGGACGCGGATGAAATTCTGAACCAGCGGCCGGAAATTTTTGTCATTCCCGACGTGCTCTGCAACGCCGGCGGCGTGGTGGTGAGCTATTTCGAATGGGTGCAGGATTTGCAGAGCTTTTTCTGGAGCGAAACAGAAATCGTGGACAAGCTCTTTCGCATTCTTGAGACTTCTTGGACGCAGATCTTGAACCTGAGCCGCAAACAAAATCTCTCCATGCGCATGGCCGCTTTGAGCGTGGGCATCAGTCGCGTGCACGAAGCAAAAAAGCAGCGGGGGCTGTTTCCTTAGAAGCGCGGCGGTCATTTTGGATTCTGCATCCTTCCAATTCCCCCCCCCCACTGACTAATCAAAAAATGCCTAGCATTAGGCAATAGACGGTTAGTCCAAATTCCCAAATTGGGCGATTCTGTTCCCGTAACCGGTGCCGTTGCACCGACAACCACAAAAATAAACCGGAGAACAAGACGATGAAAAAGACAATTCTGTTAGCTGCCATGTTTGGCCTGACTGCCGTGCTGACGGCAAAGGGTGCTGAGGCCAGGGATAACTGGGACACGCTGTGCGCCAAGTGCCACGGTGCCGAAGGCAAAGGCGACACCAAGATGGGCACGCGCCTCGGCTGCAAGGATTTCACCGATGCCAAGGTGCAGGCCGACATCAAGGATGACGCCGCCATCAAGGCCATCACGGATGGTTTGAAATCTGACGACGACAAGACGCTGATGAAGCCGTTCGTCACCGGCGCGGACACGCCGTTGTCGGGCGACGAAGTCAAGGCGCTGGTGGCCTACGTCCGCACGCTCAAGAAGTAGGTGATTTTGGTTGCTGGCCGGTTGGATTGCCGGTCAAGAAAAAGATAACGCGCACTCCGGTGAAATTTCCACCGGCCAGCAACCAGTTTGTTCAACCGCCTGAATTTTACGTTTCCCGCCGCCTATGAATTCCGAAAATAATCCGCCGTCCCAGACCCGCCTTTCGCTTTTTCGCAATTGGATCAGCTTCATCGGCGTGGTCGTGGCCATCGGCGCGTTGTTTTCGTTCCTGCTTCTTTTTGTCCTCGACGCGATTTCAAAATTTTCCAATCCCTACGTCAGCATCCTGACTTACATCGGTGTGCCGGCTTTTTTGATCGGTGGAATTTTTCTCGCGTTTGCCGGTGCCTGGTTGGAGCGCCGCCGCCGGGCGCGCGGCGGTGGGCCGACATCGTTGCAGATTGATTTAAACAAGCCGCGTGACCGGCGCGTGTTGGTGACATTTATCGTAGGCAGCGTGGTTTTTTTGCTGCTCTCGGCCATCGGCTCCTACAACGCTTTTAATTTCACCGAGTCCGTGACGTTTTGCGGCGAGACCTGCCACAAGGTGATGAAGCCGGAACTCACCACGCATGACCACGGCCCGCACGCGCGCGTCGCCTGTGTGGAATGTCACGTCGGCAAGGGCGTCTCGTGGTTTGTGAAGTCGAAGATTTCCGGTTCGTATCAGATGTATGCCGTCGCGTTCAACAAATATCCACGCCCAATCGGCACGCCGATCAAAAATTTGCGCCCCGCGCGCGATACCTGCGAGGAATGCCACTGGCCGCAGTCCTTCGTCGGCAACCTTGACCGCACGTTCAATTATTTCCAGAGCGACGCGTCGAATTCGCCTTACTCCATCCGGCTGCTGCTGAAGATTGGCGGGAGTGATCCGCGCCGCGGGCCGGTCGGCGGCATCCACTGGCATAATCTGCCCGGCAACAAGGTCGAATACTTCGCCACCGACGAGGCACGCCAGAAAATTCCCTGGGTGCGCGTGACTGATGCCAGCGGCAATGTCACCGTGTTCAAGACGAAGAATTTCACCAACGACGTGACGAAGATGGAATTGCGGACGATGGACTGCATGGACTGCCACAACCGCCCGTCGCATCGTTACCTCTCGCCGGAAAAAGCGGTCAACCAGGCGATGGCGTTGAACCGGATTGATCCGTCCATCCCGTGGATCAAAACCAACGCCGTCTATGTGCTGACGCGGAAATATGAAACTGAAACCGAGGCCACCAACAGCATTGCCGATGCGCTCGCTGCAAAATATCCGGGCGATGCGCGCGTCAAGGATGCCACCGCCACCATTCAGCAGATTTACAGCGACAATTTTTTCCCGGAGATGAAAGCAAGCTGGGCCAGTTATCCCGACAATGTCGGCCACATGATCTGGCCGGGCTGTTTCCGTTGCCATGACGGCCAGCACAAGACCGAGGACCGCAAGCTCACCATCAAGGCCAATGATTGCAATACCTGCCACACGATTCTCGCGCAAGGTGCGGGCGATGAATTGAACAAGCTTGCGCCCGCCGGCCAGAAATTCATCCATCCCGGCGGTGATTTGGACGACAATCCTTCCTGCATTGACTGCCACAATGGCGGACCGTAGTCATATTCCGAAATCACCTGTCAAGGCACTGAAACTGTAAAAATATCGGCGTGAGTCAAAGGTAAAAAGTGAAAGACTTGCCTCAAGCTAGATCGCGGTGCCGGGCGGCGCTTTAATTCGCAGTCACTGTTGGCTGGACTTTTACGGCGGTCGGGTTCATAAACAAACCATGCGTGTTGGACTTTTCATCGTCCTGGGTTGGTTTGCTGCCGTGTCGCTGGCGTGCGCGGATGAGAAGATTCCTTTGCTCAAGGTGGGCAGCGAGGTTTATAGCAATGTCACCGTTACCTCCGTGTCTGCCACGGACATTTATTTCATTTACGACCAGGGGATGAGCAATGCCAAGCTCAAGTATCTGTCGCCCGACTTGCAACGGCATTTTCACTACGACCCGGCCAAGGCCCGTCAGGTCGAACAAAAACAGGCGGCCGACAATGTCGAGTATCATCATGATCTCGTGATCCCGCCGGCAACCAAGGTTTTGGCGGCCGGTGACGATTCCACCAGTCAGCCTCCGGCCTCCGCGCCGGCAAAAAAAATCTGGGCCAAATCCTTTTTGAACCAGAAGGCACCCGATTTGATTGTGGAGAAATGGCTGACGCCCGAACCCGACCGGCGCGGCAAATTCGTGCTGATTGATTTTTGGGCTACCTGGTGTCCGCCTTGCCGTGCGGCGATTCCGGAACTGAACGGCTACCAGCAAAAGTTCGGCGACAAGCTGGTGGTCATCGGCATTTCCGACGAGACCGAGGATGCCGTGCGGCGTTTGGAAACGCCCAAGATTAATTACGCCGTGGCCATTGACACGCAGGGGCGAACCAAAAATGCCGTGGGCGTGACCGGTATTCCCCTGTGCTGCTGATTGACCCGGATGGCTACGTCCGCTGGGAAGGTTTTCCGTTTCTGGAAGGCTACGAGTTGAACGAAAGCGTCGTGGCCGACATTCTCAAACGCTACAGCCATTAAGCGTGCTGATCTCCAGCATTAATTTAGCTGCGAGAAGTGAACGGCTTTCCGTCCTTTTGGAACCGGCGCAACGAAGGTTGGTGCCCCGGTTCCAAAGGGTAAGCGGGAAAATCGCATGGCCCAACCAGTTCATTGAGCACCCGCCAAAGGCTGTCACGATTAAAGGGTTTGGACAGGCAGACCAGTTTGAGATCCGACGGAGGATTCATTGTCGCGGTCACGTCCCCGGACAGCATCAAGATGGGAAATTGCACCTGCCGCTCCGCGAGCCGCCACACCAGTTCTTCACCCGTCAAGCCGGGATGTATCCGGTCGGTGATCAACAGATCCGGCTCCAACCGCGATAACGCTACCCAGGCCGCGTCGCCATTTTCAAAAGAAATCACGTCCGCATCACAGAACCAGCTTAAAATGCAGAGCTTCAGGATTTCGGACAGGATCTGCGAATCCTCCAGCAGGATGATGCGCGGACCATGCAAACGCTGGGCGGTGGCGCTCATAATATTTGGCCGGCGGTCATCAAAATCTGAATTGAGAAAGGAGGGTCGGACGGCCTCTTCGCACCGTCCGACCAGTTCCCCCACTAAAACAGGCAATGAGATGGTTTTTGATAACAACCTAATCAGCTATATAACCTTTTTACACCCGTTCCTAAAATCGTCAATCCACATTATTTGGCAATCTAATGACAATCAATGGAGAGGTGGCCGGATTGTCGCCCGCACCAGCAGGCACAAAGTGTGGCCAACCATCAAGAAGACCGCGATGCTGGCCGCCAGCACGACATAAGCCGCAATTCCCACCTCGGCTGGCCTCGGGAACGATTCTTTCATAATTTATCGCTGGCGGGTTTGGCCCCGGACAAATCATTCAAATGACCGGATGTTTTTCCTCGGCAAAACGCCAGATGCCGGAGCGCCGGTTTCAGCCGGCCGGACGTTGATCGCTTTTAGCATCTTGAAAATATCCCGGGCATCCGTGGTGGTGCGAAGCTGGGCGAGCCGTTCCGGTTGACGACCGAGGCCGGCGATGCTGGACAGCAAAGCGAGGTAATCCAAGGCGTCCGTCGCCGGCACTGCGATCAGAAAAACATGATCCACCGACCACGACCGTTTTATCCCCCAAACCACCGGCCGGATCGCGCGTCCGATAGCTAGCGTCAACCGGCGGACGTGTGCACTGCGCGCGTGGGGGATGGCAATGCCCACCGGCAGGGCGGAATTGGTCAGCAGATCATGGTTGAATGCGGCGTGATAAGACGGAAGCACATCACCGATGACGTCATATCGGAACAAACATTGACTTAATTCCTTGATGATGCCCGCCGGATCAGATTCGTGTAGTCGCGGAATAATCAGCTCCGGCCGCGTGTAATCGGCCATGGAGAGCTGCCGGCCGACTTCTGGAATCTCACAAGGCATGCGCCAGTTGCTTGCGGCTGCTTTTAGCGGCGGTTTTCTTGGCCGGCACCTCGCCGCTGGCCGGCGTCGCCTCTTCCCGCAGGTAAAGATAACGTCCGCAACTGCCGCACAGGCAAACGTCCGCAGCCTTTCTGAGGTTCAGCATTTGGCCCAGCGGCACGCCCATGTGACAGGCGCTGCAGGTCTGGTGGCGAACGAGGGCCACGCCTTTTTTGCCGCGGTCGCCCATGCGATCATAGTGGTCGAGAATCGGCTTCGGAATTTTCGCGCGCAGGGCGCCCACGCGTTCTTCCGTGTTCGGCTGGACGGTTTCTTCAAATTCGAGCGATTGAAGCTCGAACATATTTTCAATTAATTCATTCATCTTGTTAAAATGGCGGTTGGCGGTTTTTAATTGCGCAGGAAACCGGCGCCGGTTCCTCCTCCATACGCCGGTTCCTGCGGTTGATGGTTGCGCCTCAGGCAACCGGGTTGGCCATCAATGTTGTTTGCGCACCTGGCGGCGCGAGACTTTGGGCGACACCGGTTGTGTCGAGCAGGTGAGCACCGGTGCCGCAGCCGGAGCGTTCGTGGTGGATTTCGGCGCGCTCGCCGGTGCGACCGCGGGGTTCGCGGTCGTGGTTTTGGAGACGTTTGATTCGTTCATAATAATTTTGATTTCAGTTAAATGGTTGTTTCTTTTCAACCACCGGTCATCAATGCAAATGACATGCCACACTTCCGGCAACCTAAAAAAAGCCCTGAAACCATTGCTTTTAATGGCTAAAGTGGAAACTCGGTTCTCACACAAAAAACTGCCGGTTCGCGATTTTGTGCAATTCTTGCACCAAGCGGATGCCTTTGGTGCAAGGCGGCGGCGAACTATTTTTCGGCTCCGTCGGTGATGTCCAGCAGACCGTATTGCTTCAGCTTGTATTGCAGCGCGCGCCGGCTGATGCCGAGCGCCTGCGCCGCCTCCGCGCGGTTGGCGGTGACGTGCGCGAGGGTTTGGCGGATCAATAATTTTTCCACTTCGGCCAGCGGCGTGCCGGGCCGCACGGTGAACGTGACCAGGCTGTTGTCAAATTCACGCAAGTAATCCGGCAGCGCGGCGATGTCCACGACCGGCGCGCGGCTGGTGATGACCATGCGCTCGACGGCATTGCGCAACTGCCGTACGTTCCCCGGCCACGGAAACCGCTGGCACACCCGCAGCGCTTCCGGCGACATCCGTTTGCGGCCGCGTTTGTGCCGCGCGCCGAAGCGGTCAAAAAACTTTTCGATCAGCAGCGGAATATCGCCCGCCCGCTCGCGTAGCGGCGGCATGACGACCGGCACGACGTTCAGCCGGTAAAAAAGATCTTCGCGAAATTTTCCTTCCGCCACGGCAGCCGGCAGTTTTTTGTTCGTCGCCGCGATGATGCGGACATTGACGCGAATCAATTCGGAACCGCCGACCATGCGGAACGCGCCGTCTTCCAGCACGCGTAGCAAATCGCCCTGGCCTTTCGGCGAGAGATCGCCAATTTCGTCAAGAAACAGGGTGCCACCATCGGCCAGTTGGAACCGGCCCGGCTTTTGCGCCGTGGCGCCGGTGAACGCGCCTTTCATGTGGCCGAACAATTCCGCTTCGAGCAGTTGTTCCGCAAACGCGGCGCAGTTGACCGAGATGAACGGCTGCTCGCGCCGCTGGCTGTGCGCGTGAATCATCCGCGCGGCGATTTCCTTGCCGGTGCCGCTTTCGCCTTCGATCAGCACGGTGACATCGCTCTGCGCGACCTCTTCGATCAGCCGCGAAACGTTCCGCATGATTTCGCTTTCGCCGATCAGCGGATTCGGCTCGGTCCGTTTTTGCAGCCGCGAACGCAGCTCGTTGTTTTCGGCCACCACCGACTGAAATTCCAAGGCTTTTTGCACGAGAATGCGCAGCCGTTTCAAATCAATCGGCTTGGGCAGATAATCGTAGGCGCCCAACCGCATCGCCTCGACCGCGTTTTCGACGGTGCTGAACGCGGTCATCAAAATGAACAAGGTTTCGCGGCTACGCTCGCGGATTTGCGCGAGCAGTTCCAAGCCGCTAACGCCCGGCATTTTGACATCTGAAATCACTAGGTTGTAGAGATTCTGGCCGGCGAGTTTCACCGCTGCCGGCGCATCGTTGGCGGCGTCCACGAGATAGCCTTCGCGGCGCAAACCTTCCTGCAAACCGGCGCAAAGGCCTTGTTCGTCGTCCACCACCAAGATTTTTATTTTTGAATTATCCATCTCATTCCTTTCGTTTGAGCGGCAGTATCAGCGTAAACATCGCGCCGCCGGCCGGCGCGTTTTCCGCACGTAAATCGCCGCCATGCGCCACCGCAATCTGTTGCGCGATCCACAGGCCCAGCCCGCTGCCTTCGGTCTTGGTCGTGAAGTAGGGATCAAAAATATCGCCCAGCTCGTCCGCTGGAATGCCCGGCCCGGTGTCCTGGACGCGCAGCAATAAATTTTCGCCGGCTTTCGCCGCGCTGACTTTGACCTGGCCAGAACCGCTGATCGCCTGGATGCCATTGATGATGATGTTCAGGAGCGCCTGCGTGAGCCGGACGGAATCCGCCGTGACCGGCGGCAGGTCCGCTTCCACCTCGGCCAGGATTTCAACTTTTCGGGCTGCGGCTTCCGGTCGAATCAGCTCACAGACGTGCACGACGATTTTTTCTATTTCCACCGGTTCCAGTTCAAGCGCTGAAGGTCCGGCCAGTTTCAGGAAACGTTCAACGATGCTTTCCAGCCGGTGCAGTTCGCCGTGGATGATGCCCAGGCGCGCCGCGAGCTGGGCGCGCATCGCCGGCGACAGTGCGCTCAAATCCTCTTCCAGCAGTTGGAAGTGGACGTCGAGCGAGCTGAGCGGATTGCGGATTTCGTGCGCGAGCCGCTTGAGGAGCCGTGCGAGCAGGTCGCGCTTCTCTGTCACCGGCAACTGCGTCACGTCCTGGCCGAGCGCCTTGGCTAGAATATTTTCCATCACACCGCTCATAACATGCCTTGCGGTGTCCAGCCAGCCAACCGCCGATTGTCAATTATCCCCCGCCTTTTGCCAGATGCCCGACCAAGTTTATGCTGAATGTTGCCCAACCGCTGGATATTTGCCTCCGGTGTCCCGGCGCGCGCGGTCGGTTCGCATAATCACGGTTGACGAATCCATTGGCAAAGTGTTCCTTAACGCGGGACATCGGGCGCGACCAAATGAAGTGGCGGAAATAATCGTCATTTGGCGGGCGCTCAACCATCCGATTGGATTTGATATGAAGAAAAACTGGCTTTTACTCTCGCTCACCGGCGCGGCCCTGCTTTGTGGCTGCGACAAGCAAACCCGAATCAACAGCGAGAAGATTGAAATTTTGTCGCGGAACATTCTTCAATTTGAGCAGGGCCACGCCCGGCAGCTGGCGGCGATTCAAACCCAACTGACTTCACTGGCGCCCATGCTGGACAAAATGAACGATTACTATTTCGAAAAAAGCCACGACGAGGCGTTTTTTTTCCACACCAACACCTTGTATCTCGTGCTGATGGTGGACAAAAAAATCGAGGCGCAGTTGCAGGCGGCGGACTTCGAACGGGAAGCGCAAAATTCGCAGGCGTATGGTTATTACACCAACCAAATCGGCACGCTGTATCTCTGCACTGCGCAGATTCAAGACGCGCTGACCGGCCAGGGGAAATATATCACGGACAGCGTCAATGCCGAAACCCGGCAGGTTGGCGCGGCGGTGCGGGAGGAATTGTTGGAACAAATCAAACTGTTGGCTCCGGATGACGCGGAAATTGCCCGGCGGAACCAAGTGGCGGCGGACGTGGCCCAAATCAAACACGACTTGGAACAGCTCAAGGCCCAATTGGGATCGTTGACCAACCTGCCGGCATCGCGGCCCTGATTTTAGCCCTCGGGCTCAGGTTGGCCGGTCGCGAAAACTTTTGCCCACAACGGTTCCGATCACGCTGCCGATGATGCCACCGGCCACGAATTCAGAAAGCCAGTGGATGGTCACCGAAACGCTGAGGCCGACATAGAACGAATATAGCGCCGCCAAGAAAATCAGCACCCGGTTTCGCGGATAGAGCGCGATCAGACAGGCCGACATGGCAAACGCCACCGTGGTGTGCGACGACGGCCAGCCCCAGAAGACACCGCCCTTGAGGAAACCGAATTGAAAACCATGGCTGGAATCCACCAGCGAACCGGAATTTGCGGCCGACATCCGGTAGCCTCTGAATGGAGGTGGAATGCGGCCGGTAAAAGCCTTGTACGCGCAGGAAATTAGATATCCGAGCAAAGCTGCCTGCCCCAAAGCCCACGCCGTGCTGATGAGCCGGCGGTTTTTTGCCGATTCGCCGGCAAATAAAATTACCAGCGTGCCCAGAACCGGCAGCAAGGTGCCGAGCAGGATGGCCGGGCGGGCGAACCGGTGAAACTGCTCTCCGCGCGTCGCCAGATAATAGGACCAGTCGCCGCCGGACCTGACGATGCTCATCGTCAGGACAATGGCCAGCGCGTGCCAGCCGAGGTTGCGGCCGCTGAAAATGGCCAGGACATTTCGTGGCAGCCGGTGGAACAGTTCAGGCATGACCACATTCTAGTCTTGCACCAATCCGGTCGCACGAATTTTTCAAGGGGGATATGCGCTGGCCGTGGTCAAGCAGGCCAACGCGGCCAGCGCGAGGCCGAGGAGGAGTTTGGATTTTATAAATCAAAGATTTTTATCCGGTTTTGAATCTACACTTTCACCTTTGGTGTTATAGAACGCTCCGTCTTTCTCAGTTTAACTTTTTACACAAACCGACGTTGTTTTCGTTAGTTCTTTATTTCTTATTTGGCAGCCTTGAGGTCGGCAATGGATTTTCTGGCCTGTTCGATCAAGTCGCCGAGCTGAGTCAGTTGCAGCGACGACATGGGAATTCGGGGATTGATATCGTATTGCAGGAACAGTTGGACGCCGCCATCTTTCCGGATGCTGTCGGCGATGATCCGCAGTCCGGCCTTGGTGGTGTAACTGGCTTCGAAGCCGGGCAGCGTGGTGACCTCGTTGTTGATCTTGACGAGGTAGTTGATGCCGTTGAGCAGGGAATCCAGTTCGTCGTCATCAATCAGGATGCGCTCGCGCGGCAGCGGTTCCCCGGCGATCTCGATGGCCACGCCATAGGCTTTGCTGCCGGTGCTGGTGTCCGTAGTTTCCTTGCAGCGCATGGCAATCTCGTCCGGCCCGACGGCAATCTCGCCGACCTGACCGACGCCCTTGACGAGGACGGTGCCGGTCTGGGTTTCGAACACGCCGAGGTCGGTCTTCAACGCATTGGTGTCCTGAGCCTGTGTGGTCCAGGCGAGCAGGCAGAATGTCGCGACAAGCAGCAGATGGGATGACTTCATAGATTCCTTGAGGTTAAAATGAACCGGTTCATTGACAAACATAAAACTCCGTTTCGACGACAAAGTTGCGCGGCGCGGAAAGGCGCTGAAGAATGTTCACCCGTCGAAGCGGCAAATTCAGCATGGCGTTCGGGGAAACTTGGCCGCCGATTTTATTTTCACTGGCGCAGGCCGGGCAAATCCGTCACTTTGCACGCGGTATCATCCGTTGAAAACGCTCCAGAAATATCTCGTCGGCCAGGTCTTCGCCACGCTGCTGCTCACCGTGGCGGTGTTTACCGCCGTGCTGCTGATCGGCAACGCGCTGAAGGAAATCCTCACCCTGCTCGCCAGCAGCCACGTCAGCCCGCTGCTGCTGGTGAAGGCAATCCTCTATTTGATTCCGTTCGTCTGGGTGTTTGCGCTGCCGATGGGGATGCTCACGGCCACGCTGCTGGTCTTTGGCCGGTTCAGCGCGGAGCAGGAACTCACCGCCGCGCGCGCCAGCGGCATCAGCCTGATGTCACTCGTCATGCCGGTGCTGCTCCTGAGCCTGTTCTGCTGCACGTTGAACGCGTGGTTCAACATGGACCTCGGACCGCGCTGCCGCGTGAAATACCTCGGCTTGATCCAGGATCTCCGCACGGAAATAGTCAACGCGCAACTGCCGGAGGGCCGTTTCATCCGCGATTTCCCCGGCTATATTTTTTACGTTGAAAAAAATAACGGCGGCAAGCTGGAAAACGTGATGATCTACCGGTTGCAAGGTGAAACCAACGTGGACACGACTTTGCGCGCCCCGCGCGGCCAGCTCAAGCCGGACCGGGCGAACAACCAGTTGATCCTGGATTTGTTCGATGCCCACAGCGTCACCACCGGCGAGCATGGCGACGCCCTCAATTCCTTTCCCACGCTGACGTTGAACCTGAGCATGAGCAGCCCGACCAACCACGTCAACAAGCCGAGGATCAGCGACATGACGTTTCTGGAACTGCGGCAGGAACTGCATGACCTGGAAAACCTAAACGTGAACGCGCCCGCGGGCACCAATTCGCCGGCCGCGCTGCAGGCGCAACTGAACGCCTTGCGCCAGCAGAAAGAGGATTTCACCGAGCCGGTGCGCGTGGCGATGAACCGCGAGGTGGCCTTTTCATTCGCGTGCTTCGGCTTTACGCTCGTCGGCATTCCGCTGGGCATCCGCGTCCATCGCCGCGAGACGAACATCGGCATCGCCATCGCGCTGCTGCTGGTGCTGGTGTATTACGCGTTCATCATGCTGGGCCAGTCGCTGGCGGCGCGCCCGGAGTTTTATCCGCACCTGATCCTGTGGCTGCCGAACTTCATCTTCCAGGCCGTCGGCGCGGTGCTGCTGTGGCGTGCGAACAAGGGAATTTAAGGCGAAGGCAGAAGTAAGAATGTAGAAGGCAGAAATCAAATCACCGCACGTCGGGTTTTTTGTTTCTGCATTCTACATTCTTACTTCTGCCTTCGCCGAAAGACTTTTCCCACGTCCGCCTGGTCGGTCGGCTTGACAAGGATTTCATCAATGTTCACATGCGACGGACGGCTGGCGACCCAGACGATGATTTCAGCGATGTCGTCGGCGGTCAGTGGATTGGTGCCGACATAAACTTCACCGGCCTTCGCTTTGTCGCCCTTGAAACGGACGAGGGAAAATTCCGTCTCGGCCAGCCCCGGATCAATCGTGCCGACCCGGATGCCGGTGCCAAAAAGTTCTTGGCGCAGCGCGCGGGTGATGGCGAGTTCGCCGGACTTCGCCGCACAATACGCAGAGCCATCCGCGTAAGCCGTGCGCCCGGCGACGGAGCCGATGTTGATGATGCTGGCACTGGCGTCGTGCGGCAGGAGCGGCAGCGCCGCACGCGTCACGCGCAGCAGGCCGAGGACGTTTGTTTGAAACGTGGTTTCCCAGTCGTCGTCTTTGCCGGTGGCCACATTGTCAAGCCCGTGCGCACCTCCGGCGTTGTTGACCAGCACAAGCAGGTTTCCGCTTTTCGCTTTCCGGCTCCCGATTTTTTTTGTCGTCCAGGCGATGAATTTCTCAACGCTCGATGTTTGGGAAACGTCCAGCTCGTGAAAATGCGCGGCGGCCGCTCCAGTTTTTTTGGCGGCGGCGGCGACCTTTTCCAGACGGTCAACCCGGCGTGCGCCGAGCAGCAGTTTTGCGCCCTGCGCGCCAAACGCCCTGGCCGCCGCCGCGCCGAAGCCGCTGGACGCGCCGGTGATGAGCACCCATTTATTTTTCAAAGGAGATTTCATGCGTAAAGTTGGGCTGAAGGAATGAAATTGGCGAAGCGGCACAGGTGTCAATTCACGCCGATGCGCTTGAGGAAGGGTTCAATGGAACGCGGGCGGCCCAGGAATTTTTCGATGGAGACGTTGATGTCCCGCGAATCGCCGACGGCGTAAATCTCATTCCGCATCCGCATCCCGGTCTTTTTATCGAAGAAGCCGTCGGGCGATTGCTCGAACACGGTTGCCATGTCCGCCGCGATGGCGTCCGCCCACGCGTAACCGTAATAGCCCGCGCCGTAGCCGGTGATGTGGCCGAAATACGCGACGAACGCCGAGTCCGGCGGCACCGGGAAGGAAACGTCGCTCAAAACCTTGTTCGACAGCGGCAGGACGTCGTCCGCATTCATGGCGTGAATCTGCGTGTGCAAGGCCAGGTCCATCAGGGCGAAGGAAAGTTGCCGGCGATAATATGTGCCATAGGTGGAGAACCGCGCCGCCTTGAGCTGGCTCAGGATGGCCTGCGGGATTTTCTTCTTCGGGTCGCGGTAATCGGCGGCGAAGCTGTCCAGCACTTTCTTGTCCCATGGCCAGTTCTCTAGCATCTGCGACGGCGCCTCGACAAAATCCTGCGGGACGCTGGTGCCGGAGAAGCGCGAGTATTTAGCGCGCGTCAGGATGGTGTGCATGGCGTGGCCGAACTCGTGGAAGATGGTCTCCACCTCGTCATGCGAGAGCAGGGAGGGCTTGTCCGGCTGCGGCGGCGGGAAGTTGCAGACGAGGCAGCAGACCGGGCGCTGGTATTTGCCGTCCGGCAGCAGCTTGCCCTCGATGATGCCAAACTCGGCGAAGTGATTGTATTTGCCGTCGCGTGGAAACATGTCGAGATAGAACAAACCCATCGGCTCGCCGGTCTTGGCGTCGGACACGGTGTAGAGCTGCAAGTCGCCAATCCATTTGTAAGGCGCTTCGACGCGCTCGAACTTCAGTCCGAAGATGCGCTGGTAAATCTTGAACATCCCGTTGAGGACATTTTGATACGGGAAATAAACGCGCAACTGCTCGGCGTCCACGTTGTATTTGGTTTTCTTGAGCTGGTTGGCGTAGTAGCGCCAGTCCCAGGCATTGACGACTGCGTTGGTGTCGCCGGTCTCGGCGATCTTCATATCGCGAAACTCTTTCAGCTCGAGGTCATACTTCGGCTGCAAACCGGTTTTCAGTTTCTCCAAAAAGTTGATGGCGGTGGCGGCGTTCTTCACCATGCGCGTCTCGGTGGCGTAATCCGCATAGCTGGCGTAGCCGAGTCGGTGGGCGAGTTCATCGCGGTCCACGAGGATTTTCTGGAGCAGGGGAATGTTCGCCTCGCGGGCGAGGTTGCACTGCGCGGTCATCATGGTCCGGCGCGTCGCCTCCAGCCTGGCGTTGTCCTCGACCATGATGTAGTGGAACGTGATGTTGGCCTTGAGCGTGTATTCGTCGTCGCCGGTCTTGATGCCCTGCTGCGACAGAAAATCCTCCGGCACGCCGGCGAGTTCGGCTTTGCTGAACTTCAAGGGATGCGTGGCCTTGGTGACGTTGTTTTCGAAATCCGTTTCCATCGCGGTCAGCTCCTTGCGGAGCTTTTCCACGGCGTCGCGCTGATCTTTCGGCAAATCCAGACCGGCGCGGCGATAATCGCGGAGCGTATCATCGAGAAGTTTTTTATCTTCGCCAGCCAGCGCCGGCTGGGTGTCCGCGAACATTTTTAACGCGTGATAAACGTCGTCGCGATAGTCAATGCCCACCGACCATTCGGAAAGCTGCTTGATGGCGTCGGTCGCGGCGTCGCGCACGTCGGCGTTGGTGCAGGTCTGCTCGACGAGCGACAGCCGGTCCTCGGCAAGGCCGATGTGGAAATTCACATCATCCAGCGCGATAAAGGTGTTGGTGAAATTGACCTCCGCAGCCGTGAGCTTGCCGATGGTATCCAGCGCGGCGTCGCCGTCGGCGATGGTGCCGGCGACGGTGGCGGCGACGTCATTCGTGGTCGTCTCAAACGTCGGGATGGTGACGACGGAATTAAACGTGGCGGCGGCCTTTTGGAAATCCGCGAGCGAAGTGGTTTTGCCGTTGGCGACGGCGGCGGTGGAAAAGATGGCGGCCATGAGGCAAAGGGCAATTCGGTTAAGACGCATAAATCAAGGTTGGAAACTTTCGCCGAAGATGCGCTGGTATTCAAGCATGACGTAACGGTCAGTCATGCCGGCGAGATAATCGCACACGGCGCGATGCAGGCCGATTTTTTTCAGGCGGCGCTGGGAGCTGTCGCCGATTTTCTTTGGATGGGCGAGGAAATATTCAAACAATTTTTTCAGCATTTTCACCGCGCGCTGGTTGGGCCGGTGCACCACCGGGTTGTAATAAAGATGTTTGTAGAGATATTTGCGCAGCTCGCGGTTCAGCCGGCGGCGCTCGGGGCTGTATTGGATGAGCGCCTGCGGAAAACGGCGGACATCGTCGGCGGACAGCACGTTGGCGGCTTGAATGAGGCGCTCGCTGGTTTCCACCACGTCGCGGATCTGCAGGTCAATGATGGTGCGGATGATGAAATAGCGGCGGCATTCGTCGGGCAAAACGCCGTGCTCATTTTTGACCCGGCGTGCGGCCTGCGCCCAGACCCGGACGTGCCGTGCCAAATGATTTTCCGACAGCAGCCCGGAGTCGAGGCCGTCGTCGAGGTCGTGGCTGTAATAAGTGATTTCGTCGGAGAGATTGGCAATCTGCGCTTCCATCGAAGGATGCCTAGCGACCGAGCCCTTTTTCGCGCCGGGCCGGTCAAACGCCGTCTGGTGTTTCGCCAGGCCTTCGAGCACTTCCCACGAAAGGTTCAGTCCGGGAAAGCTGGGATATTTTTCCTCCAGCTCCTCGACGATACGGAGGCTGTGGAGATTGTGCTCAAAACCGCCATGGTGCTTCATCAGGCGGGCGAGGACGGTTTCGCCCTTGTGGCCGAATGGTGAATGGCCGAGGTCGTGCGCGAGCGCGATGGTTTCGGCGAGATCGGTGTTGAGCCGGAGCGCGCTGGAAATATTGCGCGCGACGGCGGCGACTTCAATCGTATGCGTGAGCCGCGTGCGGAGATGGTCGCCGCTGCCGTTCAAAAAAACCTGGGTCTTGTATTCCAGCCGGCGGAACGCGCGCGAATGGATGACGCGATCACGGTCACGCTGATATTGCGTGCGCCAGACGGGCGGCGGCTCGTCATGCTGGCGGCCGCGCGAGTCCCCGCTGAACTGGGCGTAGGGCGCGAGAAACTGGCGTTCGAATTGTTCGAGTTCCTGGCGGGTGCGCGGCATGATGGGAAGGAATTACTTCTTCAACAATTCCTGCACGGAGATGCCGCGGAGTTCAAACAGGCGGCGGATGCTGTCCTCGATCAAATTGTTTGGGCAGCTCGCACCGGCGGTGATGCCGACGGTGAGGTTGCCGGCGGGCAGCCAATTCTGCGTCACCACTTCTTCCTTTTTATGCTGGTCGTAATGCCGGATGAGCGTGGTGGATTCCATCATGGCGGCGTTCTTGATGAAATAAGTCGGCAGCTTGGCCTCGCCCATTTCTGCCAAGTGCGAGGTGTTTGAGGAATTGTAGCCGCCGATGACGATGAGCAGGTTGGGCGGTGTCAGCAGCATTTTTTCCAGCGCATCCTGCCGGTCCTGCGTCGCGCCGCAAATGGTGTCAAAGAAACGGAAATGGCTGCCGATGCTGTCCACGCCGTATTTCGTTTCCATGACGGCCTTGAAGCGGCGCTGCACTTCTTCCGTCTCGCCGCGCAGCATCGTGGTCTGGTTCGCCACGCCGACGGCCTGCAAATGCAGGTCGGGATCGAAGCCGGCGGAATACGCGCCTTCAAATTTTTTCAGGAACGCGTGTTTGTCGCCGCCGTGAAGGATGTAATTACACACGTAATCCGTTTCCGCCAAGTTGAACACGACGAGATAATGGCCGCTGCCGTAGGCGCGGGCCTGCGACGTGGTGGCCTTCGTCTCCTCGTGCTTGGCCTTGCCGTGGATGATGCTGGTGACGTGCTCCTTCGAGTATTGGCGGACGCGTTTCCAGACGCTCATCACGTCGCCGCAGGTGGTGTCCACCATTTCGCAGCCGATGGCCTCCAGCTTCTTGCGGGTGCCGACCTCGGTGCCGAAGGCGGGAATGATGACGACGTCGCCGGATTGCAGGAGAGACAGGTCCTCGTCGGTCGGCTTGGGCGCAATGATCTTGATGCCCATGTTGCGGATCTGGTCGTTAACCTCCGGGTTGTGGATGATTTCGCCGAGCAGATAAATGGGCGTGTGCGGCGATACGTCAGAAAAATATTTTCGGGCGGCGTAAGCCAGGTCAATGGCGCGCTCGACGCCGTAGCAAAAGCCGAATTCCTTCGCCAGCTTCACCGTCAGGCCTTCGGCGGACAGCACGCCGCCGTTGGCGCGGATGCTTTCGACGATCTCGCTGCGGTAATGCGACAGCACCTGGGCCTGGACGGCCTCCATGACATCGGGCCGGCGGAGGTTGATTTTCTTGCGCTGACCGTCCTCCAGCGTTCCGTGCGATTCCTTAGACATGAAGGCAAATTAGCCGCGAAGGGCAGGGGCGTCGAGCAGGATTTGGGCGCCGGGTTTCTCAAAACCACCGGCACTCTCCGGCGAACTTCGCAACTGGCGGTGGGAAAAATGAGAGCATCCCGCAAGATTCGTCTTGGCTGCCGCCTAGCGCAGATTCCATTCGTTGAGCAGGCCTTTGGGGATTTCAGAAAGAAAGCGCGAAGGCGATTGATAGGTGTCCGCGCCGGATGCGCCAAAGCCGCCGCGCATCAACGGGTAGGTTAGATAAAGTTCATTCTTCGCGCGCGTGATGGAAACGTAAAACAGCCGACGCTCCTCTTCCTCGCCGTCGTTGGACTCCGTCGAGCGCGCGGAAGGAAACAGCCCGTCGCAGAGCATGATGACGAACACGACCTCGAACTCCAGCCCCTTCGCCTGGTGAATCGTTGAGAGCTTGATCTTCTCCGTGTCGTCCGCCGGATCATCCTCGGCCTCGACGTTCGTGAGCAGGGCGAGCTGCGTGAGAAATTCCTCCACGCTGCCGAATTGAAACGCAAATTCCGCGAGTTGCTGGATTTCGTCCAGCCGGCGTTCGTAGTTGTCGTAAGTTTCCTTGAGATAATCATCGTAGCCCGCATCCATGACCAGCCGCAGCATCTTGGCGGCGTTCCGGCGGGTGCTTTCGGCTTCGAGTTGTGAAATCGTGGCGACAAATTGCGTCCACGCGACAGCGGCCTTTTTCGGAACGGCCTTGGTGCAGCTTTGCAAGGCGGTGGCAATTTTCGGCTGCGAAGCTGTTTCCAGCTTCAATCCGTTGGCATTCATCGTCGCGGTAAAACTGTGGAATAATTTTTCCGCGCCCTTTGCGCCGATGCCCGGCTGCAACAACACTAGCCGCTTGAAGGAAACTTCATCGCGCGAGTTGGCGACGAATTTCAGATACGCCGTCGCATCTTTGATGTGCGCCTGCTCGAAGAAACGCAGGCCGCTGGTGATAGAAAACGGAATCTGCTGCCGCGTCAGCTCCAGTTGTAATTCCAGCGCGTGAAAATGCGAGCGATACAATACGGCAATGTTATTCAAGCTCGTGCCTTCCTCGCGCAACTCCAGCGCGCGCTGCGCAATAAAAGCCGCCTGCTGTCCGGCATTGTGGCATTGCACGAGCGCGGGTTTCACGCCGGATTTGCGCGCGGGCGAAAGTTCCTTGGCAAACTGATTCAGATTCGCGGCGATGGCGGCGTTGGCGACGTTGAGGATTTCCGGCGTGCTGCGGTAATTCGTTTCAATCTTGAAAACTTTCGCGCCGTGATAGCGTTTCGGAAAATCCAGAATGTTCGCGAAATTCGCGCCGCGCCAGGCGTAAATGCTCTGCGCATCATCACCGACGACGGTGACGTTGTGATGCCGCGCGGCAAGCAGATCAATCAGGTCGCCTTGCAGCTTGTTCGTGTCCTGATATTCGTCCACGAGGATGAACTGGAAGCGCCGCTGGTAATGTTCGCGGATGTCGGCGTGTTCCTGCAGCAGCTTCAGCCAGAGCGCGAGCAGGTCGTCGAAATCCATGCCGTTGGTCGCGCGCTTGCGGGCATGATAACGTTTCTGCTGGTCGGCAATCTCGGCGGCGAACTGCGAGAAATAGCTGAACTGCCCATCCACCAGTTCCTCGACGGTCTTGTGCGTGTTGGCCGCGAGCGAAAAAATTTCATTCAGCACGTCCGGCTTGGGAAAGTGTTTGTCCTTCTTGTCAATCTGCGCGTCCGCCATGCATGCCTTTATCAAATCCTTGGCATCGTCACGGTCGAGAATGGTAAAATCCTTCTGGTAGCCGAGCGTCTCGGCGTGCAGGCGCAGTATCCGCGCGCCAATGGAATGAAACGTCCCACCCCAGAGTGCGCGCAGCTCCTGTCCCAGCAAACCAGAAACGCGCCGCATCATTTCACCGGCGGCCTTGTTGGTGAACGTGAGCAGCAAAATCCTTTCCGGTGGAATTCCCTGTTCGATCAAATACGCCACGCGATAAGTCAGCGTGCGCGTCTTGCCTGAACCGGCGCCGGCGATGACGAGCGCCGGGCCGGGCGGCGCAGTGACGGCGGCGAGCTGTTGTTCGTTGAGTTCGCGTGGATAGTCAATGTTCAGCCGGATTTCCGGCGTGAACGGTTTCAAGACGTATTCGTGCGACATGGCGGGAAATTGAAAGCGCAAACGGTGGCCGGCGAAAGGAAAAACTTCACCGGTGTTGCTTGCGCCTGTTCAAGACTTTTGCGAAAGTAATTACATAAGTTTGGCGCTTTTCGTTGTTTTAAAGATTGCTTGTGGCATCACAGGCATTGATGCCATAAAACGGCACGACAAGTGGTGTGAATTCAAGCATCAAGCGATAACGAAAAAAAAAGCTGCCGGTGTGGCGAAATGGCAGACGCACAGGACTTAAAATTTTCAAAATCGCACTTTCTGACCGCTTCTCGTGACTTCTCCTCACACGTGTTTCAGCCTTTGTTTACAAGACTATTTTCAATTTTAGCCTGATTTCACCGCACCCCTAAAACGGGTGGCTTTCCGACCCCCAAAGTGGCACAAAAAGTGGCACAAAAATCTTTCAAAACCCCAACAAATTGAAAAATCCGCACAGGACTCAGTCCCAGAGAAGTCCGTCCATTTTTTGCATTTTTGCGTTTGTGCCACTTTTGATTTTCAGCACAACAAATAACATGCAGTCATCAAGAAATTTACAATTATCTCGATGTGCCACTTTCAAATCAAAACCACGCCTAAATTGCGGTCAGAAAAATATTAAAAGCAATTTTGTTGTGCCACTTTTTTAATGCCAAAAATTGGAGGAGGTTTTTATGCCGAACGATCTTTTCGAGATGGTGTCTTGTGCTCCTGCGCAAATTCCCCGGCGACCACACGGCGATGAAATTCGTCTATGGCTTCCTGAGTTAGGTATTGCCGACCAGCGATGTTGACAGTTCTAAGCCAGCCTTTTTTTCGCCAGCGCCAGGCCGTAATTGGTGTCACCCCGACCCGCTCCAACCACTTTGATAGGCTGATTACGGAGCTGGTGATCGGCGATGAATTTGAAGTTGTCGCGTTCATAAACGTAAATTGAGGCCATGTTCACTATTGCATATCGGACTTCGTCGTCGCCCCTGATTTCGCGAGTCGCGCCAGTTTCCTGGCGTTCTTGATACGCCAGTGCCTGTGAATGGCCGCCACCACCTTGTCGAGCCAGTTTATATCGGTAATCTGTTGCGCGAGCACATCACGCGAATAATGTTTCACGCAATAACGCTGCGGTCGGCCCAGCGGCTTGATCAAGCCTGCCCGCGACAGTGGCGGGATGATGTGCGTGGCGACCCCCAGCGCGTCGGCGACTTCTTCCTTGGTCATGGTGGCGCGGTATTTTCCCAACGGCTGGATTTTTAATGGTGAATCAGCAGTCATAAACTTTCCTTGGCTAAAGTCAGGGTGACGGTGGTGACGAGGGTGTCATATACGACTCCCGAACGCCTGTCCGCCGACATTACAAAACTCAATTCGTTTTTCTGAAGCCAGCCTTCCAGCCGTTTGAGACCGCTGCCCAGAACGACCACCTCGGCACATCCAAAATGGATGGACATTTTTTCCGGCGATGCCTCCGGTCCCTTTTCCAAGGCCGGGTTGGCCATTCTTTCAGCATACAAGAACTGCGCGTAAGGCAGCAGATAGCTGATGCCATCGTCTGTGAGAAACGCGACTGCGGCGGCATTGGAATCGTGGCCGAGGCACGTATTGTCACGCGAGTTAGACACTGACATGGCGGGCGGTTGTTCGCTGGTGTTCGGTTGGCTTGATTTCATGGCTGCTCCTTTCGGTGGTTTCAATTGAAGGTGATTGGGCGATTCGCTGGCGGAATTGTTTCAGGAAACGATGGCCGCGTTCCATGACCCGCAGGATGAATTTCTGCCTGCTGAAGCGCGGAACCACTTCCACAGCGGCCAACCGCTCGCTGGAATGGGTGACGTGCGCACGCAACCGCTCACTGTCATCGGTGAAAATCTGGCACCGTTCACGACCGCGCGAGATGCTGACGTAAAATTGTTGCTGATGGACGGCGGCCAGCGACCGCGACGACGCCACGACCAACACTTCATCCACGGTTTTGCCCTGGGCCGCGTGTGACGTGACGGCGTAGCCATGCGTGAACGTGCGGTAATTTTGAGGAATCACCCGGCCATCGGCTAGGACCACGGAATCGCCCTGAATCGCCCGAACCTCGACCAGTTCACCATTGATAAACCGTTTGCCAACCGTGTTCGCTTGCAGCAACAGCTTGTCGCCGACAGCGATTTTCAATTTCCGCTTCTCGCCAACATCAAAGCAGGCACAGCCTGCACCCAATGGGAAAAGATTTTCAGAACCATCCGAACGCTGAACTTTGATCGCGCCGTTTTCGACCGCGACCACCGCAACCGTCTCGTCTTTGGCAAAATCAGAGTTCCGACGGTGAAACCGTATCGCCATGCCGGGATGATATTGCCGCGCATCTTGTTTTTGCGCTTCCGTCCACGACAACGAATCGAAAACCTCAAATTCTTTTTCTTCACCGGCCAGCCGGCCAGATGTTTTCATTGCGGCCCGGACTTTCTCCGTGACCGCCTCGATTTCATTCCAGGTCGGCGCAACAAGCAGTGCGGACTTATTTTCTGCCAACGCTTTCAGATACGATTTTGCTGCGGCGTCGTGGAGATCATGGTGGCTGTCCGCAAGGACTTCGACCACCGCTCCCATGCGTTCCAGTTGGGCGAACGCCTCCAGCATCCGCTTCTGCGCGGCCAGTTCGACCGCCTTGCGATACTCGGCTTTACGCTGGCGACGGATGCGGGTCAGTTGACCGGATTGAAAATTAGAATGTTGCTCCAGAATCCGCAGCGCATCACCGCGCACCACCGATGCGTGCTGGCCGGTGTCGCCGGAAAACACAATGCGGGCATCACGCGCCAGGTCAAACAGGCGCATCATGTCGTCAATGCCCACCGCCCCGGCCTCATCCAGAACCACCAACTGACGGGCAGACAGCACCGGTTTCGTCAGCAGGAGGCTTTGCAGCGTCTTCGCCTCGAATCCTTCCTTGCAGAGCACATCCGTTGCCGCCGCCGTTGGCGCACAGAAGAGGGGTTCAATCTTCGCCTCTTTGCAGGCGACGACCAACTCGCGCAACGCCGTGGTTTTGCCTGTGCCGGCCAAGCCGCGCAGGCCGGTGATGCGGTCACTCGTGCGCAGGACATGGTAAATCGCGCGGCGCTGATCTTCGCCCAGCCAGTCGGCGGCCTTGTAGGCTGAATGAATCGGCGCGACGGCATCGCAGGCCGCATTGACCATCTGAATCAAATCCAATTCCGTCGCCAAAATCTGTGGCGTGGATACCCCACGCTCGGTTTTGACCAGATGATCCGAATACTTCGCCGCTTCTTTTAACGCCAGCAATTCCAGTTCACCCGGATGTTGAGCCAATGCCACGCCCAACAGTTCATGCTCTGGCACGACCGACTTGCGCTCGAAGACGTGGGCGACGGCGTAATTCAGGGCTTGGTTTTCCGGCTCAAACCGGCGGACTTGCCGGACGGGCTGAACCGACGTGGTGAGTTTTTGCAGCGCCTGCAATTCATCGGGCTGCAATTGTGCCAACTGCTGCTCGCGAACCTCGGCGGTCGAAATGCCCTTGATCTTTTTCGCCCGGCTCTGATGCACCGCCAGGGCGATGGCGTTGTTCGACAATTTTCGCCCCAGTTTTTGTTCCAGTTCCCGGACCACCGCGTCACGCTGTTGCGACCGCTTGGAAAATCGTTTCAACACCGTATCGCTGACACCCTCGATTTCAAAGCCGTGTTTCACGGGACGAATGCGGTAGCCGATGGCCTGAACCCGCTTCGCCAGTTCATTGCGATAAACTGCCGTGCCGTAACGAATCGCGTCATACATGCCGCGCGCCTGTAATGCCTTCCAGCGCTTTTCAGTTTCATCAAAGGTGGCGTTGAACACCGTGAGATGCGTATGCAACAGGGGATCGAGCGCCCGGCTGCTCGTGTGCGTGAACGCGGCGGCGACCAGATTGCCGGTGGTGCGGTCACGTTGGTTGCCCTGCTTGCGCACCCGAGTTGCCGCAAATGTTTCTAGTTCACGGAACGCAATACGCATCGCCTCTGCATGTGCCGACACCAGCCGGTCGTCATCCAGCGTCACCGCCAGCACCGAAACCGACTTTGGCGCGGAACAGGTGAAGTCGTAAAAGACGCGCCGCTGATTGGTTTTTTCCTGCCGCAGTGTCAGACGTTGGTCGTCATTTGGATTTTTATTTTCACACAGCGAATGAAATTGGTCACGGGTGACGGCATTGTTTAATCCCAGCCGCTCCGCGCCAGCACCGATCCACTGGCCGGGGCGGATTTCACCGGCGGCGTAGTAGTCGTTCTGCGCCAGATGCTCGTCGAAGTAGCCTTCGGCATCCGCCAGGTTTTTCTGTGCAACGGCTGTGAACATAAAACGCGATGTTAGCGGTTTTTCAAATGGCTTTATGCCCGGTTGGCACAATCGTAAATTTTTTCATTTATCGTTTGGTCATTTTATCCGAGGCCAAACAGGCAAAGGAGCGCCAGGCACGCAAAATACTTTTTCAGATTTTCCACCGCTGGCGAACGGCTGAAACAAAAGTCTGAACATGGTTTCATTCATTCGGTAATTTTATCGGATGCCCTGGCCCCAATTGTGTAATCTTTACACAATCACCTAATCCCTCTCTGTTACTATTAACCGTTTTTCATTTTACCAGAATTGGCCGTGTTGTGGTGTATCAACTACACTGCTTGCACCACCGTCATTCTGGCAAGTTTCGGAACGATGAAGTTGCAAACTTTGCAAGAAGTGAAAAACATTTCGATGTTTGCATCCAAGTATCTGGCTATAGTTCGTCGCGCTTAACGAAGCGGTTTCCATCTTCTAATCAAGATATGACGATTGAAAGAAAGCTCATTGTTCTTTCAAATATAACTTGACTGTAACCATCCTTATATGGTATTCGTCTTCCCGTTCGATGAAAACTTGCTTGAACATATCAGCCACGAGTTGGCCGACGATGCCGGTCGCGAAAGCGACACGTCATAGCCGGTTAAGCCAAGGTTGTGTGTTTAGCCTTGGTCTATCCATCGCGTATTCCGGGCAAAACTCGGAAACCAATTTGGATAGACTCACGGTAAGCAGGTAAAGAATCGAAATAGGATTTTTCTAACCCTGCTTACTGGAAGGTAAGCAGGGTTTTTTATTTCCCTGCATAACTGGCAGAGTGAAAGCAACCAAACGTAAGAGTAGTAATCTGTGAACAAGATAAAAGCGACGTCTAAATGATGTCCGACAGCGACAAACTAATAACGACGCAAGAGAGCCGAGGTTCTCAACCGGTGGGGTCTGTCCATAGACTGCCGAAAAGTGCGCCGACATGGTTTTACCCAAATTTACAATTTAAGGGCTTCGCAGGAGGTGTGCCCATAAACACCGAAACAGCCGCCGTGAAACCGCGGGTTGGGATCGAATAGATCACCAAGAGGTGTTTGTTCTTTATTGAAATGGCACGGGCCGGGAGCACATAGCTCCCGGCCCTTTTAATTTCGCGGTTGTGATTTAACAGCAGAATGGCTTCTTGCCAAGGAGCACGTCCGGGTGCGATTCCCGGCAACCGCACCAACCTTGATACGCCGTGCGCCAGCTTGCGCAGCCGAGTCTCCAAAACTCAGCTCGCTCGGGGCAGCACCGAGGCGGCGTGCCAATTTTTTTGGGGTCGTGGCAGACAAGCAATGCACTTGCCTTGCAAGCAAGTTGATGTGGGAGCGTTACCCACCGACTCCACCAATTTCAACTGCGGGAAACTCGACCAATGCACAGAGAGAAGCCTCATAAACTTCTTCAGGTGGGTGTGACTCCCACTCCCGCTACCATATATATTTGGGAAGTGATCCGGTTGCCCGACTGTAAATCGGGTGTCGTAAAACAAATCCGGAAGCGACGACTGGAGCGTTACCAGCATTTCCCACCATTTCGGACTCGTAGCTCAATCAGAGGAGCAGCCCGTTGTCTGCGGGAAGGCTGAGGGTGCAAGTCCCTTCGGGTTCGCCAATTTCAGAGCTTACCGCGAGGCTGATTCCCAGGGTTTCGGCATCGCGTTTCTCCACTCCAGCGTTTCTTAAAACCGCTCGGAGCATCAGCGCGTAGCGTAGCAGCAACGCACTCGGCTTGGGACCGAGGGATCGCAGGTGCAACTCCTGCCGCGCTGACCAATTTTATAATGCTGCCGTGGTCGAATATATCAGGCATCCGTCTTCTAAACGGAACGATGCAGGTGAGAGTCCTGCCGGCAGCACCAAGTGACGCTATTTAATCTGCGGCTACCACGCACAATAAATAGCTAATTGCCAGATAGTGTCAAAGTAGCACGCCGGCCTGTTAAGCCG
>Ga0182024_10004727_pt1 | contig 31023 bp, 32 predicted proteins | sample P32metaG_FD_120480 | JGI IMG/M metagenome (GOLD analysis project Ga0182024, IMG submission 120480) | Permafrost microbial communities from Stordalen Mire, Sweden - P3-2 metaG (Illumina Assembly) | ecosystem: Environmental > Terrestrial > Soil > Wetlands > Permafrost | place: Sweden: Stordalen... | reverse complement strand
TCGCTGTTCTAGACTCACGTAGCTGAACACCGCATCCTGTCGTTCCTCGTTTCCGCGCATTCCTGTTTCTTACCTCTTTCCGCTGTGGAATGCATATGAGTTTTTCAGCACTCTGTTTAGCCGTGCCATCCAGCGCCAATAAAGACGAGGACTTCAGCCTCCGAGGGCCGGACAGTTTACTTCTTCGGTTCACTGTGAGATGGCTAGATGGCTATTAGCCATTGTCCACCGCACCTTCCACCAGCGGCACAAACCGGCAGCCTTCGAGAACTCGTACTTCGGGCTGTCCGTTTAGCTTGCGAATCAATTGCAATTCCTGGCTCGAGGACGGGCCGATCGGAACCATCATGAGCCCGCCTTCCCGCAACTGAGCGAACAGAGCTGGCGGCACTTCGGCGGTTGCCGCAGAAACAAGAATGGCATCGAAGGGCGCGTACTCGGGCCAACCCTGGCTTCCGTCGCCGACCTTGATTTTTACGTTGCGATAGCCCAACCGATGCAGCGTACTCTCCGCCACGGCAGCCAGTTGCGCATGGCGCTCCACCGAATACACCTCGGCGCAAAGCAGCGAAAGCAAAGCCGCCACGTAACCGGAACCGGTGCCGATTTCGAGGATGCGGTCACTGATCTGATTACCGGCGGTCTGATCACTCTGAAGCGCGAGATGCTCAAGCATCGCGGCCACGATGTAAGGCTGTGAGATGGTTTGTCCTTCGCCAATGGGCAGCGGATGATCTCCGTAGGCGTCCGGGCGGAGAATCTCCGGGACAAACTCATGCCGCGGCACTCTGCGCATCGCGTCGAGCACGCGCAGGTCGCGAATGCCGCGCTCTGCAAGTTGCACGCGGACCATTTCTTCGCGCTGCGATCGCATCGAATCGGATTGGTAGGCGAAGGCCATAGAAGATGAGAAACACGTAGGGACGCATTCGTCCGTCCGGCCCGGCGCAGGCCGGGCAGTTGTCCGCCAGCCCACTTCAGTACGGCCCGATGATTCCGCCGATATGACGCGCCGTGTGCGCCTCCGGCCGCGCCTTCTTCTCTTGCGCCTCGATCACGTCGAGATACTTGTATGCCGATCCCGTGTTGAAGAGCACGACCTTGTCTTCGGCGCGGAAGAAGCCGCTGGCGCGCAACTTCCGATAAGCCACGAGCGACGCCGCTCCTTCGGGCGCGGCAAACACGCCTTCCACGCTCGCCCAGTGCCGCATGGCCGTGAGGATTTCTTCGTCGGTCGCCGCGACGGCTGTGCCATGGCTTTTTTTCAGGATGTCGAGAATCAGGTAGTCGCCATAGGCCTTGGGGACACGCAGCCCTGCCGCAAACGTCTGCGCTCCAGCCCACATTTCGGAAGCGCTTTCCCCCGCTTCCCAGGCCTTGACGATCGGCGCGCACCCTGCCGCCTGCACAGTGACCATCTTCGGACGCTCGGAGCCGATCCAGCCGAGTTCCTCCATCTCATCGAATGCCTTCCACATGCCGATCATGCCCACGCCGCCGCCGGTCGGATAGACAATTCCTTGTGGAAGTTTCCAGTCCATCTGCTCGGCAACCTCGCAGCCCATGGTCTTTTTGCCCTCGACGCGGAACGGCTCTTTGAGGGTCGAGACATCGAACCATTTTTCTCTGACCCAGCCTTCTTTCTCCTTCAGTTCGGCAACCATGCGGCCGCAGTCGCTGATCAGGCCGTCGACCAGCGTGACGTGCGCGCCGTAATAGTCGCATTCCATGCGATTCGCAAGGGGCACATCCTTCGGCATAAAGATGTGAGCTTCGATGCCCGCCGCCGCCGCGTACGCCGCCAGCGCACCACCGGCGTTTCCGGCGGACGGAGCGGCCAGCTTCTTCAGACCGTAATGTTTTGCCATAGTCACGGCAGCCGACATGCCGCGGGCTTTGAACGACCCGGTTGGATTCAGGCCTTCGTCTTTGATGAAGACGTTGGCGAATTCGCGGCTGGGAAGCATGGGCGTGAATCCTTCACCAAGCGTGACCGGCTTCTCATCTTTCGGAAGTTCGGGTAGAACCTCGGCGTAACGCCACATGCTGGCCACGCGGCCTGACAAATCTTCGAGGCGAAACTTCCCTTTCAGTCTCGCTAGATCGTAGCGAACGAAAAGCACGCCGCCGTCTTTGGGGCAGACATTCTGCGGGCGGTCGGCGGGGAGATGCTCGCTGCAGCGCGTGCATTCGAGGTAAGCGATTCGCATCGAGGGAAGGATAGCATTGGACCCTGGCTGTAGCGCCGGGACGGCTGCGCTACACTCGTTTCAACGTCTCCTTCGCCCGCCGAAACCAAGGCCGCTCCCGCCGCCGAAGGTAGCCGGGCATCGTCGGCTTCTTATCGAGCACCTTCTGCGCCCACTCGCGGGCTTCGGCATTGCGCCCCTCGGAGGCCAGCAATTCCGCGAAATTCAAGTAAGTCTCCGACAACGTCGACGTGATCGTTACCCGACGGAAGAGCGCCTCGGCTTTTTCTTTTTGGCCAGTCCGCGCGTAGGCGTGGGCGAGCAAGCCGGCGGCACGCTGGAAATCATAATCGAACTCTTTGCCGACCACCCGCTCCAGGTCGGGCAATGCGGCCGCGGCGTCGCCTAACAGGATGGCGCAAACGCCGCGCCTGTAAAACGGATCGGGCGTATCGGCGCGAGCGGCGATGGCCTTGTCGAATGCGGCTCGCGCCTCTGCGAGCTTGCCGTCGTCCATATAAAGATCGCCGAGTTCTTCATAGTTTCCGGCCGATGGATTGTCGCGAATCGCCGCTTCCAGTTCGTGAATGCGCTTGCGCCGCGGGAAAACTTTGAAGGACTGGCCGAGTAATCCAATGTCGGGAAGCGCCTCGACGACAAGATAGATAATCGCGCCCAGCGGACCGAGAAACAGGATGACGAAAAACCAGTAGTTATCCGGCCGGCGCCGGATGAAGTGCACGATTGCCAATCCCTGGAGGATGATGCCCCACGGATAGAAAAGGTGGCTTAGAAATCCCATGTTGTATTAAGCCTGCTTCCGCCTAGCGTGAGATTACACATTTGTGGAAGATGGAGAAAGTGGCTTGATGGTGGCTGCGCGGCAGATGTGCCACTGGCCGAGACGCGACAAGCCGCGCCTCTACGGCAGCGTTCGATGCAGTTCGATAAGGAGTGGTGATGTCAATCGGGAACCATGCGCAGTTGAACGATGAGGAGCAAATCCTGGCGCTGCACGAGGCCGGAGACAAGGCGCTGATGACCGCCGATCTCGCCGTGCTGGCGCGGATCTTTGCCGACGACTACGTGCAGTACAACGAAGCAGGCAAGACTTTCACAAAGCAGGATGTGCTGCACAATTTTCGGACGGGAGCGATTCGTTATCCGTCGATTGTTTCGACCGGACGCTTGATTCGCGTGTTCGGCGATATTGCGGTCGTGCACGGCTCGGAATCGGACGAAGTCGAGGTCAATGGAAAGCGGTCCGCGGTGCGCTACGTTTATCTTGACGTGCTCCGGAAGCGCGATGGGGAGTGGAAGTTGGTGGCTTCGCAGTTGGTTCGGCCGATGGAGTAAACAAACTCTGCTCCGTCGTGAATAGGACGGCGCTAGCAGCCGCCGAACTGCGCTCGGCTTTGACGGGCGAGGCGCCCGTCCCCACACACGCCCGTCACCACACATGCCCGTCACCACACAAGACAATCCCGCGCGAACTCTACTCCGCAGCACGCAACCGGTTCTGCCAGTGCGTCCAGCAAAACCAGGCAATCGCGCCTAACAGCAAGACTCCGATAATCGCGTCGAACTGGTGGAAGTACTTGCCGAGCGAGCGCCAGTTCTCGCCCAGTTTCATGCCGAAGTAGGCCAGCGCGAAACACCACGGCCACGATCCGAGGAAGGTGTAGAGATGGAATTTGCCGCGCGGCATGCGGGCGACTCCTGCGGGCAGCGCGATAAATGTTCGGACCACGGGCAGCAGGCGCGCAATCACCACAGCCATTTCTCCCCAGCGCTCAAAGAAGCGGTCGGCCCAGTCGAGTTCGCGGCGGCCCATCAGTATCCAGCGTCCGTAACGCTCGACCAGCGGGCGTCCGCCATAGGAGCCGATTTCATAGGCCACCAGCGAACCAAGATTGCATCCGATCGCGCCGGCGGTTGCCGCCCAGACCAACTTCATCTTGCCGGTGAAGACTAGGTAGCCGGCAAACGGCATGATCAGTTCGGAAGGCAGCGGAATGCAAGCGGACTCAATCGCCATGAGCAACGTAATGCCCGCATAGCCGGTCGCCGCCACGAGGGAACTAATGAAGACGAAGAGATGGGTGAGGATTTTTTCGGTCATGCGATCAGAACTGAGGCTGAAGAACAGCAGGTCCTTCCCCTTCGGCGCGCTCAGGGTCAGGATGACAAGTTTGGAGGGTCAGAACGCTCCCTCCTGGGTAAAGCTGAAGCCGGGCAGAGTTACGCCATCCGCCGATTTCGCAACCTTCACTTTCACGACGGGCGCATCGGGAGCGTTGATAGCGGCAGGCCGCAGCACTGCGTATTGGGTGAACACTTCGCTGTAAACCTTGGTGATGAGGTAGTCCTGGCCGGTAGAATCCTGGCGCCAGACTTGTCCGAGTTTGATGTTCTTCACGGCCACCGGTGTTCTCAGAGTACTCATGCGGTCGGCAGCACGTCAATTGCAGCGCGGTTACCTTCGGTGGATATGGATGCTGCTGTCGAGCGGCTTTGTTACCATGAACCCCTGCTCAGGAGGAACCGATGGCTCGCGGAAATATGCCGCGTCAACCGAGTCGCAGCGGACGACAGGACGGTGCGCATCGGACACCTGGCGCGCAATCAAAGAGTGCGGCGCCGAAAAAGACGCTGTTGCGTGTCTCCCCTCGAAGGGCTGCAGTCAGTGCTGGAAAGGTCGCCGCTGGGAGAGTGCCGAAGCGTGGGACTCTGAAAAAGAAATCCGCATCCGGCTATGATCCTTTGGCTCCTGAGCGGGTGCGTCAGATCATCGCGGGGCTGGACCAAATGTATCCGGGCGTAACCTGCGCTCTCACTCACCGGAGCGCTTGGGAGTTGCTGGTGGCGACGATTCTTTCCGCGCAGTGTACCGATGTGCGAGTGAACATGGTCACACCCGTGCTGTTTGAGAAATATCCGACCGTGCAGGATTTTGCGGCGCTTGAGCCGGAACAGTTGGAGCCGGACATCCGCTCAACCGGCTTCTTCCGCAACAAGTCGAAATCGGTGGTGGGCGCGGCTCGCAAGGTGGTTGCGGATTTCGGTGGTAACGTTCCGCAAACGATGGAGGAATTGCTTAGCCTTCCGGGAGTCGCTCGCAAGACAGCGAACGTCGTCCTCGGAACCTGGTTCAAAAAGAAAGAAGGGGTTGTTGTGGATACGCACGTGACGCGGATTTCACGGCGACTGGAACTGACGAAGCACGAAGACCCGCGAAAGATTGAAGAAGACCTGATGCGGATCATCCCTCGCGAGCGCTGGACGGACTTTTCTCACGAAGTAATCTGGCACGGGCGGAAGCTGTGTGTCGCGCGTGGACCGAAGTGCGCCGACTGCGGGCTGGAGAAGCTGTGTCACGCGGCAGATAAGACTTGGTCTACGGTGGAGATTCATTCGGAGGCACGATCATGAAGTTGTTGCCCGGTTGCTTCGAAAGCATGCCCCCCAAAAGCGCGAGACGCGGAAAGGTTGATTGTACGCATAGAAACTACTCCCTGTCTCTGAGAATTGAGGCAATCAGCAGGGGGCTGCGCCTGCCCGTGGATCACCGCGACGACCCATAGGGGCTTTTCTTCCGGCGCGTAGGCAATCAGGTACTCACGTGCCAGGGTGAAGCGGAGAGCACGTGAGGTGAGATCCGGGCGTTGGTGGCCCTGATTGGGGAAGTCAACCAAACCGCGAATGACTGCCAGAATTTCTGCGATCATCCGGTCGGCAGCCTCAAGATTATCCGCGCGAATGAATTCCCAAATCTCGTCAAGGTCAAAACGGGCTTCCGGGTGGAAGGCATACCCGGTCATGAACCGGGCTGGGAACGGCGAACGGCGGCGCTCTTTTCGTGGAAGTAGGCTTCAACCTCGTCGCCTGGAATTGGCTTCACCCTGCCGCTTTTCAGGTCGTCGTACCGGCTGTCGAGCATTTCGCGAGTCTGTGCAAGCTCATCGAAGTATCCCTCTACGACATCCTGCACAAGCTCGTCGGGGGTTCCGCGTCCGCTCTGCGCGGCGAGTTCCTTGAGCTTCTTTTCCGTCTCGGGGGTAAAGTGTACTTCCATCGCCTTCAGGGTACGAAAAAATCTCGCTTGTAGCAAGCGCCCTTTAGGGGGTGCAAGATGGCAGTATGGCCCCCCGAAATTGTGATTCCGTCCTAGTTGCCGGTGTAGGATAGTTCGACTACCGTGCAATCATCATTGAGCGGGGTGCCTCCGCAGAAGTCGGCGACGGCAGCGAAAACATCCTCCATGGACTCGCTCTTCCCGGCCACTTGTTCGAGGCGTTCGCTGTCGAACATGTCTCCGCGAGCGTTCTCGGCTTCGGTGACGCCATCGGTCACCAGGATCAGCCGGTCCCCGGGCCTCATCTGGCAGCGGTCGCTGGAGTAAGTCGCATCCGCCAGCAAGCCGACGGGCAGGTTGCCGTGCGATGGCCGGAGCACCTCTCTGCCGCAGATCCACACCGGTGGAACGTGTCCGCAGTTTACGTATTCGAGATCGCCGTCGTTGCGCAGACGCGTGATGATCATGGTCGCGTATTTCTCGCCAATGTGTTTGTAGGTGAAGAAGCGATTGACCGCATCGACGATCTCCACCAGCGGCATGCCGGAAATAAGCTGCGAATAGACCATGCCCTGGAGAATCGAAGCGAGCAGAGCGGCGGAGACTCCTTTGCCGCTGACGTCGGCCAGCACCACGGCCAGGCCCTGGGGCGTGTTCACGGCTTCGAAGAAATCGCCGCCGATTTCTTTGCAGGACATGTTGCGTCCGTTGACCCGCGCAAACGGAACTTCGGGCAGAGTCACCGCCAGCAGCCGCTGCTGAATGGAGGCCGCAATCCCCAACTCCTGCTGGTAGCGGCGTCCGGCCTCTTCGGCCTGCACCAGGCGCGCGTTCTCGATCAACTGGGCTGCTTCAGTCGCGATCGCCCTCAGAATATCGTGGCTGACGCTGGTGATATCGCGCGAAGCAAAGCGCGAATCCACGTAGAGCGCGCCCATCACTTCGCCGCCGGCCGGTTGCTCGCCACGAGTCGTTTGCACCATCGGCTTGCGCAACGGCATGCAGATCACGGTGCGCAAGTCGAAGGCGACGATGCTTTTCCGCTGCTGCACATCCAGCATCTGGCTGGTGTCGGTGACCAGGTATTCGGAGTTGGTGGTTAAGGCGCCGTCCAGCACGGAACGAGAAATTGTCGTGTCGTCGAGCAGCGGCTCGCCTTTCGTGGTTCGTCCGGCGGCGAGCCGCAACGTGCCGTCGAGATCCTTCATAAAGATGTAGCCGCGTTCGGCGCGGGTCAGTTTCAAAGTGGCGTCGAGCAGAGTGACCAGGATCTCGTCGAGCACGCCGATCGTGTTCAGCTTGCGGGCGGCTTCCATGAACAGCGTAAGTTTTTCGAGGTCGCTGGCTTCCGGGGCAATCTGGATGCCGGAAATCTGGCTCAGGAACTCCCGCGCCGTGTTCGAAGTGGTGTGCAGCGGATGGAAAATCAGGTAGGCGATATCGCGGGCGCCAAATTCCAGACGGTCGTTGCGTTGCAGCTTGTGCCGGTCGACTTTCTCGCCATTGACGAAGGTGCCGTGTTTGCTGCCGTTGTCGACGACAAAAAACTCGCCGCTCTCCGCCACGATCTCAGCGTGCTCGCGGGAGACGCGCGGATCGGCGATCACCAGGTCGCGATCCACCTTGCGTCCCACGGTGTAAGGAGTGTGGTTCAGCGACAGCGTCTGCTGGTCACTCCCCTGCACGAAGATCGCGACAGGGAAAATACTGGAAATCCCGGAATGCGACGAAGCCGACATGTACCTTGAATTCTCCTACAGCCCTAACGCCCTTGGAAAGACACCAGCACGTGACACAGGCCCCACAGCATTCTACGACGAGCCCGGCGTTGCCGGAGCGGTAAACGTCTTTTGATAATACTCTTGATAATAGAAGATCAGCATCAGAGCGGCCACTCCCACCGGGATCTGGGTCACGGTCCAGGAAGGAAATGCCCACGCCCGGTCGACCGTTTCCGGCGGCAAAACGAACGAAAGCCCCGCCAGAACGATGCTCGAAACCCACGGCCAGAAGATGAGGCCAGCCGTGATCGAGAATAGAACGCGGATCGTGGCACTCCCCCGCCAAATCGTCCCGCGCTCCTTAAGCAACAGCAGTAACGCTGGGATCAGCAACACCTGATTGTAAGGAGCGGAGATGGGCACCAGGAGGACGGTGGTGGCCAGCACCAGGCTGATCGTGAACGCAAAAGCGCTTGTGTTTGCCTCTTGCCTGCGCTCCCTGTAACAAGCAACCAGCAGGGCTGCGAGTGCGAGAACCTCAAGCGCCCAACTCCAAGGAGGACCAATCAAGTTGTCCAAGACCGATCTCGCCCCGGTGTACTGCCGATATTCGCGGACCGCCTGAACGAAACGGAAAATCCAGTGCGGGAGGAACCACTCCGAGGCCGCCAGCAGGATGGCCATTGTAGCCAGAAATGAAACCACCCACCGGTAGCGGCGCCGCCAGTCCGCCACGGTCCAGATGGCGAGCCAAAACAGCAGCAGGGCCACGAGCTGCGGCTTAATGGTCGCCACCGCCAGCAGGACTCCAGCTGCGACCGCGTAATCCGCGACGAGCAGCATGACAGCGATGGCGATCACTCCGGCGACAAGAAGGCTCATCTGTTGCAGCTTCAGCCCTTGCACGACGCCCAGGCCGCCCAGGGTCAGCGCGAGCAGGCTGATTTGGGTCGACACCGGCACATCCCACCGCAGAATTCGCAGCCAAAGCAGAGTGCTGGCTGAAGTGAGAATGACCAATACCCAGAAGAAGCCTTTCTGGACGATCGCGAACGGCAGACCGATCGTCGGGGCGAGGCAGAAAACTACATAGACAGGATAGGCAAATCCCGCCTGATCGCGCGGGTCATTGGGACGGGACGGGTCCAGTGGACGACCATAGTAGCCGGCTTGAATTTCGCGGGTGAGTTCCGCGCTGTAGGGATCGCGTCCGTGGAGGAGCAGTTCCCTCGCACCGATCCAGCGCGGATAAAGATCGGAGGGATTGCTGCGCGGCTGGCCGTGGGAAGCAGCGTCCGCCTTCTGATACGGAATCAAAACACGGTCGGTGTATGTCCACATCCCGACCGTGCAGAGAATCGCGAGCAACCGCCAAAGCCATCTGCGCAGTCTCGGGGTCTCAGCCATGGTTCAAATGGAATGCCAATTCTACCCATAATCTGTTCCCTTCACGCCAAACGCTCCGCATTCAAGCGGCAACATTCGCAGCTATCCAGTTGTTCGGATTGATCGAGTTGACGGCACGCAATGCGACCGATCCCGATCTATGGTGGCGCCGGCGGTGATAGCTATGGCAATGCCCGCGACCAAAATGCCGCCGATAATATCCACGAGGTAATGCCACTCCAGCAGAAGGATAGAGACAATCAAAACAGCGTCATAGGCGCACAAAGCAAGCAACGTTCGCTTCCAGCGGCGCAAGAACCAGGCCACAATGAGCGGCTGCGCAATATGCATGCAGGGAAAAGCTATGAAGTAGTCAGTGGAAATGCGATGGATCGGAACGTGATTCCAAAGCAATTGCACATCTTCGACCAGGAATTTCTGGATGGTGTAGGTTTTCAAAGTGCTCGGAAAACGCGAGAAATGCCCGGGGCACATGTAATACGGACCCTGGCTCGGCCATAGATAAAACAGCCCGAGGGCAAGATAGTACGCCAGGAGAATGGTGCCCACGAACTGAAGGCCTCGTTTCTTCCCGTCAAAAAGGCTCGTAACAATAATGGTCGCCCCAATCTGGGGAAACATACCGAAGTAGATAAATTCCAGGAAGCGAAAGAATCGAAGCGAAAAGGTCCGAAGCGCCCAGTGCGACAGATCGGAAACGGATCCGCCGTGGAGAATCCACCTGTCCATCGCATTGAACGCCGCGTCATAAGCGAAGCCGTAATGAACCGAGACGATGATGACGTTGTAAGCGAACAGTAGAACAAAACCGGCGAACATATAAAGAGCGGGCAGTAGAACCGCAGCAGTGGATGGGCGATGTTTGCGCTCGCGAAATTCAATTATGGCAACGGCATCGACGGTCAGCACCACCGCTTTTACCCAGGTGAGCGCCCAGCCCAGAGCCGCCAGGTACGGCAGCAGCAGAACGATGCGGAGTGGTTCGCGTCGGTAACGTTCAATAAGAGGTCTCAGCACCGCCTGCCCTGGCAGGCCGATCAGGCACAACAGAGCTGCAACGAATATGGACTGCGCTCCTAGGATCAAGTACGCGACGCCAAACGTTCTCCAATCGAAGCTGACCGGAAGATGCAGCCTCCTCAAGATCGGGATGAGGGCTATGCTCAGGAGCAAGCCGATCCAGTAGTGCCAATAGCGCGGCTTCATTGAGTCAGGGGTGACAGGCATGGCGTGGATGGAACGCCTATTGTATCCACATTCTGTTCTCCCCAAGATTCCATTCTCTTTATGCGCCATGAAACTCAAGCGTGCAATCTATAATCGCGACGGACCACAATTTCTCGAACAGCGCCGGATACGTCGTAGAATTGATCGGGTTCGCGTAATTGCAAGATGATGACCGCTGGGCCTGTATGGGACGGGAGTCAACGGGAATTGCTCAAAGTTGGGGCGCACAACGGAGCATTGGTGGGCAGTGCTGTGCTTTCCGTGGTTGCCCTTTCAGTCCATTCCCGCACGATAACGGATTTGGCGGCCGCGCTCGCCACCGCGATTTGGGTGGGAATAATTGTCTCAAGCCCTGACAAGTATAAGCGGCTGATGCCACTCGCCACGATTTTGGGAATAATTGCCCTGGTTTTTGGAACGCGTGTGGTGTTTCTGAATGAAATACCTAAGAACGACTTTCTGCCGTTCTATGTAGGTGCGCGCACTCTCGGAGCGCATCACTTCTACGGGACCGCTGCCGAGCAGGCGACCCAAGAATCACTCTCCCAAGATCAGTTCCCGGTGGCATTTGTTCGGCTGCCTTTCTATGCATGGCTGCTGCGTCCCTTGACGTGGCTCAGCTACCATACCGCATATGTAATCTGGCAATCCTTATCGGCCGCCAGTTTCTTTGCGGTCGTGTTTCTTCGGCGCCGTCATCGCATGGCGGTAGCTGTTGCCTTCGCCTGGAGCATACCCATAGCGGTCGCGTGGGTCCGGGGCGCCAAGATATAGGCTTCATCCTGCTTGCCCTAACGCTTGCTATGTTTCTTCTTGAAACTGGTTGGTCAGGTTCAGGCGGCGTCGTTCTTTCGTTGTGCGCGATTAAATGGAATCTCTTCCTCATGCTCCCCATGTTTTTGCTTCGTTTTCGGTCGGCTCGCTTTTGGGGGGGGGTTCGTCATCGGCACGCTCATTGTCCTGCTGATATCATTTGCCGTTGCTGGCGTGAGCTGGCCGGTGGAGTATCTACGGCTCCTACAAAAACCGGAATTGAGTCCACATATTGATGGAATGCCCACCCTGCGCGGTCTCTTCTCTGGTATCCCTCGACGCGTTTACTTTGTAACAACCTACGCTCTCGCAGCGTTGGGTGTGATGATCCTCAACTGGTTTGTCGTTTTTCGGACCGCAAGTCGCGAATACGCGATGGCCGCTACGTGTATTTCGGGACTTCTCATTACACCCCACGCCTACCCCTACGATTGTGCCCTCCTCATCCCATTTCTAATCGCCTTGGGCTTCAAAACCCGCAGCCTTCCGGTCCGTTACCTAGCGACTCTCGTCCTTACGCCCGTGTTTTCTCTGCTGTTGTGGTCCCATACGTGGCATACATTGTCCCAGTGTTCTTTGGTTGCACTCTTGCTTGCCATGGCTTTGGAGCAAAGGAAGAACACTAAATCCTGTTCTCCCCAAGATTCCGATCTCTTCCATGCGCCGTGAAACGCAAGCGTGCAATCTATAATCGCGACGGATAACAATCTCTCCGAAGATGCAACGAATCCTGCGCGCGCAGCAGAGCACAAATTTAATATTCGCCGCGATCCTGTTGTTCGGATTGCTGGCGATGACGGCGCGACCGGCGCTTGATCCCGACCTCTGGTGGCATCTGCGCACCGGGCAGTGGATCGTGGAAACCGGCCACGTTCCCCACACCGACCCTTTTTCCTTCACGCGCGCGGGACACGCCTGGGTGGCGCATGAGTGGCTTTCAGACGTCGTGTTTTACGAATTGTGGAAGCGCGCTGGCGCGGCTGGACTGATCGTCTTCTCGGCCATCGTTACAACGGCCGGCTTTATGCTCCTCTATCTGCGCTGCCTTACCTATGGAGCGAAGAGACACTGGGCGGCCGCAGCGACGGCCCTAGGTGCTTTGGCTTCGGCTCCCTCGTGGGGTGTCCGGCCGCAGATGTTCACCTTCACGCTGGCCAGCCTGCTTCTGTGGCTGGTCGAGAGCGGCGAGGATCGGCCCCGGCGATTGCTTTGGATACCGCCGCTGTTCCTGCTCTGGCTGAACCTGCACGCCGGATTCGCGCTCGGCCCCGTGCTGTTGCTGGCTTATGGCGCCGGACTGATGGTGGAGACGGCCATCGGCGACACTCCCTGGCAGCAGGCGCGCCCCACTCTTGTGCGCGTGCTGCTGCTCCTGTTGGCTTGTTTGGCGCTGGTGCCTTTCAACCCCAGCGGCGCACAACTCTATCGTTATCCGTTCGAAACTTTGCTCTCTCCCGGAATGCGGGGGTTCATTGGCGAGTGGCATTCGCCTGATTTCCATGAATGGCTCTATCGCCCATTGTTGCTGGTATGGCTGCTACTTCTATCCGCATTTGCCAGTTCCCGGTCGCGACCCAGGGGCCGTGTGATCCTGCCTCTGCTGGTGACCGGTTTTGCCGCTTTGGACGCGGTTCGCCACATACCAATTTTCGTTTTGGTGGCAGTACCCGTGCTCGCCGCGGCTCTGCCAGTCGTCTCGGCGTCGTCACCCGTCCGACAATGGCGTCCTGACTCGTCACGGTTGCGGCCCCTTTTCAACGGCGCTGTTGTCGTCCTGATCGCTGGGTTTGCTTTGGTGCGGTGGGTCGGTCTTGCCTATAGCCAGGATGCCCGCGAGGCAGAGCAGTTTCCCGAAAAGGCCGCCGCCTTCTTGCGGTCTGGCAACTATCCGAGGAAGGTCTTCGTTTACTATGACTGGGGAGGCTACGCCATTTGGAGGCTTTATCCGGAATACCGCGTTTTTGTGGATGGGCGCGCGGACCTGTATGGCAATGATCTGCACGGCAACGACCGGCGTGACAACGACCTGCTGCGCCAGTTTCAGACCACAGTGAACCTCCGGACTGGCTGGCGGGAGGTTCTTGACGGCTGGGGACTGGAGGCGGTACTTGTACCCCCTTCCTGCGCGCTGGCCCAAGCACTGCTACTCGATCCCGAGTGGCATGTTGCATTTAGCGACTCCAAGGCAATCGTCCTGCTCCGCCAGCACCGGCCGTCAAAAGTGGCGGAATTCTCCACGAACCGTTAGTAAGTAGGAACCTGAAAAAATGTTTCCCAGAGCCTTCCAAATCTGCGAAACTAGGGCCTATATGCATGAGGGATTGGTTTCAACACCGGTCCCGCGAATGGGAGCTTCCGGCGTGAAGCTCCAAAGGAGCCCAGAATGACAGATTTGGCTAAACTCTTGTGGCGCAATGAGGAAGGGCAGGACATCGCGGAATATGCGGTGATGCTGGCCGTAATTCTGGTGATCGTGATCGGCACTGTCAAACTGATCGGCGGCAACGCGAACAACGTGTTTTCGCAGGTAGCCAGTTCAGTCGCCCAGTAGGAAGAGCGGACGCAGGAAGCAGGCGCCACTCGCGGAGTTGAAGTTCGCCAAGGCATTGAACCACTAGAGCAATGAATAAGTCCGGGATTGTCTCGGAAGGAAAAGAATGAATCGGAGCCGTTTGTTGATGATCGGGGGCTTGGCGCTGGCGGTCGGCCTGCTCGTCAGCTTTACCGTTTACAACCGGTTGCGGCTCTTTGCCGATAGCAACACCAGTGCGGCCGGAGTGCCGGTCGTGGTGGCTGCCGACGACATTCCGGTGGGGGCGAAGGTGGAAGCTCACGATCTCCGAGTGATCAGTCTTCCGCAACCGGCGATCCCCGCGGGCGCGTTTTCCGGAATGTCGCAAATTCTGGGACGGGGCGCAATTCTGCCGGTCAGCAAAGGTGAATTTATTCTTCCCAGCAAACTCGCGGCACTGAACGCCGGAGCGGGTCTGCCTTCGATGATCCCACAGGGAATGCGCGCCGTTTCCGTGCGTGTCAACGATGTGGTTTCGGTGGCCGGTTTCGTGCAACCGGGCACGCACGTGGATGTGCTGGCTACCGGCAATGAAGGCAGCGGCAACGAACGCCAAACCACTACCGTCCTCGAGAATGTGCTCGTGTTGGCGGTGGGCAAGAGTTTGGACCGGAATGTTGCGGCAGATGCGCAGACCGCCCCGGTGATTACGCTCGCAGTCTCTCCGGGTGACGCGCAGAAGGTGGCGCTGGTTTCACAGGAAGGACGGATTCAGCTTTCGCTGCGCAATCCAGTGGACACAAAGCAGGGAAGTATCGGTTCGACGCGGGCGAGTTCCGTGTACCCGGGTGCGGCGCCCGTGGCGGTCGCGGTGAAACCCAAGATTCACACGGTGGCCGCGAAAAAGCCGGCGCCCCCACCAGCACCCTATCAGGTAGAAATGATCCGCGGCAGTAAACGGGATGAGACCAAGTTTGAAGATAACAAGTGAGCGGGCAATACCGCGACGATTCGCGTTCCCTCATAAACTTGACGGATTTGCTCGTGCATCCTCGCCGAGGTCCGATTTGAGGTCCGATTTGAAGTCTGATTCGAAGTCTGATTCGAGGACCGATTTCATGAAATCGCCCATGCTGGTCGCCGCCGTTTCGCTTCTCTGCGCGACCACGATGTTTGCGCGCACTCCGGTTCCCGACGGCAATCTCCCCGACGGCGATCCCAAGGAAGCGCAGTTCACCGCTTCGGCTTCGTCTGAGACCGCCTCTTCTCCGAACGTTTCGTCTCTGAATCAGAATACTGCACCTGCCGGACAACCGTCCCCTATGCCTACCCCCGCAACCGGACAGAGCGATACGGGCGCCGCTCCGCTGCGGGTGATGGTGGGTAAGTCCCTGCTGATTAATACAACCGAGAGACTGAAGCGCGTGTCGGTAACGGATCCCACCGTGGCCGATGCGCTGGTGGTTACGCCAACCCAGGTTCTGGTCAATGGACTCGCTCCGGGCGAGGTCTCACTGCTGATCTGGGACGAACTGGAACGCTCGCGCAGTTTCGATCTTCGGGTGGATGTCGATATCACCGCGGCTTCGGAAGAAATGCACCACCTGTTCCCGGATGAGCAGATCAACGTAACGCCGTCGCGTTCCGCGATTGTTCTCTCCGGTCACGTAACCACCGAAGACGTTGCCAAACATGCAGGCGCGCTGGCCTCGGCCTACTCCAAGAATGTCGTGAACGTGCTGACCTTCGGCCCGGTCGGGGCAGAGGAAGTGCTTCTGGAAGTCAAGTTTGCCGAGGTGGATCGGTCGGCGCTGACCCAGACCGGTATCAATCTGCTTTCGACCGGTTCTGGAAACACCATCGGTACGGTGTCTACCGGCCAGTTCGGCGGGCTCACCCTTTCACCCATCAACAACACGGTCAACGCCAATGGTACGGGTACAACCACGACCACGGCGACGGTATCGAACTTACTCAATCTCTTTTTCTTTAACCCCCAGGTCCATTTGGGTGCAGTGATCCAGGCTCTTCAGTCGCGAAATCTCTTACAGATCCTGGCCGAGCCCAACCTGGTCGCGGTCAATGGCAAGGAAGCCAGTTTCCTGGCCGGAGGAGAATTTCCCTTTCCGGTTGTACAGCCCGGGGCCGGCGGGATCTCCACCGTCACGGTTCAGTTTCGCGAATTTGGCGTGCGCCTGAAGTTCACCCCCGTGATTCAGCCGAACGGTAACATCCACCTGCGGGTCGCTCCCGAGGTGAGTACGCTGGACTTCGCGGATGCGGTGACGGTTTCCGGAACCACCATCCCGGCCATCAGCACCCGCAAGGCGGATACTGAGTTCGAGCTGCAAGATGGCCAGAGCTTCATCATCGCCGGCCTGATGGATAACCGGGTCACAAATGTTGGGAACAAAATTCCCTGGCTGGGCGATATCCCGATCATCGGAAATTTCTTCAAGAGCAAGAGCGACCAAAAGAGCAACTCGGAATTGATGGTGCTGTGCACGGTGCGCCGGATTTCGCCCGGGGTCCAGGCACCGAATGGTCCTGCGGCCCCGGAGCCGTATTTGAATAAGGGCAAGTTCGACAGCAAGAAATAACGTTGAGAGATTGAGAGATCTTCAATGACTCAATGTCTCAATGATTGAATGGTTCAATAACCGACGGGGAAGCGAGTTATGCCGGAATTGTCAGTAGCCGTATTCGCCACGGACAATGACCAACGCGCGGTGCTGCAGGTTCTGGTGGATGGCACCAGTGTGGCCCGCACGGTGTGCAGCAACTCGACCATGCCTCCGGCCGCCAACGACCCAGCCATCCGCAAGACCCGGGCCTTTGCTCCGGACGTGATTCTGATGGATATCGCCACCGATGACATCGCCTCGACGCTGCGGGCAATCGAGTTGCTGCACCAGGAACTTCCCGATGCAGCCGTATTCGCGGTCGGCCCCATGACGCAACCGCAGTTGATTGTCAGCGCCATGCGCGCGGGGGTGCGCGAATACATAGAGCGCCCCACCACCACCACCGATCTGCTGGAAGCCTTCGTCCGCCTGACGACAACTCGCCGCAAGCCCGGTCGCGAAAGCTCCCGGGGAAAGGTATTCACCATCGTGAACGCCAAGGGCGGCAGCGGCGGCACCACCGTCGCCGTCAATCTGGCCCTGGCATTGCAATCGATTCACCACAGCACAGCGCTGGTCGATGTGGCGCCGCTGGGCCACTGCGCTTTGCATCTCAATCTGAAGCCAACCTTCACCGTCTCGGACGCAATCACGAACCTGCACCGGCTGGACTCTTCCCTGCTGGAGAGTTTCATGGCCCGGCACGATCGCGGGGGCTTGCAGGTATTGGCCGGCGCGGTTACTCCCACCGCCGTCGAGCCTTCAGCTTCCGACTTTGCCCGCCTGCTTGACACCATGGGCGGCCTGTTTCACTACATCGTCGTCGACGCTTCGTCCCGCCTCGACAGCGCCACTCGTCTGGTCAGCAACCTGTCGGAGAAGATTCTGCTCGTCGCCCACGCCGATGTCGCTTCCCTGTGGAGCGCCGGCAGAGTCGCCCAGTATCTGGGCGAGAGCGGCTCACGCGACCGCTTTGCTTTGGTGTTGAACCGCTATCGAAAAGTGGTTGGCTTCGATGAAGCGCAGACCGAGGCCGCCATCGGAGCCCCCGTGCTCTGGCGAATTCCCAATCAATACTTCGCGGTCTCGACCGCGATTGATCGCGGCGTCCCCCTGGTGCAACAGGGGAACACGGAATTTGCCCGCTCCATCACAGGGCTGGCGGAACATTTGACCAAGGACGATTTGGACGTAAAGCGCGCCGCCTGGTCGTTGTTTAAGACAGTCTAGTTTTAAGACACTCTAGCGCTGCGTAGTTCGCTGTTCGCTTTCCGCTAAAACCGGTGAACCGTGAAGGATCGGCGATTAGCGAACGACGAATAGCGAACAAGCGAAGGTCTAGCTAAGAACTGAGAGCTGAGAGCTAAGTTTTATGCCCAATCTGCAAGCCTTCGAGCGCGGCGACTACCAGCAGGTCAAGGCCGACCTGCACCGCAAGATTCTGGATCGTCTCGACCTGGAAAAACTCGGCCGCTCGACCGGAGATTCGGCGCGCGAAGAAGTTCTCGTCCTGATCCGCAGTTCGGTGAACAGCGAAGCGGTCCCTCTCAGTTTCGCCGAGCGCGAGCAGTTGTCCCGCGAGATCCTCGATGAAATCTTTGGACTTGGCCCGCTCGAACCGCTGCTTAAAGATCCCACCATCTCGGACATTCTGGTCAACCGCTTCGACCGGGTGTACGTCGAGCGCGCCGGCAAGCTGGAAATCACCGGCTTGTCGTTCAAAGACAACCAGCACTTGATGCAGATCATCGACCGCATTGTCTCCCGCATTGGACGGCGCGTCGATGAGTCTTCGCCGATGGTCGACGCCCGTCTGCAGGATGGCTCCCGCGTCAACGCCATCATTCCACCGCTGGCGCTCGACGGCGCATGCCTCTCGATCCGCCGCTTTGGCCGCGATCCGGTGACTGCGCGCAACATGATCGACAATAAGACTCTGACCTCGCAGATGCTGGAACTACTCTCGGCGATGGTAAAGGGCCGCCTCAATCTGATCATTTCCGGAGGGACGGGCGCCGGCAAAACCACGGTCCTCAATGTCCTTTCCGGATACATCCCCAACTCGGAGCGCATCGTAACCATCGAGGACGCCGCCGAATTGCAGCTCAAGCAGGAACACGTGGTGCGCCTCGAAACCCGCCCTCCCAACATCGAAGGCAAAGGCTCGGTGCGCATGCGCCAGCTCGTCATCAACAGCCTGCGTATGCGTCCCGACCGCATTGTGGTGGGCGAGGTGCGTGGCGAGGAAGCCTTCGACATGCTCCAGGCCATGAATACGGGTCACGAGGGTTCGCTCACCACGGTCCACGCCAACTCGCCGCGCGACGCCCTGGCTCGCGTGGAAAATATGGTTTCCATGGCCAACCTGAATATTCCCGAGCGGGCGATTCGCCATCAGATCGCCAACGCTGTCCATGCCGTGGTCCAGGTCGCGCGCCTCTCCGATGGATCGCGCAAGGTGATCACGGTCTCCGAGGTCACCGGCATGGAAGGAGACATGATCACGCTGCAGGACGTTTTCGTTTTTGAGCGCAGCGGCATCGATGAGAGTGGCAAGGTGCGCGGCGTCTTCCGTTCCACCGGCCGCCCGCCGCAATTCGCGGAGCGCCTCGCGACCGCCGGGTGCCGGCTGAGTCCCGCGCTCTTCGAGTCCCGGATGGAGGTCTAGCCGCATGCAGTTCGTTATCGCCATACTCGTGTTTGTGGTGGTCACGCTGACCATTTTTGTGACCATGTCTTTGCTCGATCAGCGTAAGGCCCAGGCCCGTGTTCTCCGTGAACGCCTCTCCGCGGGTCAGAAGCCGAGCGAACAAGCCGCGCCCGACGTGGCGCTGCTGCGCGATGAATTGCTCAGCCGTATACCGGCATTCGACACCCTTCTGCGCCGCTCCGAGCGTGTCTCGGCTCTGCAAAAAATCCTGGCGCAGGGAAACGTCGATGTGCGCGCCGGAAACTTCCTAATGCTCTGCGGAGCGTCGACCCTGGTCTTCGCCGCCATCGCTTTCATCGCGGGTGGCACGGTGCTGTTCGCCTGGGCCGGAGCGGTGCTCGGTTTTTTTGTTCCTTACGCCTACGCTTCGCATATGCGGACCAAACGTTTTGCGAAGTTTGAGGAGAAGTTTCCCGAAGCCATCGATACGCTCGCCCGCGCGGTGCGCGCCGGCCACGCCTTTACCACCGCTCTCGAAATGATTGCCAACGAAGTCTCGGAACCGGTCGCCGGAGAATTCCGCCAGCTTTACGAAGAACAGAAATTCGGGCTCCCCGTGCGCGACGCCCTGCTCAACCTGGCCGACCGCATGCCTCTGGTCGACATCAAGTTCTTCGTGACGGCGGTGATGTTGCAGCGCGAAACCGGCGGCAATCTGGCCGAGATTCTTGACAACCTGTCCTATGTAATCCGCGAACGCTTCAAGATTTTGCGCCAGGTCCGCGTTCACACCGCCCAGGGACGCCTCACCATGATGCTGCTCATGGCTCTGCCTCCGACCGTTGTGGTTGTAATGCTGGTGCTTAACAAAGGCTTCATCCAACCGCTTTTTACGGACCCACTGGGACACGCTTTAATCGTCGGAGGCATCACGTTGCAGACCCTGGGCTATTTTGTCATTCGCAGAATTATCAGGATCCAGGTCTGAATATGAGTTCTCAGTTCTCGGTTCTCAGTTCTCAGTAAAACCGGCGAATTATGGATTTTGCCTTTACTGAGAACTGAGAACTGAGAACTGAGAATTGAGAACTGAGAATTGAGAACTAGGATTCAAACATGGCGCTAACGCTGGCACTCTCCGTTTTCGTTTTTCTGTTCATCGCCGTGGTCGTCTTCGCCTTTGGAGCGGCCACCGTGGCGCCCTCATCGGTGCTCGGATCCCGTCTGCGCGAAATCGGCTGGCAGCGCCCCAAGGCCCAGGTAAAACCCGCCATCCGCGAACGCATGCAGCAGGCCCTCGATCCGCTGAGCCGCGCCTTGCCCACATCGGCCTCCGAGGTTTCGAAAACCAGGCTCTGGCTGATTCAGGCGGGATACCGCAACCCCCAGCACATGACTATCTTTCGCGGATTGCGCGTCCTGTTTGCGGCCATTGGTTTCCTGTCTGTGTTTGTCTTTACCGGACTTAATTCGCCCCTGCTGCTCCTGGGTGTGACTGCGTTTGGGTTTTTTATCCCGCGATTCCTGTTGAAGAAGAAGCTGCAGGAGCGGCAGCTCCGGCTTCGACTCGGCCTGCCCGATGCGCTGGATCTGACCGTGATCTGCGTGGAAGCGGGCCTGTCTCTCGATCAGGCCATGATGCGAGTCGGCGAGGATCTACGCACCGCGCATCCGGAACTAAGCGGTGAATTCCATCTCTTCGATCTGGAAACGCGCGCCGGAAAGCCTCGCGTAGAAGCGCTCCGCAATCTGTCGGAGCGCACCGGAGTCGATGACATTCGCTCCCTGGTAGGAACCTTGATTCAGACCGACCGCTTCGGTACCAGCATCGCCCAAGCCTTGCGCGTGCATTCCGATTCCCTGCGCACGGAGCGCCGCCAGCGCGCCGAAGAACAGGCGGCCAAGACTACAGTCAAGATGATTATTCCCCTGGTCCTGTTCGTGATGCCCTCTCTGATTTTCGTCACCGTAGGTCCCGCCGTAATTCAGCTGATGCACATATTCGTGCCGGTTTCAGGTGGAAAACGGTGAGTTTATTGAATCATTGAGCCATTGAATCATAGAGTCATTTTAGTCACTAAGACATTTGAGCCTAATGATTCAATGACTCAGTGTTACTCAATGATTCAATGTCTCAATGATTCAATGACTAAATGAAGGGCTACGCCTTTAACCGCACCCGCACCACCTATCTCGCGACCGATCTGCTGATCGCGCGCACGCACTGGTCCCGCTTTCGCGGCCTCATGGCCACCGACTCGTCCCATTTCACCCGCGGCCAGGGACTGTGGATCAACCCCTCCCACGGCATCCACACCTTCGCCATGCGTTTCCCCATCGACGCCGTCTATCTCGACCGGGAACGGATTGTCATCCACATTGAAGAAGAGCTCAAGCCCTGGCGGATGGCCGCCGTTCGCATCCAGGCCGCGTCCGTACTCGAGCTTCCCACCGGCACCATCCGCGAGTCCCTGACCATAGTCGGCGACCGGGTAGATATTTCTTTCGAAGAACGTCCAACTCACACCGAGGCGGCATGAATATCGCTGGGGAATACTCGCGGCCAAGTCGCAGCAGCAAGGAAAGCCGCTCGGTAATATCGACGGCCTTCTAGCCGCGACCGCCTTTGAGCACGGCCTGACGGTCGCCACTCGCAACACGGCGCACTTTGAAGACTTGGGCGTGAAACTCTTTGACCCTTGGGGTAGACAAGCGGGACGCTCGTGAATGGGGTCTTTACGAACTGGCTGAAGCACGGCTGCAGCAGTCTTAACAAATCGCAATGGAGAGAAAGCTATGAGCAAGCAGAGGTACGAAAGCGGCGGCCAGAATATTTTCAAAGATCTGGGCGTGCTGAGTGCGGACCAGCACTTCGTCAAGGCGCAGCTTGTCTTCAAGATCGACGCCCTCATGAAGGAGCGCGGATTAAAGCAGGTCGAGGCGGCCCATCTCTTCGGCATTCGTCAGCCCGACATCTCCAAGATGCTGGGCGGCAAGTTTAGACAGTTCTCCGTGGAGCGCCTTCTACGCTTTCTCGTGGCGCTCGATCAGGATGTCGAAATCCTCGTAAAACCTCATCGCGATTCGAAGCATGCGCCCGCGCTGCACGTGTTCTGAATAGAAAAGAACACCTGCAGCAGAGTCCACCGAGCAGCCCCGGAGGGGCGTTCAAAGCTGGGTAGCACGCCATGGTGAACTGAATCCCGTAGGGACGGTCGAAACAAGCTAATTGCTTATGCCGGAAGACTTTACATATAAGTCGTTATCTCTCAATGCTTTGCACGGGAATTTCAGTAGTGTCCTAATTGCCGGAGAAGAGTGCCGAACGAGAAAGACGCGAAAAAAACTGAAGTCAGGCGAAAATAAGACACTCCTTCTGGCACACTAGTATCAATCCCCCAGAAACATAGTCCGAAATCCGGTCCGAATTAATGGCTGATGTTGCCACCATACCCGAAGTTGCCATCCAGTGGCCCGAGCCGCCTCGTCTGCTCGTGGAATGGTCGTCGCGCTGGGAAGAGTTCAAGTCCGCGTTCGGCCCGGCCCTCACTCGCTCTCCAAAGCGCTTGGCCGGAGAAGCGCCCGTGGGCATGTTCCCCTATCGCGGAATGCTCATCTCCTGGCTGCTGGAGTGCCTGTTGCTGATCGCAGTGATCGTGCTCCCCGAACGCTTTGTGAGTCTTGAGCTTCCACTGCCTCCAAGTCATCCGCAGCAGGATGTGATTTATTACTCCGGCAACGAACTGCCGCAAACACAAGACCGGGGCGGAGCGCAGTCGGGCAAGTCCGGACGCGCCGGAGGTCAGCAGGCCCATCACCATACGCAGACCATCCGCGTAGCACGCGGCGACCAGCCCCGCGAGACTGTAGTGGACGCTCCCAAACTCAACTTGCCTCATTCCGATTCCGCGGTCGCCAATCTGCTCGCGTTCAAGTCGAATCCCGGACCGCCGCCCGCCGAAGGGCTGCGTTCGTCTCTCACCGCGCCCATCCTGCCCACGATGAGCCCGGTCGCGCCCGCGCCGGATGTGAATTCGGCATTGAATTCGACGCCAAGCCGCACTCCAAAAAATTTTGAGACCAGCATCGTCGCTCCCGCGCCCGACGTTTCTCGCTCCAGCACGCGCAATTCACCAGCTTTGAATGCCGAGATCGTCCCGCCGACGCCGAATATCTCGCGAGATAAAATGCGCACCGCAAATCCGCTCGCGCCTGCGATCATCGGACAAACGATCATCGCGCCCGCTCCGCGAGAAACGCAGCGCGACTTGGCCAGTTCCCGCGTCCCGCTAACGCAAACCGTCGACGTGGTTGCGCCGCCGGTTTCCGCGCCGCCACGCGATTTGTCGCCCACACACAGGCTGTCACTTCCAGCCCCCGCTATCGTGGCGCCTCCGCCATCGCAAGTCAGCCGCGATCTCAATAGCTGGGGAAGTTCCGCGGCAGGCGACATACACGCGAATCCAGTGCCTCCGCCACCAAGCGCGGGCGGAGGGTCAAGTGGAAGACTCGGAAGAAACGGCGCCGGCGGACTTGGCGCTCAGGTTGTGCCGCCTCCAGCAAGCATCGGTGGTCAGGATGGCCAAGGAAGTGGCGGAAGCCGCGCTGGCCATGCCGCAGGTTCGCTTCTCGGCTCTGCCGAAGTCGTACCACCTCCACCCGGCTTGGGCGGAGGGAAAGCCCTCTCCGGCAGCGGCCGTGGCAACAAGGGAACCGGCGCCGGCGGTCCGCTAGACTTGGGCTCCTCCGTAGCACCACCAAGTAGCGCCGCAGGAAACGCTGCCGGCAATGGAGTCATCGTCTCCAGCCAACCCGGGTCGCAACCAGGAATGCCGAACTCCAGCGGCGCCGGAGCAATCGCCATGTCGCCCAGCGGCACGGCAAAGAGCGGCCTCGGCGGCAGCGGCGGCGGATCAGGCATAGGCAGAGGCAATGGCCCCGGCAGCGGATTGCATGGAGAAGGCTCAGGCGCGGGCAAGGACAACGCAGGCACCGGCCGCGGCTCCGATCCCAACGCCCATGGAGGGATTTCGCAATATCCTGGCCCCGGGGGCGCGGGAAACGGCACCACCGGTTCGCCCGCCATGCCCGGAGTATCCGTGGAAGGCGGCACGACCACCATTACGCTGCCCAGTTTCGGAGCGCCCGGAGGCGAGGCGCCAGCTACAGGCCCCGGACATTCCTCGATGAATGACCACAAAAGATCTGGAGTCACCGTGGTTGCAACGTCGCGCTCGGGAGGCGTATTGCCCTACTACGGGCTGTTGAAGGGCGACAACTATTCCATCTACATTCCAACTTCGCTCGGAGAGGCGGTGATGCAATACTCCGATCCGTCTTCAGTCACCCGTCCTTCCCGCGAAGCCTTGAGCGAACCCGAGCCTCTTCGCAAGGACCTTCCCGATGGCCTGCGCCCAACCCGCGTCGTGTTCACGGGCATCCTCGACCGAAACGGCGTCCTGAAGGACTTGAGAGTGCTGGACCCCGGCGCGGGCGAGACCACCTCGAAAATTCTGGCAGCGTTACCCAAGTGGAAATTCCGTCCAGCATTTCGCGGGGAGGAGCCAGTGGAAGTAACGGCAATTATCGGGTTTGGAATTGATACGCGCTAAGAACGTTTCGGACCATTATCAGCGAGCGTATCAGCGAGCGTATCAGCGAGCGTATCAGCGAGCGTGTCGAAGAAACATTACCGCCAGACCAAAAGCGAACAAGAGCAGTAGGCCGACCGAGAAGATGTAATACACAATTCTTATCTTGGGCCAAATCCAGCTTGGCCATTTGTTGGCGAACTTATCCCACAGGGTATCGTCGAGACGGAGGGGCATCGCCGCCACGTCCGAGCCGGATTGCCAATGCGCCGAGATCCAGGTTGCGCGAAGATTCGACAGAAGTAAGGCAGTAATAATCACTCGCAGCACGATCATTCCCGGCGAACCCACAAGAAGCTTGAACGATGCAAGAGTATCGATGACATAAAAAATAAATACGATCATGGCGGCGAAGCGGCTATGCTCCCGAACGCCGACAGCTCCGAGATGGAAAAACAAGAATATGACCATCCCCACAACGGGTTGACGTGCAACAATCAACAAGGCGAATGAGAATACGGCCACGACCGTGCATATCCAATAGCCTTGGACGGCGAGATACTCGACATCGACGCCGCTTTCGATGGAGGGCCAAAACAGGCTCTTGAGGCGGCTTTCACTGCGCGACCCTGAATCGGATATCCCAAGCGTTTGCATGCCCCAGCATTAAACCTCACTCTTTGTCCCAGTGTCCAGCGGAAAGGTCGAAGGCAGAATGCACCGCGACTTAGCAGGCAGAAGCCGCGTCATTGAACCGGCGGAGTAAACCGTCTGGCCCTCAGGGGCTGAAGCCCGCGTCTTTATTGGCTCCGGGCGGCACGGCTGAAGCCGTGCCCTTCCCAAACCGATTTATGAGAGGACAGATTCTAGTTACTCTAATATCCCTTGCGCTTATCTACCACTGCCAACAGCGGCTGACCGCCAAGATAGCGTCCCAAGTTCTCGGAGAACAGCGCGTAGTGCCGCTCCCATAGCTTGTCGGTCAGCGCCGCCGTGTGCGGAGTGATCAGCAGATTGGGAACGTCCCACAGCGGAGAATCGGTGGCCAGCGGCTCTTTCGGGAAGACATCGAGCGCGGCCCCGCCAATCTTCTTTTGACGCAGCGCGGCGGCGAGCGCGGGTTCATCTACCAGTTGGCCGCGACCGACGTTGATCAGGCAGGCATCCGGTTTCATAAGCGCCAGACGTTCGGCATTCACAATTGCCTTCGAGCTGGTCGTAACCGGCGCAGCCAGCACAATGTAATCCGCTTGCCGAAATACTTCGTCGATTTGCGCCGGGCCCGGTCCGCAGATGGCATCCGCGCCTTCGCTTCCCTTCTCCGGATGCTCGCGCACGGCGATCACCTTCATGCCGAGAGATTTCGCGTTTTTCACCACCGGTCTTCCGATGCTGCCGAGGCCGATCATGCCCAGAGTTGCGCCCGCAACTTCCCGAACCCGCGGGAGTTCGTCCCACAGAATCTGCTGTCCCCAAATGTGCTTCTCCTGCAGACGCACTGAACCGGAAATTTTCTTGGCCAGCGCAAAAATAAGCGCGATTACGTGCTCGGCCACCACTGGCCCGTGCACTTCGCGCGAGTTGGTGAGAACGATGTCGCTGTTGACGAGTTCAGGGAAAATCAGCTGATGGACAGCCGCTGCCGGAGAGTGAATCCAGCGCAGCTTCTTGGCCGCCGCGACCTGCTCGGGACGGATCGACCAGGCGAGGACGATTTCAGCATCGACAATTTCTTGGTCGACGCGCCGATAGTCGGGAAGGTTGACAACGTTGACTTGCGGAAATTCCCGCTGCAAACGCTTCGGGAACCAAGCTGGCGCGTTCCATTGATCAAACGGATGGTGAACGAAGATGAGGAGTTTGCGGATCGGGTGATTGCGGATCGGACCATCGGGTGATCGCGTCATCGGGTGATCTGAAGATCTCTCGGCATCCTCGGCGCAGGCTTGGAATCTCCGCCGTTCCAGTCAGGTGGGAGCAATGCTTCCTTAATCAAGCGGGAGCAGATAGCCGGGCGTTTTCATCGATCCTCCGAAGAGGGCTTCGTCGAGTGTACGCATGTCCCACGCATACCAGTGTGTCGGCGTCAGCCTGACAGTAATGTCGTCCATTGCGGCCATCGTCCCGCCCGCGCGCGGATCGGTCAACGCAGCCTCGCTCATATAGCGGCGGTGGATGCGAGTATTGATATCTTTTGCGTTTCCGCCCGCGATGACGTCTACAGTGCACACGGCCACCAGACCTCGCTCCGATGCGGGTTTTCTGATGTCGATCATGATGGAAGCTTTCGGCCGGGCCGCTACGTTGCGGGCCTTGCGAGTCCGCGAAGAAGTCGCCACATAAAAATACCCGCCGTCGAACAGATACCAGACTGCCGTCAGATGTATGGAGCCGTCTTCGTTCTCGGTGCCCAGACTGGCGATGAAGCGTCCTGTCAGAAATTCTTCAGCCCCGGATGGTGGAATGCCTGGCATAGGTATCGGAACCTCTCGACGCCGAAATGATACATTACGCTTCTCGTGTTCGTTCGACTACTGGTCGAAGAAGTCTCGGCGGTTCACTTTTTCAGCGGCTCCCGCAGATCCGAGCCCGTCATTTCTTTCGGTTCAGTAATGCCCAGCATCCCGAGAATCGTTGGCGAAATATCGCGGAGCGAACCATTAGGCTTGAGAGTAAATTGCTTCGCATCTTCCGCCATCACGATAAACGGCACCGGATTCGTGGTATGCGCCGTATGTGGACCTCCGGTTGCGGGGTCGATCATCATTTCGGCGTTGCCGTGGTCGGCGGTAATCAGCATCGCTCCACCTTTGGCGCGTACCGTTTTCTCGATCTCGCCCAGGCAGGCATCGACCGTCTGGACCGCCTTGATGGTGGGCTCGATCTTCCCCGAGTGTCCAACCATGTCGGCATTGGCAAAGTTGGCGATGATGACATCGAACGTGCCGTCATTCGTGCCTTTGACGACCGCTTCGGCAACGCCAGCGGCGCTCATCTCCGGCTTCAAGTCGTAGGTCGCAACTTTCGGCGATGGGATCATCACACGATCTTCTCCCGGGAAAGGCTGCTCCACTCCGCCATTAAAAAAGTAAGTCACATGCGCATATTTCTCTGTCTCGGCTACACGCAGGTTGCGCATGTTCAGCCCGCCCATGACGTTGGCCAGGATGTTCGACATCGACTCCGGCTGAATCACGACAGGCAGGTCGAAGTTCTTGTCGTAGCGGGTCATGCAAACGTACCTCAGATTCTTCGGCACACGGTCGCGAGGGATGGCCGCGTCGAGATCGGCTGCGCCCGGCAAATCGCTGCCACCTTTCTCGTTTAGCCCGCTGTTGCGGCACAGCGCGCGCGTAATCTCGCGCACACGATCGGCTCGGAAGTTAAAGCAGATACAGGAATCGTCGTCGCCGATCTTCGCAAGGACGTTCTTCGCGAGGCCGTTCTTTGCGAGGCCGTTCTTTGCCAACGCCTCGCCGCGCCCGTCGGTGCAGACGAACGGCGCCACGAACTCGTCGGTCACGCCTTTGTTGTAGGACTCTTTTACGCCCTGCACAGCGTCAGCATAGGCGCCGCCTTCGGCTTTGCCTTCGACCATCGCACTGTAAGCTTGGGCCATGCGCTCCCAGCGGCGATCGCGGTCCATGGCATAGTAACGGCCACTGACGGTCGCGATCTTGCCGGAGTTGTACTCGCGCATCTTCTGCTGCAATTTTTCGAGATAGCCGGCGCCATTGGTGGGAAGAGTGTCGCGGCCATCCATAAAGGCGTGGACGAAGACGCGATCGACTCCCTGCTGCTTGGCCATTTTCAGGAGCGCGTACAAATGCTCCTGGCGCGAATGCACCCCGCCGTCGGACAGCAAACCGAAGAGATGCAGTTTGCGGCCGCTGGTGCGGGCGTTCTTCATGACTTCGACGAGCACGGGATGCGAAAAGAATTCGCCGTTCTGGATCATCAAGTCGATGCGCGTGATGTCCATGTGCACGATACGCCCAGCGCCAATATTCAGGTGGCCGACTTCGCTGTTGCCCATTTGCCCTTCCGGCAACCCGACAAACGGCCCGCTGGTGTGGATGAGCGTGTTCGGATATTCACGCAACAGATGGTCGTAGATCGGCTTGCGTGCGAGGGCAATGGCGTTGGCCTTGGTTTCGGCTCGGTATCCCCAGCCGTCGAGGATGATGAGGACGAGAGGTTTGGGACGGGGCATAAATCGCGTTTGGCTCCTGGCTTTTGGCCGTCAGCTCTCAGAGAAAAGAATCTTCGCAGGAATCAAGGCCCGAAAAGTTCCTGTTCCAATTTCGAGCGTTCAACACTCAAGTAAGTCGCCACATCGGAAAGAATTGCGCTAAGAGTCCCCAGCCGCAGGCTGCGATGATCCGGGGACCGTCACTTGGTGCGGATGACGCGCAGGCTCGACTTTAAGCGAATGTAGCTGCCTACTTGTCGTGTGCGTTCGTAGCCGTACCGCTGTAGCAGTCGGATGAGTTCGTGACCGGAAGATCACGAGGCAGTCTCAAGCCGAAATGACCTCGTCTTTCACCATGTGCAGGCGGATTACTGGGGGCACCTTGCCCTCATCGAAGTGACAGCGGACCGCCTCCCGCACGTTTAGCTTTAGGTCATCCATGGTGTCAGCCTGAGTGAAAATAGAATGACCGAGAGCGCGGGCCTCGTAGCCGCCCTCTGGCGACTCTTGCACGGAAAAAATAATCTCAGTCTCTAGCATATCTCTGCCGAAGATTATACTCTGGCCCTGCTGCCATCGCTGGAGGGATGTCCGGCCCTTGCCTCTCTCTAAATCGATTCGTGGAAAGCTTTATAATCGTTGTCCGGAGAAACCGATGCCTATCAACGAACTGTTACTGACCGAATTCGATGAAGAAATCAAAAAAACGCGCACCATGCTGGAACGGGTTCCGGAAGACAAGAAAGACTTCGCGCCGCATCCCAAATCCGCACCCCTGAACAAGCTTGCGCCTCACGTGGCGCAGTTGGCCGGCTTTGGCCTTATTATCCTGACGACTCCGGAACTTGATTTTGGGAAGACCAAGATGCCGGCCGTACCGTTTGATTCCGCGGCGCAATTGGTCAAGACTTTTGATGAAGGAGCAGCCAAAGCTCGCACCGCGCTCAAGAACACGCCAGATGAAGCCTGGACACAACCCTGGAAACTAAGTTTTGGGGACAAGCCCATCTTCAGCGGAACACGTTTCTTAGCCTACCGCCAGATGTTCCTCAATCACCTGGTGCACCACCGCGCCCAGCTTGGCGTGTATCTGCGCTTGAATGAAAGGCCGGTGCCGGCGACTTACGGGCCTTCGGCGGATGACCGGATGGGATTTTAGCTCTCAAGCTGTCAGCTCTCAGTAAAGCCTTTGCACGATTACCAAATGACATCGACAGGATAGCGCGCGAACCACGGGTCCGAGGTAATAATTGGCCACCCCTCTTCGATACTCTGCGCGATCAGCAAGCGGTCGAACGGGTCGCGATGGTGGAGCGGCAACTCTTCAACCCGTAAGACGTGGCTTAAGCTAACGGGCAACATTCGAACATGGTTGGAGCCAAGTTCGCCGGTCAGGAATGGACCGGCCGGCAACGGCAGCGAGAGCTTTCCTACCTGCACCTTTTGAATCGCTTCCCATAAGCTCACTACGCTCCACCATAACTCGGACGAGGCCATCACATTGCGCGCTCTGGGAGACAGCCGTCTTTCGTCTATGAGCGCCCAAATAAACGTGTGGGTATCCAACAGGACTTTCATTACCAGAACAGGTCTTCGATCTCTTTCGGAAGAGGATCATTGAAGTCATCGGCGATGACAATTTTTCCCTTGGCCGATCCGAACTTGAACCCGTGAGTCGCTTTTTTGATCGGTACGAGTTTCGCCACGGGCGTTCCGGCCTTCGCGATAATGACCTCCTCGCCCATGGCGACCCGTTCCAGCAGGCGGGACAGGTGGGTTTTGGCCTCATGGATATTGACCTCCATTTTCCAATGCTAGACTAAGTCCTTAGCTAAGTCAAGTTGAAGTTTGACTCATCATGGGAGTCTGCGGGGTTGGGAGTTTTGAGTGTAATTGAGAGTGGGTGTTGAAAAAGGGCCTCGTGGAATCGAGGGTTGGTGGGTCTGAGTACCGCAGCGAGGAAGAGTTCTTAGGGGATTAGAAGACTAACCGGTTACGGTGAGCGGTGGCCTTGGTCCTTGG